>Ga0310694_10001508_pt1 | contig 26221 bp, 16 predicted proteins | sample 174DNAGHGhighgp2_FD_203884 | JGI IMG/M metagenome (GOLD analysis project Ga0310694, IMG submission 203884) | Sheep rumen microbial communities from Palmerston North, Manawatu-Wanganui, New Zealand - 1742 DNA GHGhigh gp2 (v2) (version 2) | ecosystem: Host-associated > Mammals > Digestive system...
CAATAATCTCCGGGGAATCGGTATGAATAGTACCGTCGTTGGCGCCGATTGTCAGTGAATCCAAGTTGTAGGCGCCATATGTACTGCCATGAATTTCCCCGCCAGTAATTGTCGTAGAGCCGCGGTCTTGAGTTATACCATATCCAGCACCACTAGCGGAAGTTGCCTCAACTTTACCGCCACTAATAGTTGTGCCGTTCCAGGAATCAATGCCCGTAACTGTGCCAGCCTTTCCCTCTGCGATAATTTCACCGCCAGTCATGGAAATGCTATGATCGGCGTACACGCCCATTACACTGCCGGTATTCTCGTTTGTGCCTGTATTCTTAGCAATTACCTTACCACCAGTCATAGATATTCCTTCGCTACCATTTAGACCGCTCAGGGTGTTTTTGCCATAGACCTCAACCGTACCAGACCTTAGAACGACTCCACGAGAGAATGTTCCGCGAACTTCGGATGCTCCTGGGGTATTAATATATATTGCCGTGTTGCCATCTCCTGCATCAATTACCACGGATTCGCCATAATACCAGTCGTATCCTGCACCCACAACAACCCCAGCCGATGCGTTATGCTCGATGCGAATTTGACCGCCCGTTATATTGACCCGGCCGCCTTCATACGTGCGAATGCCATATTGCTTTGACCCATTCGATTCAGTGATAGAAATAAGCCCACCGGAAAGATTTACCGTCGACGGCTTCGTCCATGAATTAACAGTATTATTGTCGATACACGCAGTCTTACATTTTATGGTACCGCCAGAAATATTTAGAGTTGCGTTCGCAATGTTTGTTATCGCGATATTCTTATTATCGATTAAACCGGACTTTACGTTCAATGTTCCAGAGTTGTGTATGGTTGAGTTCACCGAGGTAGAGCCATGAAGGGCCCCGCTCCCAGCAGAGCTTCCGTCAACAATGTTCATCGTACTACCAGCGCCAATGTTAAGAGGTTGAGAATAAGACAGCTCAAAACCGTTTAAATCAAATGTTATTTCTTTGTCGGCTGGGCTTGATGGCAAAGCAGTTTCAATTTCAGCATTTTTAATAACTTCTATAGTGCCACTATTCCCAGTAATTGCGTCGTAAGCAGCAGTCAAAGAATTATATTCCGTGCCGCCCACTCTTAGATAGTTTTCTGCAGGAATTAGATATGTGTTGTACGTATAATCGGCAGAGGACACGGTCTTGTAAACAGCGCCGTCTGGGATAGCCTGAATAGATCCTTCTTGATAAGATGCAATGTTGCCACTTATAGTACCGTCAAAGAATTTATAGGTCTCACCATTATAGAGCCCGTAATCTCCGCCAGAAATGAGCGGCGATGAACTGTCTATATGTCCGTCGTCGGCACCAATAGTGACGCTAAGATTTGAACCGCTACCATCGTTATATATGCCGTAGGTACTGCCGTGAATCGTGCCATGATTAATGTTGATAACCTGATTTGAACTGCGGAGATAAATGCCGTAGCCTGTTCTGCCCGTTGAGACTGCATTGATGCTACCGCCGTTAATAACGGAACCTTCGATTGGCATCCATATTCCATATACATTTCCGCTGCCGTTCGCTTCAATACTGCCGTCATTCATAGTGAGTTTTGACCGACTGACCGCCTGACCTGACGACCTAATGGTGCCGCCATTCACGGTAAGATTGGCATTATAGACGACTTCATTATTTCCGCTTATCATGCCACCATTAAGTACAACATTTCCGCCCGACACGCCATAGACTGCTCCGCCATCAACAATTAGGTCGCCACCATTTTCTCTATTCCTCACGCCTGCATAAATAGCATTATTTCCGTCACTTCGTCGGAATACGCCGTCCTTGATGGTCGCCTTCGCGCCAACATTTTCTCCGTTTTCAAGAGCACGACCTCCACTAGTATTCAGGACCGTTCCCTTCGTATTCCAGACAAAATCATTTGTTTCGTTATAAATAGTACTCCTGTTGGTTGTCGTAGTTATGTAGGAGTGGCTATCAAGGTCATAAGTAGCACCGGACTGAGCCTGAAGGACGTGGCCTTTACTAGAAATCGTGGCACCGGTCATCTTGAGCGTACCGACAGTAGAGATAGCATCATTTGTATTTAAGGAGTTTTCGACCTTCACCCTATCCAGTACGAGCGTGCCGGTATTTTGAATGGTTCGTTGAATCGGAACGAGGCCCGCATAGACCGTGTCGCCAGTTTCGTTGTTGATAGTAGACTGGCTATCAATGATAGTAAAAGTACCTTTATTTGTGATAGCGTTGTTGAGCGCTACGGTGTACCCGACAATGTCAAAAGTGATATTCTCTCCGGCATTGACGCTAATAGGGTAGCCAGCATCAAAATCGCGCACAGCGTAAATCTTATAGCCAGTCACAGCGGAGACGTTGATATTATCCTGGAGGTTGTAGTAATAAATATCGCCATGAACGGAAGTTTTCGAAACGGTGCGGTCGGCGCTCTTTAGATTAACATGCTGGTAAGAGCGATCGCCGGATTCCATATGGTTGACGAATGGATAGAAATAAACGTCTTTACTATCCGCGACACTATGATACATTGGCGAACCATCATAGCCGCCAACTAGACCAATGTCACCTTCTAGGTAGCCGTCATAGAAATAGAACTTGTATGAATCGTTGGTCTGATAGAGGCCGGCAGTAGTACCGACTAGGCGAACGTTATTTTCGTCAATCAAGGCCACGCCAGTGTCCTGGTCATAATCATCCACGCCGATAGTGAGCGTGCCATTATTAGTCACAGCAGCGCCGTCAGGGTTATTAATTTCGCCATTAATTATAGTGATATTTCCGCTGGTGGTGTTAGTAAGTGAGCCAATCACGGTATGGTCGTTTAGGTCTAGAGTGACGCTCTTCGTATTCGTAACGACCTCTTCGGTGTCAACGAGGAGAGTAATAGTATCGCCGGCAATTGCTTTTTCGTGTGCAGACATAATGGAATCGTAAACCTTCTGCGTGCGCTCAATGCGGGCGACAGTTTTAGTCGGCATTGGTTCCGGGTCCCAGTTTTCATCGCTCATCTGGAATGTAACAAAAACATGATATTTACTGTCAACATAAGGACTTACGATAGTTTCACTAGTCTTGCCGTCGGCACTATAGGAAGTGCCGGCAGCAAGGTTTGCATCACAGTTGAAGGTGACGGATTTGAGAAGAGAGTTCGTACTTTCTTCTTTGTTTAAGGCAACTTTGTAGTAATACCAACCGTCGTCACCGAGTATCCAGTCGTCTTCGTTTTGCATATTAATAATGGCATATTTGTGAGTACCGTCACCGTCAGTCCAAGTGAGCGGCAAATCAGTAGTAGTATGGTCATCGTCGCTAGTTTGGCTGTTTTTTATGCGCCAATATTCATCGATCTTCATGCGGACATAGCGCGGATTGTCGTTATGGTTAGTAGCGATAGCGGTTTTTGGAAATTCGTCGCAAGGAGACCATGGATCAGGGACTGGAAAATCCTCAGTAAAGGAGTCTTCCTTGTAATACAGCTGAAATTCATTAGAAAAAATAGCGCCGTCCGAATAGAAGGCAATAGAGGCACCGACAACAATAGCTGCAAATAGCGCAAAAATAGGAATAATAATCTTAATTTTATTTTTTGTGTTTTTGACCTTCATTGTGACACCAAACCGGTAATGGTATTATAATAGCACAAAAGGGTGCATATGGCTAGCACAAAAGAATACCGCTTGTGAAGATTGTGCCAGAAAACGCCGAGTTTGGGATGGCGGAAGCAATTCCCTACGACGGCGCAAAACCGATGTATTTTGTGGAAGATGTTGATAATGCGGAGAGGGTTGCGGAGATTATTAATGCAACCGTCGCGGGACTAATAGCAAAATCAAATTAGTCTATTTGCTCGATCTGAATGTTTAGTAAATCACTTAGCGCTTTGCGTGGGTTATTGCCCGGTTCGGCGCCAAGATCCGTAACAATTTTTTCCATGTCACCATCATTTAATGAAGCGATATAAGTTAGACAATGCTTAGCGCGGGACGAAGCAACATAAAACACGCATCTGGCTTTTTCGTCTTCGAATGATTTTTCATCAATGTCGATCACAATCACTACGTCGCTCTCTAGACCCTTGAATTTGCGAGCCGTCGTGAAGAGCACACCGTCGCCCTCGCCATCTCTAGCTAGACGATATCCACTAATAGAATCGTGGCCGACGAGAATTGATTTGCTAAGCGTCTTTACCGTAAGAATGGCAATCTGACTTCGCTTAAATCCTTTTTCAGTATAAAAACGAATAGTTTCCGCAATGCCCTCAATTTGACGGTCATAACTACTGTAATTATTGAGACATGGCCTTGCGCCATTAATTTGTCGCGCAAGTTCAACCTCGCCAATATCAACGGAAGCGTACGCAGACTTTGCAATCTCGTAAGTATTGCGGCAATTCTTTTTGAGCACCAAACGGCAATCAAGCTTCTTTAGCCATTCCAGCGTCACCTCATCCTCATTATTTAGAAAATGTACGAGCTGATTGCGATCATAAAATACATAAAAATACCCACCCGTAGCTTTAATGGCGTCGATTAGGATATCTAGATGATCCGCCGCGAAATCCTGCCCCTCATCAATAATGATATGGCGATACTCGAAGTTATCCATATAATCACCGAGCAAGAAATCTGTAATTTGCTCTGGCTCAGCAATTTCCGTGCCGTGCGTCTGGGCGTAGAGACGATTGAGGCTCGTAAACGTCACGTTCGGCATCTCGGATGCATAATTCTCTTTGAGGAAGTTTAGGAGCTGCCTGTTAAAACACAAGAATAGAATATTTTCATCGCTTGGCAATCTGCGTGCACATTCAAGTGCAATCATTGTTTTACCGGTTCCACTCGCACCGTGTATGCCAGCAATTTTCTGCTCGCCAAGATAATCCAACAAAGTCGCCTGTTCACGCGTCAGCTGATTAAACATATATTCGTTATGGCGAATATCCGATGAGACGCTCGGAACGAGATTGAATGTTGGAGCAAAAATACGGATCACTTCATCAATCAAAGCCTTTGATGGCGTATCTAAAATTTCTGGCATATTATTCCGGTGGAAAGCGCGATTAACGGCCGCTTCTGCTAGCTCAAGATCCGCCTCGGAAAATGTATTCGCAGGCTGGTAGTCTGTTGGTAAATTATTCGCTAAATCAATCGCAGCAATGCTAGGAAACCAAACCGTAGGTATGACTTTGTATTTTCGCACCATATCATTTGTCGATTCTTTAAGCATCCGTTCAAAACGTGTCACACTATCCCAGGCCTGGTCAAGCGGCGGGCGAGAGAGAGTATTCTCTACGCCGTCATGCCTCGTAATAATCCAGCGCCCATCGCTCTCGCGCCTGACGCCGCCAGTTTTCACTTCGATTACTAAGAATCCGCGCCTCGGGTCAAAGATCAGGAAGTCCGCCTCGCCCTTATGATATTTACGACCAAATACTTCCTCGCCCCATTTTACGGAGTAAAAAACGTAATAGTCGTCCGGAAGTTTCCCGAGGGCCTCGTAAACTAATTCTTCGCCTCTGCTTCCGTGATAATTGCCGGTTTGTCCTACTGGAATAAATATTGCCATGTTTGTTTCCTCTTATGCTTATTATACAAAAAACAGACTCCGTTTTCACGGAGTCTGCCTTTTATAGACAAATTAAACGTATCTCGTGTCACAGCATTTATGTCATGCGATTACCTAATGAATCTCGCAACTGCAACTATGCTTTCATTATAGCACATGGCGCTATTTTTGTCAATAGTTATGCAATAATTCTCTGCTAGCCCGAATTAGGCAACAGGTAAGAAACTATACATAAGTTATTTACATTTGCATCTAAATATTATATAATAATGCCATGAACGAGCAGATCCTCGCCTATCGCGACCAAAAACTTAAAATCATGGCGGACGATCCGTATGAGCTGAACCACTACGCCACTAGCGACGTAGCGAGAGCAGACGACTACGCCGGACGTGAGATTTTTGAGCTCCTCCAAAATGCTATCGACTATGGCAGTAAGGCAATGGTCCGCCTAGCTGGTGATACTCTCGTAATTTCTAATAGCGGCGAGCCATTCGGCGTTGCTAATATTAAATCCCTCATGATACCAGATAACTCCACTAAACGAGATATGGACGAGTTGATGGGTTGCAAGGGCGTCGGATTTCGCGCCTCTTTAAATATATCTGACGACATCACTATCCATAGCGGAGATATACATCTAAATTTCAGCAAAGAGAACGCATTAAAATTCCAGCAAGATTATAACTTAGATCAGATGCCCCCAATGATGCGTTGCCCAGTAATTGCAAGCGGTGAATATAAAAATGAATACACTACAAATATCGTAATAAAACTTCGAGATGACGAACAAACCGAGAGAGTTCGTAACCAAATAAATGATATCAGTTTTGAAACGGTATTATTTTTAGGAGGCAAATTTCAAAGCTTAACAACAGAAGTAGATGGCGCAATTGATAACTACTCGCGAACTATAGAGCTTACAGATAATAATGAGGCCCTGGTAACAGTTCGCCATAATAACGACTCAAAAACTTTTCGTGAATTCTACGAGGATGCAGAGATAGATAATCCTAGTAGGCCAGAAAAGAATTACTTTAGAATATCCGCCATTTATTCCGCTGAGCCGATTGATCGCAACAAGCTATTCGCGTTTTTCCCGACAGACATCGACTTCCCAATGGACCACTGGTATGCGCACGGTGATTTTAATTTAACGAACAACCGTAACTATTTGGTGAAAGATTCTTTTAATCGCATTTTAATGGAAAGTCTATTGCGATTAATATGTAAGTCTGCGCAAAAAATATCCAACAACATAGATTATGTCGGCTATAAATCTTTAGTTTCTCACGGCTCTTTTTCTGATTCTATCCTCGAAGATGCGGATATTAATGATATTCTAGACGAGTTAATTGGTAATACTCCTATTTTGCCTACTGTCCACAATGATTACGTCACTCTAAACTCCAAGCCTGTATTTTATGATAATAATCTACAAAAATATTTACTTAATATGCCGGATAATGAAAACCTATTGCAATTCACTGACGACGACGACGTAATCTTCTCCTTGAGCCACGATTCACGAGTTGAGGAATATACTTTTTTAACTATATGCAATTATCTCAATAGCAATCTAGCCAATTTGAATAAAGACGAACGCGCCGATTGTGCCCTACTTTTTTATCGCTATTATAATGATATCCCTAGTAGCGTATTTATGAGCAATGCGCCTAATTTCTTCTTGGATACGGCCGGAAATGAAATTGAGAACGGATCAATTCTTATAGAACCTTCCGATGAAAATAAAATCAGTCTACCCAAATTCATCGACCTAAAGTATATAGACGAGGAGCAATTGGCCCTAGTTAAAGGCAGGACTAGTAGCTGCAACAACGCAATATTTGCCAATTCCTCATTCGCTTCAACCTATGGCATTAAAATCGCTAATATTAACGAGATTCTAGACGCCATTGACGAAGTCGTAAAGAAAAATGAAAGTTTTATTCCAGACTACATCCGCTGGCTATTTGATAATAGAACTATTATTAGAGAGTCGTCACATGGTAATTATTATATTCTAACCAAAAACCGTAGCGTTAGGCGTTCAGATAGTTCTTATTTTGGGAAAGAATATATAGATGGGTCGCAGCTAGATAGGTTTTATGATTCTTCCAAAATTGTCGCCGAGCCAAACGTTTTCCATATCAATAGAAGCGAGATGAGCGACTTCACTTCTTTCTTGAAAAACGAGCTCAAGGTCGCGGATGAACCGAGAAATGTTGACGGAAGTATAGATGGCTTGGAAAAAATTCTTAAAGTCGGGAGTACTAAATATATTATTAAATTGATATGCGAAAGAAGCTATCTCCTGAAATTATGGAAAAATAGAAATAATTCATCTCATTTAATTAAGACCACTCCATGGATAACAAGGAAAGGAAAGCGATATGCTCCGGAAAATGTTATCCTCACCTCAAGAAAAACTTACCATAAAATTAATGACTATATTAATGATGACTTTTTGTTTATTTCTCAAGATGACTTACTTTCAGGAAACAAAATTGAGAACTCTGACAAAACTTGGCTCCTCAATGAATACCTTGATATTGGTACAAACCTAAGTGATTTAAATAATCATTACATATATATGATCCTTAATAAGCTCCCCACTTTTGATCTTAACGGAGAGATTAGCGAGGATGCCTATAAAGACATAATTGAACGAAACGGCGAACGAGAAAAGCCTGACCTCAGCGATGAAGAGTTCAGCGAATTCATTGATTCCGGTAAGGTGTTTTGTTTAGATAAAGAATATCATGGCATAAATGAGTGTCGATATCTTGAAGAGGATTACCCGAACGTTATTAGCTCTAACTACAACTGTATAGACATCGTCAAAGGTAGATCTACAAATGCAATCTGGGATCGCCTGCACGTTAATGGCCTATTTATTGATTATAATCTTCAAGATTACAAAAAATCTAACCTTAATAATGCGGATCATGAGAATAATATAAAAAGCATTAAAACCTCCTTGCTAGCTGAATATTCTGAGCGATTCGAAGACGAAGATTTGCTTAAAAGACTAGCAAAAATGAACATCATTCTTTGCGAAACCGCTACAATTGCATATGATGAAGAGAGTGGCCCGCTAGAAGATTTTGAGTTTGTCAACGAAGATGATGATTATTATATAAAAATTCCGAATGGGGGTTACTCTGACCTAAAAAATCGCAGATATTATAAGGCCATTAGTGAAATCTTCAAAAAAGCCTTTATCTTCTCTGACAAAAACAACACTCGTATTGTTGCTTCTCTCGATATGAATTCTCGAATCGACGAAATAACAGAAAAATATGGTGGAAATGCCTGGAGAGAAGCTCTAGAAAAATTGAACTACTTCTCAACCGACGAAATAGATTATTCTGAAGAAAATAATGAAATTCTATTAAACATCCGAGATGCTAATTTTGGCGAATATGAGCGAAGATTATATTCAAAAATGATAAGCGCCACGACTGAAGAGAAAGAATCTTACGTAGACAGATTGATGGCCTATAAGAATCATCGCTTCGCTTTAGATGATATTCCGAAGAAAAAGAATGCAAACATGCGAAATTATCTGTTTGCCATCTTTCCAATTTTTAACGAAAAAATCGTATTAGAAGACAACATTTACAAGCGTCGTAGCGAATGTTACAAAACACTAGTTGAGGAGTTCGCTAATTATAAAGATTATCTAGATAGACTATTAGATGATTCCCGCCTTGAGAGCCTTCTACGCTTTGGCGAGATGGAAGAAGCTCGCGAAAAGATGCTGAAGCTCATTGATAGGCTAGAAAATCCTAGCGAAAGGAGAGCGGTCAGAACTCACGTTACGCGTAATATGCCCGCCGCTAATGAAGAAGCAGAATTAAGCGCAACCAAAGATGAGCGAGCAGAAGAAGAAAACAATAGTGATGCGCGTGACGACTATTCAAACACTCATCATCCTAAAACGAGTATCCTTCAAAATACATATAATGAAGCTAGCGAAGACTTGTCCGGCTGTGCGATTTTCGTTGATTTTGATGACGTGAAGCCTAAAAAACGAAATAGCACCGCGCAAAGCACTATTCGTCGACAAAGGCTTATGTCGACCGCAACAAGAAAAGCTCAAGAAGAACGCGGCAAAAGAGCTGAAAAGATCGCACTAGAAGAATTGGAGAAGCGCGGCTACTCAAATATTCAATGGATGTCAGCATACGCGAAAGATGAAGGCGTAAACCCGAATGGAGCCGATGGATATGGTTACGATATTTTATGTGAAAAAGACGGCTCCGTCCGATATATTGAAGTAAAGTCTTCCCTTTCTGCTACTGGTATTGAATTTGAAATGACGGAAAATGAATATAACTATTGCTGCCAGCACCCTAACAACTATGACATATTCTATGTTTACGCAATGAATGAGCATCCACCAAAAACGACACTAGTCGATAATGTATATTACAAAATTAACGACGAGAACAAGGTTACTGCTTCTTATAGGATCTCGATTAAGTAGGCTCTAAATATGTATAAGATCAAACCATACTACGAATATATACAAACGGAACTAATCAACTATATAAAGTCGTCGCCAGATCAATGGCAGGCAAAAGTCCTCGCCCTTCTCGGCTTTAATGTTATTTATTCTTTTGACGAGATTATTGCCAAAACCGATCTGAGCTCAATCTATGTGCTTAAAGCACTGATCGTTTCGGAAAAATATGACATTACTCTATACGGCAACGACGGATGGGTACTAAATAAGAAGCTAGATATAGATGACCTTAATGACTATCTCAGTCTAGATATAACGGATTTCAATGTCGGAAACGACCGCAGAATGAAGCGTCTTATTGACGGCCTCCAAGTCGATGAAATGCAAATCAAAACAAAAGAGCCTGTCTTAACCGAAGAGGAAAAATGTCTAGCCGTAGATGCCACCACGCACAGAAAGAGTCGCGAATGGAACGAAGACAACGAGATGTATATTTTGCGCGATCGTACTGCCGGTGGCGATGATAGGCAGAAATCTAAAGAGTGGAACGAAAAAGAGGCGATTGGTCTAGGGCGCGAAATCCAGGACAGAATTAAAAAAATTAACGAAGAGAAGAAGAAAGAAAAATGCAACCAGGCCACTCCAGAAAAACGCCGTTCTTTCGCAACGCAAGACACCGTTAAGTCAGAGCGACTATTCATAAAGCTTTGCATGAATTACCCAGAATATGAACACTACATAACTCGCCATCATAAAAAAGATCCGTCATATAGAATGATGCTAAAAATAGCAAAGAAAATAGATGAAGATTTTTGGGAGGAACTTAGGTCTATTTCAGAAGGGCCTATGTACAAAAATCCTTCCCAGCGAGAGTTATAATAAGAAATAACATACGGAGAAATAATAATGAACGAAATAATGAACGATAACCACCTGCACGATACATATTCGTACGGCGTCGTATACATCTATTCTATCCCGGATGAATCACATAAGGGCCGCGTAAAAATAGGCGCAGCAACATACGACGGTCCACTAAATGATCCGCTGAATCCAACGCTAGAGGAACAGGCAGCGATAGATTCAGCAGCTAGAAAGCGTATTAACCAGCAGACAAAGACTTCGGATACTAAATATAACCTAGAAGGTGCCTATATATCTATCACGAATAAGGAGGAATACTTTAACGATTATACCGTCCATAGTATATTAATTCGTTCCGGCTTCGAGAGAAAATCCGTTAATACTAAGAACGACCGCTCTGAATGGTTCGAGATCACTCCATCATTGGCTCGCGAAGCTGTAAAGGCAGCAAGAGAAGGCCGCAAGGCGCTTTCTACGGCCCAAATTAACACAGCTAATATCGCAAGCCAAATAGAACTAAGGCCAAACCAAGAAGACGCTATCATAAAAACCATAAAGGCCATTAAGTCCGGCCGAAAAAGTTACCTATGGAATGCAAAAATGCGCTTCGGCAAAACGATTGCCGCCATGGAAGTCGCAAAAGAATCCAATCGCCTTAATCCAAGCGGCTTTAAAAAGGTCTTGATTGTTACACATCGACCGAGCGTTAGTATAGATTGGTATACAGATTTCAAAAAAGTATTCTATGAAAGTGACACTGAATGGGAATACTCTTCTCGCGATAAGGGCGAGCCAGTCAAGAGCCGCCTAGCTAAAGACAAGCCGTTTGTCTATTTTGCCTCCCTGCAAGACTTGAGATTATCAAAGACGGTTGTAGACGACCGAAAAGCTAGCCATTCCGAAGCAAAGGGTTTTAAGAAGAACGAGGAAATATTCAACACCGAGTGGGATATGGTAATTGTCGATGAAGCTCATGAAGGGACCCAATCGCAACTTGGTGACGCTACATTCTCGAAAATTCATTCTAAGTTCACCTTGCAGCTATCTGGCACGCCTTTTAATATTCTGCACAAATTCGAAGACAAAGAAATATATACCTGGGACTACGTCATGGAACAGGATGAAAAAATCCATTGGGACGAAAGACATCCAGGCAGGCCTAATCCCTACTCCGAGCTTCCAGCACTTTCAATGCTCACATACGAGATCGACAAATATATGGGCGGTAAAGATTTGCCACCAGAATTTACTGACGCAATGGATGGGGCTTTTAGATTTCATGAGATGTTCAGAGTCGAGAGAGACGGAGAAGGAAATGAGATCGCCGAGTTCGTGCATTCTGAAATGGTAGATAAATTCTTAGATCTCTTAGTAGATAGTAAGCATAATTTTCCATATTCGACCGAGCAGTATCGAAACTATAATAAACACTCTATGTGGCTATTACCAAACCGCGTAAAAGTCATAGAGGCAATGGAAAAGAAACTTAAAAATCATCCGGTTTTCGGCCATTTCGGGATTGTTAATATCTCCGGTAATATGAAAGAAGATGATGAGCAGGATAACGACGCGAAGCGTCGTGTAGAAAAAGCTATTGAGGATAATGAATATACAATTACGTTGACTGGGCAGCGTCTAACGGTTGGCGCAAGCATTAAACGCTGGACTGCAGTTTTAATGCTATCTGATACAGATAAGGCTTCAACTTACCTACAAGCAGCCTTCCGTTGTCAGACTCCTGCAGTAGTTGACGGCAGACTTAAAACGCACGGTTATGTATTCGACTTTGCGCCAGACCGCACTTTAAAGCTCGTCGCCGAAGCCGTTGAAGTCAACCGTAAAAAGACTACGTCGCCGGAACAGAAAGAAGCAATGCGGAATTTCTTGAATTTCTGCCCTATTATCGCCGCTACGGACGGCGGGATGAAAGAATTTAACGTCTCAACTATGCTCGAGAAGCTCAAAAATGCGATCGTCGAGCGCGTACGCAGAAATGGTTTTGACGATCCGAAGCTATATAACGACGAGCTTCTAAAACTCTCTGAAGTCGAGATTAACATGTTCAACGATCTCAAAGAGATAGTTGGCTCCAGCACAAAAGAAAATCTAAATTCGATACCAGTAAACGAAATCGGTCTAGACGATGCACAGATTGAAGTCGGCGAAGGCGGAGAGAGAAAACCGAAGCCAGAGCTTAGCGAAGAAGAAAAAGAAGCGTTAAAGAAATTACGCGAAGCGCGCGAGCAGCGCAGATCGGCCATTTCTATTCTCCGCGGCATCTCGATCAGAATGCCGATGCTCGTCTATGGCGCCGTCAACGACGTGGATGGAACCCCACTTAAGTTCGATGAAGATATTTCATTACAAAAATTTGTCCAGCTAGTCGACGATGAATCCTGGGCTGAATTTATGCCTGAAGGCTTAACTAAAGAAAAGTTTAAAGATTTTATCAAATACTACGACGAAGACGTTTTCCGCGGCGTTACAAAAAGTATCCGCGCTAAGGCATATGACTGCGACGAACTTTTGCCATATGATAGAGTTCAAGCAATCGCAGAGATATTCTCAACATTTAAAAATCCCGACAAGGAGACCGTCCTAACGCCTTGGAAGGTAGTAAATATGCATATATCCGAGACGCTTGGTGGATATGATTTTAATAATACCGACACTGAGTTAGAGGGCCTTCCTGAATTTGTAGAGCATAAACCATATAGCAACATTTGGGAATCAAACGAAACGACAATATTAGAGATAAACTCAAAATCTGGTCTCTATCCGTTGCTAGCAACATATAATATATACCAGTCGAAATTACCGCAATTTTTAAAGCAGACGAACCATAAAGAAGCAGATTGTTTCCGGGAGCTCTGGAATAAGATCCTCAATGATCAAATATTCGTTCTTTGCAAAACACCAATGGCTAAAACAATCACGGAACGAACTTTAGCCGGATATACTGGCGCTAAGTTGAATGTTATATATATACATGATTTAATTAAAAAGCTCCGCAGAGCAAAAGATAATATAATCGATTATTCAGAATACTCACTCGAAAACGAGCTTCATAGTCTATTTAATATAAAGGAAGACAACATGAAATTTACCGCCATTGTAGGCAATCCACCATATCAAGATGGCAATAACCAGATTTATACGCTTTTCTATACAAATGCAATCAAGCTCGGAGAAATGGTCGACTTAATCTTCCCTACCGGCTGGCAAGGCATCAGTACCGCTAATCTACTCGGTAATCTCAATAACGAAACTATCAAACGAGATCAACAAATCGTTTCGATCGACAACCGGCACAATGTCTTCCCTGGAATTCCGGGAGCAGAATGGACAAACATTATTTTATGGAAAAAAGACTACGATAACGGCCTCGGCGGCAAACAAAAGATTTTTACTGATGGTACAAACCCAGAAGAAGTCATGCTTCCAATAACTAAAGACGATCTTAAGAAACCGAGAGAGATCGAGTCGATCGTAGAAAAAGTCAACAAGCTCAACGAGGCCAAGATTATGTCTAGCGGATCAGCCCGCAAACCATATGGTTTCGAGGCTGATCCGCTAGACAATCCTGGCAAGTATCGCTTGTCAGTCGTAGAAGAGCCAGCAGATGACGTAGTTAGACTGTTCGGAAAAAAGAAAGGCATAGGTAGATCTTTTATATACGTTAGACGCTCTGGCCTGCCTAAAGTTTCGCCGCTTCTAGATTCCTGGAAACTGTTCGTAGTGAAAGCGTGGGGCAACATGGATGAAAAGAAAGGATACTTAGGCGGTAGCTATTCCGAAATAATCGTCGCAGAACCTAAGGACTGTTGCTCTGAGATGTACATAGAATTCGGTCCATACAAAAATAAACACGAGGCCGAAAATGCCAAAAAGTATTTCTACACTAAGTTTTTCAGGGCTGTATTCTACAAAGATAAAACCTCGCAAAATACAGCAAGAGAAACCTACGCCTCGGTTCCGATACAGGACTTTAGTGATAATTCAGACATCGACTGGAGCGGATCGGTCACGGATATAGATAAGCAGCTTTTCGAAAAGTATGGATTAGATGATAGCGAGATTTCGTTTATCGAAGAACATATTAAATCTATTGACTAGCGGGAGGGAGTAATAGGTAATGAGTTCTAATACCCAGGTAGACATTATTGAGGACGCTATTCGCCGACATGGCGAACTGCTAGATATATTATTAATAGACAGAGCGACATCCCGAACGAGTAAGGAACTGAATATCGTTTGGGCTACCGATTCCTATCCCGGCCACGGACCAAAAGATAGAATATTAGCACCCGATATAACTGGCGTCAATAAGAAGGTTATTCAACCGCGCATTGCAAAATCAAAAGACGAGCAAAGAGCTAGGACAAAAGACAGAGCCGAAGTCTTTACCCCAAAAAATGTCGTTTACGAAATGAATCAGCAGGTTGATTGGGCTGGGAATAATTGGCCCGCAGACAGAACAAACTGGAAAGAATATATTCTAGAGAATAAGCTCGAAATAACTTGCGGCGAGGCTCCGTTTATTGTTGGACGTTACAATGCAATAAACGGTAAAAAGGTTCTTTCTCTTAGTGAGCGCGTCGGTTTTCTTGATCGAAAAATGCAGACCGTCACAAAGTTTACAAATACAAAAGATGAGTGGATTGAGTGGGCCATTAAAGCATATAAAGCTTCTTACGGGTACGAGTGGCAAGGCGACAACTTATTGCTGGCACGCGAAAACCTTCTCTATACATTTATTGATTATTGGAATGATAGGTTTCCAAATGATAAGATAAACCTAGATAGAAAAGTCTCTGAAGACAAGCTAGACATACTTCTCGAAATTGCGACGATTATTTCGTGGAATATCTTTCAAATGGATGGCGTCAAGTACGTAGTTCCAATGAGCTGCAAACATGAAATTTCTATTGAAGAAGTACCGCCGATGCTTGCTATGCTCGGCGAAAAACCGACGGTATCTAAAAGTGAATGTCCTGGCTGCAAATACAATAACCCTAAATTACATAATGGAAAATATGCAAAAATTATGGATTGGGAAAAGAACAAAGTAATCAAGTTTGTCGATTTGCTAAAACAATAACCGAGAATTAACTGCATGAATATCCGACAAGTAAAAGAATTCTTCACAGATAAAAAGAATACTCCGTGCCCGCTCACCGAAAAACTCATTAAGGCTGGCTATCAGCAAACTGGTGGCGGTTATATTACTTTAGCAAAGAAACGCGGCTTAATTGTCGACTATACAAAAGCAGAACCGACGCAATATTGGCATCTAATGAAGGAATATGTGCCGTCCGTGCCGGAGGACAAAGCTTTTAGCAAGAGCATCGTCTGTGGCGAGCTCATATTCTGGATGGCCGAAGTGTCGAAGGCGGTTTCGACAGAAAAATTAGAAGAGCTATTAAGTCATATCATTGCCGATGGCGGCACTAGCATTACTCCACCAAAGTATGATCGCACGAGGTGGAATAAAGAAATTCAAGTTTTATGTTTCGACGCCATAGTTAGCGTCGTAGAAAAAACAATTCCTATCGATTAGCCACGGTGGGGCGAGTAGACATACTTATTCGGCTTCACATGGTCGTAGACTGGTATATTGACCACCCCCGAATACACGGCAAAGATTAAGGCTATACCCAAGAAAGACTTCAAAACAATGACAATGAAGACAATAAAAGAAATACAATGCCAATGATATAATTATAATAAGTAAACAAAGGATCTTTCATGGAACAAACTATTTGCCAAAGCTGCGCGATGCCGCTAACTTCAGAAGATATGTACTCTACCGAAAAAGATGGCAGTATTAATAAAGATTATTGTAAGTGGTGCTACAAAAATGGTGAATTTGTAGATAAAGTATCCATGGAAGAATATATCGAAATGTGCTCGAAGTTTGGCGAACAGGCCGGTATGACGAACGAGCAAATGAAAGAATATTGCACGAAAGTTTTTCCAACTTTGAAGCGTTGGAAGCAGAATTGAGTATTTGGATACCGAAACTCAAAAAGTCACCCGACACTAAAGTAGGGCGACAACTCACCAGAGGTCGGTTTTCCTAGTTCTGGCCGACCTACTGCGTATATCATAGCACGGCGCGGGCCGTGTTTTTGTCGGGTATAATAGAGGTATGAGCGAACCAGATTTTATACTTAATGCAACAATAGACGGCAAAGCAGTCGAGATTGCAATCAAGCCGAATGATTTAGACGAATTGTATAGCAATTTCTTGGAGTATCGTCGGGCGTACGAGTGCGCACATAGCGACGAGGTTGTGCGTGAGGCTGCGGAGATCGCGATTGAGGTCGGAAAAGTAAGCACCAACCTATTGCAGAGAAGATTACGGATTGGTTATGGGCGCGCCGCTTCGATTCTTGATGAGCTCGAAGAACTTGGCGTGATTGGTCCAGAGACGCACGGTAATAAGCCGCGCGAAGTTTTGATGTCAGATATTAAAGAATACGATTTAGTAAAGAAAGCGAAGGAGTAATATGTCGAACGATATTTGGGCACAGATGTACGAAGCTGCGAAGAAGGAATATCATCCAGAGGACGCGTCGCCATTCATTCAGGCGCATCATGTAGTGGCGGCAGTCGAGAGTGCAGAGACTGGCAAGATTTATACTGGCTTTTGCATCGAGGGCGCGAGCGGCGTGATGAATCTTTGCGCAGAGCGCGTGGCGGCGTTGAATATGTACATTAATGAGGGCCATTTAGTCGTGCGACGTATGATTGCGTTCCGCGACAAGGCGCCAACAAAGAATGGCGGAATGCCGTGCGGTGCGTGCCGTGAGTTCTTCATGCAGGCAGCTTACGAAAATCGCGACATGGAGATTCTGACGGATTTCGATACACGCAAGACGGTAATACTGAAGGATTTGATTCCGAATTGGTGGGGCGAAAAGAGGTATAAGAAAATACAAAAGGAGGAAAAATGACGAAGTTTAGAGTTGTGCAGCGTGGAGATACGGTTTACGTAGAACCCGATCCAGATTCAATAGTTTTAAACGATTTGCTCCATTTATCTAACGAGCAAATTGAAAATACTAAAATTCGTTTCATGACTCCAAGTAAAGACTGCGATTTCGATCCCGTTCGCGATTCAGAGAACCCAGAGCTTCAAAATAAAATCAATCTCACCGATTTAGTTTTTAACCGCTCGAGCTCTATTTCCTTCAAAGAAGGCGTGATAGCTATCGGTTTCATTCCGTTAGGCGGCGATAGGTGGTTAATGACCGGCGTCGTAAAAGTTCTTAAGGACAATGGCCTTGCGCAAAAAGCCGATGCGGAATATTTAATTACAAAATATAACTACAGAGTCATCGTAGAGTTTCATAAAGATTTCCAGAACGGCATCATTTTAGCCAAGAATATTATCGATAAGCTAAGAGTGATTGAAGTAACCGACAAGTTCAGCTGCAAATTCCCTGGCTATAAGAACCTTACTGTTAGTTATGAAGATTTGAAAAGAAGAATTGACTCTCCAGAGTGGAGTGCTTCCCTTCGCGCTAGAAAAGGCGTTTATTTGATTGCCGACCGATCAAACGGCAAACTATATGTTGGCTCCGCTTCTGGCGACGACGGTCTATATAGTCGCTGGAAGACTTATGTCGAGAGTGGCTACGATAAGAAAGGCGAAGAAACTGGCGAATATCCAAATAAGGGCCTGCGCGAATTGGTTGAAAAAGAAGGAATGGATTACGTTAGGAAAAACTTCCAATACTCAATATTAGAGACTTTTACCGAAGAGACGCCAACGAAGGATATCATTGATCGAGAGAACTGGTGGAAAGAAGCTCTTTTGAGTAGAGCTTACGGATACAATAAAAATTAGAAATGGAGGCATGGTCGCAGCTATGGCAAGTTTTATTTTGAACGCAAAAATCGACGGAAAAGACAGCGAGATAGAAATACAGCACGATGCCCTAAAGGAGCTGTACGAGAAAATGCTCGAATGCTACCGAGAGGACGAAGATGAGCGCGAGGAGCAAATTATAAAGGAGGCAACAAAAATCGCAGCCGAACATGGCAGAGTAAGTACTGCTCTACTTCAGCGTAAGTTGCACATTGGGTACGGTAGAGCCGCGCAGATTATCGAGGAATTAGAGAAGCGCGGAGTAATTCTCTTCTCGAAAGAAGCTAGAACGTATATATGGCTAAATGACGACAATAAAGAAAATAAATGAAATATAATGTCAATGATACAATTGTAATAAGTAAACAAAGGATCTTTCATGGAACAAACTATTTGCCAAAGCTGCGCGATGCCACTAACTTCAGAAGATATGTATTCTACTGAAAAAGACGGCAGTGTCAATAAAGACTACTGTAAGTGGTGCTACAAAGATGGCGAATTCGTAGATAAGGTTTCCATGGAAGAATATATCGAAATGTGCTCGAAGTTTGGCGAACAGGCCGGCATGACGAACGAGCAAATGAAAGAATATTGCACGAAAGTTTTCCCAACACTCAAGAGATGGAAGAAAGCGTAATGTAGCAAGTGCCAACCGTAAGTGGGTAAAAAAACACCGCCTTGCCGGCGGGTTCAATAATTACTTCAAATGGTGAGCGTTGCACGGAAAGCCTTGATGCAGTTTCAGACATAAAAGCGCGCCTCTGTGGCGTAGTTGATTGGTTGTTTAGTAACCAAGATTACGATCCAAAGCCACGAGTCATCCCAAAGGATAAATACCCTGTTTTAGTAGATGTAATGTTCTAGCTAGGAATGACAAGGAGATGAACATTGAACCAATGTAAAGGAATTACTTAATTCCTACAATGACAATGATACAATATAATTAGAAAGGCGTCATATGAACGATAACACTATCTGGACATCATCAAATATAACACTCTTCGGTCTATCGTGTATAATCTTGGTTTTGCTGATTGCTTTCTGTATCTACCGTTTTACAAAAAGTCTTAGAAAGAAAAGACATCTAAAGACAACTTCCAACAATAACGCCAGCATAATACGCGAACACCTGAAAAAGAACCAGATAAATAAAGCTAACGAAAAAGCATGGATTAAATTGTCAAATCTATGCTTTGCACTATTAGACGACTATTGCCGAGACGAAAAAGAAGTCACATGGATAATGAATACCAAAGTATGGCCAATTATAGACGATATGGCATATCAGGACCAGAAAAAAGCAATCGCAGATTTAAAAGTTCTTGGCGGCTCCACCGAATCCAATGTCTTTCCTTTCGAAAAAGAAGAATGGCATAAAGCATACATTAAAGCAAAAAATTTATGATGTAACATGGCTAAAATAGACAAAGAAGAATACTAGCCAATCGAAAAAGATATAATGCGAATGACCAGACCTAGCTAACTGCATGCTAGACATGATTTGGAAGCGTGGCGACACGATGTTCTATAAGAAAGGCGTTACAGATCCGGATTACTGTGTGCTAAAATTCACCGCGACAAGCGGACGATATTATTGCGACCTCAAGACGGAAAGTTTTGAAATTAAATAAAAACACCGCCTCGCGGCGGGTTGGAAATTCGTGGTGAGCCGGGTGGGACTCGAACCCACGACACCAAGCTTAAGAGGCTCGTGCTCTAACCAGCTGAGCTACCGGCCCGCTCACGTGTTCTATTCTATCACTTTTGGCGGAATTTTGCAAGGGGTAAGGTGCGACTACTTTTTCTTGATAATCCAGCGGTCAAGGGTGGCAAGCAATGCTGGCAAAAGTGCGAGGATAATTACCGTGGCGCAGAAGGTGCCGAGCGAGATGGACTGGCAAATCTTGCCCGCAATAGCGGAGGTGAAATTGCCAACGATTGCCGTCACGATGATCAGAATGGATGCGGAAGTTAGGATCGCAGAAATAGACTTGTTATAGGTATTAATCAGCGCATCCTTCACGCTGAGCTTGAAGTAGTTGCGGTTTTCGCAATAATACGACGTAAACAGAATTGCGTAATCAATGGTGGCGCCCATTAGGATCGCCTGGACAATAATTAACGCGATGAAATAAATACTGGAGCCGGTGAGCGAGAGGTAGGCCATCACAATATAGACAGCGCACTGAATCACGCAGACGAGCAACACGGAAACGAAGACGGAGCGGAAGGTGAACACGACGACGGCGAAGATTGAGAGCATCGTGATAATCGTAATGAAGTCCATTTCCCCGCTAAAAGTCTGCGCCATTTCATAAGCCATGGCGGAGTCGCCCAAAAGATAATAGTCTTTGTTATAGTTAGGGCCGAGTTTCTCTTTTAGACCACGAATAAATTCAGTGGTTTCTGTACCCTCGGCTGGGAGCTTCGTTTCAATCAGTGCGCGGTAATGCTTTGGGCCGACCAACATATTCTTAGCATCGTCCACGGTCTTGCGGCCATCACTAATCTTCTGGCGCATTTCATCATCAATGCGACCAGCAAAACGAGAGTCTGGCAAAATGTCATCAGTTAGGAAGTGAACGAATTTCTCAATCGTGAGCGTCCAGTTTTCGTCGTAATCGTAAAGCGAGCCATGGAAGAGGAAGGCGAGATAGAGGCGGTTTTTATCGAAGTCGCCAGCGAGTGGTTTGATGGCGCGATAGAGCGACTCGTAATTATACTGCACGCCAGCCTCGGCTGCGCGCATGAGCGTCGCGATAGTTGCAAGCTTGTTCTGCTCGGACTCGGCGAGGCGGCTCGCATACTCGGCGTTCGGCAAAATCTTTTCATCAATGAAATTGATGAGCGTCTTTAGCGACAGCTGTGGATTCGTATTCACGTGGCGATATTCATAAAGCGCGTAAACCAACTTCAGCTTAGCCGTATCAAGTTTAAACGCAGCGCCAAGTTCACTGTAAGAAAACTTCGTGCTTTGGTTATGCATGATGTATTGCGCAGTCTTGAGCAACGACAAAGTATTGGCGTTTAGTTCGCCTTTAATTTTATCGTCACCGACATGCGCAACGAGAAAATCTACAACTGTGCGCGCCGAGAGTTTCGTAGTGCTGACCGTAGTTTCAGCCTGGTAAAGTTTGAAGATGCTCTGCAGTTTTTCTAGTTTATCGCCGAGCGCGACCTTGCTGCGAACGTCCGCGATTTTGCCAGAAAGTTCCTTGGCATAGCCGACAATTTTCGCCTTCGTGTCCGGATCTAGGCCGTCCAAAATCTCAGATTTATCGAGATTATTTAGGTAGTTAGTTACATCGGCAAACTTGCCGTCAATCGTGTTGGCAGCGGAAGCAATCTCATTATACGAATAGTTCTTAGTGAGGGTGGTTTTAGCGCGGTCAATATATGGCGCGACCTCGGCGCGGAGTTTCTGAATGACTGCCGCAATGGCTGGGTCTTTCGCAGCAAGTTCATCAAGTTGTTTGTTTAACTCGGCATAATAAGTCTCAACATCGGTCTTGGTACTCTGAACCGTACTACGAATAGTTGCGGCCTGCTCTTTCGTTAGACCAAGTTCAGCCAAAACATTTTCGTCAGACAAAGCGAAGTTCACGAGCTGTTCAATCGTGGCTGTAACGGTTGGAGCCGTGGTCGTGCTGTAGCCATAGTAAACAAAAACTTTCTCTACTGTGGACTGGCTGATGCCAAACAATTTCGCGAGTTCCGCAGCGGTCTTTGGCGTGTTCGTAATGTTGCTATTACTGAAAGTCAAAAGCTTTACAAGGTCAGCTTTTTGTGCAGCTGTAATCATTGAAGCATATTTAGAATCAGTCAAAACTTCGTTTGCGACAAAGCTGGCAAACTGATAAGTCGTAAGTTTGGTGCCCGGATTTTGCTCAGCCAAATACAGCACAAAGACATCGTCGAGCTTGGCTGGATCGACGCCAAGGATTGAGGCAATTTCGTTTTTTGTACGGAGCTGATTGACCTTTTTCTGGTCAGTAAAATACGAGAACTGATTTACTTTCGCAACCAACTCATCGTCGATATCGTCGGCAAAATGTTCGTCCGTAAAGATATCGTTCTGAAGGAAGTTCACGAAATCCGTCAGCGAAACCTGATGATTATCCACGTCGCGATAGTAGCGATAGTAGAGCGCCTTGACCAAGTAATCTTCGGTTTCAACTTTATTGGTGCCGAGTTCATTCACCTTCGGAACGAGCTCATTGTAATGCTCCGGCTCGTTAATCGTGTTGCCATAGCAGAGCACGCGCTTGGTCTGCGACATCTTGTCATACTCGCGGCAAATGTCCGTGACTTGGTCGTCCATTTTGCCGTCATATACCAACGCCATCTGGTTAGTCTCATCAAACACGTCTTTGATTTTGTTGTTCTGTGCGGCGGTGAAATCAATAACGGTGCTACCCTTCAACATGAAGGCGACAGCAAAAATCACAAGGAAAGCAGGTACGGCAAGTTTGCGGAAACCGTAGGACATTTTGCCAAACCAATCCATTTTGAAATTAATGGTCTTTTTGGCAGTTTTATCAATCGCCTTGTCGAAGAGTAAGAGCAACGCTGGGAGCGAAGTGAAAATGGAAACGAGGCTAAGAATCACACCCTTACTTAGCACAAGACCCATATCGCGACCGATGGTAAAGCTCATCAAAACTAGCACTATGAGACCAACGACAGTCGTGACGGAACTAGACGAAATCGCGCCGAACGAATAGCGCATTGCGCGGCGCATCGCAGTTTGTTTGTCCGGGCAATCAGCCTTCGCCTTTTCCTGGCGATAGCGCGTGGACAACATAATTGCGTAATCCATGGAGAGCGCCATCTGCAAAATCGCGGCGATAGAATCCGTGATATGCGAGACGTTCGGGAAGATAATATTCGTGCCCTTATTAACGACGACGGCAAGCAGAATTGCGAACAAGAACAGGAACGGCTCCACCCAGGATTTGCTCATGATAATCAAAATGACCATCGCAAAAGCGACCGCTACGAGCGCGACGCCAATCTGCAAAACAGCGCCGTTAAAGTCGCGGACCTGACCGGATTCAGCTATTTCGTATTCCTCTGAGTACTTGTCGTGAATCTCGTGATAAACGCGATCGGCGGTTTCAGAATCAGCCGGCGCATCAATATTAATTACATAGCGCGTATACTGGTCGCGGTTGTAATTGTCACTCTCGTCGTAGTCAACATAGCTGACGCCATCGATGCTCTCAATGTGATTTTTAATAGCAAGTTTTTCCTCATCCGGAACGTCGGTCAGCATCATTTCATAGCTACTGGTATCGCTGTAGTTAAACTCTTCATTCATAATGGCAAGGCCGCGGGAAGTTTCGGAATCGGCCGGCATATAAGAATAGATGTCTTTGTTGATTTTGACCTTGGTTGCGAGAATGCCGCAAATACCAGTGAGCACCAAAAAGATCACGAAGATAATGTAACAATGATTAACGATAAAATCCGTGATTTTGCGCATACCCAAAAATTATATCTGTTCCACCCCTATTACGGAAGGACAAAATCCTTTGACTCTGTTCAATTTTAGACAGTTTATTGACTATTTGTGCAATCTGTGGTATAATTATGGGTATGAATAGGTCGTCTTACTCAAGAGTAACAACAAAAAACCGCCGCAAAATCCAAGAGGCTTTTGCGGAGCTTTTGGCTGAGCGCGGAAAGCTCGGCAATATTACCGTGACGGACTTGGCGGAGCGCGCTGAGATTACACGCGGCACTTTTTATAACTACTACGACAACCTTTACCAGGTCGGCGCCGATTTGCAGAAGGAAATTGAAAAACAACTTTTCGGCAAATACGATAACTTGGATACTTTGGAAGCAATCGAGCAATACATTGATGAGGTCTTTGCTTTCTTCGACAGTCAGGAAGGTATCTACAAAGAACTTTTGTCTAGCGACGCGTCGGTGGACTTTTTGATTCAGCTCGAAAACAGCATGAGTGAACGCGTGCTTTCGGTGCTTCATAAAAGCGGCGTGGACGACAAGGCTGCCGAGACAGAACTTCTCTTCACGACCAACGGCGCAATCGCGATCGTCCGCAAATACTACCGCGGCGAAATCAATTTGTCGCTCGAAGAAATCCGCGATTATTTGAAGGCAAAGATCGGCTGGATGTTCCGCAAATACGTCGCTGGCGTATAATTAAAGCATGAAGATAAATTGGTTTGGGCACTCGTGCTTTCTTATTAATGATTCACTAGTTATAGATCCATACAAAGACGGTAGTGTGCCGGGCTATAATACTCTGCGCCTGACTGCCGACAAAGTTATTTGCACGCATGAACACGCCGACCATTCCGGACGCGAGTGCGTTTCCCTGTCTGGCAATGATTGCGATTTGAAAATTGATTCAGTCGCCAGTTGGCACGACGATCAGAACGGCGCCTTGCGTGGCGCAAATACAATTTTCATCGTTTCGGACGGCAATGAAAAACTCGTGCACTTGGGCGACCTTGGTCACTTCCCTAATGATAATCAATTAGCCGCAATTCGCGATGCAGATTATTTACTAATTCCAGTTGGCGGATACTACACGATTGATGCCGCGATGGCTGCGAAAATTTGTGAGGCCGCGCAACCGAAAAAGATTATCCCAATGCATTATCGCTGGGGCGAACATGGCTACCCGGAAATCGGAACCGTGGATGGCTTTTTGGCAGAAATCAAAAAGACCACGCCAGGTGAGCGCGTTATCCTACTTAGCCTCGAAGGCGAAAACTAATTCTGCCGACAAGTCTAAATCAACTGCTTCTTTTGCATTGACCGTAATGAAGAGCTGCTTGCGAGCACCCTGCCCGCGACCAATCACATCGTTGATGCCATAAGACGAGCCAATATAATCCTCGCCTTCATAGCTTAGATGGAAATCAACTTTACTGGCAAGTTCCGGGCTAAGCTCGGTCATTTTGAGCTGAGTGAGTTTTTCGTTAACATTGCCATTATTCACGATATTAATAACAGAAGCGTAAGTTTCGCCCTGATTTAGGTGAACCGAGAAACTAATTTCATCATTAGTAATAGTTTTGACGCTTGGCGAAACGGAACTTTCGCTTTCCAAATAAGATTCGGCGTCGAAACCGATTTTATGCACTGCCTTTTCCTGAATAGCAGACACACTATCATTGCTGACATACTGCGCATAGGCCGCGAAACCAACCGTCATAAATAGAAGCGCAAAGCCAAGAACACAGACGACAGCATACTGGAGTTGTTTTCGTTTTTGCATTTTTGTTTTCCTTGATTTACGGAATTAGTTTAGCATAAACTTAATGGTTTGGCAAGGGGTCAGATATGATATACTATAGGTATGTTAGCCGTAAGCTTTTTGCAATGGTGGTATTTCCGTGGTTGGGCGATATATTTTCGTGGCTTCATGGCAAAAATGCG
>Ga0310694_10001509_pt1 | contig 26221 bp, 22 predicted proteins | sample 174DNAGHGhighgp2_FD_203884 | JGI IMG/M metagenome (GOLD analysis project Ga0310694, IMG submission 203884) | Sheep rumen microbial communities from Palmerston North, Manawatu-Wanganui, New Zealand - 1742 DNA GHGhigh gp2 (v2) (version 2) | ecosystem: Host-associated > Mammals > Digestive system...
TTAAGATCTGTCAGATCTGTGTGAGCCGTTCTCTCAAGGGCTAATGCTTTCTGCGTGAGGCACCCCGCCATCAGGATCGACAGAAAGAACGTCTTACCGCTTTTCGCTTTACCACAGTCAGCCACCAACTCACCCCGATAGAAACAAGGCACGTCGAACATCCTGAATAAGGGCTGCATCGGCGGCAGGTCTGTCTCAGGCGTGATGCGCTCAACGAACAACTCATCGATTTCCTGCTGTGTCGGCACGACCTGACCCACAGGAGTGGCTGTACGCCTGTTGCGAGACAAGCTGTTTTTTACTAATTCAAATCCTTCTTCGTTCATTAAATTTTTTGCGGTTTTTATAATAAATATGAAATGACAACGTTAATAAAATTGGTATCTGTATGAATAGACGCCATAAAGGTCGTCAATTTCCAGTTTACCGCAGTACCACCTAAAGGTAGTACCATTGTTAATGAAACGAAGTATTTTTAAACCTTCGGGCAAAGTGTTTAATAATTTTTAAGATTCAAATGAAAGAAAAAGTTCAGACATTGCAGGATTTCGGCGAAGTACTGCACGAAGTGCGTAGCGAAATGTGCTACGCCACTGACCTTCTGGCTTCAGATCTGAAAGCCAGCAAAAGTTTGTTCGGGGGAGTCTGAACTGGTAAGTCACACCACATCGAGCACTACATCCGAGTGTTCCGCCACCTCTATGCCGAGGCCCACACCGATGCCCAGCGCAGAAAGCTCGACGATGCACTCTACGCGCTCTTCCACCCTGAGTAAAAAAAATCGTTAAGGCATGGAGAATCAGTTTATTATCAAGTCGTACGAATCAAAAGAACTGTTCTGCGACCGTGAGGAGGAACTGCAATTAATGCTGCGCAACTGTATCAACAGCACCGATATGACACTGATTTCACAGCGTCGTATGGGAAAGACGGGACTAACTTTACGGCTATTCGACGAACTGAAGGATACAAGGCCGGAGATTCTTTCCATCTATTTAGACATCTTCGGCTTTCTTGAAGGCGCATAAGATCGGGGCACCTTCCGTTTCCCGCCGCCTGGCTGATGCTCTCTGCGAAAAAGGCCTGCTTAACGATGACGTTGCCATCAATGGTACAACCTACACTCTCAGCGATGTGTTCCTTTCCCACTGGATGGAGTGTTTATAGACTTATTATCATTAATACTGCACATATCATTCGCTCTTCATGAGGTTCTATATCAATCTTTCGACTGGATATCCATTCTGGCCATAGCCAACCTGAGCTCACGTGGCGCAGTAAGAATTTCATAATCTACAAAAATGATATCCATATTCTGCGCTATACGTTTCAACACGTCTGTATAATCCTGCTTCAACGAGAATATATAGGAATAGCTTGAAACGCCTAACAAAGCTTCACGAATGGCACAAACCTTATAAACAATTTCATTGAACAGACGCTCTGACTGCACACCCGTCTTGCATTCAATCACAAATAGTTTGTTTCCTTTGGTAAAGACCACATCCAATTCATTGTTATGCCTAACCCCGTCACGCGATATAGTTACACCGATGGCGATATCCTGTGGATTGATATATTCCTTTACCAGATAATATACATACTCTTCAAACCAGCCACCAGTCAGATATTCCAATTCAGACCTTGTCAGTTTACCCTTAGTTTCCGGGACAAATTCTATCTTATTAAGGAAACTCGATAAGCCAGGAACACCGGGATCTTGTTCTGTATTATTGGTTTCCAATGTCTTTATCAGGACATTCCTCCTGTTCCGATAATACGTTCGAAGTGTTTCCATCGTCTTACTGTGCCGTCCCTTCAATTCGTTCCTGTGGTAAAGTTTGTAAAAATATACTGATTCCTCTTGAGATCGGATTGGTTTGTGTTCAAACTGATCAAGGTCGTGCCGAATCTCATGAATCCGCAAATATTCAGCGATTGTCATCCGATGTCGGATGGGATAGAAATAATCATCATTATTATTGATTTGATCATCAAATTTCGATTTCACAATCATATTCTCTTCCACCTGTACATAGAAGAACTCCGAATTATATTTTTCAAACACCTGCTGTACAGCCAATGCCATATAACGTGTACCGCCAGCCAGATTCACAAAATAATGGACATCGTGTTTAAGACGTCCTAACACCGTGCGACATATTTTCTCGTAGGTAAACTCATCCATGTCATTCTTCAGCACGATTTCCTCAATATGCGTAGCAGGAATACTAAACAGTTCCGACAAAGCATCCAAATCGTCTTCAGTATCTTTGGCCGAGATATACATCAACTTGTCCCCATCTTCATACATCTCCTTAATAAAGAGGTATGCCGGGATAGGATTATCCTCTGTGATAATGTTTACTATCGTCTTTGACATACTGTTGCCCAATATTTGAGGCAAAGATAATAATTTCTTTAGTAAAAACATCATTTTTGGTTCACAAAATTGCATATTTGCTTAAAAATCTATATATTTGCAACATGAATCAAAAGAATAGTAGTATGAAGAAGTTTACATTTTTATGTTTGGCCATTCTATCGGCCTTTTTCATCGGATGTCAGCACAAGGTTTCAGGAGGCCTTAATGACGCTCTTGAAGAGTTAAATAAGGAATACGAAGCGCAAAAGAAACAAAACGGAGAAGATTCGTCTCTTTATAACTTCATTGACAAATACAAGAAACTAAGCCAACAATTCGAAGATTCCGGCGAACTGCATAAAGTCATCGAATGCGAAAAAAAGATTTTGGAAATATATAATCAGACATGGGATGAGCCTACACCCAAAATTGCAATCACGCAGTGGTACATAGGGGAGAATTATGTAAATCTCAAAGACTGCGATTCTGCAGAGTCTTATTTGCATAAAGCCATTGAAACAGCCACAATTTTAAAAAGCAATGAGACGGAGCCAGATTCCATAGATCCAAATGGGCGAATTATCTCTGATAGCTATCGCTCCTTATCATTCCTCTTTTCCGAAAACGGAGAAAAGGAAAAGGCCATAGAATATTTAGAGAACTCCATCCAATATCAGCCAATAGAAGTTGACCATGACAAATATCTTTATGCTGTTTGTTTAGATTTCCTGGCATCTCTTTATGAAGAGCAATCCCGATATTACGAAGCAGCGAAATTTTACGAGAACTCATTAAAGATCTTCAAAGAAGTCTTTCCGGATAGTACTGACAGAATTAATGATATTCGAGAAAGTCTATCAGAAATAAGAAATCAGACACATTAACACTATTGTTCTCAACAAGCAGCCCATTTCAATCTCTGACCCAGACAAACATCTGAGGAGTCCTATAGGCAATGGCGACGATAGTGATGGATTCAAAATAAAATAAGAAGATGGTTTATTTTTTTGACAAAGCAGAACGATTCTTTGAAAGGATAAAGAGGATGAACGTGGTCAAACTGTTCCTGTTGACAGGGGTTATTCATTTCTTATGGACATTTATCGTTGGGGGTACTTTAATTCTCAGCGGTGCTAAGTTTAGTCAGCATGTCGCGTCGAATAATGAGTTTACAAATTCTTTTCTGCTGGTCCCGTTTACTGCTCTTGCAGAGGAACTCATATTCCGATGGGGGCCGATGGTGATACTTGTATTCTCTTTGACCTACTACTATCGATCAGGACACTTAACGAAAGTACAGTTTTTTGACGTTGAAAAGTACTGCCTTTTAGCTGTAACTTTGCTGTCAAGCATTATTTTTGGCTGGGTTCACGGAAACATTTTCAATGTTCTGATACAAGGTATGAGTGGGGTGATCTTTTATATCATCTACCTAAGATGCTATTTCATTGAGCGAGATCGTGGCATGAGAGACCGCTTGCAGATTGTGCCTCTTGTAGAATCTACTGCGTATCATACGATGGCGAATGCTTTCCTGATCTTTCTATAAACGATATAACATATCCAAAATGAGCAACAGCGATATTCTTCAGGTTATTGAGACTAACAGATTCTCATTAAAGAACATGATGGAGATAGATGTTCTTTCTAGTGGGGACGTCATCATAATAAAGAAAAAACATTTATATAGACTCCTGTTGACTATACTTGCATATTTCATGATAGCGATTTCTTTATTAATAATGTGGGTGAGCTATGATACCGGCTACTGGAAAGTCGCTATTGCATGTCCATTTGTGGTGTTGTGGAATCTCTATGTGATAAGAGAACAAGCTAAGACAATTGTTGTTGACATGAACAACAAATGTGTCAGTATTTTGGGTCGTTGGCGTAGAGACAGTTCCTTTTCGTGGGATAACTATCAAGGGAATGAGACCTATCATTCTGTAAAGGGTTTTCCGGAGGAATTTTATATCAAGTTTATGGATGGGGGAAAGGTTAGAAAGATTAAATTGGCAGACATCAATCCCGTTTTCCATAAGAGTACAGAAACCAATTATGCTGCTCTCTTGGCTTTATGGGAATGCGTGGAGGCAAAAAGTACAGGATGTTGATTTGATAAGAAATAAAATAGTGTAAGAGAATGAAGAAATATTGGTTATTATCAGTAATTGCGGTCATGATGTTGACCATAATGGGCTGTGGGAGTACAAAAACAGAGCCGTCTAAAGATTTAGTGGTTGTACAACAGACCGATACTATTCGGGGAAACAACGAGAACAATCCATACGAGTGGGCGGCATTCACAGTTGATGTGCCGATAAACGGGCCTCAGGCGCTGGTGGACTCTATTTTGGCTTTTATTAACGAGCAACTATATGAGGCATGTGAGAGTAATGCCCATTTCGATGAAAAGTACGTAACGTTCAGCAAGGAAGATATGTTTACCGATAACGGCGAACAGTTATTTAGCCATTACATGGAGAAATATAGACCTCTGATCCAAGATAGTCTGTGGAGGACTTTTGGCCAGACGATAAAGATGGAAGCCCAGACGGACAAGTACGTTACTTATGGGTTGGAACTCTTCTTTTGTGGAGCTGGTTGTAGTTCAGAGAAATTTTACTACACTTTCAACAAAAGTGACGGGCATCTGATAAGGGATATTATCAATCACGATAACATTGTAAGCTTCTTTAAGGATTATCCTGAATACAATACTGTCGGGGCAGATCCCTGGGCAGGCGCGCCTGGATGGACATTCTCCCCAGAGTACGAATTCTCTACTTCGAGCTGCGCGTTGTTAGATGACCATTTCTCGCTTGTCATACATGGCCATGGTAATCACTATATAATTACGGATTTCCCCTATGGTCAGATTTTCTCCTATCTCTCTTCGGAGGCTCAAGCATTAGTGGAGCAGACTGGTGAGAATGAACTGATGCTTCCTGCCTATCTACCTAAGCCTACAGACTACAGTGAGGTTTGGATGGAGGTGGATACGTTAAACCGTTCGTTGCTTGGATATATTGCAGCTGCCGGCGGTCCGCACGTCTCGACGCTAACGGAATATGAGCCGGAAATGGAGATCTATCCCAAGTGGGCTTATACTATCGATGGAGCTGATGTGCGTACGTTCTTCCTCTTCATCTATTCACGCGGACATCTCGCCTATTTCGACGAAGCAATGATATGTACCTATGATGCCAACAATTATCTGCAACCGGCCAAGCTCTTTGCACTGGAAGGAACTCAGAAAGACAGTGTAGTGAATTGTATGTGGTACGACCAGGTGGTGGAGGCCACCGAAGGCTTCCCGTTTGAAGAAGTCGACGAGAACCGTTTCGGCATCCATTATGACCAGTTCACGAAACGTCTGTATATTCCCATTATGGTTCATGAAAAATGGGAGGCGTATGAGAGCTGCCCGCGTTACTCAGGACGATTTGATGTACTGCAATTCAACGGCAAGGAATTTGTGCCAGACGGGACTGACGGGGCCTGGTGGTTAAATAAAGAATTGCGCAACTACAAACGTACTGTCAGTAATCATAAGACCACTGACGGTATCGAGCAGGTCGACCTGATGCCCGATGGCTCTCTCCGCCATTCTTTCTGGAAGGGTGCCAAGACGCTCGATGACCTTCGCAAAAAGCCTGATAAGGTAAAGATGAGCAAAAATAATGATTCCTAAGAATACCAAATAAAAGCCTCCAGTAGTTTAATAGCTGAGGGTCGCATTGAACACTACAACCGAGAATTCCGCCCCCCTATTCCGAGGCTCAAAAAAATGTACGCTATCACATTATTATTAGTCTTATAAATATATGGAATCATTACTATTATTGGCTACAGCCCTTCTTCCATTCACTGTTCTTTTACTATACATTTGGAAGAATGACACCAAGAAAGAGCCGTCATCTTGGTTGATGAAGGCTTTTCTATGGGGTATTGTCATCTTCATTCCCGTGATAATTGTGGAATATGGAATTAGCTACATGTTGCTTGGCGAAGATGGAGGAGCATCAAGTTTTCTCGGTGCGATAGCTAAAGCATGCATTTTCGGCCTCACAATCGACTTTGCTACAGCTGCCATTATTTCCTTAATATTCATTATCTTCTTCGTCAAACAGCAAAAGTTCGCAAATAAAAAAGTTACAACACTCTTCGAAAGAGATAAGCAAAACATTTATAGAACTTAACAATATGGAAATACTTCAGCCTATATATCTACACGCAAATGAAAAAGTGGTTCTCGTTTCCACATCTTACTCCCCCAACAAGGAGGACGTAGCAAAAGCCGCTGACACTCTACGCTCATGGGAATTGGAGCCCATCATAGATTCAAATGCTGTAAAGACTTACTCAAAAAATGCTGGAACCATTCAAGAACATGTCAGTGACCTTCAATGGGCATTCTCTAATCCAGACATCAAAGCCGTCATCTGTAATCGTGGCGGATATGGGGCCATCCAATTACTTGAACACTTGAGACCTAGCGAATGGGATATCGAGCCAAAATGGCTCGCAGGTTTCAGTGACTCCACCACTCTACATGATTTCAACTCATCGTGGCATCATGAGATTACTAGGAGCAACCGCAACCACCGACGTGCGCCCGAACGGAGATACCCTCCAATTTAACGTGAAAGGGCAACAGCAGACAATTTTCCGTCTTTTTCTTGCAGTTTTACATAATTATTTGTATCTTTGCACCAATTGATGATATTAAGACTGCTATTATCACTGATAAACCCCTACAAAAACGGGCAATTACCTCGGAGAAAAGGCTTTTGGCTCCGAAGCAGAATAGCTATTTTCAATTTTTCCACCAGAAGATTGCTGCGTCGGTATCGTCAATATGCTTATTACGACGGCATCAATCTTGGCACTGTGAAGATCATCCATTCATGTCGCGATGAGGTGTTTGAAGGCTGGCTAAAGGAAATAGGAGTGGACGTCAGGCCACACTTGGTTTCACGCAAAAACTATCCCGAGAAGGAAGAAAGGCGCGGGTTAAAGCCCTTTTACAAGTTTTTTGAGTTCAATAGACAATTGATCGTCTACAACTCCGGAAAGGTACTTGTTATTAACAGATCATCGCAACTATCCGTAAATAATGAAATCAAAGGAACGCTAAATATTTCTGACGACACGGACATTCTCCTCAGGACAGAGTTTAAGAGTGCATTCAAGATACAGAATACAGCCCCCGTTAAAGAGGTCACCAATACCGAGCCCAAGAAGGAGCCAATTAAAGAAAAGCCTCCCAAACGTCGAGATAAAGTATCATTGGGAAGGCCTACGATCAATACAACACCACCAGTTGTCGAGCCCCCTGTCGTTGAGCCCCCAGTTGCCGAGCCCCCCTCGAAAGAAGATACCGGAAGGAAAATGAGAGGCGTTGAAATAGATGAATCATTTTAAAACCATATAGCAATGAGTTACATATCACAAAAGATTAAGGAGTATTTCCCCGACTTGGCGATTATGAAGAATAGCGCAAACAACAGTCTGTTTGCTGGTCGTAACATACCGTCATTTGTAAAGGATTACATCATCATGCGCTTTTCTGATGAGGAAGGCAAAGTAGACCGAGAAAAGGTAACTGATTATCTTGACAACAAGATACCCGATAAGCTGGAAACCATTAAGAACCGACTGTTGGCAGGTGAACAAGTGAATGTAACCGTTCGATTCGATATCAAGAGTGACCTAAAACTTGCCCGTACCGAATTCCTGATTCCCGATGCTGGGATTACAAAAAGAGCCTACGTCTCTTCAGCATTGATGGAAGAATTCAAGGACGAACTTGTAGAAGGCGAGAGGTGGGGTAACATTACACTGAACTACGTGGAGCCACAGGGGTATCAAAAGGGTGGTTATATAGAGATGGTGGCCTACAAATCCTTTGAACCATATAAGATCGACCATTCCTATTTCCTCGCTGCCCGACAAAATTTCAGCATCGACGAATGGATTGACGTGCTCATTGCCACGATGGAATATGATCCGGACGCCTTCGACACTATGGAACAGAAGAAGGAGTTTATTGCCCGTCTGCTGATTCTTGTAGAACCCCGTCTCAACATAATCGAACTAGGGCCGAAAGGCACTGGCAAATCGTATGTCTATAATAACATCAGCAAACATGTGTGGTTGTTGAGCGGTGGCACGACTTCAAGGGCCAAGATGTTCTACAACAAGGCGACCAAACAATTTGGCCTCGTGAGGAACCACGATGCCGTGATTCTCGACGAGATCTCCACCTTTGGCTTTTCCGACCCCGATGAGATGCAGTCAATACTGAAAGGTTATCTTGAAGCAGGAAAAGCATCTGTCGACAATGTCCTTTTTATGTCAGACTGCGGTATCGGACTGGCAGGCAATATCAAATTGACATCCGAGATGAAACCATCGGACAGCAAATATTTCCAGAAACTCCCAGATATGTTCCAGGAATCGGCTACAATGGACCGTTTCCACTCTTTCATCGAAGGGTGGAAGTTGCCAAGGCTAGAAGCTGGAAGCATCATGGAAGGCTGGACGCTGAATGCCGAGTATTTCTCAAGTGTACTTCACAAACTCCGCACAGAAACAGAATACGAGTTGCTTTTCGATAAACTTGTGGAATATGACGATTCATGCGACCTCCGTGACCTCAAGGCTGTCAAGAAAGTGGCTACAGCCTATGCCAAGCTGCTATTCCCACAGGTAAAATCCCTTGAAGACCTGACACCTGAAGATGCAGACGCATACCGTTTGCTCTATAAAGAATACTGTCTCGATCCTGCCGTCTATCGTCGCGGCATCATCCGAGAGCAGTGTCACCTGATAGACAAAGAGTTCCGCAAAGAAATGCCGGAGTTCAAGTTGAAACCTGTCACAATTCAACAAAAGCCGCAAGATACTCATGAATAAAAGACTCATAACATCCTGGCTGCATGTATTCATGGTCATTGCCTTATTTGCTATTTTTTATGCAGCATTTGAGGGAATTAGCTTCTACTCTGGTGGAAATTTCCGACTAGCAGGCATAGCAGCGGGCGTTATTGTGATTCTCGTTCTTCTTATGTTTATTATCCCCCAGCAATTAAAGGGGCGTGATGGTGACTTCAAGAAGATGATCATTCTTGAACGATACTTTGTTTTAATACTTGCTCCATTATCCTTGGTTCTGGCAGCATTCCCTATTTCACATTTCTTAAATATACAACGTAACGAGCCCTTGGTCATCCAACAATTTACTTGTGCTATTGACTCTGCAAAGTTTTTATTTGATGATTATGAAAAGTATGCGACCAATCGTATTCAGCGATATGAAAATACCTTGCGACGCCAAAGCAAAATGGCTCGTGAGAATAAAATAAAGGCTCTCCAACTACAGCTCTTGTCAGCCAACTACGACACACTTCGCACTTCTGCGTTGGAATGGATCGAGACTTCCGCCCAGAAACCTTCCACGCTTAATGTCTTCTTATTAGGTAACATTGAAGGTATTAAAAAGGCTATCGACAGTTGGAACATACAGCTCCACGAATTATCATTAAAACAACTGAGTGATGAGCCAGAAGGATGTGAAGCATTTTCCAACCCTTCAAAAAAAGCCACTGCTGCCACTACCCTCCTTGACAATTTAGCACAACAATACCGCCAACGCCATCCTTTTTCTGTACAGGACGTTTTAGTCATGCTGATCCTCTGGATCCTTCTGATGCTTCCCTATTTTTTCCAACAACGTCATAGCAAAAGCACAAAACGTTTGTTTGGAAAAGAAGAAAGGAAGAACAGTAATAGCTTTTTCATGGGTAACAAAGGCACAAAACGTCAAAGTTTCCGCTTTAAGTTAAACAACAAACAATAATACAGGTATGACAATAAGCCAACTGCTTTCAAGAATAGATCAAATTGAAAGTGACAATAGGGTCACTGACAAAGACAGGGTTCTCGTTGATGAGATATCTAATTATATCTCCAATATTTCTTCAGGAAAATCTGAACTTCTAAAAGAAATAGGCAGAAACCACAATCTGCTTGGATCAAGCACTATAGATCGTCTTATTGAGAAACGGGTATTGTCTGAGGATGATATACTTAGAACAAAGATTAATCCACTGTTTTTAAACGCTTTAGGCACAAAACTGACAACAAAGGTGTTTGATCAGCCTGCTGACCTGACCAAAATCAGTCGTTTATCTACAGAAATCTACTTCTGGGGCATACCTGCTTCTGGTAAAAGTTGTGCCATTGGAGCAATCTTGAGCATGGCCAGTAAAGGTTATATTCCACAAGCGAAAGCCTTTGTTGAGCACAAATGCCAAGGGTACGACTATATGATGCAACTTTGCGAGATGTTCATAGAAGATGGAAATGTGAAGCCGTTACCGATGGGGACACCTGTCAAATATACTTACGAAATGAGTTTTGACATCATTGATGATAAACATCAGGTACATCCTATTACTTTCATTGACATGGCTGGTGAACTTATCAGATGTATGTATAAGAAAAACGCTGGCCAGAATCTGACGGATGAAGAAGAGAAAGCTCTGAAGACCGTAACAGACCTACTCATGGACAATCGCTCTGAGAATCAGAAACTACATTTTTTTGTATTGGAATATGATGGTCATAACAGAAGTTTCGGGAACTTGACGCAATTGGCTTTGATAAGAGGTGCATTAACATATCTTTATTCTATTCCTACATCAGGGAATAATGGATCTTTTAATGTTTTTGAGGAAAAAACCGATGGTATATATCTGTTAGTCACCAAGGTGGACAAGGCCGGTGTGCCCCTAGAGCAGCTGAAGACTCACTTAGAGAAATATATCCATGGTCCTCTAGGATATCAGGGCATTGGTAATCTGTTACAAGAAATTTGTGAAAAATACAACATCAATAATCGTGAGTTGGAAATAGTACCGTTTTCATTAGGAACAGTATGTTTTAAGAACTATTGCATATTTGACGGGAGGCATACCGCAGATATTATAGACATCCTGGTAACTCGTACAAGGCACTACAGTGAGTGGCTTAGCAAATGGTGGGCACAGCCTATTAAGTGGATCATTAATTTCTTGAAATCATGAACAAATTAGGTATAGCAATTAAAAGAACAGTAGATGGTGCTGGTGAGCCAATCGTGCTGAATGACGGCGAGTGGACACGACATATTGCAGACGTAAGGCCATTACTTAACAAAGTTAGTGGATTGAATGAAGATTCACAAGTGGTACGCATCCTTTCATTTACCAATGAAGGATGCCTGCTTGCCTCGGCGCGTCTTATTGCCGGTAGATCTGGCGACAACATTGCTGCATGGATTTACATTCCTTCAGACATGGAAATAAGCGGAAAAGAGGTTCGGTATGTAATGGACACTGCAGAACAAGCCATACTTGCCCCAACACTTGACACGATTGAACTGGAAAATATCTGTCAACACACATACCATTCCAACGACAATGCGTTCAGCAAAGCACCTAGTGGAGAGAAACTTGCTTTTAGAATATACGATGACAATACGATAGAAGATATATTGGGTCCGAATCGATACCAAAACTATTATGACAACTATAGATATATATTTTTATTTGATTCAACGGGTATACTTGGCCTAACGAATCCTTCTGAAGCAGATGATTTGAGTAATGAACGGAACAAAGTCATTTCATTACTGATACCGCCAACAGCAGCAGCCCTGAAACAACATTTTGGCTACAATGTACTTCTTCAACTCTCTGATGGGACTCCATTCAACCATCCCGTATACTTGAATGAAGGAAATAGTATTAATTTAATGCTTGTACGAGAGAAATACAAGTCTATCAGCTTCAATTATGTAAAACCAAGCAATGATAATAAGGAATTATTTCCATTAGAATTAATAGACATCTCAAAAATCAATTGGCAGTTGCCATTATTATTGAGCGAGTTTATCGTAGAAAATGAAGAAGGAAATCCTATATCATCCAAAGAAGATCTTGTCATTAAAGTTAATAATATTATACTTAAACCAGAGATTACTTGTTGGATTGACGAATACAAGGCAAAAGAAGTAAACGTTGTAATAACCAGTAATTCGCATCGTTACCAGCCCCTAAAAGTGACAAAAGACATCACAGAGAAACCGATTAGGGTGGTCTTGCCATATCTACGTGACCATAAGTCGGCCAAGATAATAACTCAAAATGGTGAGGTTGGCAAAATTGAGTATTGTGAGAAAGGGGACTCTAAAAAAGGAGAATCTCCTATCAAAGACTATTACTTCAAGACCAATGGCGATCTCGTTTATGAATCCCATAAGCCATGGATATACCGATTACAAGGGGTTTTGGCTACAGTTGCCGTGGTTTTACTATACCTGCTCATCACAACGTTTTTTCCCTCCGAGAATAAAAAACAAGAGAATACTGCAAAGACCAATCCTGCTCAGATATCAAACTCTCAGGATCTCCCATCAGCAGGGGCAGCCTCGATAGAGCAAGTAGACAATAATTCACAAATCGTTCAAAATGAGAGTACACAAGCTGAAACTATTGGCAATGATGTAAACTATTCGCACGAACAAGCCATTTACTATTTAGACAACAATCTGTCTTGGAAACGAAATGAGATGGAACAATATCCAGTTCTCCGGGGGCTTTTTGATGATATGAACCAGTATAACTTGGAGGACCTCATGGGTAAATGGAAACTGAAGTTAGAGGCTTCTGAGCAATTCAAAAAAATTGCGGAAACCGCAGCCAAGAACCGCCGTAAAGGTTGGAATCCCGCTACAGGGCAACATCGACCTCTCTATAACAAGCCAGGTGATGAGACAATTGTTGTACGTAACTATGTATATTGGTTAGACCAAAATCAAAACAGGCAAACTAATAATACCCAACAACAGCCCACTAGAAGATCTTCACAAAGACCTACCGCCGGGAGCGGGAACAATAGCATTGATTAAATTAACAAAGGCATGAATTGGATAGCGAAACTGACACTCATCATCTCTGCTGCTATAGCAGTTATAATGGGGATACTATTCTTCATTAAGACCATTGTGTCTCCTCCACAACAGATACAATTCAGTAATCAGCATCTTATTAGTTTGCAACAAAATGTTGCTAAGATGAAAGGAGACTTGGGAATCAGAACGGCAGATTCGATTCTTAGCGCAACACTCTATGCTGCTCAGCTCTATCAACAAGAAGGATTTGTTGATACTATTAGCTCAGGACACATCAGACAACAAATAGTTTCTCACTATGTCCCATGTTTTGCGGCAAATTATAGGAATTACTTCTCTAACAGCGAGTGGAATAATCGGCAAAATAATGAACTGAGACAAAAAGCAAAGTATTTGATAGGGCTGAATATACAATCAGACGGGAAGCCCTTATTGACTGATTCGCTTAGACAACTAGTTGATTCCGTAAATATCATTTTGGGGCAATATGATGATGCAGAAAAGTTATGCAGAAACTCTTACTTCATCAATATTATCGAGTCAGAACGGGTTATAAAACTTGCAAAGAAATATGCATCAATGAATCCTTTGTGTAATTGTTCCACATTGGTCAAGCAATTGAACGCAGTTAATGAGAAGTTAGAATCTTCACATTACAAGGAATTGAAGAATATGGTAGATGAACTCGATTTGTATACCTATTATTCAAAAGATTATTATCAGAACACGTTGGCGCCAAAGGTATATGCAGCCATTAAAGAATATAAAGAAAATGCGCAGCGTATCTATGGAATCTGCGAACCAACCCAGTCACTCGAGAACCAGGCAAAGGAAAAGTATAATAAAGCAAGTGATTATTTTGAAAGTGATGATTATGAAGAAGAATAAGCCACATATCAAAAGCTATGTAAACTTACAAGGCATTTTCTTAATGTTTATAGGTTTATTGTTTGCTTCATCTACCATGGCACAAATGGCAGGACAAGACAGCATCCATGCTAATCCCGACAGCATGGCAACAAGTTCCGTCGCAGATAGTCTCCTTATTCGACTCCATACTATTCAGAAATTGGAAGACAGTATCAGTATACTCCAGGACAGGATCAATAAGTTGGAGCTACAACAACTGGATTTCATTAAACAAATAGCTTTTGCCGATACATGTATTGTAAGACAATGCAACAATGCACTGAATGCCCCGTATGATGAGAAACGTGTCCGTAATGCCCTTTCTGCATTCAACCGTATCAGTTCGTCTACATATCGTCAACAAATGCTGCCGCTACGCCAACTCCTTACGGATTACGGACAACATTATAGGACTATAATGGATATTCTTCGCCGAGCTGATGCAGACCGTAACATGCGCAATCCTTTTGGAGGGAAGGAAACTGCGGAAGCATATATTAACGAAATACGGCAAACAGACTATTACAGAAATGTCATACAGGCGGAATGGATCATCCCCTTCATGAACAGTCTGATAGAAAAAGCCATCAACCGGTTAAAATCAAATAATCCCGGAGAGAGACAGACAACAAATTTGAAAGAACTTTTAAACCCATAATAATTATGATTTGTGTACCCTACATCATCAATGACAGTTACAAGGTTGCTCGACTAGAAGGAGATCAATCTGCCAAACCTTATTACATCATAGAAACAGAGTCTACAGACGAAATTGATTTGTTTGAATTTGAAAAGGCCTTATTTGCATTTGACCCTAATCGGGGCATAAAAAATGATTATACATTCAGCATCATAGAAGACAAGTGCAAAGTCACCTCTGACAAAACAAATCATACTGCGACAATAACAATCGCAATTGAGTGTAAGAACATTGCTGAGGCACCCTCTATAACGCGTCATAATTTTATAAAATCCGGTCTTATCGTGGAAGATGGTTATAAAGTCTTGTTTGATTTACGTGAAATAGATCATGATGACGAAACTGTTTCTACCATAATTATCAATTTCATAGAAATCACAGAAGGCTTAACATACAAATTTGGAATTAATGTTGCCCAAAAAGATAACATTTGTGATATTGTGATAGATTTTGGTTCTGAAGCATCCCAAATATGGACATATTTCCGCGGTAATCTCAATCCATGGCACAAAGGGAACTATATGCCATTATTCGACAACATCAAAAGAGATTCGCCTATGACTACAGCTACAGCAAAGGACCTTGATATCTATCAGTTTGATAGTAGCAATAAAAATCTCTACCGCTCATTGTTTTTTATTAAGAAAACAATAAGTAACACCATTACCGATACAGATCTGACATTCATCAATAAATTAAATGACTTATTGACCATTCTTGGGGAGAACATTGCTCTTCCCAACCTGAAATTAATGGAATATGGCAATGTGCCTTTACCACAAATAACGGTTGACAATGAAATCTTTAACATTTTTCAGTTATTAAAGGATATTCGTCCGAGGATACTAAATTTTTTCTTTAGCAAGGCACTAGAAAATGTAAACGAAAGGGCAGGAAACAAAACAGTAGCATGCAAACTTATATTCCTTGTTCCGAACACTTTTAGGCAAGAAATGCTATCAGATCTCCTAAATGATCTTATTATTGATGTTAATTCCCATATAACTGGTAAATCGAATATTTTTTCCCAAATAAAACCAGGCATCGAAGTGACAACTTTTTCAGAAAGCGACGCTTCGTTCTTTGGATGGTATACACGTGATTTTTTCCTAAACAACAAAGATGAACGCATTCTTATGGTAGACATCGGCAAAGGTACTACCGACTTTAGCGTATTGGATGTCAACAACAAGAACGGTATAATTGAGGTTGAACGTATTGCCCGTTCCGGACTGGTTGGAGCCGGGAATGTGATGACATTTGCCATATTGGCCTCTACATATTATTCACTTGCAGAAAAAAATAGTGGATGCAGTCTAGCCGAGATCATTGATGCGATAAAAACAATTGCATATCACAATGACCATGCAAAGAAGATAAAATTATATGGCTATTTAGAGCAATTAAAACATAACAAATATCTTGACGGAAGGCCATCTTTACATGATTTCATCATGTCATATCCTGGCAGTACAAATCTGGGTGCAATTAGTATCGATAAATTGAATGAGATCCTTGAAAATGCTTGCACTAGGAACTGTTATGTAGATAACGATGATTCTGTAGTGAACGCGTATGCAAAGATATTGACAAATCAATTAATTGAAGAACTGAAATATGTTTATGATGAAAATATACGGCTTGACCGTGTGGTTTTTTCTGGGCGTGGCGCTATGAGCAATCCACTTCGTCAAGAAATCGAGAGTACACTACGCGAGATCAATAACAACATTGAAACCACAATCCTTAATGAAAACGATACCAAGACTGGCTGTTTAAAGGGGCCGCTAAATGAAAGTTTAACCATGGATCATATGAACATGATTATTGTTGGATGGCCACAACAAATAAACCCCCAAAAAGGCAAACAAGCAAAAACAACCAAAGAGAAAAAAAGGACAGAGTGGTTAAAATGGCTGCTTGACATTTTGGCAGGGGAAAAATTCCAAACGGCTGAGGAAACCGAAGAATTAAACAGTTTCATTCCCCGTAAAGTGATATCTTCAGACTCTGCAACCTTTTCTGAATACCAAGGCCAGATTGTAAATATTGAAGCCAATAATAATCATTTTATTTTGGGTAATCAGCGATGCCATGCTCGCTTGGGAGCGAATAATCTTGGGGAAAAACGTATCTATTTTGATGGAATGGACTTTGTTGTGAGGGATGCTAATGATTCCTACACATTTCTTTATGATCCAATTCCTTCTTATGATAGTTTCATTACAGAAACCTTCTTCCCCATGACCGGAGGAAATTCAAAGAATGTCGACATGCGTATACTTGAAGAGGTTCTCAAATCGGCAAATCCCAATATCGCAGATGATAATCCTACAACTCAAGATCAAGCATCAAGCATCATTAATGAGGATGAAGATTTTACTGTATAATAAGAACTAAAAATAAAGAGAACTATGGATTTACAAACCCTGACAATAAGTATTGCCTGCATTGCTTTAGCATTGGCACTTGAATCAACCATCCTAATCGTATGGTTTTACAGGAAATTATCATTTCAGATAAAGAACCTCCGCAATGAAATGATTCAGCCCAAGGACGATCTTTGTCTATTGGTAGATAAACTCACCCCTACTTTTGATTATCCAGAAGAAATCGGAGGCGAATTCGATGAAGAGAAAGCCGTCCCTCCTATTGCTCAGACAGAAAAAGAAACATTGACAGATGAAAACAAAATGCTTTTAGAGAAAGCTTATACCACCTTTTATCTTCAATTTCAAGAATTGGCTGACAGCATCACCATTGATAATATGGACGACAAATCTCAAGAGATGATGCGCCTGTTGTTGGAGATGGGGTATTGGTTGAAAGATTTTCTGCCGGTATGGCGTAATGACTTCAATGCGACCTCGAAACAAAAGGAAAATGTGAACAGTATCACTTTTGATGAAAACCAATGGAAAATAAGAACAGCGGAAGCTCCATTGCCAAATGGTAATATTTTACAGACCCCTCTTGAAGTAATAGGTCTAGTCAAGAAATTACAACAGCATAATGTCACTGATTTCCGTTTTCTTATTTCAGGTTTCAGATATCAACAAAATGCAGAGTCATGAGCAGGTTCATTATAGAAACATATAAAATTGGTCAACGGCGTACACTGTATGTAGTTTTTTTTAGCCATGGCTATTCAGGCCGTTGGATGAAAGACCCCAAAGGGCAGCCAACGATTCCTTATGATGTCCTCAAAAAGATGGTAAACAATTGTCTCCAAGAAAAAGGAGAATTAAGATATGATTTCTTTAACAACTATCAGAAGGATCTGGTTGATGCTCTCTATAAAAGACTGGTCGAAAAAGGGAAGACCAACGGAGCGAAGGAATTCTCAAGACAGCGGGCTGTAGACATCTGTGCTACGTTAAGAGCTATTATTGTGGTAGAAGACAAAATCATTGGCAGTCCCAAAGTACATTGTCTGAATAAAAATCCTCAATCACCTGTTGCTTTTTACGATGAGAATTCTAGCATTATTAGAGTTGATGAAAAACAATGGCACGTAGATGGAGAAGACAAAGAGAATCTTGTATTCATAGGATCAGGCAATGAAGGGAATTTGAAAAAATGGTGGCAGCAAAATCATTTCCTTATATGGGTATCTTTTTTCATGCTTATTGTTGTTCCTGGACTCATGATTTGGGGGATGTTACACATCAAGAAAATTGCTGAACAGCCAAATATCAGCCCAACACCCATTCAATCTCCTCAATACTACAAAGATTCTACTTCGTCTGCCACATTATTCCCAGACTCTTTATTAATTGATTCTACTTCAACTAAAGATAATAGTATTAGCATTTCAAAATAACAGCGACAATGAAATCCATTATTCCTTTTCTACTTACATTACTGACAATCATAATAGGAGCCATATTTTACATGGCCAGTTATTTTTCTCTTTCTTTCTATTTTGCCATAACAGCTTTCTATTTACTATCAATGACACTATTCTGCAAATCGAGATTGCCAGACGGATCAAATAAAAAGGAAACCAATCCTACACACACAATAGCATTGTTGACCTATTTGGGAATCGCCGTATTATCATTGATGGTGTTTAGCAATTATTATCAGGCTAAAGGAGATGTTTATTATAATATCAACCATCACGCACTTGCATGGAAAGGCTATCAGCTCCCTGAAAGCGGATTGCTTTTTGGCCAAAATGCGGATGCTTTTCTGCAAGATACGGCTACAACCGGAACTATTCGCTTTGAGCTGCAGAAGAATGACTCAGGAGAAGTCACACGAATACATCTGACAGCGACAGATATGAACCGTTCTTTCTTCACTGGGGAAAAAGGAGAAACGGATGGAGCTACAGCTATTTACTACAATAAAAATACGACCCTATCTGCTATTGGTAACGAAGGTATCAATTTCCTAAACACGGTTGACAGCACCCAGTTAAGACTTAAAATCATTGAAAAACCCAATAGTCCTGGTTGGAATATAATAGGTGGCCCTGAACGAGATTCCGTGCTCTATGTATTTAATGTTACCGATAGGAAAGACAGTATTCTCTGCTCTGACACGGTTCATAGCGGTCTATTGATACAAAAAAGTTATGCCATCAGTGACTTGATGCCTGTTAACACGGTTTCTGTCTTTGGTAACAATATGGAGGCCTTCAATATTGTGCGGGAACATTATCGTACAGAGGAAGGGCCCTTTACACTAAGCAATTATGGCTGGCTTAAACGAACGTTCCTTAAACTAAGTAGAAAGCACAAATCGTTTAGGAATCAACAATATCTGGTTGAGCAAGTTCAAAATAATAAAGAGGTTGTTATTATAGGCGGAACTGCACATTCCCATCACTTCGAGACAACACTGATGCCCGGCGATCCATTTTTCATAGGATTTGGAAGTAATGGAACGCCAAGGATGTATTTCAGTCAGAAAGGGCAACTGCTTTTTGATCTGCCTCAATGGCGCCCTCTTTCATCAGAGAGAAGCAAGACGGACATGCTCGTCACTTCTTCTGATTTTGTAGTCTGTAATCCAAAAGACATCTCTCCTTATAATATCCTTTTTAATGCGCCACAGGTAGATAGAAATGAAAGTGAAAAAGAATATTTGGGAAATAACAATATGTTTACTACAAATATCTCTTATGCCAAAGGTTCTACCCAAGAATTAATGCGTCTGTCTATAGAAAATGATAAGATAGTAGAGGCGAACCAAGACTTTCTCGTACCATGTCATTCAGGAGACAATGCACAGGCCATCCTGCAACTGACTGATTTCAAATCCGAGTCAGCTTTCCAGCCTAAATCTTTCTTTAAAACTATTTTGTGGATATTCCTATTAGCATCATTGTCCATATTATTTAGTACAAAAAGAATACTGAAGGAAGGCAAAATATACCGTATTATTATGCCTACTATTACAGAAATAGCATGCATTGTTCTGCTCATGGTACTTTTCACGACAAGATATATCATGTGTTGGCGTTTGTCAGTATTCCCTCCATTTGAGGACATTTCCAGACATGAATATATTTCGTTTATAAATAACAAAGTAGTTCACCATTGTTTAACGACACTTCTTGTTTGGATATTAGCGTTGTTACCATTAGCAAAATTCATTTTACTTAATTGGAATCATTGGAAAATTATTCAATCTGTAAGAGATTCCAACTCATCAAAACGTACAGTTAATGCTGATAGACACAAATATCTGCGAGTTGTCTCACAAGTTCTAAAAAGCAGGTGGTTACCTGCATTGGTTGCTTTAGTATTAGAACCGGTAACATGCATGTTCTTACCACGAGGTGCACAGATTCTGTTACCTGTGGTGGCATATTTCTTGCTTGACATTTACCTCACATATATCTTTATAGAAGAGAGAGCCGAAAATACAGAAGATATCAAAGACAATTTGCGCTATTATTTACAATTTCCCTTTATACTGAATTTCGTTGCCCACCTAATATTACTTATTGTCATTGATGCAGGTTATGGTGTTATGTTCCTGCTCTTTGGTGTTATCCGTTATTACCTATCCCTTGCACGTTGGGCCTTACGCAATAAAGAAACGAAAAAAATTTGGTGGTTTTTGGTTCTGGGTGGAACCATTGCCATCCTCTGTTTCTTCTACTTTAGTGCATCTATTGTGGCAGCCATGATGAACAACCCTATGTTAGGAAATACAGTATTTATCATCGTTGGCGCTTTGGGTATTCTTTTCCTCTTTTGGGGATTTGACGAGAGTTTCAATCACAAGATCTTTAGTAAGCCTATATATTCAATAGGCGTAGTGATTGTTAGTGTTGTGTTTAGTATTGTTTTGGTGTCTACGACACATGCATACAATTATGTATTAGGACCTGATGGTCACTATACCCATATAAGATATCGAACTAAGGTTTTGGTAGAAGATTGGAAAGATATTCTTAATAATGAGCGTGTCAGCAATGCACACAACATAAGCCGCTTCCGTCAGACGTCAGAGAATCAGTGGATTTTGGATCACTATTATGAAAACCGTCCCCAAGGTGAGGATCCTTACTTCCAAATGCAACCGATGAGCAAGAGAGGGGCAATGTGGGGCGCTCAGACTACAGATCTGTCATTCCTTCGATTTGGCATTGGCGAACACGGGATGTCATTTGCTACAGGTATTATTCTCTTAATGTTACTTGTTTGTGCTATCGCCATGTGGCAACCAAAATCTCCCCACCTTTTACGGAAGGAAGCAAGACACAATATAGCCATTGGCGCTCTGTTGCTTATTCTGATGCAAGCTATTTTCGTATGGATGTCTGTGACGAACAAATTCATTTTCTTCGGGCAAGATTTTCCGATGCTCTCCATAACTTCGAAAATGACAATTTACTATGTGCTTTTCCTACTCATTTTTGCAAGTTTATTCTCTATCCCCGATCCGGAAGAATTGCCGAAGGTCTTCAACAAAAATGAAAAGAAGCTAAGCATTATCTTCACAGGTTTGTTGGCTGTATTCTGCATATTCTTGCATGTCTATCAGGGACAAGACCGAAAAAACAAAAACGTGGAATCCTATGAACTTGAATTGAACAGCGTAAAGAAAGTATTGCATGTACATAACTCACTGCTACGCTATTATCAGATTCAGGACAACAACGCTTATAATAGACTTATCCTCAGCACAAGAGGCGGCTACAACCTCTATGGTCAGAAACTATTTACTGATTTCAATGATAACGTGTATCTGAATCTTGACGAGGAACATGAAGACATACCGTCACCTGATTGCATCATTGATTCGGGAACTGAGTCCCAAACAACGAAACTTCCCCTTGTCACAGCAGGAAGCAACCTATACCGCCCTATCATGGATTTCTGTAAGATGCGCCGGAAACCTAATAGCATGTTCTTGGCAATGAGTCCGGATTCGGTAACATTACAGCTTGTATTCCCACAGGATTCACTTTATACACCACAAGAACGTTCGCTGATTCGTGAATTAAACAGTCTATTTACCAGTTACCAAATAGAGAACCGAAGTTTACATCTCGCACATCTATATGTAAACCGTACTGGCAAAGCCCTTAAAGAAGCTGTCCAAAATGAAAACAAAGCGGAAACACAAGAAAACGCCCATCTGCTTAATACAAACGATTTTACAGCGATGATGACGGACTATCAGTCATTCTTAGCTTCTGCACGTCAAAACAAGGGACAGTCTAAAAATGTAACGCTAGACACACTTCTTGCTCGCATTGACAATGTTGACAAGTTTGAAGGTGCGACATTCACCAACAGTCTGATAGAGGCATATATGAACAACTATGCCAAGAATAATAGTCCAGGCAATATTATATATATACGTCGAGACCGAGACACTGGCTATCTGCAATTTAACATCAATAGTAACTTCTTCAAGATTGACATGGACAAGTCTCTCTGGCGAGGCGATATTATAGCTAGTGATGCAGAAGCCAACAACCTGCTACTTGTTGGCAGCCAAAATCGTCAAGAATATGGAGACCAGAAACATTATGATCATTTTGACATTGCACGTATACCATCATCATGGCTGCAAGGAGAAAAAGACCAGTTCCTTTTCTGTGCTTACGATCCGATCAGGCTCCAATTAAAACTGAGGGCACCCGTTGAGTTACCATATAAAAAGCTATGGTCTACCGTAAGGTTAAGTGATACAGATGGTGCTAAAGTTATTGAAACCAGTGATAAAGTCAGCGTCAGGTTACCCGACGATCTGCATCATGTTTTCGCCAAGAATATCTGGGTTAATGGTAAGCGTCGTCACATTTATCCTCTTGGCAAAGCATTGTTCTGGATGAAGCCCTACAGCGATTATGTCTGCAGCGTGATGGAGGACTCCATTAAAGCAGACAATACTCAAGCTACAGCATTGTCACATGTCATATCACTTGACTATGGCCTTAGTGATAGCCTTTACCAATATGTTGCTTCAATAGGAGAACAGATTTATAACACTGAGTCAAATGACAAATATAAGCAAGCCAATCTTAGTGTCTTTGTGGGCAACAGCGATGGGGAAATATTAGCTATGCCAGAATTCAATGGAGACAAGTTCTTCCGCATCAATCCCAACGATCATGCAAGCATTGCTAAGGTGCAAAACCGTTCAACTCTTTTCTCTGATTATACAGATGAGCGAAATCTGAACGGCAACCAAAACCTGCTTCCACTATCGATAGGTCCCGGTTCATCACTCAAGCCACTTACCTTTGGAGCGGTAAGCAGTACTTTTGATCCTGGATGGAACAGTTTCAGGTTGGTAGGATCACTAGGAAGAAAGGCAGCTGACCAATCTGTTCATCGCTATGCAGAAAAAGAGTTTTTAAATAGAGAGCATAATTTCTCTTCTACAATACTAGGTGACGAGCCTCTGCTTTACTCTGAATTTGATATAGCAGAATATTTGACACATTCAAGTAATTTCTTTAACTCAGCGATTACTTTTATAGGATCTTTTTCAGAATTATCCCTACAGAAAGGTATATTCAAAAGAGCAAACAGTATTGAGCAATATGGTCGCACAGAATTTCCAGTAATGCGCGTATCAGGAAAATTGGTCAAATTTGGGGCAATCTTTGCTCCAAATGAAGCAGATACACAACCCATCTTAATGAAGCGATTCTATGACAACTATGGTGTATACAGCGAGCCGACCCTTGTGGACGAAGCTTATCTGGACCGATGGACACTTGATCCTATTCTACGCGCCAGCAGCAAAAATCTATCCAACAAGAAAAAGAGTCAGCGATGGCTGATGCCAGCAGAGGCATGGGCTATTCCCGAGCCTTCTTTCATTGATTTCCCTTTACGTGCCAATGATGCAGAGTTATCATATGCACAGAAAATCAAGACAATAACTTTGGGTATGAGACGAGTGGTAAGCGTAACGCCACTGAAAATGGCCGAGATGTTCGGTCGTATGTTCTTGCTTGACAACAAATTCCGATTTACCATTAGTAATCCTGAACGTTATCAATCCAATATAAGTTACAATGTACCTGCATATGACAATGTGCCAAACGGTTATTTAAAGATGCTACAAGCTGAAAGGTCATTTTTCCAAGGTATGAGGGGATGTGCCACAACAGGCGGAACTGCGAAATACCTAAAAGATTTGAAAATTGATAATGAGCCATTAGAAACCTGTCAGAGATTGTTTGTATACGCCAAGACTGGAACTATTGACAACAACAACAATAACCAAGCAAACATGCTGGCTGTCATTATCACAAATGCAGATATGCAACAGGTTAGAATAAAGGATGGTAAGATGGTAACACCGGAAGGCAAACCACTTAAGTTCTATGTTATCTACATTGCACAAGATAAGACCTTAAAAAGAACTACATCAAGGGGATTGAAAAAGTCTTTCCAAACCGGAGTTGTTCAAACTGTGATAAACTCTAGTGGATTCCATCAATTCTTCTCTCTTAATTAATTCGTTAACAAATAATAAAACAGAATCAATATGAAAACAATAATTTATGTAATCAAGAACAATATTAGCAAACTCCGGTGGAAGATTGTTATGTTTATTGGTTTCTTGGGAGTGATACTTATACTTACATCTATCTGGTTCATAGGAAGTATGGAACGTGAATATCCTTCTGTTAACATTGACCAGCAACTTATGCACGAAAGGCTATTTATTAGTGTACGCCAGGATAGTCTGTCGCAACTGGTCAATGCGAAAGGGCTAAATTATTCAGGACCTGGTATATTTCGCAGAAGAGCTTCTATGGGTATTCCTTCAGACCAAATGCTAATGAATGAACTCGACTCGTTACAGCATTACTATCCTGATGAAATTGAAATAGAAGACGGACAGTTACTATGCCATACACAAAAAGTTGAAGGTGTAAGATATGTTTCTGTTCCTGTTATTTGGCTTATCAAACTCAGACTTATGAACACCCCAGCAATAAAAGAATCAGAAGATGAATAAAAAACAAATATAGAGACATGAGAAAAATAAGCTTAAATACACTTGGTGTCATACTGATTGTTTTTGGTGTATTCCTTCTTTACGAAGGATGGTCTATCATCCTGCGTTTTTTCGACATCATCAAAAGATATCAATGGGTAGGAGTTGGTATAGCAGCATACATACTGTTTTACTTCCTTATTAATAAATATAAGAAACCCAATGACACCATCAACTCCAATCTGGATTTTATGGAGGTGTTCTCACATGAACTGACCCATGCCATTGTTGCTATTATATGCTGGAGAAAAATCCTCTCATTCCATGTAGAAAGGAAGAACGGCGTGGTTTGGATGACAGGTGGCAAATGGGCTGAGGGTATCATTACGCTTTCACCATACTGCCTGCCGATTTTCACCATGATTATGCTCTTTCTATGGAGTCTTGTTGCCACACGCTCTTTGGTGGCAAATGAAGGACTGATGGCATTTGACATTATTATAGGAATGACCTTGGCATTCCACGTGTTTTGCTTTTACGACCAAACAGGTGATTATCAGACTGACATCAAGCAATTCCCCAAATCATTTGCGTATTCTTTTATCTGGATACTCCGGCTACTGAATCTTCTCGTTATTATTCTCTGTTACATCCCAAATAGACACACAGGGCAGCCACTAAAGGTTTGGGGGGCTTTCTGGTATCTCATATGCCAACTTTGGAATGACATCCTCAGTATTTTGTAATTAGATTACTAAACTTTATTCTTTGGCGAGTATAAAGTTACTCATTTTCAGTGAGTTGACCAAACATCGAGGCCATTTTTATTCCTATTTTATGTTAAATTATGCAGGTG
>Ga0310694_10001511_pt1 | contig 26171 bp, 16 predicted proteins | sample 174DNAGHGhighgp2_FD_203884 | JGI IMG/M metagenome (GOLD analysis project Ga0310694, IMG submission 203884) | Sheep rumen microbial communities from Palmerston North, Manawatu-Wanganui, New Zealand - 1742 DNA GHGhigh gp2 (v2) (version 2) | ecosystem: Host-associated > Mammals > Digestive system...
GCAATCTTACTACGATGACGTGATTGCTGCTGTCAACGAGGCAAATGCAGCCACCACCAAAGAGGAGGCTTTGGCTGCTTACGACAAGGCCCAGAAAAAATACAATGCCTTGATGGAAAACGCTGATGCTTACCAAAAACTCCAAGAAAGAAACGACTACTACAAAGACGCCGTTTGGGAAAAGGAATATGGAGGCGACGATGACTTATATTACCTGACGGAAGACATCATATCTATGCTCGACGAATGTACGATGACTACCGAAGAGGTAAATGCACAATTGGCAAAACTGGAAGAAACGGCAAGAACGGCTCGCGAAAACAAACTTGAACCTAATTCTGACGTAACGGAATTTATCAACAATGCCGCATTCGTCAATGCCAGTGGCAACTCCGACTTCATCGGATGGGAGGTGACGAAGTCTGACAATGGCTTTGCCAATAATGCAGGCAATACGGGCGTGGTAGAACAATGGCATGGCTCTGCCGAGATTGGCTCGCTCAACATCTCACAACTCGTGAAATTGCCAAAGGGTGCCTATCGCTTGGAAACAAGGGCTTACTATCGTTGCGCCAACGACCCACAAAACGCATACAACGCATGGGTGAACGCCAATGGCGAAAACGTGGGAGACAACGAAGTGCACGTTTCTCTCTTTGCAGGAACGGCTTCTTCTCTTTTCAACAACTTGATGAAACGTATCTTCACCGCTGATGAGACCACTGCTATGGGCAACGGAGCATGGGGAACCATTACCACTACCAACGGAGAAACCATGTATTCACCAGACAATTGTGCCGCCGCCAATGCCATGTTCAACAGTTCTCATGATTGGGACGTTGCCGTAGAGTTCATCGCTGGCAGCGAGCCTGTAAGACTCGGCGTGAAAGGTGACAACATCGGTGGTTGGGCTTGGCCGCTTTGGGATGAGTTTACTCTTACCTTCCTTGGCAACGACCTGGAATCCGTACAGCCTATCTTCGATAATATCCTTAATGACGCTGAGGCTTTGACAGAACAACTGATGTCTTCTGAGGTGAAAAAACAATTGCAGGAAGCCATCAACACCGGTCGCCAAGCACAAGAAGGCAGCGAAATCCTGAGAAACTATGACGACTTCCTCAAGACCGTAGAGAATGCCAACAAGAGCATCGACACCTACAAGCAACTGATGGAAGCTCTCAATGAGCTGAACATTGCCATCACCGACTTTGGAAGTGAGACCAAGCCAGAAACATTGCAAAATGCCCAAATGCTCTATGCCGAAACAGAAAACGAGATGAACAATGGCGCATATACCGACGAGCAAGTGGCTGAAAAGATAAACGAAATTAACCTCATGATTGCTCTCGTAAGAATACCAGAAGGCAATGAGGCTTCTGATGATACTCCCGTTGACTTCACGTCAGTGATTGTCAACCCAACGTACACGAAAGGCTTGAAAGGTTGGTCACAAGCTCCTGAGTTAGCCGACAAGGTGAGCGTAGAGCAAGAGGCTACTGCCATCGGTACTGCCATCGGATTTGCCGAGGGTTGGAACACATCGTTCGACATCTTCCAAGACATCTCCGGTCTTCCAGAAGGTACATTCCGCCTCACCGTACAAGGTCTCTATCGTCAAGAGGGAACAGCCACAGATGCCAAGACTTGGAAGTATGGCTATGCTGAATCTCAAGGCAAACTCGACATCCTGACGGCAGAAGAGAAAGAAAACGTGGTGGCATTCGACCCACGCGCTAAGTTCTATGCCAATGGCGACACCGCTACGTTCACCAGATGGATCTTCATCCCCGAAGACTATGCTGACCAAGAGACTCTGAAGAGTGGCGTTGACAGCGAGGGTGGCTGGACATCGTTTGAAGACAATATCACCAATCCTGACGAGCCCGCTACTTATTACTTCCCCAACAACCGTTTGGCTCTTGCCAACCGTTGCGACTATGGATGGTACACCAACGAGCTCTACTGCTACGTTTCTGAGGATGGCAAGCTCCGCATCGGTGCTTGCAATAAGACTGCCAAGAACAACGACTGGGTACCATTCTCTAACTGGAGACTTGAATACCTCGGCAAGAACAGTACTCACCAGAGCACCACGGGTATCAACAGTTCTTCTACAGGCAATGTGGTAAGCCAATCTATCTTCGCCGCTGACGGTCGTCAAATCAACCGCTTGGCAAAGGGATTGAACATCGTGAAATATACCACTTCCGATGGCAGAACGCTTGTCAAGAAAATCATCGTCAGATAATGCGTTGATTTTTTATTAAGAGGCAAGAGAGTTAGAAGCAAGAAACAAGAGATTAGCCTTGACAATTGAGAAATGAGTTGTCAAGGCTAATCTTTATAAGAACTCAACATTTATTCACAAAACGCTAAACACTAAACACTAAACACTAAACGTTCATCACTAAACATTTATACCCTCAACAAATCAGACCGCAACGCGGTCTCCGCTCGATAACCGTAGTGTCCGAAGGACCTGCGGATTATAGACTGTGGGGAGAATTATAATTATTATAATAGTATTGTTTTTGTAAAATTAATTTTCGGTCAATCCATCTCATTGATGATTGCATTTTTCTCACTGTCTTATAAATATCCAGATTATGCATTGTGAATTGTCAATGGTCAATGCTCAATGGTCAATGCTCAATGGTCAATGGTCAATGCTCAATGGTCAATGGTCAATGAACTTCTTCCCCTTCCTGATGTATAGCTCATTCTTTTGTAGTGTTGTTACCTTTCTGCCTTGCAAGTCGTAGATAACTTTTTCTTCTTTTCCTTTAGTATTCCACATTCTTATGCTACTTGTCACTGGCTCCTTGAAAAAATCCTCATTGGTGAAGATACGCTTGCCATCCTCATAGCAGGAATCCAAGTCTGTCCATGTATATTCCCATTCATCAGATATGTGAGCTAATTTAATGGTATATAAAACATCTTTAAAAATGTCCCCGGCACAACCGATACCCTCTACCCAATTACTGACAATATCTTCAGGAAACTCTTCATAGAATTCTTCGTTAGAGAATTTCATTCGCCTGAAATGATTGTCATCTACAGAAATCGTATCCGTTGTCACTAACAACAATTTAGGCCACTCCATCCCGAACTCCCATAATGTCTGTGGATTTTCTTGGAAATCGTATAAAACCTTAGCTTCTTGCTCGCCTTTGGGGATGTACATCACCTTCCTGTCAACCTCATACATGGCACAATGATATGTCGTGTCTTCTGAACAAAGATACATCTTCTTGCAATCCTTGTCGTTGATGAGCGTATCTCCTTTTAACAAGTAGGAATAATATATATCCTTTTCAATATCTATGTACTCAGAGGCTTTCCCATAATGATAAACTGCATGTTGATACCAGCATTTCCCTTCGGAGAGAAATTTTCTGTAGCTTAATTCTTGGGCTTGAATTGCCATGCAAGTAATCAGCATTGCCAATAAAAATCCTTGTCTCATAGCTTAATCAATAAATTGGTTATTACTTTGCAAAGATATAAAAAATTATTGTAAAAAAAAACGAAACATTATTAATTATTCAAGAAAAAAAGAAGCAAGAAAGTTAGAAGCAAGAAGGGGTGAGGGGTGAGAGATATGCTTTGGAAATTGAGAAGATTGAAGGATTGTACTTGTGGTTGATGTCGTTAAATAGCCTTGCTGCACGGAGAGATGCCGATAGGCATCAGATGTCAGTAGCCAGCCATACAGGTCTGCCGTTAGGTAGACCGAAATGGCTGGAAAAGGAATGGAGCGTGAGGGAAAGCCTGCCATAGGCAGGCGATATGGCTCATCGTGTCCCCTACCTACGGCAGGGCATTCCATTTGCTGCATCCCCCATCCCCAGCCATTTGCCGTACCTATGGGCACGGCTGTATGGCTGGCTACTAACATCTAATGCCTAACGGCATTTCCCTTGGTTGTGACAAACAAATAGTGACAATCTTCAATTATGAATTGTTCATTATGAATCGTCAATTGTAAATTATCCATTATGAATTGTCAATTGTGAATTATGCATTGTGAATTATGCATTGTGAATTATGCATTGTGAATTGTTCATTATCAATTATTCATTATCAATTATTCATTATCAATTTTCCCGACAAAATTTTGTTCGGTTTTACTTGTGAAATAGAATTGGAAGAACGGGAAAATGGGTTAAATCAGTAAAAAAACGTGTTTTTCATCGTAACATTGCATGTTACGAACGTAACTATATGAGTTACGAGCATAACTATGTATGTTACGAGTGCTAACTATATATTTTTTGAAAGCCCGAAAAGTGGCTTTTTGGACCTAAAAACATGTTTTTTTATCATGCCAATAAATGTCACTAAACCGTAAGATATTGATAATGAATCATTTAACAACACATCAAAAAACGGGCATATTTTCCACCAAGTATCAACTCGTTTGAAAAAATGCCCGTTTTTTAGGGGGTAAATTCAGAATTTGTAGGACAAAAAACCTGCTCCTCGACATTGCGAAGAGCAGGTCACAATAATTTTTTAATTTAAATCAAAAAAACGTATATGTGATAGGGGGGATTACAACTGTGGACCAGCAGCTACGAGAGCCTTACCAGCCTCATTGCCCTCATACTTCTTGAAGTTCTTGATGAAGCGGCCAGCCAAATCCTTTGCCTTTGCATCCCACTCAGCGCGGTTCTGATATGTGTCGCGAGGATCGAGGATGCCCCATGCTACACCGTCGAGCTGTGTTGGAACCTCGAAGTTGAAGTAAGGAATCTTCTTTGTAGGAGCCTTCAGGATAGCACCGCCGAGGATAGCGTCGATGATACCACGTGTATCCTTGATAGAGATACGCTTGCCAGTACCGTTCCAACCAGTGTTTACGAGGTAAGCCTTAGCACCGCTCTTCTCCATACGCTTAACGAGTTCCTCAGCGTATTTTGTTGGGTGCAACTCAAGGAATGCCTGTCCGAAGCAAGCAGAGAATGTAGGAGTAGGCTCAGTAATACCACGCTCTGTACCAGCCAACTTAGCGGTGAAACCAGAGAGGAAGTAGTACTTGGTTTGCTCTGGGTCGAGGATAGATACTGGAGGAAGAACTCCGAATGCATCTGCACTGAGGAAGATAACGTTCTGTGCCTCTGGACCTGCGCTCTTACCGTTCACCTTAGCCACGATCTTCTCGATGTGGTTGATAGGATAGCTTACGCGAGTATTCTCGGTAACGCTCTTGTCAGCGAAGTCAATCTTACCGTTCTCATCTACGGTTACGTTCTCCAACAAAGCATTGCGACGGATAGCGTTGTAGATGTCTGGCTCGCTCTCCTTGTCAAGGTTGATAACCTTAGCGTAGCAACCACCCTCGAAGTTGAACACACCATTGTCATCCCATCCGTGCTCGTCGTCACCAATCAAGAGACGTTTTGGATCGGTAGAAAGAGTGGTCTTACCTGTACCAGAGAGACCGAAGAAGATAGCGGTATTCTTACCTTCCATGTCGGTATTGGCAGAGCAGTGCATAGAAGCGATGCCCTGGAGTGGGAGGAAGTAGTTCATCATAGAGAACATACCCTTCTTCATCTCACCACCATACCATGTGTTGATGATGCATTGCTCACGGCTGGTAGTATTGAAAGCCACACAAGTTTCAGAGTTAAGACCCAATTCCTTGTAGTTCTCTACCTTTGCCTTAGAAGCGTTGTAGATAACGAAGTTAGGTTCGAAGTTTGCAAGTTCTTCCTCTGTTGGTTGGATGAACATGTTCTTCACGAAGTGAGCTTGCCAAGCTACCTCAACGATGAAGCGCACTGCCAAGCGAGTACCCTCGTTAGCACCGCAGAAAGCGTCCATTACATACAATTCTTTGTTGCAGAGCTCTTTAATAGCAATCTCTTTCACCTTTGCCCAAACCTCTTCGCTCATGGGCTTGTTATCATTCTTATATTCCTCGGAAGTCCACCAAACCTTGTCCTTGCTCTGCTCATCGCAGACGATGTACTTGTCTTTAGGTGAACGACCAGTGTAGATACCAGTCATAACGTTTACAGCGTTCAACTCAGTGTTCTGACCTTTGTCAAAACCAGTCAAGCCAGCTTTTGTTTCCTCTTCATAGAGATACTCATACGATGGATTGTGAGCAATCACGGTAGAACCGGTGATGCCATACTGTGTCAAATCTAACTTTGCCATTTTTTATGTATTTAATTGTGAGTTATTTATTTATCCTATTTCAAATCGACTGCAAAGGTACAAAATAATTGGCAATCGAGAATGACAAATGGCAATTATTTACTTTTTTACTCCTCTTTTTGCGTTAAAGTATTAAAAAAAACACGTTGAGATAGCAAAAATGCCATTTCCACATATCAAAATATTGGAAGTTTCGTTTCTTTTGACTACCTTTACAGCAGAATCATAAAAATCACAAGAATGCAAGTCATTAATTTCTCAGAACAAAATTCGGTGATCAACCAATACATGTCGGAACTTCGTGACAAGAAGTACCAGCAAAATCGCCTGCTCTTCCGTAACAACATCATTCGCATAGGTGAGATGATGGCATACGAACTCTCCAAGAAACTGGAATATAAGCCCAAGACCGTTACCACACCACTTGGCACGATTGACATCCCATTGTTTAAGAACGACATTATCGTAGCTACCGTGTTACGTGCCGGCCTACCCTTCCATCAAGGATTTCTCAACGTATTCGACCAAGCCGACAACGCATTTGTGTCTGCCTATCGCATGTACACCAACCGTGAGCATACGGAAGTGGGAATACACACTGAATACATGGCATCTCCCTCGGTGAAAGGCAAGACGCTCATCATCGTTGACCCCATGCTTGCCACAGGCGGATCGATGGCTGCAAGTTATGAGGCACTGCTGAAAACGGGGAAGCCTAAACAGGTTCATATCGCTTGCGTGATAGCTGCTCCTGAAGGTGTTGACATGGTTCGTCAAACGGTATCTGACGATACTTTCCTTTGGTGTGCTGCCATTGACGAGGGAATGAATGAGCATAAGTATATTGTCCCAGGATTTGGGGATTGCGGAGACTTGTGCTTTGGGGAGAAATTGTAGGTTTTTAGGAGTTAAGGAGTTAAGACAAATGTAAAGATAACGTGAGTTCAACGAAATTTATAACTTTTCTTAATTCATCCTGATTGAAAAAATATGTATAGCCTCAATAATAATTATTACGAATAATGATATGTCACAACCTGTTTTCTTTATTAACTGTGATTTGGCAGACTCATTTGTGCAGGAGCTGTTCATTGGATTCAACTGGGATTTTAATGACGGTGAGCTTTTCCTTAAGGAAGCACGCTACGACGACTTACACAATTGCTTCTCAATTATCATTTCTTTAGATAATGGGAATGATTGGGTTGATGTCTTCATTTATGAGTCAAATATCGGGGGCTTAGACTATTCCGTGAGGAATGACAGTATTTTACGGTTGAATAATTGCCATTTCATCAATCAAGTTGCGGGTGGAGTTGTCAATTTATATCGTATGATTGTTGACCAGTGTGATTTCACCGATATTTTCTCCATTGGCGTACGCTTTGACCATGAAGGAGACAACAACTATAATCAAAACCCGTATATGGAGGTTACCAACAGCACTTTCAGGAACATTGCCCATTGGGGTTCTAACACTTATGCCATACGTAGTACCGGTAAGGCATATATAGGCGGGAATGATTTTATCGACACCAACTATGGAGTCATTTTTGTAGGGCATGTCAATAGCCGTACTTGGGACTATCTTCACAGCATCCATTTGATTGAGCGCAACTACATCCACTATACGCCCGAATGGATAGAGAAGAGAAAGACTTTCGGCCTACAAGATTCTGGTGACATCTATGTTTCCGTCAACAATATTATGGCCGTAGTCCGCTTAAATACGATTGTCGGAACTGGAGGTATTGGTGGAACCAGTAAATACAGGAAAAACAATGCCATCTACGTTGATGACGGTGCATATAACGTGAAAGTTTACGGGAACGTCATCTCTGGAACGGAAAACTATTACGACATTGACTGCAGGGACGTAAGCAATGATGGAGGATATAATAGGCTAACACCGAACAATCATGATTCTAATAATCAAGTCTATATTGGAAACAACCCTGATCCTAAAAACCCCTATAGGGCATATATTGACCTTAGCAAGAACAACCTTATTGCCTTCAACGTCTGCGATGGATGGATAAGAATGCAGGAGAATTTGACATTAAATGAAACTGGATGCAGGTTCTTCAACAATTTCATCCTGGACAATTTTCGTAGCATTCAACCAAAAGATATTACCCACATCTACAATAGAATTAACGATTGCCTGCACAGTGAAGGCATCACGCCTGATGATTATGGTATGAACTCCTGCGCCTCTCTCTGGTATCTCATGTATTTGAACAAGAAAAAATCATTATAATAAAACCAAATCTGTTATCATCATGTCAAGAACATTCATTTTCATATTGCTCATGTTCCTGCCGTTAGCATCCCGTTCGCAAACGGTGGAGTGGGAAGGAGTAGTCTATGAGATAGACACCTCTATCGGCGAGGCAAAGGTTGTCAAGGCAACTAATCATGAACAGAAAGAATACCCCATCTTGGAGTCGTTAGTATTGGGCGGCCGTACATATCCCGTAACCAGTATAGAGACGGGAGCTTTCTGGTTTTGCTATGGAATGGAATCATTGACCATACCGAAATACGTGGTGAACATTGGAATCCCCTTGTTTTATTATTTATATCCTCCACTATCTTCGATAGAGGTAGCTCCCGAGAACCCCAAATACGACTCTCGCAATGGTTGCAACGCATTGATGGAGACTTCTACCAACACGTTGTTGTTAGGCAGTAACAATACCATAATCCCCAATAACGTGACCTCTATCGCCCAGTATGCCTTCGCTGGCCTTAAAGAGTTGAAGTCCCTTTCCTTGCCCAATTCGGTTACTCGCATAGAAGAGTACGCATTCGCTGCCACAAGCAATCTCACGGATGTACGTTTTTCCGACTCGCTGACGTTCCTCGGTGATTTTGCCTTTTACAACAGTGGCCTGACCACCATCAGGCTGCCCAATAGCTTGAGGCATATCGGTGACTTTGCATTCCTTTTTTGTGGTGATTCCCCTTCATATTTTCCAGGTCCTTTAACACTACCCGATTCGATGGATTATATGGGAAGGGGAGCTTTTTGGAATTCTAAAATTACCTCAGCCGTTATTCCTAAAAACCTGAAATCCATCAGGGAGGGTACTTTTTATAATTGCAGGTTTCTGACTTCCGTGACCATTCCCGAGACAGTTATTAACATGGCAGACTCCGCCTTTTTGGGTTGCGGGAGATTATCCGATGTAACTATCCATGGTTCTTCACTTCAGAGCATCGGCCATTCTGCGTTCAAGGATTGCACGGGCCTTTCGAGCATCAACGTCCCGAATTCGGTGAGGGAAATCGGCGACTCTGCGTTCCTGCGGTGCAAGGGTGTTTCAAGTATCAACATTCCAGCCGATTTGTCGGAAATCCGCGACGGGACGTTTTCCCATTGCGGACTTGAATCGATAATCATTCCCAACTCCGTGAAGCGTATCGGTAAATCCGCTTTCGCCTACTGTAAATTAAGTACGGCTAAGTTGCCAGACGGCCTGGAATCCATCGAGGAAAGTACCTTTCATTCGTGTAAATTCAGCAGGATTATTCCTTCAACCATGGCAGAGGAAGGTGATGACTCCTGCCTAATTTTGCCTCCTTCGTTGGAGCATATCGGGAAATATGCCTTTGCCGATAATCGCTGGTTGACCTGCATCATCCTTCCCAATTCGTTGAAGACAATCGGATATAGGGCATTTTCTAATTACGCTGATACTCACCGCATCCTGAAAACCGTGGTGATACCCTCTGGAGTGGAGGAGATAGGTCAATTTGCCTTTATCCATGATTACTACTATTCTGGGCAATCTCTGGTGGATGACTTGAAGGATGTCTATTGCTACATCGAGACTCCCCTTGATTGTCTCTGGTTCATCAAGCCATCCGATAAGACGCTGCATGTTCCCGCCCAATCGGTGAGGTTGTACCGCAACCATGAGTATTGGGGGAGGTTCAAGGAAATCGTACCGCTGACTAACGAGGAGACGGGCGTTCGTCCTACTATGGGGAGAGAACCCGATGAAGGCATTCACTATTCCCTCTCTGGCACCCGCATATCGCCGAACGGCAAGGGCATCCACGTGGTGAGATACGATGACGGGACGGTAAGGAAAGTGATTTGCAAGTAACCTTATTATTGTAAAACCAAAACTTCTATCATCATGTCAAGAACATTCATATTCATATTGCTCATGCTTCTGCCCGTCGCATCCCGTTCACAAACGCTGGAATGGGAAGGAGTGGTCTATGAGATAGACACCACAATCGGCGAGGCTAAGGTAGTCAAGGTAACTAATATTACACAAAAGGAATACCCCATCCAAGAGTCATTTGTATTGGGCGGCCATACATATCCCGTAACCAGTATTGGTGCGGAAGTTTTCAAAGATTGCTGGAATATGGAATCTTTGGCCATACCGAAATACGTGGTGAACATAGGATTGCCGATGTTTCCATATACTTTGGAAAACCCACATAGGTTGCTGTCTTCCATAGAGGTAGATCCAGACAACCCCAAATACGATTCTCGCAATGGTTGCAACGCCTTGATTGAGACTGGCACTAACACTCTGCTGGCTGGCTGTAGCAAAACCGTAATCCCAAACACCGCGACCACCATCGCTAAACATGCCTTTACCGGCCTTAAAGAGTTGAAGTCTCTTTCCTTGCCCAATTCCATTACTAAAATTGAGGATTATGCGTTCACTTACACTTTTTACCTTAGGGATGTAAAATTTTCTGACTCCTTGACGTTTATTGGAGATTACGCCTTTTATCGCAGTGGTCTGAATACCATCGAGTTGCCCAATACCTTGAAGCATATTGGTGATTTTGCATTCTGTTTTTGTGGTAAATCTTTAACCCTGCCTGATTCCATGGATTACATAGGAAAAGGTGCTTTTTCCAGTACCTATATATCTTCGGCAGAATTTCCTCGTCGTGTGAAATCTATCAGGGAATGGACTTTTTATAAGTGCTATCGTCTGACATCCGTGACCGTACCCGAAACAGTGGACTCGATAGACGAGGGTGCTTTTATGGGCAGCGAGAGATTGTCCGATGTAACTATCCAGGGTTCTTCATTGCAGAGCATCGGGCAATCTGCTTTCAAGGATTGTGAGAAATTGTCCAATGTCAATGTCCCCAACTCCGTGAAGGAAATCTGCGATTCTGCGTTCCTGCGCTGTACCAATCTTCGCAGGGTGAACCTACCACCAGGTTTGACAGAAATCCCTGACAAGACCTTCAGCTTTACTGGCTTGGATTCTGTATTCATTCCCAACTCCGTGAAGCGTATCGGAAAATCCGCTTTCGATGGCTGCTTCTTTTTAAAAAAAGTCAAGTTGCCAGACGGTTTGGAGTCCATAGAGGACAGTACCTTTTATTGGTGTAATTTCAGAAAGATAGTACCTTCAACCATGGCAGGGGAAGGAGGTGATTCCTGCCTGGTCTTGCCACCATCGTTGAAGCATATCGGGAAATATGCCTTTGCCGAGAATAGCCGATTGACCTCCGTCATCTTTCCCAATTCCTTGAAGACAATCGGATATGAGGCATTTTCCAACTACACAGATCGTCACCGCATCCTGAAAACCGTAGTGATACCAGCCGGGGTAGAGGATATCGGCAGGGGTGCTTTTTCTTACAGTAACCACCGTGGACCTAATGAAGAGGATGACTTAAAGGATATCTATTGCTACATAGAAACTCCCATCGATAGTTACCCGTTCAATAAGCAATCCGAGAAGACGCTGCATGTTCCCGCCCAATCCGTGGGATTGTACCGCAACAACAAGTATTGGAGCAAATTCAAGGAAATCGTACCGTTGACTGACGAGGAGACTAGCATTAGTCTAACTACGACGGAAAAGCCCAATGCAAGCATTCACTATTCCCTCTCTGGCTCCCGCATATCTCCCAATCAAAAGGGTATCCATCTGGTGAGATACGATGACGGGACGGTGAGGAAGGTGATTTGCAAATAACATTATTTTATATTGAATATCAGGAAACAGAAGACATCATGAGCAATATTTCTTTTATAGTCAACAACAATCTGGCGAACACGTTTATCAAAGAACTGTACATCGGGTTCAACTGGGATCCTCTATCTGTGGCTGTAACACTCTCTACGGCTAGTTATGTTAAAAACCGCAATCGTACAAAACAACAATTCCATCATTAACCTGACAAACGATATTGTCATTGAGAAAGATAATGATGATTATGATAATCTATCCACTGAATATAACCAAAATACCCAACAGGGTTTAAACATCTTAATCAATCTTTCAAACAAAAAACTCGTTATCAACGGGAATGGACATAAGGTTTACGAAAAAGGAATAAACTTTCCAATTGTCATAAATCAATTCGATAACAGGTATGAAGCTCTTTTTTGGGATAATGTGACAGGAAATGAAGCTTTCATAAAGCCTGACGGAACTATCATTCCTTTGGCAAGGAGCAGTGTTTATCATTCCTGCGGATGAATCTAAATGGATCAAGGTATGGTATTCATCTTCCCACTGAACTGCAAAACCTATATCAGATAGATACTGAAGACGTATTCGTCTGTTTTCGTTTGAATTACCAACGTTTGATTAGGAAAACTGCAAACGCCGATGCGAATTTTTTATAGATGTGAAGAAATTTAAGGAGTAAAGACAAATGCCAATAAGCACGAAATGAAGGTGTTTATTGGCATTTGCTTTGGGTTACCACAGAAAGAAGGGGCTAATGGATAATGACCTTCTTGCCATTTACGATATATATGCCCTTGCTGCGAGGCTCACGAATACGAATGCCTTGCAAGGTGTAACAATCCTTATTAGAAGGCAATGCAGATACGAAGGATTGACGAATGGCTGTGGGATTGGTAGCGTATAACGGTTCATAAACCGTCAGCGAACGGTATAGTGTGAAATGATCTCTACCCAGCATGGGGAAATAGAGGTCGCCTACCTTATATACCGTCACACTATCAGCTGCACGATAGTCAACGCCCTCTGCCGAACCAACCACATACGACCATTCGCCAATGTCGTGGTTGCCTGTGCCTAAGACGGTAACCTCATCGTCTCGCATGGAATACATTCCACACCCCGTATAGACATAATAGGATTGTGTACCCGTGTGAGAGAAGGTGAGTCCGTCAAATGCCTCCACATTGGTTTTCGACGTGTTGTACATCTGATATTTGTCATTGAATCCCTTGATGGAAACAGGCACAACGGTACGTGTCCAATCATCTACGGGGAAGTCAGGACTGGCAAAGCAATACGACTTCTTGATGCGATAAGGTCCCGTAACGGGAAGGTATGCGGAATAGCGAGCATTGGCTGTCAACAGAATACCACCGTCGGCAATTCCCTTGACAACGATGGAAGCACTACCGTCATCATTGCGAGACACACTGAAATCAGTAAACACATTACCCTTGCCATCATGCGCTACAACTTCGGAAACCGCCATTCCATCAGGCATATTGAGCGCATAGACAGGATAATAAAGGGAGTCGGATTGCTCGTCTTGGCAAATGGAGGAAAGTACCGTTTCCAATTGTTTGCCTCTGACAGACAATGGGATGAGCGACACTGAGGAATGAAGTCCGGAAGGCATCTTATCCCAATTGGCAAATGAAGTAACGCCACTTACACCTATATTTCCATTGAGAATATCCAAGATATTCACATCTTCAAAAATACGCCATTTCACATTGTCAATATCCATTTGACGAATGCGATTGGCTGGTAAATTGGTGACCTCAATGCGTAGGGTGTTCTCCCCTTCTCTCACCAACTGACCACAATCTAAGATAAACGGCGCACACCATGCACATCCGATATAGGTATCGTTGAGATATACGCGAGCACTTTCACGCACATCGCCTAAATGTAACTTAAATCCACCCGTGGCGGCTTCTTTCTGCAGGTGACTCACGTTGAATGTTGTGGTATAAATACCCGTTCCCATCAATCGTGCCGTATTCTCATCGAGATTCTCCCACGTCTGCAACTTGCCAATATCGTACGTTTTTGAAATGGCAGGGGTACTGTCGTCGGTGAAACCAAGAGTCCACGCTCCATCAATCGTCATCTTCGACAACTCATCCTTCACCACATACACAGAATCGCAGGTGACTTGCTCTGTGGTATAGGTTTGCAAGATGACCGACTGTCCTGATTTGAGATCTACATACACCTTTCCTTCATCGTTGATGGCAGGAGTAAAAACTGCACCCGTCATAGGGTCGAACATCACTAAGCTATTGAAAGGAACTGAAAGAGAGACATAATCAGCCACATGGCGATTGGTGATGTTGGATATAAAATAATGATAGCCCGTATCATTGCTTCTCCTGATGGTGCGCAATCCCAATTCCGTTCTGATAGGTTCAGGTTTGGCTCCCATTGAATGCAGTGCCTCGGCATTGGTTTGGTAAACGATATTTGCACCCTGACCAGCCAATTCTTCCAACCGATTCTTCACGTCGGTAGGCATGTCTGTGGTTAACGGTATCACCAATCCCTGATACCTGGTTCCACCATCCGTTTCAATCTTACCATCTACAACACGCGCCGAAAGCAAGAACTTGTCGCTGATGAAATCACAGTCGTAACCAGCCTTCATCATTTGTTGGGCAGCATTTTTCACGTCTGGCATCTTTGAAGACAGATTATCGATAGGGAAAGTCAGCAATTTATCTGCAAAGAGCGTGCCTTTCCGCTTATCCTTATGCCATGCGTTGACAAATGGAGCATATACCAAGAAGTCGTTGTCTGGCTTTCCCATTTGTAAAAAGCTTTGACATCTCTCAATATACTTCATCAGTTCTGGCGCATCTTTCCAAAAACTATTGGTAGGACTCATATCTACGGCAGCGTAGAATTTCCATCCTGGCCAAGCAGCATCTTTGGGAGAATAAGTAGAACCGTGGAAAAGAACATGATTAACACCTGACAAGAACATCAAATCCAAATCGGGCTTCATCTGCGAGAGAGAAGTGCGGAAGTGTTCTGTAAGCCAAGTAAACGTCTCACTGCTTGTCAACTTTTTTCCAGTGATATGGGCTGCGGATGAAGCGTATTTCAATGTAGCATCATCAGAGTAATTAGAACGAGTAAAGCCAGGGTCTGTACGCAAGCCTTTGATACCGAACTCAGACAAGCCGAATCCCTCTATCTCTGGAATATCAACCGTGGCATAGACATCTATCAGGTTTGCAGGAGAGCCGTGAGCCTGGTTACGTGTCAACACGCCATGACTATGCGCCCAATCAGTCCACTGCTTGGTAAAGTTGTTAATGAGCATGTCATTAATGGTGGCACGATAGTCGGCAAGCACTTGATTATTGGTATCTGTTGCCAATCCCAACAATTCGTGCATGTGTTCCTCCAACTTATACCCCCTGTATTTCTCAAATTCCTCAAACATGCGAGGTGTCCAGTCGGCATAGTACACCTCATAAGAATCATTAAAGAAGCAATGAGGATAGGGAACACCACTCGCCTCGAAAGCATCCTCGAACAGTTGCAAATATGCTTTTACTGCATCTGCATCAAAATGGTCGAGCACATAACCTTCTCCTCCAGGAGCAGCACGCTTCACCATTTGGAGGGTATGACCATTGTAAATGGCAAGAACCAACCACTTACCAACAGGAGCAACCCATTTCACACTCTTGCCAGAAACGAGAGACGTAATCTCCGTTACCTTTCCGTCGTTACCGCTCATGGGATAAGCCATCACCTTATTTAATTTAGCGTACGGCTCATCAAGGCTGATGCTGATAGTTTGTTCCGTAGTTCCGTCACCTTCAATATTTTGTTGGACATACGACAATTTTCCAGCCGCTTGGTCTATACTGACAGAAGGACCGCCAAAAGGCCAACCTGTTCCCATCGTCATGTCCACATCCATATTGTGCGACTCTGCTATTTGTTGGGTAGTTTGCAAGGCTTTCATCCACGGAGTCTGCAAAAACTTCAGTGCATTTTCACCGTTTCCCTGAACACCATAGATGGGTGCTATCTCTACCGTACCCATGCCGACATGGGCAAACTCAGACAAATTCCATGACAAGTTGTTCTCGTCAACGGCAGACCCCATCCACCACCAACGAGTTCCTGCCTTTGCCTCCCTGCTTATAAAAGGCCAACTTGGTGTACCTTCTGACCATGCAGAAGATACACCAAGCGCAGCAAGCAAGAGGGAAAAGATTACTTTCTTATATGTTCTCATTGCTTATTAATTGATTGTGGCATTGCCACATATTGATTAAATCACATGTAATGTTCCGAGTATATACATCAAGCTAAATCCTAATAACATGCTGATGAATCCCACTATCAAACCAATCTTTGCCATGTGCTTTTGCTCTACCAGGTTGGTAGCGAAAGCAAGCGCATTAGGAGGAGTGGAAATAGGAAGTACCATTGCACTTGATGCGGCGATAGCTACACCAATCAATACCGTGGGTGTACCACCGATAGGAGCCAACTTGTCGCCCATTGCAGCACACACGAAAGCCAATATTGGCATCAGCAAGGCAGCCGTGGCAGAGTTGGAGATGAAGTTTGACAATCCATAACAGATAAGTCCACCCATGAGCAAGATGAGCAATGGCGAGAACTCACCGAATGGAATACTCTCAACGGCATTTTCTGCCAATCCAGAAGCATTTAATCCATAACCCAAGGCAAAACCACCGGCAACCATCCAGATAACACTCCAGTTGATTTGTTCCAAGTCGCGTCGGTCAATGATACCCGTCAATGCAAATACCATAAACGGAATCAGAGCTACGGTGTAAGAGTTGATGCCCGTCACCGTATCAAGCAACCAAAGAAGCACCGTAAGGAAGAATGTGATGATGACGATGTAAGTTTGTATGTTTTTCTTCATCTCGCCCTCAATGTGCAATTCCACAGTCTTCTGGGTAAATGGGAACATCCACAGCAAGATTCTCCAACTGATGAGCAACAACACGATGACAAGTGGGAACATAAACAACATCCATTGTCCGAAACCGAGACCGAGGTTCAATCCTTCCGGGTCATTGAGGTATTTCAAAGCAATGGTGTTGGGAGGAGTACCGATAGGAGTTCCCATACCACCAAGGTTGGCAGCTATAGGAATTGCCAAAGCCATAGAGATACGTCCCTTACCGTTAGCAGGTAATTGCTTGAACACTGGAGTGAGGAAGGTAAGCATCATGGCAGCAGTAGCCGTGTTAGAAACGAACATAGAGAACAAGCCCGTAATGAGCAAGAAGCCCAAGAGCACCATCTCGCTCCTCGTACCAAACGGTTTCAGCAAAGCCTTTGCCAACTGTGCGTCAAGACCTGTCTTCGTAGCTGCTATAGCCAAGATAAAACCACCGATAAACAACATGATTACCGGGTCAGCAAACGTTGCCATGACAGACTTATAGGAAAGTAGTTTTCCCACTTCATCTTCGTTGACCATCGGAGCAATACCGCTATCCGAAGTAAACAGCAACATCAAAACAATAATGGCTACCGACGTTGCCCACGACGGGACAATCTCAAGAATCCACATCAACGTGGCAAAAGCGAAAATGGCAATGATACGTTGTTGTACGACGGTAAGATTTTCAATACCATACCAGTCAGCAGGAATGTTCCACAACAAAAGGGTGATAATGGCAACTATTGCCGCTTGAATACCTTTCTTAATAACTTTATTTGGATGAAACCATTGAGAATGGCGCAGATTGTGGTGCGCCTCAACGAGGTGAAAACCTCTGTAATTATTAAACATTTTATTAAATCTATATATATTAATGAATTAAAATCGAGATTGTGTGGAACAAAAGGAACATAGGAGTCCAGACTATTTGCCTGCACTCCTCTACTCCATTTACTCCTATGTTTCTTCGACTTGAATAGCTGCGTTATTTTACCTCCCAAGTATCATTGGTTTCCAACAATTCCTCGAAAGAGTGATAATTCTTTTTACCTTTCAGTTCTTCAATCTGTTTGTTTACAGCCTCATCGTATGTGGGAGCCTCCACGTCACGAATCACGCCAAGAGCCACGGGGAATCCATCACCGTCACCCATCATGGCAAGTTTCAACTGAAGCGTGTTGTCTTCGCAATGTGCATCATGAACCAGAATATCATCCATCGTAATGCCATTCTCGCCAATCTTGACAACCTTAATGCCAAATCCTTCCTGCTTGAGACCATACTCATTGTTCTCACCAAACACCAATGGCTCACCATGACGTACGTAAATGGCATTTTTCTTTCTGCCATCCTTGGTATAGACGGCATCATAAGCACCATTATTGAAAATGACACAGTTCTGCAGAATCTCACAAACGGAAGCACCCTTGTGTTGGTAAGCAGCCTTGAGGATGTTTACCGTCTCTGCACCATCATTGGCTACCGAACGGGCAAAGAAATGACCGCGTGCTCCAAAACACAACTCAGCCGGACGGAATGGATCTTCCACCGTACCGTAAGGACTCGACTTAGAAACAAATCCTCTTGGGCTCGTCGGACTGTATTGTCCTTTTGTCAAGCCATAGATGCGGTTGTTGAGCAATATCATGTTGAGGTCAACGTTACGACGCATGGCATGAATGAAATGGTTTCCGCCAATGGCAAGACCATCACCGTCACCACTGATTTGCCATACCGTAAGGTTGGGATTGGTCACCTTCACGCCTGTGGAAATGGCTGCCGCACGTCCATGAATGGTTTGCATGGCGTAAGCATTCACATAGTAAGGCAGACGACTTGAACAACCGATGCCACTGATGACTGCTGTCTCGTAAGGAGGAATGCCCAACTCTGCCATTGCCTTATGCAAGGATGCGAGGAAAAAATGGTCGCCACAACCAGGACACCAACGAGGTTGACCTTTCTTGAAATCTTGTGCTGTATATTCGTTCATCTTATTTATTGTCGTTTATGATTTTCTCAAATGCTGTTACCAACTCACTCACTACGAAAGGTTGTCCCTTCACCTGATTAAACTTCTCAGGCACGAATCCATTTACGCGAATACGCAAATAAGCACGGAACTGACCGAGGTTTTGCTCTGCCACCACTACCTTCTTATATCGTTTCAGCACCTTGGCGGTGTTCTTAGGCAATGGATTGATGTACTGGAATTGTGCCAATGCCACCTTATGACCTTTTTTCTGCAATTCCTGCATGGCTGAAAACAGGTGTCCATACGTACTGCCAAATCCTACTATCAGCAATTCGGCATCATCTACGTCACCTTCCACTTCCAAATCTGGCACAGGAATCTTAGCTACCTTCGCATATCGTTGAATCACCATGTCGTGATGGTTTTCGGGATTCGTTGAAATGGCACCCGTCTTACCGTCTTTCTCCAATCCGCCAAGGATATGGGTGTATCCCTCTTGTCCCGGAATAGCCCAATAGCGCACTCCCGTCTCCTCGTCACGCACGTAGGGTGTATATTTATACTTCTGGTCTTCCGTTACATAATGTGGATGGATGTCTGGCAACTCTTCCATCTTGGGAAGTTTCCAAGCAGCCGAACCATTTGCCACAAACGCATCTGTCAATAAAATCACTGGGGTAAGATGTTCCAAGGCAATCTTTGAAGCCATATAGACGGCATCAAAGCAATTGGTAGGACTGGTGGCTGCAATCACAGGCATCGGGCTTTCACCGTTTCTGCCATAGAGAGCTTGCAGCAAGTCGGTTTGCTCGCTCTTGGTGGGAAGTCCTGTAGATGGACCGCCACGCTGAACATCAATGACAACCAATGGCAACTCATCGATTACGGCAAGGTTGATGGCTTCCGACTTCAAGCAAATACCAGGACCTGACGTGGAAGTAGCAGCCAAAGCACCGGCAAAGGCAGCTCCTACCGCACTGGCACAACCAGAAATCTCATCCTCACATTGTACCGTGATGACTCCACACGACTTATGCTTAGACAACTCATGCAAAATATCCGTTGCAGGGGTGATGGGATAAGAACCGAGATACAGTTTCAGTCCCGCTTTCTCTGCAGCAGCAATCAAACCGTATGCGGTAGCCTTGTTACCCGTAATGTCCATATAGCGGCCGGGCACCTTGTCTTTCGACTCAATACGATAGGTAGCGGGAACAGACGCATGTACGTTGTGTCCATAGTCATATCCAGCCTGTACCACCTTGATGTTGTTTTCTGCAATCGCTGGTTTCTTGGCAAATTTCTCACGCAGGAAATTGGCAACCAATCCCAAATCACGATTGAAAAGCCAGCAAACAAGTCCTAACGCAAACATATTGCGACACTTCAACACAGCCTTGTTGTCTAATCCACTCTCTGCAAGACAGTCTTTTACCATCTTCGTGATAGGACAAGCTACTACCCTATCAGGGTCAATGTTCATCTCAGCCAGGTAATCATCTGTCTGAAACTCTGCCTTACGCAAGTCATTGGGGCCGAAGCTGTCTGTATCAATGATAATGGTGGCTTGGGGTTTAGCATAACGATACTGTGTCTTCAAGGCTGCCGCATTCATGGCAACAAGCACGTCGCAGAGGTCGCCGGGGGTATATACCCGTCCCTCGCCAATGTGTACCTGGAAACCAGAGACACCCGTCAGCGAGCCTTGCGGGGCTCGGATGTCAGCAGGATAATCGGGAAACGTAGAAATACCATTACCTACGCTTGCCGAAACGGTAGAGAAAATACTACCAGCTAATTGCATTCCGTCGCCCGAGTCGCCCGAGAAACGTACTACCACTTGGTCTAATTCTTTTACTTCTAATTGTTCTGCCATAGCATATTTTTATAAATTATTTCTGATTCTAATAAGTGAATGAACTACCTCCCAGGAACTCGCGCAACAGCGAAATGGAAGGCAACGTATCAAACGGGATGGAAACAAAATACCGCAAGAACTTACGCAACCTGTAAGCCTCCGCATACTCGTCGCATCGCTCAGACACTTGTTCCAATGCCGCATCTGCCTGCATCTTAATGGCTGACAGTTCATAAATCATTGCCGTATTAAACATGGCATCGGCATTTTCCTGATAAGGGAATATCCACTTGTTCTCGCCTGCACGTACCGAGGGCCAACGACGAATCGTATCAGCAGCCGAACAACCACGGTATTTCACGTCGCGTATGATGCGGCGCAACAAACGGTTGTCTGTAGTGGGGATGTAATTGTGCGTATCGAGCAAGATGGTGGTAAGTGCGGAAGCATACACGCGAAACTTCTGCTCATCGGGAATCTGTGCGGTCAGTTCGGGATTAAGGGCATGTATTCCCTCAACCACCAGGATGTCGTGTTCTCCCAAACGGAGCTTGTTACCGCTCTTCTCGCTCCTGCCCGTTTGGAAATTGTATCGAGGCAACTCCACTTCGTCACCATTGAAGAGCTCTTTCAGTTGTTGGTTCAGCAATGGGATGTTGAGCGCATACAGGCTCTCGTAGTCATAATCGCCCTTTTCGTCTTTCGGAGTATTTTCACGATCCACGAAATAATCGTCTAACGATACCTGAACAGGACGAATGCCATTGGTAAGCAATTGGATGGAGAGACGCTTGCAAGTGGTGGTCTTTCCGCTCGACGACGGACCGGCAATCAGTACCATCTTGATGTCTTTCCTATTGGCTATCTCATCGGCAATGTAAGCAATCTTCTTCTCTTGCAAAGCCTCCGACACGTTGATGATTTCAGTAGCATATCCGTTTTGAATGGCAGCATTAAATTCACCTACCGTTCCCACACCAAGAATATGTTGCCAGCGATGATGCTCCTTAAACACCTCAAACATCTTGTCTTGTCTGATCATCTCTCCCAATCTCGACGGGTCATTGACAGACGGAATACGCAAGAGCAAACCGTCGTAATATTTCTCCAAACCGAAAAGATGCAACTGACTGGTATTGGTAAGCAACGCCCCATAGAAATAATCCACGTAACCGTCCAAATCATAATAGGTGGTATATAGCGACCCCATCGTTTCCAGCAACTTCACTTTAGAATGTGTACCCAAGTCGCTGAACAATCGGATGGCGTCTTCCGTGGGAACCTCATGACGACGGATGGGAATGGCTGCGTCAATGATTTGCTGCATACGGTTGCGCAGGTTATCCACATCTTGCATGGTGACGGGACGACCGATTTTCAAGTTACAGTAATAACCATTGGAAACAGGGATGTCTATCACCACTGAACCAGAAGGATACAAATCGCCCACCGCCTTGCACAACACGAAAAAGAGCGTGCGCGTGTAATTGCGAGAACCGGATGACGAATATAAGTCTAAGAACTCAACTATCTTGTTATGATACAACCGATAGTTCAGTCCTTCCACTTTATTGTTTACTTTCGCACACATCGGTCCGTACGACATATTCAAATTAAATTGACTATAAACGTCAGAAAGTGTGCTTCCTATTGCAACTTCTTGAGTTTTTTTATTATTTTTGCAACGAATTTGTACCGTCTGTTTCATAGGTGTAATAACTGATTCTTGAAAACAACGTGTAAAGGTACGCATTTTTTTTGAAACAAATTGTCACACTGTCAATAAATTTATAAAATATGTCGATTTTGGTAATTTTCAAACTGCTTGGCTCGCTCTCGCTTCTCATGTTTGGTATGAAATCCATGAGTGATGCTTTGCAGAAAATGGCAGGACCTCAACTCCGTCACGTACTTGGAGCATTGACAACGAATCGTTTCACGGGAGTTCTTTCCGGTATGTTTGTCACGGCTGCGGTACAATCATCTACCGCCACAACCATCATGACGGTTTCGTTCGTATCGGCTGGATTGCTGACTCTCATGCAAGCTATTTCCGTCATCATGGGCGCGCATATCGGTACTACGATTACGGCTTGGATCATGGCGTTGGGAATCTCCTTCGACCTTACCAAATTCGTCTATCCCGCTTTCTTCTTGGGCATTATCCTCATCTACATGAAAAGCAAACGCATCATCGGCGATTTGTTTTTCGGAGCAGCTTTCCTCTTCTTAGGACTGAGCACTCTGAAGGAAACGGGATTCAACCTGATGGAAGACCCACAAGCGTCTGAGGCAATCAGAGACTTCTTTGACAATTTCAACGAGCCCAACTTCTGGAATGCTTTCTTCTTCCTCATCATGGGAACCATTCTCACCCTATGTGTGCAGTCGTCGGCTGCCATCATGGCTATTACCATGATATTGTGTGCTACGGGTGTGCTGCACATCGACCAAGGTATCATGCTCGTATTGGGCGAAAATATCGGGACTACCATTACAGCCAACATCGTGGCTGCAAAAGCCAATATCCCTGCCCGACGCGCTGCCTTCGCCCACTTGTCTATCAATGTGTTGGGAGTGACATGGGCATTGATCTTATTTCATCCTTTCGTCAACCTGATTTGTAGCTTAGTGGGATTCGACCGAAGCATCGAGATGAATCATCCCGCATACGCAGACAACCTGAAGATTATATCTGTCGTACTGGCTACGTTCCACTCGATGTTCAACATCGTCAACACCTTGCTCCTCATTTGGTTTGTACCACTGATAGAAAGATTCGTCTGTTGGGCCATCAACCCTAAAAGCAAGGAAGAGGATGAAGACTTCCGACTGCATTTCATCACTTCCGGCATCATGAAAACCCCAGAGCTCTCAGTGCTGGAAGCACAAAAGGAAATACGCTCGTTTGCTGAGCGCATTCAATCGATGTTCGGAATGGTGTGCGAACTACTGGTGGAGAAAGACGAGAACAAATTCAAACAGCTTTTCTCTCGCATAGAGAAATACGAAGGCATCTCTGACAACATGGAAATAGAAATTGCCAAATACCTGGATAATGTCTCCGATGCTCATCTCTCTGACGAGACAAAGGCGAAAATACGTGCCATGCTTCGAGAAATCAGTGAGATAGAAAGTATTGGAGATGCTTGTTACAATATGGCACGTTCTATTTCGAGGAAGGTACAAAGCAAAAAAGAACACTTCACGGATAAACAATACGCACACCTACACCAGATGATGCAACTCACCGACAACGCCCTTACGGAAATGAACAACTTAATGAAAGGGCGCAAGGAATCTTACGACGTGAATCGAACGTTCAACATAGAGAACGAAATCAATAACTACCGCAATCAACTCAAGTCGCAAAACATCAACGACGTGAACAATCACGTTTACACGTATGCCATAGGAACCATCTACATGGACTTGGTCAACGAGTGTGAAAAACTGGGCGACTATGTGGTAAACGTCGTGGAAGCCCGCATGGGAACCCGACTGAAGGATATCTAAATGCTACGCGACTACTCGTTAATCTCTCCCAGCATCACCCATATCTCCAAGAACCGTTCATGGTCAACCTTCTTGCCATACGACACCTTGATACCAGCATCCTTCAATGTGTCGTATGCCTGTTCGCTCATATAGTCGGCATATACTTCGCTTACGCCTCCATTGACCATCAACTCAGCAGCCGAATGTCCTACGGCCTTGTCGGCAATCTTTGCTCTTAGGAACAATTCTGGTTCATCACTCATCAAATTGTAAAGTCTGCGTACTCCCCTACCCTTGAACGTGCGAATATGCCCGTCGTGCAATACCACAAGGTAACATTGCTCTACGTGTAGGCGGTCTATTAATTCGTTCATCATGGCTTTTTTCCTTTTTTATGATTTCTTTCTGCAAAGATAATAAAATTAAACAACTTCCATGTCATGAATTGAGAATATTTTCTTTGAGCCTTGTTTTAGTGTGTAAATGGGGAGGGGGGGAGAGTGTTTTAGTAGTGAGAGGTGAGGGGTGAGAGGTGAGAGATTAGTCTTGTTGATTGAGATTCAAACAGCCGTGGCTATTCTCTCACTTCTCACCCCTCACCCCTCACCTCTAATTTCTCACCCCTACAACACCTACCACTAATCTCATGCTTCTTACTTGCTTCTTAATCTCTAAGACCTCTCTTGCTTCTCAATCTCCAAGACATATCTCTCACCTCTCACCCCTCACCTCTCACCCCTTACTTTGTCCTACAAATTCTGAATTTACCCCCTAAAAAACGGGCATTTTTTCAAACGAGTTAATACTTGTAGAAAATATGCCCGTATTTTGATGTGTTATTAAATGGTTCATTATCAATATCTTACGGTTTATTGATATTTATAGACATGATAAAAACCCATGTTTTTAGGTCCAAAAAGCCACTTTTCGGACTTTCATAACATATATAGTTAGCACTCGTAACATACATAGTTATGCTCGTAACTCATATAGTTACGCTCGTAACTTGATATGTTATGATGAAAAACACGATTTTTTAGCCATCATAACCTATTTTTCCGCTTTCCCAATTCTATTTCGCAAGAAAATCTGAACAAAATTTTGTTGGAATAATTGACAATGGATAATTCACAATTCATAATTCATAATTCACAATTCATAATTCACAATTCATAGGGGAATAACATACTTATTGGCATCATATTTATTCTGATTGTTATTGCAAGCCCCGATAGGGGCGTTAGGATTACAGGCAGGTGGTGGAGCGAAGCGAAACCCCTGCATAGGATGCATGAACATATTGAAGCCCCGATAGGGGCGACAGAATTTCTGTCGTTCCTTCGGAACTCTGTTTTGTTGGCGGCTCCTTTTTACAGGGGTTTCGCTACGCTTCACCCCTGCCTGTGTTCTTAACGCCCCTATCGGGGCTCTGTGGGGCAAGCTCATATACTACTATCCCATTCGTCATCAAAATATTCATCATTCAAAAGTCTAAGTATTCAAGGATTTCAGGATTAACTTATCGGTGCTTGCACCGAAATTCCTTGAATCCTTGAATCCTTAGACTACATTTGAACAACACCAATTAGCTGGCGATGTGCATGGGAAATGCCGTTAGGCTACATTTGAACAAGACCAATTACTTGGCAATGTACGTGGGAAATGCCGTTAGGCATTTGATGTTAGTAGCCAGCTATGCAGGTCTGCCGTTAGGTAGACCGAAATGGCTGGAAAGAGAGAATTGTG
>Ga0310694_10001512_pt1 | contig 26168 bp, 21 predicted proteins | sample 174DNAGHGhighgp2_FD_203884 | JGI IMG/M metagenome (GOLD analysis project Ga0310694, IMG submission 203884) | Sheep rumen microbial communities from Palmerston North, Manawatu-Wanganui, New Zealand - 1742 DNA GHGhigh gp2 (v2) (version 2) | ecosystem: Host-associated > Mammals > Digestive system...
GTTAAGGAGCTTGGTTGGAACTCAAAACAAAATGGCTCCAGCAATTGCTTGCTGAAACCACTTTGTCTACGATCTGACCGGCCTGCTGCTTACTGCAGCAGACCGGTATTTTTCTTTGATCGCTTGGTTTTGTGTTAATATACCGGAATTCCTTTTCCGTATCAAGCAGAGTACCGGGGATTCCGGCCATGAAGATGTCCCGGCAGCCATGCAAAGATTCAGGGACGATCTGTGTTCGGAAGGCGTCAAAACCTTGACAAGCAAAGGCCCTGCGATATAAAATACACCGTTGTGTTTCATGCCGAAAGCATGGAGCGCGACGGATCAGCGATGAAGGACGGAGGAAAGATATGCTGCCAGCCAATGATACACCGGAATTCCGGAACCTGCTGCACGAGCAGGTCGAGAAGCGGCGTACCTTCGCCATCATTTCCCACCCTGACGCAGGCAAGACGACGCTGACGGAAAAGCTGCTGCTCTACGGCGGCGCCATCCGCAGCGCGGGCAGCGTCAAGGCAAGGAAAACGGACAAGCATGCCACCTCCGACTGGATGGAAATTGAAAAGCAGCGCGGCATTTCGGTGACGAGCTCCGCAATGCAGTTCCTGTATGACGGGTACAGGATCAACATCCTGGACACCCCCGGCCACCAGGACTTTTCCGAGGACACATACAGGGTGCTCGTCGCGGCGGACGCCGCAGTCATGCTGCTGGACGCCGCAAAGGGCGTGGAAGCCCAGACCATCAAACTGTTCAAGGTCTGCCGGATGCGGAATATCCCGATCTTCACCTTTGTGAACAAGATGGACCGTGCCGCGAAGGATCCTTTCTCCCTGATGGAGGAACTGGAACAGGTGCTGGGGATCCGCTCCTGCCCCATTAACTGGCCGATCGGCGTGGACGGGGATTTCCAGGGCGTCTATCACCGGGATACCAAAACAGTGGAGCTGTATACCGGCGGGGACCACGGCAAGAAAATGGTTGAAAAGACGGACATCGCGATCGGTGATCCTGCGCTGGAAAAGGTATTGGACAAGCATTACCGCGACCGGCTGCAGGAGGAGATCGAGCTGCTTGACGAAGCAGGGGACGAGTTTGACCTGGACAAGGTCCGCCGCGGTGAACTGACACCTATGTTCTTCGGCTCTGCCGTAACGAACTTCGGCGTGGAACCCTTCCTGGACAGGTTCCTCTCCTTTACGCCGCCGCCCCTTCCCCGGGAGAGCGACCAGGGCATTGTTTCCCCGGAGGAACCCTATTTTTCCGGGTTCATCTTCAAAATACAGGCAAACATGAACCCGGCCCACCGGGACCGGCTGGCGTTCATGCGGATTGTGAGCGGAGCCTTTGAAAAAGGCATGGAAGTATGGCACAGCGGGACGAATAAACCGGTTGCGCTGAAACAGCCCCAGCAGTTCATGGCCGACGAACGGGAAGCCGTGGAGGAAGCCTGGGCAGGGGATATTATAGGCCTGTTCGATCCCGGGATATACCGGCTTGGCGATACGCTGAGCAACGGGCCGAAGATTCACTACGCGAACATTCCCGTTTTCGCGCCTGAGTTTTTCAACCGGGTACGCCCGATGGACAGCATGAAACGCAAGCAATTCCAGAAAGGAATCAGCCAGCTTGCGGAGGAAGGCGCCATCCAGACATTTATCCGTACCGAGACCGGACGGGAAGAATTCATGGTCGGCGTGGTCGGCGTGCTGCAGTTCGAAGTGCTCGAACACCGGCTGAGGACGGAATACCAGACGGAGATCGCCATGGAAGGCATGCCATTCCGCCACGTGCGCTGGGTTGTGAAGACGCCCAAACCCGTGGAGGACCTGAAACTGACATCCACCTCCGGGCGTGCGAAGGACAGCCATGGGCGGGACGTGCTGCTGTTCGAGAACGAATGGAGTATCCGGCTTGCATGCGAGAACAATGAAGGGCTGGAACTGAAGGAAACCGCTGAGCGGTAAAACGGCACCGCGGGCCGCGGCAGCCGCCGGCTCCAGGCCAGATACCCGTGAAGGGCTGAAAGTGAAGGATTGATATGATCAGAGAAGATATTCGGAATATTGCCATTATCGCGCACGTCGACCACGGCAAGACGACGCTGGTCGACCAGATGCTCAAGCAGGGCGGCGTATACAGGGAGAACCAGCAGACAGTGGACCGCGTGATGGACTCCAACGACCTGGAGCGGGAGCGCGGCATCACGATCCTGAGCAAAAACACCGCTGTGCATTACCGCGGACACAAGATTAACATTGTGGATACACCCGGGCATGCCGATTTCGGCGGCGAGGTGGAGCGCGTGCTGAAGATGGTGGACGGGGTGCTGCTGCTGGTGGACAGCTTTGAAGGCCCGATGCCCCAGACGCGTTTCGTGCTGAAGAAGGCCCTGGAGCTGAAGCTGAAGGTACTGATCGTCATCAACAAGGTAGACCGTCCGGACGCCCGCTGCGAAGAAGTCGTGAACGAGATCCTGGACCTGCTGATCGACCTGGAGGCAGACGAGAGCACGATCGAGAATCCAATCCTTTATGTTTCCGCCAGGAAAGGAACCGCCACGCTGGACCTTTCCGTGCCGGGGACGGACCTGCAGCCCCTGTTCGACGCGATCCTGAAATACATACCGGCGCCGGAAGGCGACGCGGACGGCCCGGCCCAGGTGCTGATTTCAACGATCGACTACAGTGAATATGTGGGCCGGATCGGCGTGGGACGCATTGTGCGCGGGAAGTTCACGGAAGGCATGAATGTCGTGCACACGAACCTGGAAACCGGCGCGACGAGCCCCGTATGGCGCCTCGGCGGATTGTTCCAGTATGACGGGCTGAAACGGGTGAACGCCACCGAGGTCAGCATGGGTGATATTGTTGCGCTTTACGGCGCTGAGGATATATCCATCGGCGATACGGTCTGCGACCCGGCCCGGGTGGAAGGCCTCCCCTTCGTCAAAATATCCGAGCCCACGGTAACCATGACATTCTCCGTAAACGACAGCCCGTTTGCCGGACGTGAAGGGCAGTACGTGACCAGCCGCCACCTGCGGGCGCGGCTGATGCGCGAATTGCAGACGGATGTTTCCCTTCGGGTCAACGATACGAACACCACTGATTCCTTCGAGGTCTGCGGACGCGGTGAGCTGCACCTGTCGATCCTCATTGAAAACATGCGGCGGCAGGGATACGAGTTTGCTGTCAGCAAGCCCCGCGTCATCTACAAAGAGATTGACGGCGTGAAGTGCGAACCTGTCGAACGGCTGATTGTGGATACGCCCCAGGCTTCCGCCGGCGCGGTGATCGAGAAGATCGGCCGCCGCCGCGGCACCTTGGAACATATGAGCGGAAGCGACCGGGTACGCCTGGAGTTCCTGGTGCCGTCCCGCGGCCTGTTCGGATACAGGAGCGAATTCATGACCGATACCCGCGGTGAAGGCATTATGTCCTCCGTGTTCGAACGTTATGAGCCTGTGAAGGGGGATATCCCGCACAGGAATGTCGGCGCCCTGATCTGCTTCGAGACCGGGGTCACCACCAGTTACGGCCTCTTCTATTCCCAGGAGCGCGGCACGCTGTTTATCGGCGCGGGTGAAAACGTCTATATGGGCCAGATCTGCGGGCAGAACGCACGCCCGGGCGACCTGGTTGTGAACGTGTGCAAGGCAAAACACGTGACCAATATGCGGAATGCTTCCGCCTCCGAAGATGCCATGCGCCTGATTTCCGTGCATCCCCTGACGCTGGAGGAATGCCTGGAGTTCATTGACGACGACGAACTGCTGGAGATCACCCCCGAACACCTGCGGATGCGCAAGCGTCAGCTGGACCACTCCCTGCGGGCTAAGGCGAGAAGCAGGGGAGAGGAAGCCTGAGCAAAGCCGCGGATGGTTTGCTCTTCCTCCGGAGTGATTGGCACGATGTGCGCAGCAAGATGCGAAGGAGAAAGCAGGCCGGAGCGTCAAACCGGGCTGCAGACAATCAAAGATGAACGGCAGGAACCGCCTGGACCGGCAACGGATCCGGCGGTTCTTTCCATGCAGGAAACATGCGGCTTTTCAAAAGTTTGCATCTGACCGCATTTTTTGCTTGACACCCTATCCGCCCTCTGCTATAATAGCACTTGCGGTTGTACCGCCGATGGGGAATGGTGTAACGGCAGCACCTACGACTCTGACTCGTATTGTCTAGGTTCGAATCCTAGTTCCCCAGCGTTTTTTTTGGCTCCGTTGTCTAGAGGCCTAGGACGCGGCCCTCTCAAGGCTGAAACACGGGTTCGAATCCCGTCGGAGCTGCTTTTTTTATGCCTTCCTGAAGGAATGTTTACAGTGCGTTCATTTTCCTGCGTTGAATCATGCGCTTTTGTCGTGTATAATAGACCGCGATGAAGGCCTTTTTCTTTTTTGGCCTTACAGTCAGAAACGGAGGAATACCGAAATGAAGAAGAGAACGCTTATGCGCCTGCTGTCCGTAACGGGAATCGTTGCCGTGATGCTCTGCACGATGTTTTTCGCCCCTGCGGGCGTGAAGGGCGAAGCGGCGGAGCAGGCCGCTGAAGAAGCCGTTGCAGCCGAACCGGTGCCCGATACGCTGCTTGTCACGGTGAACGGAACTGAAATCCGCGAGAACAACGAGGAACTGCAGAAGCAGGTCAAAGACCTCGAATCTCAGGTGGACAACGCAGACGATCTCATGAAGCACATTATCCGGATGATCGCCATGCAGCAGGTGATGCATGAACAGATGCTGAACGAACGCGTAGCCGCACAGGGAGAGGAAGCGACGGAAGCGGTCAGGAAAGAAGCGCAGGGCGTCCTGGAGGCGTTTATCAGCCAGTACATGACGCAGATGGCCGGAATTACCGCGGATTCCTCCGAGGAGGACAGGATTGCCGCCCGCGGGGACGCGCTGGCCTATATTGAAGCCAATTACGGCTATACCGAGGAAACTTTCCTGACGGAATCCCTGAAAAACAGCGCATACCAGGGTATCCTGGATGAACTGGCGGCGGCCGATCCCACGCTGAAGGCCACGGAGGAGGAAATCCAGCAGGCTTACAACGATTATGTGGCTGAGCAGCGCGAATATGTCGGCGAGGATGCCGCGGCCTATGAAATGTACCAGGCATATTACGGCCAGGAGTTCTACTACATTCCTGAGGGATACCGCGGAATTACGCATATCCTGCTGAGCGTGGACCAGGAACTGCTGGATAAGTGGACGGAACTGTCCGCGCGTCTGGAGGAGAGCAAAGAGCCCGAAGAGCCCACCGGTGAGGCGGCCGAGGGTGAAGAACCGGCAGCGACGGAAGAACCCGTAACCCCGGAGATGGTTGAAGCCGCACGCCAGGCGATCCTTGACAGCAAGAAGGAAACCATCGATGAAATCATGGCAAAGCTGCAGAACGGCGCCAGCTTTGAGGAACTGATTGCGGAATACGGCACGGATACCGGTATGACCGGCGATAACCTGAAGAACGGTTATCCGGTACACAAGGACAGCATCACCTACATCACGGAGTTCACGGATGCTGCGGCCGCCCTGGAAAAAGTCGGCGACGTCAGCGACCCGATCGTTTCCAAGTTCGGTATCCATATCCTGTATTACCTGCGGGATATCCCTGCCGGCGTCCTGGATATGACGGATGAGGTCCGGGAGAAGATGCGCGCTGAGATTGAGGAAGAGCGGATCAACCTCGCATACAGCGAGTATTTTGACAAATGGGCTGCGGCTTCCGCAACCTGGACGGAAGCGGGCGAAGCCTGGAAGTTTGACCAGTCGGTTATCGACGAATACGTTGCCGAGGCCCAGGCCGAAAGCGATGAGGATATCGAGGACAATGAGGCTGCCGAAGGAGAATGATTCCCGGCTGCCGGCATGAAAAATCTCCCCGGAGTGTTCCGGGGAGATTTTTCAGTGCTTTTGTATTGCTCAGGGGTGGACGAAGGTTCCGATATCGCTGCCTTCCAGCACGCGGATCAGGTTTTCCGGATCGTCCAGGCCGAAAACACGGACCATGGGCACCTTATTCTCCGCACACAGCGCAAAGGCGGCGGCGTCCATCACCTTCAGCCCGCGTTTCAGCGCTTCGGTGTAGGTGATATCCCTGATCAGGGTGGCTGTGGGATCCTTCAGCGGATCCGCCGTGTACACGCCGTCGATGTTCTTGGCCATCAGCACACAGTCGACTTCCATTTCCACTGCACGCAGGGCAACGCCTGAGTCCGTGGAGAAGAAGGGGTTTCCTGTTCCGCATGCGAAAAGGACGATCCGGCCTTCCGACAGATGCCGGCGGGCTGCCATCGCATTGAAAGGCTCACAGAAGCGGTTCATGTCCACGGCACTCTGCACGACGGCATCCAACCCGGCTTTGCGCAGGGCGTCTGCCATGCACAGGCAGTTGATGACCGTGCCCAGCATTCCCATCTGGTCCGCGGTGACGGCATCCATGTTGGCGGAAGGCCCCTGGCGGCCGCGCCAGATGTTGCCTGCGCCGATGACGATGCCGATCTCCGTGCCCATATCATGCATGCGGCGGATGATTCCTGCCGCCTGGTTAACCTTGTCAAAGTCAAAGAGGTCCTTTTCAGATTTGAGCGCTTCGCCGCTCAGTTTCAGCATTACGCGTTTGTATACGGCCATGAAGGTTCCTCCTGTTTGTTATATCGTCGTGAGTCAGCCGAGGCGGGACAGCGACGCCTGCATCCGCTTCAGGGTTTCTTCCCTGCCGAGGAGGTAGGCGATTTCAAAGGCGCCGCCGGGCGTGGATTCCTGGCCGGAGATGGCGATGCGCATGGGCCAGAGGACAGAACCGTTCTTGCGGCCCCACTCCTGGATCTTTTCCATGACGGCGTCGTGGATATTCTGCTCTGTCCAGTCACCGATGCTGCTGAGCACCGGGATCAGCAGGGGCAGGACTTCCTTTGCCACGGTTTCGTCGCTTTTCTGCTTCTTGTTGAAGAAGATCGCAGTATCATACGCCGGCATCTCTGCCAGGAAGGCGATTTTTTCCGGAATGCGGCTGAAGATGTCCGTCCGGCTCTGCATGAGCTCAGCCAGGCGGCGGTAATCCATGTTTCTTCCGGCGAGGACTTTGTCAAACCAGGGCGTTGCCATGGCAAGGTATTTTTCAAAGTCCATCTTTGCGACGTACTGGCTGTTCATCCATTCCAGCTTGTTGGGGTCAAAGATCCCCGGGGATTTGTTGATCCGGTGGATATCAAAGGTTTTTACCAGCTCGGGCAGGGTAAAGAATTCCTGGTCCGTGCCCGGATTCCAGCCGACGAGCGCCAGGTAGTTGATCAGCGCTTCCGTCAGGAACCCCTTCTCAATATAGTCGGAATAGTAGGCGTCCCCGTCCCGCTTTGAAAGCTTGTGCGTAGCGTCCCGCATGACGGTGGGCAGGTGGATGTAAACCGGGATATCCCAGCCCAGCGCTGTGTACAGGTAATTGTAGCGGGGCGTCGAGGAAAGGTACTCCATGCCGCGCATGACATGCGTGATGCCCATAAGGTGGTCGTCAATGACGTTGGCAAAATTATAGGTGGGCATTCCGTCCTGCTTGATGAGGACCATGTCATCCATGGATTCTGCGTTCTGGAACGTCATATCGCCGAAGACGACGTCACTGTAGCTTGTTTCGCCTTCGGTCGGGGCGTTCATCCGAATCGTCCATGGGATACCGGCGGCCTTTTTTTCGGCAATTTCTTCGGGGGAAAGATGCAGGCAGTGCTTGTCATATTTCCAGGTGCCGCCGGCGGCCTCGACTTTCGCGCGGCGCTCTTCCAGCTCTTCCTTGGAGCAGAAACAGTAATAGGCGTGGCCGCTCTTTACCAGCTGTTCGGCATAGGGAAGATAGGTATCCTTGCGCTCGGACTGGATATACGGGCCGCAGGGGCCTCCGATATCCGGGCCCTCATCCCAATCCAGCCCGCATGCGCGCAGCGTGTCGTAGATGACTTCCGTTGCGCCTTTAACGAAACGTTCCTGGTCGGTATCCTCGATCCGCAGGATGAACTGGCCGTTGTTTTGTTTTGCAAACAGGTACGCATAGAGTGCGGTGCGCACGCCGCCGAGATGCATGAAGCCGGTGGGCGACGGGGCAAAACGGGTTCTGACTGACATTGGAAAGCCTCCGATATTGTTTATTGTTGACGCCCGGATGACGCCGGGCTTATTTCATGGTTTTTGTAAAAGTATCCCTGAGTCCCACGGTGCGGTTGAACACAGCCAGTTCCTTTGTGGAATCCGGATCCTTGCAGAAATATCCCAGCCGCATGAACTGGTAAGTTGTTCCGGGCTCGCTTTCCATGACGCAGGGTTCCGCCCATCCGCGGACGGTTTCCAGGCTGTTGGGGTTCAGCCGGCGGATAAACTCCTTCAGCTTTCGCTCGGTGCTGTTCTCTTCCGGGGATTCTTCCTGCTCATTTTCTTCGAGCTCTGCAACGCCTGCGTTTCCTTCAGGCTGGTCTGCGTCCGCACTTTCTTCGGCCAGCAGCGGCTCATACAGCCGCCCTTCCACAGGAACCGCGTCCGCCGCATTGACCCAGTGCAGGGTGGCACCCTTGATTTTCCTGTCCGCGCCGGAGGTTCCGCTTTCCGTGGAGAAATCCACGGTGCAGTGGATTTCCGCGAGGTTTCCTTCCGGATCCTTCACGCATTCGTCACACCGGACGATATAGGCGCCTTTCAGCCGTACTTCGTTTCCCGGATACATGCGCTTGTACCCCTTCACGGGTTCCTCAAGGAAATCTTCCGCTTCAATGTAGATTTCCCGTCCGATTGTGACAGTATGCGTGCCCATTTCCGGATGCTTCGGATGGTTTTCCATAACCAGGGTCTTTGTTTCTCCTTCCGGCCAGTTCGTCAGGACCACCTTCACCGGGCGAAGCACAGCCATCACCCGTGCAGACGTTTCATCCAGGTTGGCGCGTACGCAGCTTTCCAGGACAGCGAAATCCACCAGGGAATCTGCTTTGCTCATCCCGATGCGGTCCACAAAGTCCCGGATGGCCGCGCCCGTATAGCCGCGCCGGCGCATGGCGCTCAGGGTGGGCATACGGGGATCGTCCCATCCGGTGACATAGCCGCCTTCCACCAGGGCGCGCAGATAGCGCTTGCTCATCACGGTCCGGGTCATGTTCAGCCTCGCAAACTCGATCTGGCGGGGACGGGCGGGCAGCATGTCCGCGCTCTTTTCCACAACCCAGTCATACAGGGGACGGTGGATTTCATACTCCAGGGAACACATGGAATGGCTGATGCCTTCCAGCGCGTCCCCGATAGGATGCGAGAAATCGTACATCGGATAGATGCACCATTTGTTCCCGGTCCGCCAATGTTCCTTGTAGAGAATGCGGTACATAGCCGGATCACGCATGACGATGTTCGGTGATGACATGTCAATCTTCATCCGGAGGGTTTTGCTGCCCTCCGGGAATTCGCCGGCCTTCATCCGGCGGAACAGATCGAGGCTCTCCTCCGCAGGCCGGTCACGCCAGGGGCTGTTTTTGCCGGGCTCGGTGAGCGTGCCGCGGTACTTGCGCATTTCTTCCTTGCTCAGTTCATCCACATAGGCAAGGCCCCGGCGGATCCATTCCTCGGCGATTTCATAGCACTTGTCGTAATAGTCGGAAGCGTAAAACTCACCGCCGGTCCAGTGGAAGCCGAGCCAGTGGATATCCCGCTTGATGGCTTCGACATACTCCGTATCCTCCTTGGCAGGATTGGTATCGTCAAAGCGCAGGTTGCACTTGCCGCCGAATTTTTCAGCGGTCAGGAAGTCCATGATCAGGGCCTTGCAATGACCGATGTGCATATATCCGTTCGGCTCCGGGGGGAAACGGGTATGGATCTCAGTATACCGGCCGTCGGCAAGGTCTTTTGTGATGGCGTCCCAGATAAAATTACTGCGCGCGTTGGTTTCTTCCATTTCAGGCTGCTCCTTCATGACAGGATCGGCGTATCGGGAAAGATACACTCCTGTCATTATACAAAAAACAGCCTGGAGGAATCAAGGGTTTTGGGCGTGCGGCCGGGACAAAAAGGCTTTCGGCCGGAAAAAGGAGGCTGAAAAACTTTCCTTTCATCAGTCCGTCTGCTAAAATGTTGCGGAACAGGCAAAACGATTTTGGATCCGGGACCGGAGGATGAAATGAGAAAGAAGCAGAAACACAACGAAAGCCATACAGCACGGATCCGCAGGGCTGCTGCGCTGGCCGCGGTGCTGGCGTTCCTCCCGCTGGGTGCGGCGGCGGAACCGCATCCGACGCTTAAACCGATGGTAACCGCCGAACCTGCGAAAGAGCCGGAGACGCCTGCCCGTGATGCGGAAGGCTTCCTGGAGGAAGACGGGGAGTTCATCTGGGAGGATGATGAGGGCGGACTGTGGATGTACCTGAGCCGGAGCCTGCAGGTTGTAATCCGGCGGCAGAAGGATACGAAAATTCCCCTGGTCTGGTTCGAAACGGATATCCGCACCCGGGGGGAGGAACGTTTCCGTACAGTGCAGACAAACCCGGAGAAACCGGGGAAAAGCTACCGGTTTCCGTATGATATCGCAAAGGACGAAGGATTTGTGCTCGGCTTCACGGACGATTTTTTTGCCGAACGCATGAAAAAGGACAAGAACGGAAAAAGCCAGGTGCCCGGGATTATCATCCGGGAAGGACAAATCATCAGCAGCAGGACATACACAAAGCGCAGGAATTACCTGCCGAACCTGGCCATGATGATCCAGTATCCGGACGGGCGGCTGGAAGTCTGCGAATGTTATGAACACACGGCGGAGGAGCTCCTGGAAGCCGGCGCGCTGAATGTGTTCAGCTTTGGGCCTGTGCTGGTCAGGGACGGGGAAATCAATGAACAGATGTATTCCGGCTCCTACCGGAGCATTGAGCCCCGGCACGCGCTGGGCATGGTTGAACCCGGGCATTACGTGCTGCTTTCCATCCAGGGGCGCCGGAAGGACAGCAAGGGAACGATGCTCCAGCGGGTGGCGGAGATGATGAAGGAGCGCGGTGTAACGCAGGCGCTGAACCTCGACGGGGGCAATACGATGGCCATCATGTTCCGCGGAAGGATGCTGAACAAGGAGGCGGTATACCAGGGCAGGCAGTTTGTGCGTTCAGTAACCTCCCTGATCGGTATCGGAAAAACGAGCATTCCGTAACAGAAATGCAACATAAAAACAGGAATTGACCAGATTGGATATTGTGTTTCCCCTGAAGTGCGAGTACAATCCGTTGTGGTTTTTGAAAAACAACAGAGGGGAATGGGTATCTGTGGAAGAGGAAAACAAAGAACAGCAGTATTCCGCGCGCGAAAACAGGGGAAGGGATGGTTCTTTCCTGAAGGAGTCCCATCCATGGCTGGCACAGCTGGCGGCTGCGGAAAGCGATGCTGTGGATGAAGTCATCGTCTATACACTTGACGAGATCCGTTTCGCTTAAGTTTCTTTGCCTTCCTGAATATGCGAAAAGCGCGCCGCACGGCGCGCTTTTCGCGTGCTTTCATGAGATCAGGCGCCTTCGCGGTTCCACCGTTTTGCGGCAGCGGCGCCGGCATACCCAATGCAGGCCAGGATGGCAGCCATAAGCAGGTGCCATGCCAGGGAAGTCAGCGGGATTTTGATTTTGCTGCCGTCGATTGCAAATTCAATGAATACCATCAGTCCGGTACCGAGGAGCAGAACGCCCAGGGGCCACCACCTGCGGACAAAGGGCAGGCTCCTGCCGGAACGCAGCAGCCAGAACAGGAGGACAGCCAGCAGCACCACAGCGCACAGCAGCTGTTCCGTATGTACGAAGAGCCAGAACAACCCGCGCTGGCGCAGGCTTTCGCAGAGCACCTGCGGGAGGGCAAGGAAGAACAGGGCCAGGGTGAAGTTCAGCCCCGGGCGGCCGCAGCTGCGAAGCCGGAAGAAAGCGGCGGCAGCCCAGGCCAGCGCAAAGGCGGCTGAGAGCACACAGACCGCCCAGTTCCAGTTGCTGTATCCGCCGTCCACTTCGATTCTCAGCGCAAAGGGAAAGAAAGCCAGGGGACTTTCCTCCGGCAGGGAAGCGCCGGTACCGTAGGATCCGAAAAAGCATTCCCCCATGCGGAACAGGGCAACCAGCAGCGCGCCGAAAGGCGCAAAAGCATCCATACCGGCCGTGACGGAGCCCTTCCGGGCCAGGCGGTTGGCAAGGAGAACACCCAGGACAACGCCCAGGGCGCCGCCCAGGAATGAAACACAGTCGATTTCAAAGTCAAGGAGCTGCTCCAGGGCAGCGATCCCGTCATATTCAAAATCGAGTTCCTGCATCAGCAGCGCGTAGCCGGTGCGTGCCAGGAAAGTGCCGAATACCAGCGAAAAGAGAAATGAAAGCAGGGCCGTACCCCATGCGCGGTTACGAAGGCAGGGCCGGCGCACTGCATGCGCGCAGCGAAGCCCGTACAGGGCAAAGACGGCAGCGGAACCGGCTGCCATGCAGCACAGCCAGGCGCTCATTGTCCGTCCTCCCCGGTCCAGGAGGAAGCAAAGTAGACAATATCCGGAACCTTGCGCGGCTCAGCTTTTTTTGTGCTGTTGATTTGTTCCCCGCGGAAAAACAGGGTGGCGGAATAGCCGCCGTCCAGGTTAAAGGCACAGACGGCGCCTTCATCCTTGCAGAGCTGGGCAAACGCCTTCAGCGGGAGGCCAAGCGTGACATCCTGCATGGTGGTGACGATCATCTTGTAATGCAGCGGGCCGACCTGGCAGATTGCCAGGCGTGCGTAATAGTCGTTTTCATGCAGGTACTGGAAGGTTGTGAATTTATCGGGGATGACGCCGTTGTCCACAAGTACCGGCCCGAAATAGAAGGCATTGATGATTTTTTTTCCGTCAACGGTATCGGAGATTTCATCCTTCTTCGGCCGCGTAAATACATGGAAATTGCCGTCCTCGTCAATCAGGAGCGCATCCCGTTTTCCCTTCAGCTTGTTTTTGAAGGTAACGCCCTGGCGGATGATGATGCCCTCGTTCTTCAGGCGTGTGGCAAAGTCGCCGTTGAAGGCAATCACCGCATTGACCCGCTCGGCCATTTCCTGGACGGTAGCGGAAGAATCCTCCTGAAAGGAGACAGCGGCCGCCGTGCGCAGCTGGCTGATATCGCCGATCCGGATATCGACGATCCAGGCGCCGCCTGCTTTGGCCTTTTTCCGGTTGTCCGGAACGTAGTCCGCAAGGCTGTCCCTGAAGGTGATTTTGACGGAAATGGTCGGATCCTCGTAGGTATATTCATCCGGATAGCATTGTTCGTTCGGAACAGCCCCGCCTGTGAAGTCGATGGGCAGCGGAATGGAGAGCAACGGCTTTTCGAGGATGACATCTTCAACATCCTCCGGATTCAGGCTGTCCGGGGTTACGCTGCCTTCTCCCAGGGCAGGCAGCACGGAGCATGCTGCCAGCAGCAGGGCGGCAAGGAATGGAAGGATCCGGCGAATACTAACTTTCATGAAGTTTCCTCCAGGTGTTGATCGGGAGTAATGATATCGCAAAGGCCTGACCGGTGTCAATGAAACACCTTATTCCGCGCGGTCCTGCAGGATCAGGTTCCGCAGGCCGCGGACACCGACGCGGACCGCCGCGTCAGTATCAAGGACCATGGGGTCTGACAGGCCCAGGGCACGGCGCGTCTGGTTGGCGAAAACCTGGACGATGCAGCCTGCACGTGCGCGGCGGACAGCACAGATGATGAACAGCGCGGCGGATTCCATTTCACTGGCCAGGGCGCCGCAGTCCAGGAAGGCCTGCCATTTTCCCTTGAGCTTTTCACGGACAGGCATGGTGTCAGGGCTGTGCTGGCCGTAGAAATTATCCTTGTTATGCAGCACGCCGACATGGAAACGGACTTTTTCCGTTTTTGCCGCGGCCGCAAGCGCATTGACAACGCCGTAATCGGCAACCGCGGGATATTCCATCGGGGCATATTCCTTCGAAGTGCCCTCCATGCGGATGGCGCCTGTGCCGATCACGACGTCACCCCCCAGGACCTCCGGCGCCATGCCGCCGGCTGAGCCGATCCGGATAAAAGTGTCCGCCCCGCAGTGGATCAGCTCCTCTACGGCAATTGCGGTGGACGGACCGCCGATCCCGGTGCTGCATACGCTGACCTTTTCACCTTCCAGCGTACCGGTGTAGATGGTATATTCACGGTTCGACTTTACGAAGACCGCATCGTCAAAATACGCGGCTATTTTTTCCGTACGCGCAGGATCCCCGCACAGGAGGACATAACGGCCAACATCCCCGGGACGGATCTTCAGGTGGAACTCTTCGTTCGGTGCATAGACGGTAGGCATGGACCGGCCCCCTTCTGGTTTATTCTGCTGCCATTATACCATGAAGCGTCCGCTTTGAATACCCCGGGCAGCCGACTGAAAGGCTTGAGAATCCACAGCCTGTCTGATATAATGACGTACAGGAGAGACGTATCGTTCCGGGAAGGATAAACTGAATGATCAAAGGAGAGAAAACCATGAGCCGTGTTTTTCTGACGGTACTTGACGCGGTCGGAGCCGGGGAGGCGCCCGATGCTGCAGAATACGGGGATGCAGGCGCCAACACGCTGGGGCACGTCATCGCGGCGTGCCATCCCGCGCTGCCGAATATGGCGGCGATGGGCCTTGCCAATATCAGCACCACCGGATACAAATGGGACGGGCCGGTAGCCGGTGCGTGGGGGCGTGCCCGTGAAGTCAGCAAAGGGAAGGATACGACTTCCGGACACTGGGAGATCGCGGGCGTGCGGGTCACCCAGGCTTTTCCCGTATTCCCGGACGGATTTCCGGAATCCTTCATGAAAGCTTATGAGGAAGCGATCGGACACAAGTGCATCGGCAACAAGCCCGCCTCCGGAACAGCGATCATTGAGGAACTGGGCGAGCAGCACCTGCGGGACCGCACGCCCATTGTCTATACCAGCGGCGACAGTGTTTTCCAGATCGCATGCCATGAGGAGCTTTTTCCGCCTGAAAAGCTGTATGAATTCTGCCGGATTGCACGGGAGATGCTGCAGGGCGAGCTGGGCGTTGGCCGGGTGATTGCCCGTCCCTTTGTCGGCAAACCCGGCAGTTTCCAGCGCACAGGGAACAGGCGGGACTTTTCGATGCCGCCGTGCGGGAGGACCCTGCCGCAGGCAGTGGCGGACGCCGGAATGGAATCCATTGGGGTGGGAAAGATCGAGGATATTTTCGCCCATGAGGGACTGACAAAGATCGATCACGCGGCGGGGAACCCTGCCTGCATGGATGCGCTGATCCGCTTCATGAAGGAGGATTTTGACGGCCTGTGCTTCACCAACCTGGTGGATACGGATTCCGTATACGGCCACCGGAACGATCCGAAGGGGTTTGCCGGCGCGCTGGAGGCGTTCGACGCGCGGCTCGGGGAGATGAAGGACCTGCTGAACCCCGGGGACCTGATGATCGTTACAGCGGACCACGGATGTGATCCCTGCGATATCTCCACGGACCATACGCGTGAATACATTCCGATCCTGGCCTATACGCCGGGCATGGCAAAGAGCGTGGACCTGGGGACGAGGAGCACCTTTGCGGATATTGCCGCGACCTGCGCGGAATGGCTTGGCCTGGACGAACGTTTTGACGCTGCGTCTTTTGCGGATGCAATCAGGGGATAATGCACCGTCCTGGAAACATAAAGGCTGCCTCAATCGAGGCAGCCTTTATGTTTCCAGTTTGCGTTACGCGATCTCGAGGGCCAGGCGGATCATATCCATGAAGCTGTTCTGGCGTTCCTCGGCGGGGAGGGATTCCCCGGTCAGGGTATGGTCTGAGATCGTGCAAATGGTCAGGGCACGCTTGCCTGTAAGGGCAGCATTCAGGTAAAGGGCGGCTGCTTCCATTTCAACGGCCATGACATTCTGCAGGCGCAGCGCCTTGGTGTCTTCCGCTTCACCGTAGAAGGCTTCGGAGGTGAAGACGGCGCCGCAATGGGCACGCAGGTTCATCTTCTTCGCCGTTTCCATGGCGGCAGAGAGCAGGCCGTAATCCGCGCACGGCGCGTTGTCGCCGGTGAAACCGAACTGCTTCAGGTAAGAACTGTGGTTGTAGGCGCTCATGGCGATGACGAGATCGCGGACCTTGATGTCCTCGCGCATGGATCCGGCGGAACCGATGCGGATGATACTCTTCACATCATAAAACTTGAAAAGCTCATAGGAATAGATTCCGATGGAAGGGGCGCCCATGCCGCTGGCCATAACGGAAACGCGCTTGCCTTTATAGGTGCCGGTATAGCCCTGTACGCCCCGGACGTCATTGACCAGGACCGGATTCTCAAAGAACTTTTCGGCAACCAGGCGGGAACGTTTCGGATCGCCGGGCATCAGGACAGTATCGGCGAAAGCACCGGCAGGAGCTTCGATATGGGGGGTTGGGATAGGCATATGCAGTTCCTCCTTGTATCAGCGCGAGCCTTTGTCGTAGGGAATGCCTTCCGCCTTCGGGGCGTGGGAGGTTTTGGAGGTGAAGGCGAGGACAATCAGGCAGACGATATAGGGCATCATATTGTAAACATTTCCGGGCAGGTTCATGGAAACCAGGAACGGGAAACCGGTATAGGTGTTTGAGAGGGCGCGGAACAAACCGAAGATCAGCGCTGCCAGCGCAATACGGGTCGGCTTCCATTGGCCGAAGATCATGACTGCGAGGGCCAGGAAACCGAAACCGGCGACGCCGTTCTCAAATTTCCATACAGAGACGCCGGCGAGAATGTAGCACAGTCCGCCGAGTCCGCCCAGGGCGCCGGACAGGAGCACGCCGGTCCAGCGCATTTTATATACGCTGACGCCGACAGAGGCAGCTGCCTGCGGATGTTCGCCGCAGGCCATCAGCCGCAGGCCGAGGCGGTTTTTGTACAGCAGCAGATAAACCAGAACCACGGCGATGATGGCCACCAGCATGAACCAGTTAAACTCAAAGCCGTCGATGTTCACGATGAACATTTTCCTGGCACGGATGTACTCAATCTCGGAGGAATGGTTGTCGGGGTTTGCGGCAGTGTTCATGGCCTTAACGAACACCGTCGCGGCTGCGGTTGCCAGCAGGTTCATTGCGGTGCCCACCAGCGTCTGGTCAGCCTTGAAATGGATGGCCGCCACACCCAGCAGGCACGAGTAAAGCATCCCTGCCAGGATTGCTGCAAGCATGGCGAGGAGTACCATCACCGGCGCAGACGCGGTGCCCAGGGAACTCATGACCAGCGCCCCGCCCAGTGCGCCGACGACCATGATGCCTTCCAGCCCCAGGTTGATGACGCCGGAATGCTCAGAGATACAACCGCCCAGGGCGACCAAAAGGAGAACGGAGGCGAAGATCAATGTATATTGAATCAGAAGCAGCATTATTGTTTCGCCCCTTTCTTGCCGTCTTTATTTGCCAGGACCTTCTTCATCGTCAGTTTGATGAAGAGGACGAAGCCGCACAGGTAAATGATAACGGATGAAATCACATCGGAGATCTGGGAGGAATAGAAGTTTGTATTCACGTACTGGCCGCCGTCCGTGATATGCTGGATGAAGAAGGAGGAGAAGATTGCGCCGATGGGATGCAATCCGCCGAGGAAAGCGGCAGCGATACCGTTGAATCCCATGGACGGAACGGAGGACTGGGTGCATTCCCAGCGCATATATCCTGTCTGGTACAGGAAAGAGGCGGCGAGTCCTGCCAGCGCGCCTGAGATGGCCAGGGTCAGGATGATGTTCCTGTTCTGGGCCATACCGGCATATTTCGCTGCATTCTTGTTGTTGCCGGTGGCCTTCAGTTCATAACCAAGCTTTGTTTTGCCGAGGATAATCCAGACTGCGAGGGCAACGATGATGGTCAGCGGAATCGCAATGGTGACGTTCGTGTTTTTGTTGAAAAGCTGGTCCAGCCCGAGTGTCGGAAGCAGGGAGGAAGGATTGGTTTTATCCAGGTAGAGCGTATACGGACTGGTCGTTTCCTTGACGTTTGTCAGGAGCGTATTGGATGTGTACAGCGCGATCCAGTTCAGCATAATACCTGAAATGACCTCGTTCACATTGCAGTAGGCTTTCAGCATGCCGGTAATCGAGCCCAGGAGGGCGCCGGCAGCGACGGCAAGGAGCAGGCACGGAAGCCAGCCCCAGCCCCAGGCCAGCGCCGCGTAGAGGCTGGCGCAGGCGCCGGCGACATACTGTCCTGCGGCGCCGATGTTGAACAGGCCGACCTTGTAGGAGAACAGGATGCTCAGTGAACACAGGATCAGCGGCATCGTCTTGGACAGGGTGTTGCCCAGCTGCTTGAGCCGGCTGGCCGGGCGGCTCCAGGTGAAGAAGTTTTTGATGATGTTCAGGATGGATTCGGTTGCGCCGGCCGGATTGATGAACAGCAGGACGATATAACCGATCAGCAGGCCGAGCAGGATACAGATGAAAGAAGCGAGAAAGGCCTGCACACTTTCGTTTTTCAAAACTTTTCTCATGCGTCCTTCACCTCGTCTCTTTTTGCACCGGCCATGTAGAGGCCGAGCTCCTCCTGGGTGGTCTTCTTCGGATCAAGTTCACCGACGATTTCGCCCTCATACATGACAAGGATCCGGTCCGGAACATCCATGACCTCATCCAGTTCAAGGGAAATCAGCAGCACGGCTTTGCCGGCATCCCGCTGGGCGACCAGCTGCTTATGGATGTATTCAATTGCGCCGACGTCAAGGCCGCGGGTGGGCTGCACGGCGACCAGCAGCTCCGGGTTTTTGTCGATTTCACGGGCGATGATGGCTTTCTGCTGATTGCCGCCGGACATGGCCCGGGCCGGTGTCAGGGAACCCTGGCCGGAACGGACGTCATACTGGTCGATCAGCCTGTCCGAGAATTCCCGGATGTTTTTGTGGCGCAGGAATCCGATCTTGTTTGTATAATTTGATTCAAAGTATGTCTGGAGGATGATGTTGTATTCCAGGCTGTAATCCAGCACCAGGCCGTGCTTGTGCCTGTCCTCCGGAATGTGGCTCATGCCGGAAGTGGAACGCTTGCGGATAGATGCTTTGGTGATGTCGGTTCCGTCCAGGATGATCTTTCCGCCGGACAGCGGCTCCAGGCCGGTGAGCCCGTAGACCAGCTCGGACTGGCCGTTGCCGTCAATCCCGGCAATGCAGACAATTTCGCCCCTGCGCACTTTGAAGCTGACATCCTTGACGGCATTGTTGTTATGCACTTTGGAAGCCACCGTCATATGCTGTACATCCAGCACCACCTCACCCGGCTTTGCCGGCTGCTTTTCCACGTGGAAATTGACGTTGCGGCCGACCATCATGGCGGAAAGGTCTTCCATGGTGGTATCCTTTGTTTCCACGGTGCCGATATACTTGCCTTTGCGAAGGACGGTGCAGCGGTCCGCCACGGCCATGATCTCCGCCAGCTTGTGGCTGATGAAAAGGATGGATTTGCCCTCGGCGGCCAGGTTCCTCATGATTTGCATGAGCTCTTCGATTTCCTGCGGCGTCAGTACGGCCGTCGGCTCGTCAAAGATCAGGATTTCATTGTCCCGGTACAGCATCTTCAGGATTTCGGTGCGCTGCTGCATACCGACGGTTATATCCTCGATTTTCGCGTCAGGATCCACCTGCAGGCCGTACTTTTCCGACAGCGCGATGACTTTCTCCCTGGCCTGCTTCTTCTTCAGGAATCCCAGCTGGCCGACAGGCTCAACGCCCATAATAATGTTGTCCAGGACCGTGAAGCATTCCACAAGCTTGAAGTGCTGGTGCACCATGCCGATGCCCAGGTTGTTGGCATCGTTCGGGTTGTTGATTTTTACTTCTTTCCCGTCTTTTTTGATGGTGCCTTCCTCTGCCTGGTACAGGCCGAAGAGGACGCTCATCAGGGTGGATTTCCCGGCACCGTTTTCTCCCAGCAGCGCATGGATTTCCCCATGGCGCAGCTGCAGGGTGATATCGTCGTTGGCAACGATACCCGGGAAACGTTTGGTGATATGCAGCATTTCGATTGCATATTCACTCGCGTGCGTTTCGCCCAAGGCCCAACCCCCGCTTTCTTGTGTGATAATCCTTTCAGGAAATGCAGATTGCGGAGCAGCGTGCTCCGCTTTCTGAAAGAAACCCCCGTTCCCCGGAAGGAAAACAGGGGCTTCTTTCAAAAAACCGGGGATGCACCGCATCCCCGGCAGATGAGCATTGATTACTTGATGTTGCCCTGGTATTCAACTGCAACGGCAGTCACTGCGGGTTCAGCGTCAATCGCGTTGGACACAGTGATCTCACCGGCGAACATCTTGGCAACCAGCGCCTTGTAGTCGTCAGCGGTGAATCCGTCTGCGAACTGGGTGGAAGGAGCAATCTGGACGAAGTTGGCTTCGGGATCTTCGCCGATCAGGCCCAGGTTTTCAACTTTGCCGCCGGCGAAGCTGCCGTCCTTGACAGCCGCCAGTTCAGCGTTGACGGTGGCAGCCAGGCCCTTCATCGCGGAGGTCACGGTGATGCCTTCGCCGAACATTCCGTCAATGGTGCCCTTCTGGTCCACGTCCACACCGATGACCTTGCCGCCGACCTTGGCAGCCGCTTCACCGGCAGAGGTGAAGATACCGCCGCCGCAGGCGAAGACCACTTCGGTGCCGTTGGCATACCAGGTATCCATGTAGGCGGTGATGTCCGCATCGCCGTAGAACTGGTTGCCGTAGACGTACTTGATTTCAACATCGGTCAGGCCGAGCTCGGCAGCAGCAGCGTCAGCGCCCTGCACGAAGCCGTAGCCATAGCGGACAACCGCGGGAACCGCCATGCCGCCCAGGTAACCAAGCTTCTTGTAGCCCAGCTTCACAGCTGCGTAACCGGCCATGTAGCCGCACAGTTCTTCCTGGTACACAGCGCAGTACAGGTTGGCGGGAACGGCGGCAGCCAGGTCACCGATGTCGCCTTCGCTGACGTCCAGCGCGATGAAAGTGATGTCGCTGAACTCGGGAGCAACCTGCTGGATGGCGGGGCCAAAGGCGTATCCGGGCATCACGATGACGTTGAAACCTTCGTCGATCGCCTTTTCAATGGAAGAGATACGGTCGGTATCAGAGTCGGAATTGGGTTTGTAGTACTGGAAGTCCAGGCCGGCACCTTCGCAGAAGGCCTTGCAGGCTTCGTACGTGGTCTGGTTGAAGGACTGGTCAGTAATGTCACCGTAGTCGGTGATCATCGCAACTTTCATGCCGTCATCCGCAGCGGCAAAGGACGCAACGGAAAGAAGCATGGCAACGGTCAGCAGGATAGCCAAAAACTTTTTCATTGGGGAACCCTCCTTAAAAAATTGTTCAGACCTTTCAGGCTTTCACCTGTTTTGAGTTACAGATATTATATCAGATTTCATACGGAAGAGTAAGACGAAAGTATTACATTTTTATGGAAACTCCGAAATTTACTCCGGGCGGAATTCGTCCAGGATCTGTTTTCCTGCGCTGGCACCGATGCGTTCCGCACCGGCGTCAATCATGGCTTTGCAGGAGGCCCAGTCCCGGATGCCGCCGGCAGCCTTGACTTTTACAGCGTCCCCGACGGTTTCCTTCATGAGGCGGACGTCCTCCGGGGTGGCGCCGCCGGTGCCGAAGCCGGTGGAAGTTTTGATGAAATCCGGCTTCACTTCTTTTGCGATCTCCGCCAGGCGGACAATCTGCTCTTTCGTGAGGTAGCAGTTTTCAAAGATGACCTTGCAGCCGGCGCCGCGGATGTGGCAGGCGGCGGTGATTCTGGCCATTTCGTCCCTGACCAGGTCCCACTTTCCGTCCTTCACGTCGGAGACATTGACCACATAGTCGATTTCATCCGCTCCGTCGGCAATGGCGGTTTCGGCTTCGAAGACCTTGGCGGCGGTGGACATCTGACCGAGGGGGAATCCGGCGACGGTCCCCACAAGAACGCCGGTGCCTTTGACCAGGTCTTTGCACAGGGAAGTGAAGGCTGAATTGACCATTACCGAAGCAAAGTGATACGTTTTCGCTTCGTCACAGAGCTTCCGGATATCGTCCCGGGTGGCGGTCGCCTTGAGGTTGGTATGGTCGATCATACCGGCAACGGTTTCTTTTGTCAGCAGCTTTGCATCCATTATTCTTTTCTCCTTTGGGCCGCCAGAGCGGCAGGGATTTTTTCACCGGCAACAGTATAGCATATTTACGGCAGATAGTGTATAGTGATCACGAGTCTGTTGCTGCAAATCAGAAAAGGGGATAAGGAAATGGGCATGGATTTTGATCGGAAGGAACTGATCCGGGCGGCGATCGAACAGCAAAAGAAAGCTTATGCGCCTTATTCCGGGTTTTATGTCGGCGCGGCAGTGATGGCGGATTCAGGGAAAGTGTATACGGGCGTGAATGCCGAAAACGCTTCCTATCCCGCCGGGATCTGCGCGGAACGGGCAGCCATTTTCCATGCGGTGTCCTGCGGCGAGCGCAGGTTTGAGGCGATTGCCATCGTCGGCGGAATGGGCGGCGTCAATACGGCCTGCTGCCAGCCGTGCGGCATTTGCAGGCAGGTGATGCGGGAATTCTGCGACCCGGAAAAAATGCGGGTCCTGATGGCAAAATCGCCGGAAGAATACAGGGAAATGACGCTGGATGAACTGCTGCCGGAGAGCTTCGGCCCGGAAGACCTGCCGGAACGGTAAGCAGCGGACCGGGGCCGGAAAACAGGAAAACAGGGGAGACAGGGACAATGGCAAAGCTTTATTTCCGTTACGGGGCGATGGGGTCCTCAAAGACAGCCAATGCGATTATGGTGCAGTACAATTACGAAGAGCGCGGACAGAAGGCGCTGATGGTCAAACCAGCGCTTGAAAACCGGGACGGCGCAAAAATCGTGGCGTCCCGGTCCGGCCTGAAAGCGGAATGTACGTTTATGGAAGACCTGACGCTGGAGGCAGCGGCAAAATATGACTGCATCATCGTGGATGAAGCCCAGTTCCTGAAAAAGGAACAGGTGCAGCTGCTGGTGGATATTGTGGACAAAGGAAATGTGCCGGTGATCTGCTACGGCCTGCGTGCCGATTTCCAGGGGAACCTGTTCGAAGGGAGCCTCTGGCTGCTTGCCTGGGCGGATTCCATCGAGGAAATCAAAACGGTTTGCTGGTGCGGAAAGAAGGCGACCTGCAACGCCAGGCTGTCCGGCGGAAAGGTCATCAAGGAAGGCGAGCAGGTCATGCTCGGCGGGAATGAGAGCTATATTGCCCTGTGCAGGAAGCATTGGGCGCTCGGGATGACGAGGGATTAGTTCCCGGCACGGACAGCCAGGGTTACGCTCCGGGGCGCCGCCCGGATCACGGTGCCTTCACCGGCCTTGCCTTCGGGCAGGGCCGTATCTTTTTCCAGGAGGATCGTCCAGCCGTTCCAGCCGGCAGGTACGGAGGCCCGGGCTTCTGAAATGCCGGGGTTGACCAGGGCGAAAGCGGCCGCTTCGCCGTTCACGGTCCAGGTAACGGCGATGACGCCGCCGTCCAGGACTTCGCAGTCCGGCGCGTCCCCGGAGTGGATGAAACTGTTTTCCTTCCGCAGGGTGATCAGCCCGCGGTAGTATTCGGACATGGCCAGCTGCGCGCTGCCGGGGGCGAGGCTGTCCCAGTCCAGGTTGTTCACCTCGTCGGATGATTTGTAGCTGTTGCTGTCTCCCTGTTTTGTACGGAGCATTTCCTCACCGGCAAGGAAGAAGGGCGTGCCGCGGCTGAGCATGACGGCGGCGGCGCATACGCGGTTCATCGCCAGGCGGTCCGCTTCCGAAGCGTAGGGGCAGGACAGCTTCAGCTTGTCCCAGAGCGTGTTGTTATCATGGGAAGAAGTATAGTTGATGACCATGCCGCCGTTGACGCTCCAGGAGGCAGCGCTGCCCTGCAGGCCGCCGCGGAGGCCGAAGATCACCTTGTTCGCGTTGGTTTTGTTGGGCGTGCCGTTGGCATAGCCGGTATCCCGGACATCAAAGACGCTGCCCTTCAGGCCGTCGCGGATCACATCGTTGAAGACGGCGACGGATCCGATGCCGTCTCCGGAAGCTGTGACTTGCTTTATATTCGACTGGTTTGCCCTGCGGTTGTCATGCAGCGGCGAGGAACCGCCGGTCCAGCCTTCACCGTAGATCAGGGCCTGCGGATTGACGCTGTGGACGGCTTCTTCCACAGCCTGCATGGTCTCGGTATCATGCAGGGCCATGAGGTCGAAACGGAAGCCGTCCAGCTTATATTCTTCAGCCCAGTAGCGGACGGAATCCACGATATACCTGCGGCACATGATCCGGTCGGAGGCGGTTTCGTTTCCGCAGCCGCTGCCGTTGGCCGGGCTGCCGTCCCCGTTGAAGCGGTAATAGTAATAGGGGACAATCATGTTCAGGCAGGAGTCAACGGAATAGGTATGGTTATAGACCACATCCATGACGACGCCCAGGCCGCGGCTGTGCAGGCCCTGAACCATCTGCTTGAATTCCCGTACGCGGACTTCGCCGTGATACGGGTCGGTGGCATAGCTGCCTTCCGGCGCGTTGTAATTCTTCGGATCGTAGCCCCAGTTGAACTGCGGTTCGCTGCTGCTCTCGTCCACGGTGGCGTAATCATAGACGGGCTGGAGGTGTACATGGGTGACACCCAGCTTCGCCAGGTAATCCACCCCGGCCGGGATGCCGGAGGCGTTGGTGAGCCCGGCCTCTGTGAAGGCCAGGTATTTGCCGGGATATTCGGTGCCGTCCAGCCGGTTGGAGAAATCGCGGACGTGTACTTCCCAGATCACAGCGTCCTCATAGGAGGTGAGGCCGCTGTCGAAGACGCTGTCCCGGAAACCTTCCGGATCCGTCTGCCGCAGGTCAACGACCATGCCGCGGTCCCCGTTGACGCCGACTGTCCGGGCGTAGGGATCCACAGCTTCATGGACGCCGATGGCGGTAGTAACCGTATAGGTGTAATAGGTGCCATGGCCGCAGGCAGCTTCTGCGCTCCAGACGCCTTTTTCCCCGGGGGCCATGGGAAGCACATCATACGCTTCGCCGCCGTTCCCGGCTTCGTAAAGGTTCAGGGAAACCGCCGACGCGGTGGGCGCCCAGACTTTGAAAACGGTTTTGTCCCCGTTGATGACAGCGCCCAGATCATCCCCGCCGTAGGTGTAGTTTTCAATGAATTCAGCGCTGTCGAACAGCTGCGTCGGAACGGCGGGCAGCTTGCCGTACTTATCGATTTCCACCGTATAGGTGCGGGATAAATCCAGCGGCTCCGCCAGGGTGATAACGCCGTTGTTGACGTTATTGCCAAGGCTGGATACCTTTTCAATCCGGACATCCTTTCCGCCGAGACGGACATGAACCTGGTCCATACGTTCCAGGCGGGTTTCCGGACGGATGGAATAACGGATTTCCGTCGGGGAGATGATGCCGGCCAGGTTGAAAACCCGGATGGGGTTCAGGGTTTTTCCGCCATCCGGGCTGGTGTACTGCATTTCGTCCCCCGGCCGGAGGAAGATCTCCGTCAGGCTGCCTTCCAGGGCAGCGTAGCGGTCCCCGTCATAATCTTTCGTGGCGGAACCCCAGGAGGTGCCGCCGGGATCGGAGCAGGCTTTCCGGACAATGAAGCCGACCTCAGCCACGTCGGCCGGGACCTCCACCGTGCAGCGGGCGCCGTACTCGCAGGGCTCAAAGAGGACACCGCGTCCGTCTTTGCCCGGAAACCAGATCCAGACATCACAGTTTTCGTAATTGCCGTCTTCGCTGGCCCAATACAGGACCAGGGTACGGTTTCCTTCAGCCGCGCTGAAGGAAAGCGGAGAGGAGCAAAGCGCAAGGGCCAGGCAGAAAGCCGCAATCTTCCATACAAGGCTTTTGCCGGTATGCAAAAAAGGACGGTACATAAATGATCCTCCTTTATCCGGATGTTTGTTTTGCCGCATCCATTATGCCATAATCCAGCATGCTTGTCACGAAGAAACGCGCAGTGGTATACTTCCTGCAGAAATGAACGAGACAGGCGGAGACAGGCATGTATTATTACGAGAAGGATTACATTATGCGCCTGATCCACGGGGTGGCGCAGGTGCTGGCGAAACTGCTCCTCGGGAAAGAGATGGAACAGGAGGGCGAACTGATCGTCCTGCGGGACCAGCGGGCGAAGGACGAGCATGATATCCTGCGCCGTATGATTGATGAAG
>Ga0310694_10001513_pt1 | contig 26159 bp, 11 predicted proteins | sample 174DNAGHGhighgp2_FD_203884 | JGI IMG/M metagenome (GOLD analysis project Ga0310694, IMG submission 203884) | Sheep rumen microbial communities from Palmerston North, Manawatu-Wanganui, New Zealand - 1742 DNA GHGhigh gp2 (v2) (version 2) | ecosystem: Host-associated > Mammals > Digestive system...
TCCACACCCCGGGATGCTCACTCGGAGTGCAACATCCCCGCCCCTGTAGGGTCAGGTCTTGTGCCTGACCGCAAGGGGTCAGGGGTGGGGTCTGTAACTTCAATGCCAAGAGACAGTGTCCACACCCAGAGCACTGAAAACGTCATATTAGAAAAACGCAAGAATAACTTTTGGGTCAAATACCCCACCTCTCCCCTGTAGGGTCAGGTCTTGTGCCTGACCGCAAAGGGTCAGGGCTGGGGTATTTGATTAAAAGTCGATACAACAAATAGGACACCCTATACTCGAATTAGAGAATTAGCGAATTGGAGAATAGTCTTATGCTGCCTTGATTTCAAGGTCGTGGTCGGTCGCGAGATTAGTTGTTTGAGCAAGGGTGCCAACAAATTGTCAACACATTAACACTTGTTAACGGGAGAGGAGTAAATCTCCTCAATATTTTTTAGTATATTTGCCAAAATAATCAAATTTGACATACTCATGAAAAAACTACTAACCATTTTCGCATTGATGCTCGTGGCCTTCACGGCCAATGCACAATCATGCCCGGACAACAACCATCCCCACATGATTGACCTCGGACTGCCATCTGGCACGAAATGGGCGTGCTGCAACGTCGGAGCTGACAAGCCCGAAGCCTACGGCGGTTATTACGCCTGGGGCGAGACGGAAGAGAAAGACTATTTTTACCAAGAAAATTATGAATTCTTTGAAGGTTGGACTACATGGTTTGATGATTATGGAGATGAATATTATATTGTAATAAATACTGACCTCGGCGAGGACATCGCCGGAACGCAATATGACGTGGCACATGTGAAATGGGGTGCCTCATGGGTGATGCCTTCAAAAGAGCAGCAATACGAATTGATAAACAATTGCACTTACGAATGGACGACGGTGAATGGAGTCAATGGAGTCAAGTTCACCAGTAAAGTCAACGGTGTTAGCATCTTCTTGCCTGCGGCGGGCCACCATCATGTCGGCGCCCTCTATAATGTAGGGAGTGGTGGCTTCTTCTGGTCGTCCACTCAAGACCCGAGGGCATCGTACTTAGCCGACTACCTCCAACTCTACTTCTATTCGAATGACATCCGTGCGTCCTTGTCCAACTATGACCGCGATAACGGACAAAGTGTTCGCCCCGTATGCACTTCGCCCGTTAAGCTATCCAACATCCGTGGCGACGTGAACGGCGACAAGGCCATCAATATCACCGATGTGGCGATGATGACGACACATATCATGGGTGACTTCAACAAAGATTTCCTCTCGGCTAATGCCGATCTCAACAACGACGGCGACATCAACATTACCGACGTGGTGACTGCCGTCAACATCATCCTCACCGGCAAGGGTGTCAGTAGCATAGAACTGCCTGAAGGAGCTGAAATCTCTGCCTGCGACCTTACCATTTATAGTGACGGTGAACAGGTTGACGCGGGCGACAACGGACTTCTCGGTGCTTGCGTTGGTGATATGATGGCTTTCAACGGCGACGACCTTGTGTATCTCAGTTATGGAAGCCAGAACGATGACAGGACACTCAATTCCTTGGAAACAGCCATTTCTCTCCTCCTGCCAATCATCCCGTATGCCGTGACAGATATGGATGATGACTCCTTTTGGCTGTTGAAACAGATGATAGGCCATCTCGAGCAGACCCGCGAACTGGCAAGTGCCATTGATCAAAGCATCATCGACAAGGGCTACCTCGATATGGATGCCATCAATCCCCAACACCTTGCTGCTGTCGCAGAATTGAAAAGACGGCTCGGCATCGACGGGAGTGCGCCATCATACAACCCCAGAATGAAGAGCAAAAGAACGAACTATCCCTTCTTCCTTAATGCTGGCAAGGAATTGCAAGGTGACGGTTTCACGCTCATCAAGGACCATAGCATATGGGGTACGGGAAAGATGGGCGACTGCTGGAAATGCGAGTTCACCGTCTTGAATGCTGACCGTTGGTGTTACACATCCTTGACAAAAGCGATGAAGGATGAAAACGGCTATCCCAAGAGAATCGACGAAGGCTTTTCCTGGACGTTCACCTACCTGATCAAGCCCAATAACATCAGTGCTCTAATGGATTTCGGCTCCTTGTCTGATTTGGCAACCAATCCCAAGGAATTTCTCTCAGATCTCTCGGATCCTGATTTCGACCGCGTCATCAATCAGTTATGGGAACCACTTAAGAACTTGGGGCATATCATCAGTGGAGAGGAAACAGAAACCGTCACATTCGACAAGGTCAAGAAATCTGGCATCGAGTTGAATCTTTATCCAGGCAACGAACATTTGATGATATTCGGACCTGGTGAAGATGGTAGGCTGTTGCTTTTCAATATAGTGAAAGTGGTCTTTCAGCCTACGATGAAATTGATTATGAAAAAGGCCGTTAAGACTGATGGCTATAAAAACAGTGAAGATATGGACAAGTTCTTTGTCCAGTTTGTGAAATTCATTGTTGAAGAAGGTGACCCCCAATTCCCTGCAAAATTGTTGGCTATAATAGATGACCCAGAATGTACGTGGTATGATAAAGTTGTAAAAATCTATGATGAAATCAAAGATAAAATGTCAATGTTCTTGGTGAAAGATGTCTTGATCAAATATATGTCAGAAGCAGCCTTTGAAGGAATGTTCGAAAATGTTGCTGATGCTTATAACGACCCCCAAATCAAGAGCGTTTTTACAGCTTATAAAACCATGTTGACGGCGGGAGACATTTTAATGTTTTTGTTAGATTCAAATTACGATCGTATTGGATTTGAGATAGATTACGGCCCTTCCTATGAAAGCTATCACGAAAGAAAGAGTGAGACTTTCACTGTAGGTGATGCGACATTCACCATGATGACGTTGCCTGGCGGACCCTTCGTGATGGGTGCGGAGCCTGATGATGAAGATGCGACAGGCAATGAAAAACCACTTCACTATGTGAACATAGACAGGTTCGCCATCGGCGAGAGTGAGGTGACCCAACGTTTGTGGGAGGCTGTCATGGGAAGCAATCCTTCCAAGTTCGTGAATGGCAATAGGCCTGTGGACAATGTAAGTTGGAACGACTGTCAGGAGTTCATCACCAAACTCAACCAGCTCACCGGTCGGACTTTCCGTCTGCCTACGGAAGCAGAATGGGAGTTCGCTGCTTGTGGTGGAATGTACAAGCGTGGTTATCCGTATGCTGGTAGCGAAAATATTGGTGATGTGGCTTGGTATAAAGGGAACAGCAATGAGACTCATCCTGTCAGATTATTGAAAGCCAACGAGTTCGGCCTTTATGACATGTCTGGCAATGTGATGGAATGGTGCCAGGACTTCTATGACGCCAATTATTATGGTCATTCACCAGAGGATAACCCCTGCAACGATGTCACCGCCACCCTTAATTCGCGCGTTTTACGTGGTGGCAATTGGTATTGGGGTGACGAATGCTGTCGTGTCACATATCGAACCAACAATGGTCAAGGGGTGAAGTCTGAGATCTACGGGCTGAGACTTGCCATGGATGACCAGACATTACAGCTCTCCACTTACACGCTCAATCTTACAATAGGAGGACAAGGAACAGTAGACATTATCACAGGTTCGGAACGATATGCAATGGTAAATAACACCCCGTCTGTCGTAGATGCAGTGATGGAAAACAATACCATAATCATAACAGCCAAAAGTGCAGGTGAAGCAGTTGTCACCGTCAAGGATACAAAAACAGGACAGGAAGTGGGGTTACATGTGAATGTGACAGCAGCCCAGACAGAGACTATTTCTGTCAATGGCGTGTCATTTAAGATGGTGGGTGTCGAAGGTGGAATGTTCTTTATGGGTGCTGCACCAGATGACAAGGATGCTTCAGAATATGAACGTCCTATTCATCAGGTGAAACTAAGCTCATTCACCATTGGAGAGACGGAGGTGACTCAGGCTTTATGGAAGGCCGTAATGGGGAGTAATCCCTCTAAATTCCAAGGAGACAAAAATCCAGTAGACAACGTGTCTTGGCTCGACTGCCAGGAGTTTATCACCAAACTCAACCAGCTCACAGGACGAACCTTCCGTCTTCCCACGGAGGCGGAATGGGAATATGCCGCTCGTGGTGGGGTTTGTAACAATGGTTACAAATTCTCAGGCAGTAACGATGCAAAATATGTTGCATGGTATAAAGAAAATAGCGATAAGAAAACTCATCCTGTTGGACAGATGCAGGCCAATGCCATTGGTCTTCACGACATGTCAGGCAACGTGATGGAATGGTGCAAGGACTTTTATGCACCAAAATATTATAGTCATTCTGCTGAAGAAAACCCATGCTGCGACATTCTGCCAACAGGCTCATTCCCTAATAGAGTCCTACGTGGTGGCAACTGGTATTGGGAAGACAATTATTGTCGTGTTTCTTCCAGATCCGATAATGGTCAGGGGGTGGATTCTGAAATATACGGTTTGAGACTTGCCATGGATGTCGATCAACTGGTGCTCTCCACAAACTCCATCACCGTCTCGGCCTTGACAAGCAGTTCCGTTCAAATCATCTCAGGCAGCGGCAGCTATGAAATAGAGAGTGTAGTTCCTTCGGGCATAGTCACAGCAAGTATCATCAATAACAGCATCGTTGCCATTGAGGCCCTTACGGCGGGAACTGCCATCATCACCATCAAGGATAATCTGACAAAGGAGGTGGCGGAGATTGAAGTTACCGTTAGCGGTTCTCCTCAATCCTACCTCACCTGCCCCGACGACCACCACCCGCACCTCATCGACCTCGGCCTGCCCTCTGGCACGAAATGGGCGTGCTGCAACGTGGACGATGACTCATCGAAGCAAAGCCCGACGAACTACGGAAGTTACTATGCGTGGGGCGAGACAAAAGAGCATGATGATTTGGTTTACAACTGGAGCACCTACACCCATTGCGACGGGTCATACAGCACCTGCCACGACCTCGGTTCCGACATCGCCGGCACGCAGTACGACGTGGCACACTACCGCTGGGGTGGTTCCTGGGTGATGCCGTCAAAAACTCAGCAACAAGAATTGTTGAACAACTGCACCTACGAATGGACTACCGTGAACGGTGTCAATGGTGGCAGGTTCACCAGTAAGACCAACGGCGGCAGCATCTTCTTGCCTGCGGCGGGCGCCCGCTGGGATGACCTCTACAGCGCCGGCTCGGGCAGCAGCTACTGGTCGTCCACGCAGGATCCGTCGAACTCGAGCCGCGCCTACTACTTATTCTTCAATTCCGGCAACGCGAACTGGAGCGGCTACAGCCGCTACTACGGATTTTTGGTTCGCCCTGTATCCAGATAGGTGCATCCTTGCCCCTCGTCTCGCCCCACCCCGGCACTCGGCGTTGTTTGCGCACGGGATAGCGGTGGGGCGCAGGCCCTCAGGCCTGCCACCAAGCCCCACAGCCGGCCCAGTGTGCCAACAACGCCGCCCGCGCAAATTTTCGTGTTGTGTGGTTGGATTATTAATGCCAGACGGCCTGTAAGGCCAACGAGATATCAGCCCAGGGCAACGCCCTGGGAATCCATAATATACAACAGTCGCCCTGCAAGGGCAAAAGCCTTACCCAAACACCATTCTTTTGCCCTTGCAGGGCGAATTCCCCCCTTTTCACAACCCAGGGCGTTGCCCTGGGCTAAGAGCAGGTTGCCCTTTCAGGGCGTTTCAACCGCACCTCGAAAATTTTCGTGCTGTGCGGTTGCAATTTGGTGAGCAACCTACGCAAAAAAAACTCAAGCGGCAACCTACGCCAAGAATGTTCAGGCGGATTTGCAATCCGCCTGGAGGTAATATCAGGATTTGTAATCCGATTATAGCGTCTATAAACACTTGCAAACCACGTTTTTAGCGGATTTCAAATCCTTATACTTGAAACTTCGTGATTCTTTAGACCCTTCGGGAAAAAGCGGCAGAGCCGAGCGGCAATTGGCTTCTCCTTCGGCCGTCGACCGTTGGTTCCCGATGAACATTCTTGGCATCGCAGCAAACCACTCTACCGTTGGTTCCACCCGAACATTCTTTGCGTTTTTGATTCATTGAGCATACTTGTTTTTCCAGAACGTAGTTCTTTTGAGTATTCAGATTGATGCAACCGCTTAGGTCAATTGAAAATCAACAAGTTACAGACCCCACCCCAGCCCCTCCCCTTGAGGGGAGGGGATATGAACACTCCGGGTGTGTTCAATGTCAGCATATCGGACTTTTTCCCAATGTCAAGGGGCTGCCCAAGTGGGAACCCTACAACGAGCAGACCGGCGTGACCATGGTTCTTGACAACAAATGCGAGCCACGGCAGCACCACGACCGTGATCTGATGCAGATGAGCCGCAGCATTTGGTAGCTGTTTCATTGAAATGCCGCCATTCTTCATGTATTTGGCTTGAAAATATGCATTAATACTACATTTAGTGCGAAAAAATACTTGGAGAATTCTTTTTTTACCTATATTTGCAACTGTTATTAAAACCAATTTACTAAAAACCAAACATGAGAAAAAACTTATTATTTGCGACAATGCTGTCGTTAGGCATCATTGTGGGAGTGCCATCCGTATTCCCGCTGACGGCGACAGCTGCAACGACCCAGCAGACCGTCAAGGTGACGGGTCAGGTTGTCGACCAAGACGGTGAACCGCTCATCGGTGCCACCGTGAAGGTGAAAGGTTCGCAGACTGCTACTGTGACCGACATCGATGGCAACTTCACCCTCGATGTTCCCGCTAACGCCACACTCGTGTTGAGTTACGTGGGATTCAAAGACATGGAAGTGCCCACCCAGGGGCGCACCTCTCTCGGAACAATCACGATGGAGAGCGACTCGCAGTTGCTTGAGCAAGTGGTTGTCGTGGGCTATGGCACGCAGAAAAAGGCCGACCTCACCGGTGCGGTGGCTGTGGTCAATGCCGATGAACTGAAGCGTGTGTCACATTCCAACATTTCCACGATGCTGGAAGGCAAGGTGGCCGGTGTGCAAATCACCAGCGACGGCCAGCCCGGCGCCGACCCTTCGGTGCGCATCCGAGGCATTGGCTCCTTCGGCAGCACTGCTCCACTCTACGTCATCGACGGTGTGCCGATGGGCACCACCATCCGCGACTTCTCTCCGAACGACATTGAGACCATCCAGGTGTTGAAGGACGCTTCTGCAGGCGCCATCTATGGTTCGCGTGCCGCCAACGGCGTGGTCATCATCACCACCAAGGGCGGCAAGAAAGACCAGCCGCTGAAGGTCGACTACAAAGGCTACTTGGGTATGGACATGATCGACGGAGGCGTCTACGACGTGATGAACTCCTCGCAGTACAGCCAGCTCTTGGGCTTGTCGAGCGAGAACACCGGCGTGGCTGCCCCTGGCGGCTACACCATGGGTGCCGACGGGCGCTACCATTTCATGGACAATACCGACACCGACTGGTTCAAGGAGGTGTTCAAGACAGGCTATCGCCAGAACCACAACGTGAACATGAGCGGAGGCGGTGCCAACAATACCTATAATATAGGTCTTGACTATTTCAAGCAGAAAGGCACGATGGAGGGCACCGGTCCCAACTTCGAGCGCTTCACCGCCCGCGTGAACAACACCATGGATACGAAGTTCATCAAGTTCCGCACCTCGATGGTCTATTCGCATTCCAACCAGGACAACATGTCCATCTCCAATGCCAACGAATACATCCAAGGACTCTACGGCAACCTCCCCAACGTGCTGCTCGGCACGCTGACCATGCAACCCACCATCAAGGCATACGACGAGTCGACCTGGTGCCTGGACGACAGGGTGGGTGCCGCCAGCAACTGGGAATATGACGCCTATGGCTATGGCGTCTACTACGATGACATCCATGGTGACATCTCGGCCACGAACCCGCTGCTCACCAACAACCTCTTCTCGCGCAAAACCATCGTCGACCGCTTCGTGGGCACGGCATCTGCCGATGTGGACCTGCTGAAGATGATTGGCGTGGAAAGCGAAAATCACAAACTGAACTACAAAATCAACCTCTCCTATAGTGCAACCCACGCCAACGACAAGACATGGATTTCCGCCTGGATACAGAGCAACCGTGTCTATCTCGCCAAGGACAACGAGCGTCTGACGAAGGCACACCGCAAGTACACCGACGCGCTGATAGAAAACACGCTGACCTACGACGGCACCTTCGGACTGCACCACATCAACCTCATGGGGGGCATCACCTATGAAGAGGAGAACACCAACACCTTGTCGGCATGGGGCCTGAACTACTCGGAACCATACTTCCTGCAGTTGCAGAATGCTGCCAAGCGCGATGCCGACTCCTACGAATACAAGCACGCCCTGAATTCCTATATCGGACGTCTCATCTACGATTACGACGGCAAGTACCTCTTCTCGGGCATCATCCGTCGCGATGGCAGTTCACGACTCACCAAGTCCATCCGTTGGGGAACCTTCCCCTCCGTCTCTGTGGGCTGGCGCTTCGACAAGGAGGAATTCTTCCCCTTCAGCCGCGACCTGTTCACGATGTTCAAGTTCCGTGCCAGCTATGGTGAACTGGGCAACGAGAACATCGGCGAGTATGTCTATCAGGCCACGATGCTGCGCAACAATATGAAGTACAGCTTCGGCAACTCCGAGGTGAGCGGCTCCGCCGTCTCCACCTATGTCAACGAGGAACTGGCATGGGAGAAGAAGTCGACCTCCAACGTAGGTCTCGACCTCGCCATGTTCCACAACCGCATCGAGTTCTCCGCCGAGTGGTTCAAGAACAAGTCCACCGACCTGCTCTACAACGTATCGGTGCCACTGAATGCCGGTGTGCAGAACACCAGCGTGACGATGAACGCCGCCTCGATGGAGAACACGGGTTGGGAATTCTCGCTCACCTATCGCAACAACGACCACGCCCTGAAACATCAAATCAGTGCCAACATCAGCACCGTGCGCAACAAGGTGACCGCCTTGAGCACGGGCAAGGACACCCAGATTGACGGAGCCTATATCACAAGGGTGGGCGAGGAAGTCGGCAAGTTCTATGGCTGGCAGTATGGAGGCATCATCCGCACACAGTCACAACTCGACCAGTTGAACGAGAACGGCCGTCTGGCACACAACAACCTGGAACTTTCGAAGCAGCAGGCCGACCCGACCTATGTTCCCAACATCGTCGATGCCGGCAACTGGACCTACCAGCCAGGTGCACAGGTGGGCGACTGCTGGTATGGCGACGTCAATGGCGACGGACAAATCACCGATGCAGACCAGAAAGTGCTGGGCAGCGGCCTGCCGAAGATGAATTTCGGCCTGAGCGCACATCTGGAGTACAAGGGCTTCGACCTGAGCATCTCCACTTTCGGCGCACTGGGCTACCACGTGTCCGACCATATCTACAACGCCCTGAACAGCAGCTATGGCTATGGCAACAAGGATGTGGCCCTGGCCGACGCCAACCGCTGGGCTGAGGACGGCACTTATCTCTCGGACGTGCCACGTACGTTCACCACGGTCACCCATCCCGGTGGCACGCTGGCATGGAACGACCTCTTCAGCGACCGTCAGATTCAGAACGCCGCTTATTGGAAGATTGCCAACGTGGAGTTGGGATACAACATCCCCAACCGCGTGTTTGGCGGTTACATCACGGGTGCCCGCATCTATGTGTCGGCACAAAACCTCTATACATTCACTGGCTACAAGGGATACAATGTGGACTATGCCCCCGGCACGTTCACACCGGGCTACAACTACTGCTCCTACCCCTCGGCACGCAGCTTCATGTGTGGTGTTAATTTCACGTTCTAATATCTATAAACAAGCTACATCAATATGAAACTATATCAATTATCGTTAGCACTTTTGCTGGTTCTTGGCACGCTGACTTCGTGCGAAGACAAGTTGGAACTCATCAACCCCAACCAGCAGACCACCGCGACCTTCGGCAAGACGGCTTCCGACCTCGAGGAATGTGTCGTTGCCGCTTACAACCACATCCGCATGGAAGGGTCCTACGCCCGTGTAGGTTATGGATACGACTTGTGCCGCGGCGACGAGGTATGGAACTCCAGCCAGGTGTGGTACCTGCCATTCGACGACCTGAACGCACCCGCCACCGAAGAGATGACACAGTGGGTGTGGCGTGAGTGGTACTACACCATCAACGTTTGCAATTTCATCTTGTCGCGCACCGTGGGTGACAACGCTGCGCTTGACGAAGGCATGAGGCGTGCAAAGGGACAGGCGCTGTTCCTGCGCGGACTGAGCTACTACAACCTGGTGGGCTACTACCAGAACCCGCCGCTCATCACCGACTACAGCCAATACGGCTCGCTCGATGGACTCTATGCTTCCAACAGCACCTATGCTGAAGTGTTGGAGCAGGTGGAGAAGGATTTCTCCGAGGCCATGACACTGCTGCCCAGCCGCGATGCCGGCGGCGAGTGGGCCAAGGGGCGCGCCAACAGTGGTGCCGCAGCCGGATACTATGCCCGTGCGCTGATGATGAATCACAAGTATGCTGAGGCGCTGGCAGTGCTCAAGGACATCATGGCTGGCACCTACGGCCACTATGAGTTGATGAAGAACTATGGCGACAATTTCCGCGAGGGTTCACAATACGAGAACAATGCTGAAAGCCTCTTCGAGGTGCAGTTCCTGGACTTTGGCACGCAAGGGACCGACGAGGAATGGACACCGGTGAACACCAGTTCCAACGCCACCCAGGCCCATGCCATAGAGAGCAACTTCTGCCCCGGTTCCTTCGGCGGATGGGCCGACCTGTCGGCTTCCCCATGGCTCTACCAGCTCTTCAAGCAGGAGCGCACCACCGATGGCAGGCTCGACCCGCGCCTCTATTGGACCATCGGCACCTACGAGGCCGACTGGGAAGGCTTTGAGAACGGCAATGTGTGCTACAAGAAAGGCATGGACGCCATCGACAACGTGGTGACCAACAACAACAACGGCGGTCTGCCCATCGCCAAGTGGACCAACATGCGCACCAACCTCTACGAGTCGGTGGTCACCGGTCTGCATTGCGGCATCAACCTCCGCATGATGCGCTACAGCGACGTGCTGCTGCGTGCCGCAGAGTGTGAGAACGAGGTCAACGGACCCACACAGCAAGCCATCGACTGGATCAACCAGGTGCGCACCCGTGCACAGCTGCCAGGCCTGAAACTCGCCGATTTCAACAGCAAGGACAAGCTTTTCGAGCAGATTGCCAATGTGGAGCGTCCAAAGGAGTTCGGCTGTGAGTTCGGACGTGGCTTCGACCTCATCCGCTGGGGATTCTTTTACAGCGCCGACCGTCTGCAACAACTCAAGGCACATGGCACCGTGCTGCTGAGCAACGACCCCAGCGTGGTGAAGATGCCGGTGGACTATGCCACGCTGCCCAAGGCTGCCGACGGCACCTTGGAGAAGCCCTTCAAGACTTCATACGACACCTTCGTCCAAGGACATGAGTTCATTCCCATCTACCAGGGTCTTCTCAATGCCAACCCCAACCTGAAGGGTAATTCTGCCAACAGCAACACCAACAACTCCGCCTATTTCGCTGAGCAGGGATGGACGGTGCATCCTGTGGTGAACCTCTGATGGAAGCAAAGAAGTGATTAACAGTGAATAAGTAAGAAAGCAAAAATCATGAAATATCTCAATCAATTATCAACGGTCTTCGCTGCTGCCGCCATGGGTCTGATGGCCCTGACGGGCTGTGAAGGTGGCGACTTGTATTCCGTAGACGCACCCGACTGGATTTCTGCCAAGGCCGACTCCATCGCCGCTGCCAACACCCCCGAGGAGTTGGAAGGTATGATGGAAGATGTATATACCATCGGCGCCACCGACTATACCACAGGTTGGTGGGCTGCCTTCTCCAAGTATTATCAGATTGCCGAGGGACAGGTGTGGAATGCACAGTTCAACTTGAACATCAACCCTGCAGCTACCAATACCTATAAGAACTTCGCCATGATTCTCTGCAACGACGAGGACCGTGGCGCAGCCAACTACCAGGAGTATGGTGCCATCCGCTTTGACAACCAGCCGAGCGGCAACTCCGAGTGGGGCACTTACATCGACCGCAGCTGCGTGGAGAGTACGCTCACCTTCGATACCGACACCGACGACGGCGTTGACAAACTGGGTGGCAAGGTGACAGTGACCATCGACCGCACCGTACCCAACCTGTTCTATGTCAGAATCACCAATGGCGTGGTGACTAAGACCTACGTCCAGAAGACCGCCATGCCCAATCTCAACGCCGATCCCGGCAACACCAACATCCGGGCATTCATCGTGCCGGAAGGTTCCTATATCAATTTCCTGCAGACCAACATCGAACCCATTGGCGGATGCACTTCTGCCGAGGACAAGCTGCCATTGTCGATGAAGCTCAACGGCGTGCCACGCAAGGTGCTGCAAGGCACTGAGATGGCCGACGCCTTCGCCAACGTCACCGCTACGGTGGAATTCGAGCAAGGTGTGTCGAAGACCGTGCCCTATGCCGACCTCATCCTGCAGGCCGTGCCCGACATGTACTCGCTGGGCAAAAAGACCATCGTCGCCGTGTACAACAAGAGTTACAAGGGCGAGAACTGCACTCCGGTCATTGCTTCTGAAGAGTTCGAGGTGGTCGACAAGATGTTCACATGCGTTGGCTCTGCCGACAATACCACAGCATTCTGGGGCGCTCACTCCGAAGCCATCAAGGTGGCTCCAAACGAAACCTTCGTCACCACATTCACCAATTACACCACCGGAGCCAACAACTGGAACAACTTCATCGTTGTCCTGGCTTCGCAGGATGGCTCCACCGAATATGGCGTGCTTCGTGCCGACAACTGGGGCTGGGGCACCGGATGGGCAGGCGAACAGCTCTCATCGGTGTGCAATCCCAGTGGTGGACAATCCGACTGGAGCTCATGGCTTGCTGCCATGGATGGCGCAAGGGTCACCGTATATGTCACCAACAACGGAAACGGCACGGCTGATGTGCGCACCGTCATGGCTGGCACCGATGGCAACACCTATACACAAGACTACATCGGACTGAACACCGTCACCAACCCCGACGACTTCTACTTCCACCTCACCGTGGACGGTTGCCACTTGGAGTTTGACGAAGTGGTAGGTGCCGAGAACAACTCCACTGCATTCTGGGGCGATCATTCCCAGGCATTCCGCGTACCCGTGGGACAAACCCTCACCCGTCGTTTCAAGAACTTCACCAGTGGAGGCGCCAACTGGAACAACTTCGTGATTGTCCTGGCCTCCGAGGATGGCTCATATGAGTATGGCGTGCTTCGTGCCGACAACTGGGGCTGGGGCACCGGATGGGCAGGCGAAGAACTCTCTTCCAAGTGCTGGTCGAGCGGTGGACAGGCCGACTGGGCTGAATGGCTCGCTGCCATGGATGAGGCGATGGTCACCGTCTCTGTCACCAACAATGGCGACGGTACGGCAGATGTCAGATGCGTCATGGTGGGCAACAATGGCCAGACCTACACGCAGGACTATCTTGGACTGAACACGGTCACCAATCCGCAAGACCTGTTCTACCACCTCACCATAGACGGCTGCCACCTCGTCTTTGAATAGGCGCAGCTCGTAGCTGGTTTTGAAAAACTCGGGGCAGGATGCATGTCCTGCCCCGTTTTCAATGGTTGCAGACTTGGATGCAAGCTGTTGGATTACGAGTTCGCACCCATGTCATTCACCATCATGCGCGTGAAGGTGGAGAAATAGACAAAGCATGACCCAATCAACAAAGGAAAAAGAGATGACACACAAATTGCTGCTCACAATGGCACTAGCGACCATATGCATGGCAAGTGCCGCACAGGGACCTCGCCGCGGTTTCCAGCGCGAGGCGTTCCAGACAGAGACCCCCATGGTCCACGACCCCGTGATGGCCAAGGAAGGAGACACTTATTACATCTACGCCACAGGAATGGGCATCCAGCAGATGACGTCGAAGGACCGCAAGACTTGGACGGTGCTGCCACAGCCCGTGATGACGGTCATTCCAGGATGGACGACCGACTCCGTGCCTGGTTTCAGAAACCATGTGTGGGCGCCGGACGTCATCCAGTGGCATGGGCGTTGGTGGTTGGCATACAGCTGCTCCACCTTCGGCAGGAACGGTTCGTCGATAGGCCTGCTGAGCAGTCGCTCGTTGGCTGCCAACATGTGGAGTGACGATGGCTGCATAGTGACCTCGCACGACTGGACGCGAGGCGCCGACGGGCAGATGACGGGCGACAATTGGAATGCCATCGACCCGAATTTCGTCATCGACGACAACGACACCCCGTGGCTCGTATGGGGGTCGTTCTGGGACGGCATCCAACTGGCCCGCCTTGACTCCACCATGCATATCGCCAAAGGAGTCAAACCCAGGACCATAGCACGTCGATACGACCCGAACTACAAGCCCTCGGAGCCCAACCCCACGTCGAAATATGCCGGCACGAACGCCATCGAGGCGCCGTTTATCTTCAAGCACGGTGGTTATTACTACCTTTTCGTGTCGTGGGACTACTGCTGCCGCGGTGCCAAGAGCAACTACCGCGTGGCCGTCGGACGTAGCAAGAGTGTCGAAGGCCCTTATCTCGACCCCACGGGCAAGGACATGGCCAACGGGGGCGGCAAGCTCTTCCTGGAAGGCGACAAGAAGGAATGGGAGGCGGCCGGACATTGTGCAGCCTACAATTTCGATGGTGAAGACATCTTCATCTGCCATGGATACAGTGCCACGCAAAACGGCAATGCCATGCTCATCCAGCGGCCTATCTCCTGGACTGCTGATGGATGGCCTGAGTTGAAACAGTGAATGTCGCCTTTTGGTTTTTAAATGCTCACCTTGCGGTTGAGCATTTTTTTTTGTAGAAAAGCATTTTTTAGGGGTGCATATTATTTGTGTAATTCGCGTTTTTTAATTAATTTTGCAAAAATAATCTAAATTAAAACGAATTACCTAATAACAAACCTATGAAGAAATTCTTTATCTGTATCACTCTCGCCTTGGTGGGAATGGTAACCTCGTGCGTTGACAAGGACGTGGAGGTGGATGCTGACAGCAGGCCGACATGGCTTGGGGGAAGCATCTTGGAGGAATTGAGGAATCCGGGAAAGCATGGACTGTTGACGGGTACGTTTGACACCTATCTCAAGTTGATAGACGACCTTGGGTATGCCGAGGTGCTCAACAAGACCGGGTCGAAAACCGTCTTCCCCGCCAACGACGAGGCTTTTGCCAGGTTCTTCCAGAACAATGACTGGGGGGTGTCCAGCTACAATCAACTCTCTGACGCTCAGAAGAAACTGTTGCTGTATTCCTCCATGCTCGACAACGCCCTGCTGCTCGAAATGCTGCCCAATGTCTATAACGGCACCAACGAGCCGCTGAAAGGGCAGGCCATCCGTCATGAGTCCACTGTCAGCACCATCGACTCCATCCAGTGGATTGCCGGCAGGGAGCAGATGCCAAAGAACAATGTCTATTGGCAACCTTATTACGACAAGGGCATCCATGTCGTCTCCGACAACACCACACAGATGATGCTCCACCTGACAAGGGAGTTCATGACCAACAACGACATCACCGTGATGGGCGACAACAGCGACTTCGCCATCCTCACCGGCACGCCGTATCCGGAGGATGCGAAAACCGCTTACATCTTCAACGACAGGGTGATCAAGGGTGACCTTACCTGCCAGAACGGTTACATCCACCAGATGGAGGATGTCATCGTGCCGCCAGGAAATATGGCACAAGTGCTGAAAAAACACGACAACACCAGGTATTTCAGCCACATCCTCGACTATTTCGCCGTACCTTATTTCGATGCCGTCACCACGCAGCAATACAACGACTGGGCCGTCACCAACGGAAGGAGCACCATCGACTCCATCTACCAGGTGAGATATCTCAGTTCGCGTTCGCAAGGAGGCGAGGCTTTGGTGAGAGACCCCAACCGGCAGACCCTCTCCACCTCGCAGGTGTTAGGCTATGACCCGGGATGGAACGAATACCATCCGGCCGTCGCCAGGGCTGGCAACCTCGACATCCGCATCATGGACGTGGGGGCCTTCTTCGTGCCCGACGACAAGGCGGTGAGCAATTATTTCCTCCCCGGAGGAGCTGGGGCGTACCTCATCGACATCTATGGCAACCGACCCAACACCGCAGAGAACCTGATGGAGAACCTCGACTCGCTGCAGTCGAAAAACCCGCAGGTGCTCACCGCCTTCACACGCAACCTGATGAAGGCATCCTTCTCCGCAACCGTGCCCAGCAAGTTCTCCACCATCCTCAACGACGCCAGCGAGAATATGGGACTCACCCTCGACATGGTCAACAGGAAGGAAAACGGGAAATATGACATCTCATTCGCCAACAACGGAGCCATCTATGTCATCAACGAACTGGTGGCCCCCGACGAGTACCAAGCCGTCATGGCACCAGCCTCCGTCTATCCCGACCTGCGTGTGATGAACTGGGCCGTGCAGGATGGCGTCGCCAACGGCGACTACCTCGGCGTGGACTTCAAGTACTACCTCCTCGCCATGAGCGCCAACTACGCCTTCTTCATCCCCGAGGATGCAGCCTTCGACTTGTATTACCTCGACCCAGCCAGCCTTGCACACCGCGAGAACAACCAGGCAACGGGACGCTTACAGCCCGACCTCCTGCATTTCTATTATGACAAGGCAGCCACCAACCAACCCTTCCTCAAGTGCGACCGCTATTATTACAACATGCAGACAGGACAGGTGGAGGGTGAGGCCAGGCAGGCCAACATCTCAGAGGTGAAGACCCAACTCGTGGACATCCTCAACTACCACACCTTGGTGCTCAATGAAGGCGACCTCATCGGTTCCAACCACTACTACAAGACCAAGCATGGCGGAGAAGTCTTTGTCGATGGCAACTTCGTAGGAGGCAGGGTGATGGGAGGCTTGCAACTCGAGCAACCCAACCTGTTCCCCGCACCGCAAATCAAGCAGATATACAATGAGAAGAATGGCAATGCCTACCGCCTCAGCCGAGTCGTGCAGCCGCCCACCAAGAGCGTCTATGCCGTTCTCAGCGAAAACAGCCAGTTCTCAGAGTTCCTCGAAGCATGCTCTGGTTTCGGAGCCACACAGATACTCGCGTGGGCCGGCATCTCCGACGAGGTGAATCCCGCCACAGGGTCGTCGCAGCAGGATGCCTACACCATCTTCACCCGCAACTACAAGATGGGTTCCACCAGCATCAGCGAGGCATGCCTCGACTACAATGTGAAGATGTTCAACACCTACAACTACACCCTCTTCGCACCCGACAACAGTGCCATGCAGAGGGCGTATGCACAGGGCCTGCCCAAGTGGGCCGACATCCAAGCACTCTTTGAGAAATATGCCGACCTCGACGACAACCATGCCGTCACTGCACAGGAAGAGTCCGACAAGGCCCTGGCCTATGTCAAGATCAAGGCTTTGCGCGACTTCGTGAGATACCATTTCATGACCAATTCCGTCTATGCCGACAACACTATCGAGGGAGGGCGTTACACCACGCTCAGCGCCGATGAGATGGGTGTGGCCAAGGAAGTCATCCTCTCCGGCGGGGGAGGGCAGTTGAATGTCTCCGATGTCACAGGGCACTCCGTGTCGGTCAGCGCTTCCGGTTCCAAGGTTTCCAACAAGATGGCGCGCGACTATTGGTTCAACAACAACAAGATGAGGGCCACGTCCATCGTCACCTCCTCCTTCTGTGCCGTGCACCAGATTTCGGAACCTCTCTATGGGGAAAGTTCCGGCCGCTTCGACGGGGCATGGGCCAACAGGGCTTCCTTCGCCAAGTCGAAGAAGATTTACAAGCAACGTAAAGCAAATCACGAACTCTAAAGGACAATGCCATGAGTTATAAGAAAATCATATCCATAGCACTGTTGTGTGTCGCCTGCCTGACGGTCACGGCGCAGGACATCCTTGTTTCGGGTACGGTAGAGGACGATGAAGGCCCCGTCGTGATGGGCAACGTCGTCGAACGCGATGCCAACAACCGTATCGTCTCCGCCACCCAAACCGACTTCAATGGCAATTTCAGCATGCAGGTGAAGAGCAAGAAAAACAAACTTGTATTCTCCTATGTGGGCGACAAGACGCAGACGGTCACCATAGGTGACAATACCACTTTCAACATCGTGTTGGAGTCGGAAAACAAAACCCTCACCGAGGTCGTGGTGAAAGGTAGAAGCGGCAGCTCGGGAGGCCTCCGCATCCCCAAGAAAGAGATGACCGTCTCGCAGCAGACCATGAACATGACCGACGTGGAGGGACTCGCCTTCACCTCTGTCGACGAGGCTCTCCAAGGTGAAATCGCAGGTCTCGACGTCGTCAGCAATTCCGGCAACCTCGGTTCGGGTACGCAGATGCGTCTCCGTGGTGTCACCACCCTCAGCGCCAACGCCAACCCGCTGATTGTCGTTGATGACAAGATTTTTGACAATCCCGATGAGGACTTCGACTACGCCAATGCCGACGAGGAGCAGTACTCCTCGCTCCTTTCCGTCAACGTGGAGGACATCGCCGACATCTCTGTGCTCAAGGATGCCGCCGCCACCGCCGTATGGGGCTCGAGAGGTTCCAATGGTGTCATCTTGATTACCACCAAGCGTGGCGTGAGGGGAAAACCAAGGGTGAATTTCTCTTACAAATTCACTGGAACCTGGCAACCCGACGGCTACACGTTGCTCAATGGTGACGACTACACCATGCTGATGAAGGAGGAGTTCTACAACCCCACACAGAGGTCCGACCGCACCACCTCCATCGCCGAGTTGAACTATGACCGCACGTGGAGCGAATATGAGAACTGGAACAACAACACCGACTGGGTGAAGGCCGTCAAGCAGTTTGGCGCCATGCACGAATACAATATCAACCTCTCCGGTGGTGGCGAGAAGGCCACGTTCCGCGTCTCTGCTGGTTATAAGAACCAGACTGGTTCCATCATCAGGCAGAAGTTCCAGCAATACACCACGCGCCTCGCCCTCGACTACTATGTCAGCGACCGCATCAGGTTCATCACCAACTTCGCCCTTACCTACACCGACAATTACAAGAACTATGAGGGCAACATCAACGGCGTGTCCAATCCAAGCCTCCTCTCCATCGCACAGACGCAGGCACCCAACATGAGCATCTACAGGCAGAACGCCGACGGCTCGGACACCGACGAGTACTACCTCCCCAACCCCTACCAGTCGGGAAGGACACCCTACGACGGACCATACCTCTCTTATGACCTCAGGAACATACAGGAGTTGGGCAACCCCGTCGCCATCGCCAACCTCGCGTGGATCAAGGACAAGACCTACAGGCTCACGCCCGACTTCACGCTCAAGTACGACATTCTCGGCACATCGGCCACCAAGAGCAGGCTTACGTTCACCGGACGCGTCGATTTCGACATCTTCGCAGAGAGCAAGCCCACATACCATCCGGCATCGCTCGCCACCAACCAGTGGACCAGCAACGATTACAACCTCGCCACCAACTACGAGTACAACAGCACCAAGATAGGGGCGCGCACCGAACTGCTCTTCACCCCCTATTTCGTCAACAAGGACTGGTCGGCCTCCATGCTCATCAGGTATGAGATGAACATGACGAAAAACAACAACCAGACGGTCATCATGTACCATCTCCCCAACGGTGTCACCTCGTCAACCGTGGATGCCTTCAGCGGGACACCGTCGAGCGGCAACGGGCGTTCCAACTCCCAGAAGGTGCTCTACAACTCACACCTCTCTTACAAGGAGGGACGCTACAACCTCGGTTTCTCGCTCAGCGCCGACGGAAACTCCAAGTTCGGCCCAAAGAACAAATGGGCGTATTTCCCCGGTGTCTCCGCACGCTACAACATCATCGACGAACCATTCATGGCGTGGTCGAGAAAGCAGGTCTCCATGCTAGGACTCAGGGCCTCATGGGGTATCACCGGCAACGCACCCGACAGGGACTACCTCTTCTACAACACCTACAACACTTCCGCAGGCAACTATGGAAAGGGTAGCGACAGGGAGCCCTATGCCACCCTCGACGGACTGAAACTCGACAACCTCAAATGGGAGAAGACCACCTCATACAACATCGGATTCAACCTCGGACTCTTCCAGGACATGATCGAGGTGGACTTCGACTACTACCACAAGAACACCACCGACCTGCTTCGAGGCATCACCATCCCGTCGATGACAGGTTATTCCTCGCTCAGCTACGCCAACGTGGGACGGATGACCAATGACGGATGGGAACTCAACCTCACCGCAAAGAAGTTCATCAAGATTGGCAAGTTCTCCGCCGACTTCAGCGTCAACGTGGCGCAGAACTCCAACATCCTCGAGGAGATGGACGAGAGCGTGCTGCAGTCCATCAACGGCACCACATGGGACCCCACGCTAAGGGGTACTTCGGTCAACAACGGCAACACGCAGGCCAACGGCTATCCCATACGCGTGCAAATCGGCAACTCCCTCGGCTCCATCTACGGATACCACTGCAAGGGCGTATACCAATACTCCTACGACTATCTCGAGAACTACCGCAGGGAGAACAACCTCAGCACCGCAGAGTATGAGGCGTGGATCAACGACTTCCTCGCCAGCGGCAAGACCGCTCCCGTGGCCGTGGGTGCCGATGGAAAGGTGCTCATGACCAACGCCGGAAGGCCGCAACGCATGAAATACGCCTACGGCACCACGTCGGAATACGACTTCCAAGGCGGCGACCTCATCTATGAGGACATCAACCACGACGGACAAATCAACGCACTCGACGTGATGTACCTTGGCAACTCACTTCCGAAGGTCAACGGTGGTTTCAACCTCACGCTGAGGTATGGAAACTGGACCCTCAAGGGACGTTTCAACTACCGTTTCGGCAACAAGGTCATCAACCTTGCGAGAATGAGTTTGGAAAACATGTACAGCACCAACAACCAAAGCGCCACCGTCAACTACCGCTGGCGCAAGGACGGTGATGTCACACCCATACCAAGGGCACTCTACAACTCTGGATGGAACTTCCAAAACTCCGACCGCTATGTGGAGGATGGCAGCTTCGTCAGGTTCCAGAACCTGCAGCTCTCCTACAACTTCCCCAAGAAACTCATCAAGAATTGGGGTATCAGCACCCTCCAGGCATACGCTTCCATGAACAACCTCTTCGTGTGGACCAAGTACAGCGGCACCGACCCTGAAATCTCGGCTACAGGCTTCTATCCCGCCAGGGACCAGGCGAAGACACCGCGCTCGAAGCAGTTTACCGTAACACTCAACGTGGGATTCTGATAGAAGCATCGTCAAACTTTGAAACCATAAGGATATGAAAAGATATATTTCAATGATTCTTGCATGCATGGCACTCGTGTCGTGCGTGGACACCATCATCCTGCCCGACGACAAGACCGTGGACGAGGATTTCTGGCAGTCGAAGGAGGATGTGGCTTTAATGGTCAACTCAGCCTATGCCAGCATGGCCAGCGAGGCGCTGCTCACAAGGCTCGTCATCTGGGGCGACTTCCGTTCCGACGAGATGGTGCGCTCCTCGGCACTCACCGGAGCCATTCCCGACGCGCTCGACGAGATTTCCACCGTCAACATGCAGACCACCAACACCTTCGCTTCGTGGAACTCCGTCTATTCCGTCATCAATTATTGCAACATCGTACTGGAAAGGGCGGAAGCGGTGATGCAGCTCGACCCCAACTACACGCAGTCGGACTACGAGTCAGACCGGTGCCAGATGCTTGCACTGCGCTCGCTCTGCTACTTCTATCTCGTGCGCAACTTCCGCGACGTGCCATACGTCACGACGGCATTCATGAACAGCAGCCAGGACATGCAGATACCGCAGTCGTCGCCTGAATACGTCATCGGACAAATCATACTGACACTCGAGGAGGTGGCATCCAATGCCAACATGCTCCGCTCCGACGGCATGCCAACCAGCGAATGGAGAAGGGTGGGGTGGTTCCGGCTCGACGCCGTCAACGCACTCCTCGCCGACGTCTACCTTTGGAGGGCATCCGTCTTGCACAGCACGGGCGACTACCAGAAATGCATAGAATATTGCGACAAGGTCATCGCCTCCAAGCGCAGCCAGCATGTCAGGGGACGCAACGAAGTGCAGGAGAAGGAATTCCCGCTCGCCGACGGCAACTCCTACTATTCCGACATCTTCGTCACACAGAATGCGGAGGAGAGCATCTTCGAGATACAGTCCACAGGCAACCTCGGCCTTTGCAAGTACCTTTACAAGTATAACAACAACAACAGCACGGAGGGATTCCTCAGGGCGTCGAACATCTTCGGCAACGGCACGCTCTTCCCCAATGGAGACCTCTCCACCAACAATTCCAGCAGCACCGACCTCAGGTTCTATTCCGCCTGCTACACCTCGAGCGACGACTATTACCATATCAAGAAGATGGTGTCGCAGCAAAACGTGACAACCAAGGCTGGTTCGGCACGCTCCAATGACAGGACCTACACGGCGTTCGACCAAAACTACATCGTCTACCGCCTCTCCGACGTCATGCTGATGAGGGCGGAGGCCATGGTGCAGCTCGTCAGGGACCTGCCCGAAGGTGCGAGCGACACGGAGAAGGCTGCCAACACCACGCTTCTGCAAGGCGCCTTCCATCTCGTGCAGGTGGTCAACACACGCTCGCTCTACACCGACAACCTCACCGACTCCATGAAATGGAACACCTACCGTTCATACACCAAGGACCAGATGGAGCGCCTCGTCCTCGAGGAGAGGCTGCGCGAACTCTGCTTCGAAGGGAAGCGGTGGTATGACCTGCTCAGATACAACTACAGGCACGTCGAGGGTGTGAACTACGCACAGACCTTCGGCGAGCAGATGCAAAACCTTGGGTCCAATGAAATCAACCTCGTGGACAATTACGAGGAGATGCTCAACCTCGCCACCAGGAGCAGGGGAGCCGACGCGCCGGCCATCAAGGCCAAGATGCGCAACGAGGCATACCTCTACATGCCCATCCCCAACGCCGACATCATCGTCTGTCCACTGTTGGTGCAGAATCCGGCCTACAGGACTTCAGGAGATTTTGAAAAATCATATTAAAGGAAGGAGGAACTGATATGAAATACGAAATGAAAAGAATATGTGGACGCATCCTGGCCGTCGTCGCCCTTGTCGCTGGCATGGCGACCCTTGCCGGCTGCAACCCCGAGCCAGACGAGTCGGACCTCTATACCGCAACGGGTGAGACCGCTGCCGACTACATCAAGCGGAAAAGCGAACTGACCTCGTTCGACTACATCCTCACGCGTGTAAGGCTCGACCGCAACCTCTCCTCCTATGGGGAATACACCGTCTTCGCACCCACCAACGAGGCCATCGCTGCTTACATCGACAGCCTCTACAACGACACCGAGTGCCCCGTGCCGCACAACAGCATGACGGAGAACTCACTCGAAGGACTCTCCGACAGCCTTTGCAACGACATCGCAAGATATCACCTGGCGAGCGGCATACACAACACCATCGAACTCGGCGGCGGTGGCGTCAATGTCAACACCATGCTCGGGACGCCAGTGACCACCGAAGGCACCACCGACCCCATCGGACGAGTCACCATCAACAACAAGGCAGTGGTCATACAGCCCGACAGCCTCGTCACCAACGGCGTGGTGCACGTGCTCAACAACGTCATACCAAGGAGCACAAGGGTGCTCGTCAGCGAGTTGGAGCGCCATGAGGAATACAGCATCTTCGTCGAGGCACTCAAGATGACGGGACTCGCCGACTCCCTCACGCGCTACAAGAAAGACAGGACGTACACCATCTCCGACAACACCGACACCAGCGGCGAACCGCTCTACTCGCCCGAGGAGTGCAAGATAGCATTCACCATCTTCGCCGAGCCCGACGTCGTCATGAAGGAGAACGGCATCAACAGCATCGAGGACCTCATCGCATATGCCAACCGCGTCTATAGCGGGGCGGCGGCATGGTATGACTACCCGGCGGAGAAAGGCATCGCCATCAGCACGGGCAACGACTACACCAACCGCTTCAACGCACTCAACATGTTTGTTGCATACCACATCCTCTATGCTGGAATGCCCGAGACGGAGCTGGTCTATGAGTACACCACCAAGTGGCTCACCACATGGAACTATGTCAACGGGGGAGAGCCCTATGACTACTATGAGACTATGCTCCCGCACACCATTCTCAAGATATGGCAGCCGCAACCGGGGAAAATACTCTACATCAACCGCTACCAAACCTTCAACACGCTCACCGACCAACTGGCCAGCTATGGTAGCCAGGGCATGCACTCCCTCGTCAGGCAGGGCGTCAGGGTGGCAAGGTCAACAGACCCCAACCTCCCTTACCCCACCAACATCATGACATTCAACGGATACATCCATGGCATCAGGGGAATGCTCGTCTACGACGACCTCGTGCCGAAGGGCGTGCTGCACGAGCGCATGAGATTCGACTCCGAGACCTTCCTCCCAGAACTCATCAACAACGGCTTCCGCACCTCCTCAAGTGCCGAAATCAGCGTGCTCAACGGTGGGGGAAGCGGCTCGCGTGTAGCCTTCCCGCTCGACTATTTCGACAACGTCGTCAGCTACACCTCGGAGAACAGGTTCCGCACCAATGTCCGTGGCGCCTACAACGCCTACCAGTCCGACTGTTTCCAGGGCTGGGGCAACTACGACCTCGCAGTGAAGATGCCGCCGCTGCCGACAGGCACCTATGAGTTCCGCCTCTATTACGCCCCGATGAGCCACGGCGGGATGATGCAGTTCTACATGGGCACCTCCAGCAACATGCAGACGATGATGGCGCTCGACATCCCCCTCGACGTGCGCATCGACAAGGAAGACCCACGCATCGGATGGACCGACTTCACCCTCGAGGACGACCAGGGCGTGGCCACCGACGAAGCCATGCGCAACCGTGGATACATGAGAGGCCCTTATGGCTTCAAGGACCATGCCGAGAACAACGAGTCGGGATTGGAGTACAACATGAGGCGCGGACACAGGAACGCCGGACTGCGACGCATCCTCGGACGACTCAACATCAAGCAGAGCGACGAACACTGGTTCAGATTCAAGAGCGTCCTCCCCGACGAGACAGACCTCAAATGGCAGCTCGACTTCGTGGAGTTCGTGCCTATCGACGTGGTGGACAACGACACCTATTCTGAAGACTGGTACTAAATCACATCATTGAACTTTTTATGAACAAAGTACTTATGAGAAGATTCCATTATATAACCTGCACGATGATGGCGGCGATGATGCTCGTCGCCACCTCGTGCTCGGAGTTCGACGATTATAACGACGCTCCCAGCGATGCCACGGCCTCGGGCAACATGACGCTTTGGCAGAACATCACGCAAAACCCGCAACTATCCGACTTCGCTTCGTTGGTGAAAAGGACCAGGTTTGATGTCGAACTGGACAACACGAGGGCCTACACCGTATGGGCTCCCCTCAACGGCACCTTCAACGTGGGTGCCTACCAGCAACTCGACGACTCCACACTACTCGCACAGTTTGTCAAGAGCCATGTGGCGCAGTACAACCATGTGGCCAGCGGGAGCATCGACGAGCGCATACACACGCTCAACAAGAAGTCGTTCCCCTTCACCGGAAACGGCGACTACACCTACGACGGGGTTCACATCAGTGCGCCCAACCAACCCAGTTCCAACGGTGTCATGCACCTCATGGATGGAGCGGCGCAGTTCTTCCCCAACCTCTACGAGTACCTCTCCATGGGGCAGGGCATCGACTCGCTGAGAAACTATTTCCTCGGCTACGAACTCACTACCCTCGACTTGCAGAACAGTGTGAAAGGCTCTGTCGTGGGAGGCGTGCAGACCTACATCGACTCCGTCCTCATCACGACCAACTCACTCACACGGCAACTCAACGCCAGCCTGGACAACGAGGACAGCACCTACACCTTCATCATGCCCACCGACAAGGCATATCAGCAGATGTATGACAAGGTGAAGCAGAACTACAACTTCATCGCCACCACAAAGGTGCAGGATGTGGAGCAGTTTGCCAGTGCAAGCGCGACCAATTCGAAAACCGTTACCGTGAATGCGG
>Ga0310694_10001514_pt1 | contig 26153 bp, 16 predicted proteins | sample 174DNAGHGhighgp2_FD_203884 | JGI IMG/M metagenome (GOLD analysis project Ga0310694, IMG submission 203884) | Sheep rumen microbial communities from Palmerston North, Manawatu-Wanganui, New Zealand - 1742 DNA GHGhigh gp2 (v2) (version 2) | ecosystem: Host-associated > Mammals > Digestive system...
TGGTGCCCGGAGAGGTGAGACCCACCTGGGCGTTCATGTTGGCACCGTCCATATAGACCAGACCGCCGTTCTCGTGGATGATCTTGATGATTTCGAGGATGCCCTCCTCAAACACGCCGTGCGTGGAGGGATAGGTGATCATCAAGCAGGAGAGGTTGTCCTTGTATTGCTCAGCTTTTGCGCGGAGATCTTCAATATCGACTTCACCGTGCTCGGTAGCCTTCACCACCACGATCTTGTTGCCGGCCTTGGCAGAAGATGCGGGGTTGGTGCCATGTGCAGAAGACGGGATCAGGCAGATGTTGCGGTGACCCTCGCCGCGGCTGAGGTGGTAGTTGCGAATCACGGTCATACCGGCATATTCACCGGCGGCACCGGAGTTCGGTTGTAGAGAAATAGCTGCGAAACCGGTGATCTTGGCCAGCCAGTTGCAGACCTCGTCCAACATCTCTTTGAAGCCCTCGGCTTGGTCAGCGGGAGCATACGGATGGATGTTGCAAACCTCAGGCCAGCTCAGCGGCAGCATCTCAGCGGCAGCGTTGAGCTTCATGGTGCAGGAGCCCAGCGGAATCATAGCGCGGTTCAGCGACAAATCCTTGACTTCCAGCATCTTCATGTAACGCATCATCTCGGTTTCGGAGTGATACTGGTTGAAAATCTTGTGCTGCATGAACGGGCTCTTACGGGTCAGTTCGGCAGGGATGTGCAGGTCGGGAATACCGCATTTGCCGTCGCAGACGTGCGGGGTGAACGGCTTGCCAGCAGCGGTGGCCAGCACTTCGAGGATGTCGTTGACATCGTCGTGGGTGACGGTTTCGTCGAGGGAGACGGTGAAACAACGCTCGCAGTGGTAGCAGAGGTTGATTTCTTTCGACAAAGCCACTTTCTTCACGTCCTCGCAGGTAAGACCTTCGGGCGTTTCGAAGCAAAGGGTGTCGAAGTAGTTTTCGTTATACTGTTTGAAACCGTATTTTGCAGCTTCGGCAGCCAAAACGCCAGCCAAAACATTGATCTTCACGGCTTTGTTCTTCAGACCATCTGCACCGTGCCACATGCCGTAGAAGCCTGCCATGATGGCGGTCAAAGCGCTGGCGGTGCAGATGTTGGAGGTTGCGCGCTCGCGTTTGATGTGCTGCTCGCGGGTCTGCAGGGCCATACGCACGGCGCGGTTGCCCTGTGCATCGACGGTGACACCGATGATACGGCCGGGCATCTGGCGCAGGAACTCCTCGCGGCAAGCGTAGAAGCCAGCGGCAGGGCTACCATAGCCCATCGGGATACCGAAACGTTGGGTGGAACCGACCACACAGTCAGCGCCCCACTCGCCCGGAGGCGTGAGCAGTGTCAAAGCCAGCAGGTCAGTAGCCACGCCCACGAAGATGTTCTTGGCGTGCGCTTTCTCAACCCAAGCGTTGAAGTTGTGGATGCCGCCCCAATAGTTCGGGTACTGGATCATCGCACCGAAGAAGGTCTCGTCGAGTTCCACCTGGTCGGGTTTGCCAATCACAAGCTCGATGCCGTGCGGCGCAGCGTTGGTCTTCATCACACCGATGGAGTGCGGGAAAACGCCTTCAGCCACAAAGTATTTCACCACGTTGTTTTTCTGTTGCTCGCGGCTGCGGCTGCGGAAGAACATCAGCATCATCTCACCAGCAGCGGTGGCGTCGTCCAGCATGGAAGCGTTGGCCAACGGCATGGCAGTCAGGCTGCTGATCATCGTCTGGTAGTTCAGCAAAGCCTCGATACGGCCTTGGGAAATCTCAGCTTGGTACGGAGTGTAGGAGGTGTACCAGCCCGGATTCTCGAAAATGTTGCGCAAAATCACCGCCGGGGTGTAGGTGTTGTAAGTACCCATACCGATGTAGGAGCGGTAAATCTTGTTCTTCGCCATCAGGCTGTGGATATGGTTGAGGTATTCGCCCTCGGTCATGCCTTCCGGCAAGTCCAGCGGCTTCGGCAAACGGATGGCGGCGGGAACCGTCTTCTCAATCAGTTCGTCCATTGTTTTGACGCCGATGACATCCAACATCTTCTGTTGCTCGTCAATGGCGGGACCATTGTGTCTGCACACAAAATCATCTTTGATTATCATATTGAAAATGAATTAGTTATAAATACTTTTGTATCTTTTTTAAGAAAGGCAAAAATACAAAAAATATGTTATAACACCGTCACTGTTCCGGTAATCATATACGGCGTTCCTACATTCGAGGTGTAACGGATGACATAACTATATACATTGTTGTGATATATCTTGCCTTTGACCTCGCCATCCCATTTAAATTGTTTGTCCGTGGAGTAAAAAACTTGGTCGCCCCAACGATTGAAAATGCTGATTTCAAATTGGTTGATGGTTCTCAGATAAAACTCTGGAATACAGAAATAGTCGTTCAGTCCGTCCGCGGGCAACGGGCTGATGGCGTTGGGCAGGTAGATTTGGAAAGGACAGCTTTCGATGAGGAAACTGCTGGAGGAGAGACAGTCCCCTTGATAGGCGGTAACACTGTAAACGCCGGGTTGGGTTACGGTGATATGAGTCGTTTGTTCGCCTGTACTCCACACGTAGTCAGGCATTTCTGTAACTACAGACAGCTGTGCCGACATCTCTTCGCAAAAATCGGGGGTGTAGGAAACAATGTGAACGGCAGTATCAATGATGGAAAGATGAAGCCGTAGCGTACTGTCGCAGCCTTGTTCGCTCTGTAAAGTCAGTGTTTTATCCAGCGTTTCGGTTCCGATGGTTTCTATGGCGTTGACGTAGAATCCATGTCCGGTATAGTTCGACCCTTCGCAAACCTCATCTTCGAAAGATTCTTCGTAGGTGGGGTTTACGGTGAGCAGCAGCACGATAATGCTGTCACAATGCATGGTAGGATAGACGTTTTCCTCCGTTAGCAAGCCAGGTTCGGAAGTCTCGTCGGCGGAAATGTTAAAACCGTTCTCTGTGTAAGGTTCGTTTTGACAGACATGGTCGGTGAGGGTGTCCCGATGCGTTGGCCAGAAATGGACCACAACAGTGTCGCTGTACCGACTTCCGCAACTTTGACTGATCCAGGCTCTCCGCAATGAAAATGAGGATATTACCGTCTGTGGAAAATTGTAGTTTTGAGTGTTGTGGATACCTGGCGCCTCGCTCCATTCTGCGTTGTCAAGGGAGTGTATCTGCCATTGGTACACACTGTTATCACCTCCTGAAGCGACTGTGCCGGTGAATCCCTGTAGCTCATCGCCATTGCACACATCCTGATTGCTGGCAATACTTCCCGGTAGCATTTCGGCGTGCAGCGTGTTCACGTTTTCGGTATTTTGGGCAGTGCATCCAAGTGAATCAGTGACGTGGAAAATGTATGTTCCAGCGGGCAGGTGGTCAGCCGTCGGTGTGGTGGAAATGATAGTACCGGAAGAGTTGGACCACAGATAGTTATACGGTGCAATACCGCCTGCCACCGTTGCCGTCACCGCACCCGTTGAGTCTCCAAAACAGTTGACATGGGTGACGATGTTGGTGGAAATAGCCAGACTGTTCACATGCACGATCAAGGTGACCAGACTATCGCTGTTGTGAACGGTGTGCATGGTGTCGGTGACCGTGCCCGCACCCGTGAACGTGTGCCCGTGCCAACTCAAAGGCAAGACATTGGCGCAAACCGTAGTGTCGAAAGTCTGCGCGATGTTCCAGTAGATGATAACGGTCTGGTGTACAGTTGAATCACAAAGATGTGGAGAGGGTATGGTATAGTCGAATTGGAACTCAGAGGGTGAATCTATTCCAAAAAGAGTATCTGTTGGCGCAAAATAGTACGGAAGATCATTTTCGACAAGTATCAAGGTGTCCTCCGAGGAAGCGCTGTGGTTGACCGTCAGTTGTATGACAATAGTGTCGGTACATCCATTGGGGTTTATTTCGGGTTGTTTGTAGAGCCCAGAACTGGTGTAAGTGATTCCGTTCCAGGTAAATGCATTGCAAACGATTGTGTCAATGGGGAGCAGATGATGCGCATGAACCAGTATGTCGAAAGCGGTGTCGTAACCACATCCGAAGTCGTCTGTCAAATGGAGGGCGTAATGGACAGTCGTGTCGTTCAGCAGCGTGCCGGGCGGTGAAAGCAGGAAAGCAGTGTCGGAATTGGGGATTGGGGACACCCAAGGCCCTGATAAAGTCGCATGGCTTACGTTGGTAATGGTGTCGTAATCCAGTGGCAAATCCTCCTCCATGCTGCTGAGCACGATGGTAGAAACCGTTTGATAACCAATGGAAATCGTGTCATCCATACCTGCGCACATTGTGGGAATGTTCATGGCGGCGATAGGGGTTGCGTGTGCCAAAACCACCCGATGTGTGGCGATGATTTCACAGCTGTTGCTGTCTCTGCAAAGCACACTGTACAGTCCCGGATGGGTAATCGTGACCTGCCGCGTGGTGTCACCGGTGTTCCACAAATAGGTATACCCACTGTCCACAGCCAAAATGGCAAACGAGTCCGCACAAAGAATTGCAGGCCCCAAAATATGAGTCTCTGGAATAGGGTAGATGGTCAAATGAAGGATAACGCTGGAGTCACAACCATGGATATTGAGGGTGTCGAACGAGTAATCGCCAGATTGGTAATAAGTTACATCGTGCCAAGTGAAATGCCCGCAGGCCGTGTCAAAAATAGAGGTTTGGTCAGCTTCTAAAATGGTAAGATGAAGGATGACAGTGGAATCACAACCGTGGATAGTAAGGGTGTCGAACGTGTAATCACCAGATTGAAAATAGGTTGAATCATGCCAAGTGTAATGCTCGCAGGCACTTATGGGAATTTCGGTTGTGTCAGGGTGGAAAATGGAGAGATGAAGGATGACAGTAGAATCACAGCCATGGATAGTAAGGGTGTCAAATATGTAATCACCAGATTGATAATAGGTTGAATCATGCCAAGTGTAATACTCGCAGGCATTCACGGGAATATGGGTTGTGTCGGAATTAAATAGAGTGAGATGGAGAATGATGGTGGAGTCGCAACCGTGGATATTGAGGGTGTCAAACGTGTAATCTCCAGATTGATAATAGGTTGAATCTCGCCAGATGTATTGCTCGCAGGCACTCATGGGAATATGGGTTGTGTCGGTATTGAAAAGAGAGAGATGGAGGATGACAGTGGAGTCACAACCGTGGATATTGATTGTGTCGAAGGTATAATCGCCAGATTGATAATAGGTTGAATCATGCCAAACGTATTGCTCGCAGGCGCTCATGGGAATATCGGTTGTGTCAGGATGGAAAATGGAGAGATGAAGAATGACGGTGGAATCGCAGCCGTGGATATTGAGAGTGTCAAAGGTATAATCACCAGATTGATAATAGGTAGAATCGTGCCAAGTATAGCTGCTACAGGCATTTATGGGAATGTGGGTCGTATCAAGGTCGAAAAGGGTAAGATGGAGGATGACAGTGGAGTCACAGCCGTGGATATTGAGGGTGTCGAACGTGTAATCACCAGATTGATAATAGGTTGCGCCATGCCAAGTAAAATCGAAACAGGCGAAAACCGGTATCGTGTCTATGTCGATGGGCATGAGCGAAACGGCAAGGATTTCAATGCTGTCCGCGTCGTTCACTGGATAGGAGAGCTTTACCGTGTCTGCCCCCATGAAAGTATGGCCGTGCCAGTATAACGGCAGGTTGTTGGCGCAAACCACTGTGTCGAACGGATAAATGACCGACAAGTGCATGTAAATCAAGCTGTCCAAGCCGTGAATGGTCTGCGAGGTGGTGACTTTGGTGTCCGGACCAGTGAAGGTTATACCATGCCATACGAAGGGAAGCTCCGAGACGAAAACCGTATCGTATAAGTCGGTGATCTTTTTCGTATATACGTTTATGTAAACGGTTGTATCGTAGGAACATCCTATTTCATTGATAACGGTGAAGGTATATCCCACTACCGTGTCATTGGCAAGGGTGTCAGGGGGATTGATGAAGAAGGTGGAGTCGGTGAGCATGGTAATCCATGGACCGGTACAGTGGGTCTGGGTAACTGCAGGCGGTTCTGTCTGAGTGATTTGACCTCCAAATGAGATTTCCCAAGAAAAGAGATACCCGTTATCGTGATTGAGTCCGTCCATTACTTCCACAGTCCAAGTGCCATTGATAGGACATCCCACCAAGCTGTCGAACGACTCGTCCGGATGGTAGAATTGCGACCCTGCGGCCACATCGGAGGAATCCACCACTTTTCTACTGTTGCCCAAGACCGTGCGCAAATGCGAATTGGCGGTACGGTATATCAAACTGCCGTCGCCGGGGGCATAACCGAACCCTTCCGTGTCGTTGTTCGACCAACAGTAGTTCCAGCCCGTACCGGGTCGGTTGGTGGGCGCGTTAGGATTGCAAATGTCTGTGTTGTCTGCATAGTAGTAGGCATATCCAAGCAGTACCTTCCCTTCGACGTTGCTGCCGCTTTGCCATCCGCGACCGTCCGAGGGGATGTTGGAGATACATTGTCCGAAGGCATCGCTGGAAGTAATCGCTTTTTTCAATATGATGGCGTTTTGTCCATTGGGACAGGTTAAGTTGATGTATAGGTCTCGGATATAGGAGTGTTCCATCTTCAACCGGACGTAACGGATGTCGTTGGCTGACGTAATGGTTGTGGAATCCGAAAAGCCGGTAAAGTCAAGCGAAGCTTGGTATGAGCACCCGTAGGGATCGCAAGGCACTCCGTCGGGGAGAAAAATAGTTTCATCGCGGCGGAGGGTGGTTTGTGGACTGATATATTGCAAGTTGTCTCCAAACACTGTCCCCATTACGCCCCAAAGCGTGTCGCCGGCAGTGATATCCGACAGGTATGCGTCAACAATAGGATTGTCAGCTGATGACAGCTGAAATGTTGCGGATGATCCCGGTGAACAACCGTTCGTGTCGGTGACAACGACGGAATAGGTTCCCGGTTCATTGACGGTGATGGATTGGGTGGTGTCGCCAGTGTTCCAAAGGTATGTGGCGGCAGTGCTGGCAGTGAGTACGGCAAACGAGTCCGGACAGAAGTAGTACGGTCCAGAAATGGAGGGAGCTTGTGTGGGAAACACATGTATATTGACAGTCACAAGACTGTCGCACCCATGAATGTTCTTGTACTTATAGAGGAAGGAAGTGTCTGACCGATAGGTTTTGCCTTTCCAAAGGAGGCTGTCGCAGGCAATTGTGTCGATGATCACCTGGCTTTTCGCAAAAAAAGTGGCGGCCACGATGGTGTCATACGAGCATCCGTAATCGTTAAAGAATTGAAACGTGTAATCGACGGTGGTGTCGTAAGGCAGGTCGGCAGGAGGGGTGATCACGAAGGAAGAGTTGCTGAGGGTGGTCACCCACGGCCCATCCAACTCAGTGCGCACCACATCCGAATACTCCGTTTGCACATCGGAGGCAAGTGCCAGCTCCCATTCGAACAGGTAGCCATTGTTCTGGGAGTAACCGTCCATCACCTCTATGTACCAGGATCCGTTCAGCGGGCAACCCACAAGGCCCTGAAAGGACTGGTCGGGATGGTAGAATTGTGAATGGTTAGCCACATTGGAGGAATCGAAGTGGCCGCCGTGAACATTTGCCGACCGATAAATCCTTCCGTCTCCAGAGGCGTATCCGTAAGTTGAGTTGTTGGACCAACAGTAGTTCCATCCTGTTCCGGAAGGAGTAGGGGTACAGTCGGGGTTGCTGTCCCAGTCGCCCGTGATGTTCGCCAATCCAAAATCAGTCCCACCACTGGCATTGTTTCCCGACAGCCAACCTCTCGAACTCAACGGAATATTGGAGCTACAACTAGAGTTTGATGAGCCGCCAAACCGCAATATATCTGCTTTTTGCCCATTGGGACAGGTGAGGTTGATGTACAAATCTGCTGCGTATGAGTGTTCGAGGTTCAATCGTACATACAGGATGTCGTCAACGGAGGTGACGATGTCATTTTCAGAGAAGTTCGTGAAAGTGAGGGGGGAACGGTATGAACATCCGTAAGGATTGCAAGAGACGCCGTCGGGCAGGAAAATGGTCTCGCTCAAGACCATGGAGGCTTCATGGGATTCGATGACAATGTCGTTGATGGAGTCGTGGCCGATGGTGATGGGGTAAACTCCTCCGGCACACATGTTGGGAATGGAGATGTTGGAGACCTTGTTGGTTTTGATGTTCGCAACTTGGAACGTATCAACGGTCTGACCACCGTCGAAGTGGGTGGAAGTTACGGTATAAATTCCTGCATTTGAAACGGTTATAGATCGTGTGGCTTCGTTGGTGCTCCAATGGTAGCTCTGTGCGCTGTCAACCGTGAGTATGGCCGTCGGGTCGGCGCAGACAAAATGGAAGGAGGTGTCGGAAGCGGTCATGGCCGCTCTCGCCGCCAACGTCCCCCAACAGAGCAGGAACAGGATCAGAAACCGAACTTTAGACATCACCTACTTCACCTTATAAACATAATATAAAAACTGGCAAAGATACTCTTTTCACAGGTGGTTGGGTCTGCAAAGAACGATATTTATAAAAACAAGATTGTTAGCAATTTGAAGCTGGAAAAAGACTGGATTTTTTGGAATAACAAATTTTTTTGTGCGTATTCGTAATTTATGTATTTTTGCACTTCGCGTTGAATTTTCAAATTTAATATAAAACGCTATGAATGAAGAAAATACAAATATGGTAATCGAAGAATTGAAGCAGTCTGAAGCGCTGCTGGAAGGACATTTTCTCCTCTCATCCGGCCGTCACAGCGACCGCTATTGTCAATGTGCTAAGCTGTTGCAATACCCGGACAGAGCCGAGCGTGTGATTGCGAAAATCACAGAGCAGGTGAAGGATCTGCATGTGGATATGGTGGTGGGTCCCGCCATGGGTGGCATCATCGTGGCCTACGAACTGGGTCGTCAGCTGGGCGTACCGGCCATCTTCACCGAACGCGTCGATAACATCATGTGCCTGCGTCGCGGTTTCGAGGTCAAACCCGGCATGAAACTCCTCATCTCCGAGGACGTGGTCACCACCGGCAAATCCTCACTGGAAACCATCGAGGTGCTGAAAGCTTTCGGCGCTGAGGTCATCGGCGTCTGCTGTATTGCCGACCGCAGCGACGGCTCCTTCCCCTATCCAGTCTATAGCGCGACCAAACTCAACATCCAGAACTGGGCTGTGGAGGATTGTCCGCTCTGCAAACAGGGTCTCCCCTTCGTGAAACCCGGCAGCCGGAAAATGTAAAATTTTGTATATTTGCCGCCTCTTTTAATATTCATAGATGAAGAACCCGAAATTATCCGACAGATACGCTAAGTCATTGTTTGACTTTGCCAACGAGAAAAACCAGGTGGAGGAAGTGTATGGCGACCTCACTTTGTTGGCAAACACACTGAAGGAGAACCGCGACCTGCAGATGCTGCTGCGCAACTCTGTGGTGCCCCCCAACCAGAAGCACCAGATCTTCGAAAGTGTCTTCAACGGTACGCTCCACGACATCACCTACCAGTTTACGGACCTGCTGCTAAAGAAAAGACGCGAGCCTGGATTGGACATGATTTGTGAGGGCTTCTTCAGGTTATACAACCAGTCCCATAACATCAAGACCGCATTGATTGTCACGGCACAACCGCTGAGCGACGAACTCAAGTCCAAGATTGTCTCGATGCTTACCGAACAGACGCACGCCACCATCGAACTGAAAGAGGCGGTGGAGCCCTCTCTCATCGGCGGTTTCGTGATCCAGATGGATGACTATTTTCTGGATGACAGCATCTTGTATAAATTCAATAAGTTAAAGCAAGAATTTTCCCAAAACAATTTCCAAGTACAATTCTAAATCCGCATATTAATGGCAGAAATCAAACCCTCAGAAGTTACAGCTATACTGCGTCAGCAACTAGAAAACTTCAACCAGAAGTCTGAAATGGAAGAAGTCGGCACCGTGCTGTTGGTCGGCGACGGCATCGCCCGTGTCTATGGCCTGCATAACGTCCAATCCGGAGAACTGGTGATGTTCAGAACCAAGACCGGCGACGAAATCACCGGCATTGCACTCAACCTGGAAGAGGACAATGTGGGTGTCGTGCTTTTGGGCGACTCCAAGTCGCTGAACGAAGGCGACATCTGCAAGCGCACCGGCCGTATCGCCTCCCTCAAAGTAGGCGAGGGGCTGCTGGGCCGCGTCATCAATACCCTTGGCCAGCCCATTGACGGCAAGGGTGACATCGAAGGCGACCTCATCGAGTTGCCCATCGAGCGCAAGGCCCCCGGCGTCATCTACCGCCAACCCGTGAAACGCCCGCTGCAAACCGGTATCAAGGCCATCGACGCCATGATCCCCATCGGCCGCGGCCAGCGTGAACTTATCATCGGCGACCGCCAGACCGGCAAGACCGCCATCGCCATCGACACCATCATCAACCAGAAGTCGTTCTACGACAAAGGCGAACCTGTCTATTGTATATATGTGGCTGTGGGACAGAAAGGTTCTTCCGTGGCTGCATTGGTGAAGACCCTCACGGAACGCGGGGCCATGCCCTACACCATCGTGGTGGCCGCCACCGCATCAGACGCCGCTGCCATGCAGTTCTACGCCCCGTTTGCCGGCGCCGCCATCGGTGAATACTTCCGCGATACGGGCCGCCACGCCCTCATTATCTACGACGACCTCTCCAAACAGGCCGTGGCCTACCGTGAAGTGTCACTGCTGCTCCGTCGTCCGCCCGGACGCGAGGCTTACCCCGGTGACGTCTTCTACCTCCACTCCCGCCTGCTGGAACGCGCGGCCAAAATCATCGAATCCGACGAAATCGCGGCCAAGATGAACGACCTGCCCGCCGCGCTGAAACCCTTGGTCAAGGGCGGCGGTTCCCTCACGGCACTGCCCATCATCGAGACCCAGGCTGGCGACGTCTCCGCCTATATCCCGACGAATGTGATCTCCATCACCGACGGCCAGATTTTCTTGGAGACCTCCCTCTTCAACGCCGGCGTGCGTCCTGCCATCAACGTGGGTATTTCCGTGTCGCGTGTAGGTGGTAACGCCCAAATCAAGTCCATGAAGAAGGTGGCCGGCACCCTGAAACTCGACCAGGCGCAATATCGTGAGATGGAATCTTTCGCCAAGTTCGGTTCAGACGTTGATGCCTCCACGCAGTTTATCCTTAACAAAGGTGTGCGCAACGTGGAAATCCTCAAACAGCCGCAATATACTCCTTACAAGGTGGAAGAGCAGATTGCCATCATCTTCTGCGGCTCCCGTGGACTCCTGCAGAAAGTCCCCGTCGCCAACATCCGCAACTTCGAGATAGAGTTCATTTCGTACATGCACTCCAACCATCAGGATTTGTTGGACACTTTGGCCAAAGGAACCATCAATGATGATATTATGCAGCAATTGACCGACGCCTGCGCCGAAGTGGCTAAAAAATACGAATAGTTATGGGCAACCTGAAAGAAATACGCACGCGCATCGCCTCTATCGAATCGACGCAGAAGATCACCAGCTCCATGAAGCTGGTGTCGGCTGCCAAGCTCCGCCGTGCCCAGACCGCCATCCAGCATCTCCGCCCTTATTTCCAAAAGCTGAACGAGATTCTGAACAACCTGGCCGGTTCCAATACGGGTGTCGAACAGCTGCCGCTCTTCGAACGACGCGAACCCGAAAAAGTAGTCGTTGTGGCTATCACCTCGAACAAAGGACTTTGCGGCGCGTTCAACTCAAACATTATCAAGACCGTCAACCACCTGATTTCGGAGAAATATGCCGAACAGCATCGTGCCGGTCATCTGCAGTTGATTTGCATCGGCAAAAAGGGTAACGACCAACTCGGCAAACTCTATCCTGTGGCCTTTTCGAATGAAAAACTGCTGGATAATCCCGATTTTACTGAGCTTTCCGCCATCGCTGATGATTTGGTGATGAAGTTTATCCATCACGAGGTGGACAAAGTTGATGTCGTCTATAACCAATTTCTGAATGCCGCTACGCAGCGGGTGACCGTGGAAGAATACCTTCCCGTGCTACCCCCTGAAAGCGATGAGATGCAGAAAGTGACCAGCGACTATATCATCGAGCCTTCCGCCGATCAACTTTTGCAGGAACTGATACCCAAGATTTTACGCACGCAATTGTATAAGACGTTATCCGATTCCATCGCTTCGGAACACGGTGCCAGAATGACCTCCATGACCAAGGCTACCGACAATGCTTCGGAGATGCTGCATGAATTGCGTCTGAAGTACAACAACGCCCGCCAGTCCTCTATCACGAATGAACTGATTGAGATTGTAAGCGGTGCAAATGCGCAAAACGGCTAATATCATTAACGAAAATATGTCAAGAGACGTGCTTGCACGTCTCTTTTTTTATGCCATCTCTTTTCTCCACTTGATGTAACCAAGGATGGCCACCATCACATAGACGATGAACAGCACACCAGTGGGGTAGAGTCCTTTCCAGAAATAGAGAATGGTGGAAACCGTATTGACGACAATCCATAATAACCATTGTTCCAGGTACTTCTGTGCCAGCATCCACATGGCTACAATGCTGAGTGCGGTGGTGAAAGCATCTCCAATCGGCACGGGGCTGTCGGTGAAAGTGCTTAGAATCCAGTAAAAGAGTCCCCACAGGGCAACGGATGCCAGCGTCAAGGGCAAAATTTGTCTTTTCGGAACATGGGTGATGGGCATCTCCACGCTTTCCGTTGCGACCGCAGCTTGGTTTCGGCAGCGTGTCCACTTCCACAATCCGTAGGTGTTCGCTCCAATATAATAAAGATAGACCGCGGCATCAGCATAAAACTTTCCATGGAAAAAGATGAACACGTAGAATATGGACATCAAGATGCCGACGGGCCACAACCAAACGGAAGCTTTGTATTCCAAATACAAATAAGCTAACCCGATAACTGTACCGATAATTTCAATGATTAAATCTACCGACATAAGGCATAAAAAAATCGCGCAAAAATAGCAAATTATTGGCTATCTGATTAACGTTCTTTTGTTCATAAAATAAATAAGAATATTCATACGTTAGAAAAAGAACTCGTATTTTTGCAGGTTATATTTCTCATTATGAATATTCTGGAAAAACTATATCATCCCAAAACGGTTTTGCTGCTTTGTCTGCTGTGGGCATTGTCTTTTCCGATGCACACGTTTGCGCAAAATGGCAAGAGTAGTGCACAGCTCAAAAAGGACAAGCAGAAAATTGAAAACGAGATTGCCAATACCCAAAAACTGCTGAAAAAAAACGAATCAAACCAGAAAGCAGCCGTTCAACAGGCTGCGCTCCTGCGCCAGCAGATTCAAAACCGGGAGAAGATGATCACGAATCTTAACTCCCAGATTATCCAGATGGAGGATGAGCAGGAACAGAACCAACAGGAAATCAAACAGCTGGAGAAACGTCTGGCCTACATGAAGGCAGATTATGCCCAAGTGGTCTATAACGCCTACCGCAACCGTCGGTTGATGGACAAGGTGACGTTTATTCTGGCTGCGGACGATTTTTCCCAGATGTTCCGCAGAATACGCTACTACAGCATCTTTTCTAGAAATGTGCGGGAACAGTCCAAACGCATCCAGGAGACCACCGAAGAGTTGACCAAAAAGAACGAGGAAATTGTAATGTTGAAGAACGACAAGTTGGTGACGCTTTCTTCTAAGGAGCAGGAAATCAAAAACTTGGAGGTTGACCGTCGGAAGAAAACCCAGAATGCTGAGAAACTGAAAAAGGAGTCGCAGAAGCTTAATGCTGATTTGAAGAAGAAGCAACAGCAACGCAAGGAGATTGACGCTGCTATCCAAAGGGCAGTGAAGGCGGAGATTGCAAAGGCTAACGCCGAACGGAGTAAGAAATCCAGTTTGTCCAAAGGAAAGAGTTCTTCGGGCAGCACAACATCCACGGCAGCCACGTCCACTACATCTCCCAAAGCCTCGGCCACTATCGAATTAACACCGGAAGAGAAGACTTTGAACGCCTCCTTCATCAGCAATAAGGGAAAACTGCCGTGGCCCGTGGCGAAAGGGGCTAAGGTGAGCGACTTCGGTAGCTATGCACATCCCGATGTGCCCTCCGTGCAAATAGACAACCACGGTATTGACATCATGGTGGAGGCCGGCACACCCGCGCGCGCTGTCTTTGAAGGTGTTGTCACTGGAGTGATGAACATCATGGGTACCACCGTGGTGATGATCCGTCATGGTGAATATCTTACAGTGTATCAGAATCTTGCATCCGCGAATGTAAAGAAGGGCGACAAGGTGAGTACCAAACAGGTGATCGGCACCGTGGCACGGAGCTCCACCTCCAATACATACGAGTTGCACTTTGAAATCTGGAAAAACGACCGATACGTTAACCCCAACGAATGGTTGGCTAGAAGATAACCGCATAATGTTAATCAAGACCGCAGAATATTTGCAGAGTGAAGCCGATTGGCGAAAGTGTCCTCCCCCGACGCTTCCTGAGTACGCCTTTATCGGGCGCTCAAATGTGGGGAAGTCCTCCCTCATCAATATGTTGATGAATAACAAAAGTCTGGCCAAAACCTCTTCAAAGCCTGGTAAAACTCAGACCATCAACCATTTTCTTGTCAATAAAAATTGGTATCTGGTGGATTTGCCCGGTTATGGTTTCGCCAAAATTTCCAAGACCATCCGCGAAAAATGGCATAAGATGATTTCCGACTATCTGCTGTTTCGGGAAAACTTGCAATTGGTTTTCGTTTTGGTGGATGCCCGTCTTGAGCCGCAGCAGATAGATGTGGATTTTATTAATAATCTGGGTGAAAGCGGGGTACCATTCGCCATCATTTTCACCAAAACGGATAAAAATTCAACAGGAAAGACGATGAGCAACGTTCAGAAAATGAAGAATAAACTGTCGGAGACGTGGGAAGAGTTTCCTGTCATGATGAAATCTTCCGCCGTTTCAGGACTCGGCCGTGACGAAATTCTGAACTTTATAGAAGAAATCAACGAGCAGTTTAACCATAATAAGAATAGAAATGCATAAGATTACTTACCCTCTTTTGGCAATTACTTTGATTCTGAGTTGTTGCAGCTGCAAAACTTCCAAAAAATGTGCCCAAAATGGAAATTATCCATTGATCGGTACTCAATGGAATCTGGTTGCGTTGGAAGGTGCGGAATTGGACTATGATTTTGCCATGCGTCCGTTTGTCACATTTGACACTGCCGGACACCTTAAAGGCAATCTTGGTTGCAACACTTTCTTCGGTTCTTACGAAACCACCAAGAAGCATAAAATGACCGTGAATTACGAAGGGTCCACCAAGCGCCTCTGCTCGCAGATGGGGGTGGAGAAACAGTTTACGGCCGCTTGGAGAATGGACATTAACCGCTATGAACTCAAGGGGGAGGAACTCATCCTTTATTCTGGCGAAGATGAAATTATGCGTTTCAGTGGAACGGATTTGAGTAAAAAGGAATAAAAAAAAGACCTCTTTCTTATTGAAAGAGGTCTTTTTTTATAGTCTAGAAAGATTATTTGCGTTTGCCTTGGGTCTGGGTGCCGACGCGGGCCATAGCGCAACGGAAGCCGATATAGTCGGTAGCCTCATCCTCGTCCAGATAACGTCTGGTGCCGGGGGAAGACCAGTAAGGGATATCCTTCCAAGAGCCGCCCTTATAGACACGTGCGTGGTCACCAACCAGTGAATAGTCGTAGTTGCCGCTACCTTTCGCATACATCCATTCGGTAGATTCCTCATTGGAGGTGGCGTTTTTCCAATCGTCCATGCTCTTCAGAGACTGCCAGTCACCATCGAGGTAGTTCTTGTTGTCGGCAGCGCGGTAGTTGCGGCGTCTGTCGTTCTTGAAGTCAGAGACGGGAACCATGGGGATTTTACCCACGCTATCACGTTCGGCAACGGTACCGTCTTCGAGAAGCTTCTTCGTTTCGAAGTAGTTACCACGGAACGGATTGTATTCCGTCACGTCATCGTGAGAGGTCTGTCTGTAAACGTCCATAACCCATTCAGAGACGTTACCGCCCATTTGGTACAAGCCGTAATCATTCGGCCAGTCGGATTTGACTTCCTTGGTGTAGAAACCGCCGTCGTTCAAGGCGCTGGCGACACCCATGTAGTCACCGCGACCGCGACGCACATTGTTCATGAAGTCACCGTAGTACTTCTTGTCCTCAGAGCGGAGTTGTTGACCGTTCCACGGATAGACCTTACGTTCGAGCACGCGCTCGTTGAGGGTATTGCCAATGGTGCTGAATGCGGCGTATTCCCATTCAGCCTCTGTTGGCAGTCTGTATTTCGGCAGAAGGATACCGTCTTCCATCTTCACATTGCGGTATTCACCGCTGGAGATGTAGCGGAGACGTTTCTGGCCTTCAGCCTCGTAAGATTCGTAGGTCAGATAAGCGTCGGTATTGAAATAGCCTTCTGCGGAAGGGGTTTCTGCAAATTCGATGTAGCCGCGATCGACGAGGATTTGCTCATTGACACGGTCGGTACGCCATGCGGCATAGTTGGTGGCTTGCAGCCAGCTGACACCCACAACAGGATAGAATCTGTAGGCGGGGTGGCGGAAGTAGTATTCCACAGCGGGTTCGTTGTAACCCAAACGGTCGCGCCATACAGCCTCATCGGGAACGGCGTTGTCATAGACCACTTTCAGGTCTTGCGGGATGAAGACGCGTTCCAGCCAGTAGAGGTATTCGAGGTAATCGACATTGGCGATTTCGCACTCGTCCATGTAGAAGGAGGCGACGGACACGCGGCGGGGCGTGTTGTTCCAGTCTTTCATGACATCTTCTTCCATTTGGCCCATCACGAAGGAACCGCCTTCGATGAACACGAGGCCTGGGCCGGTGGCTTGTTCTTCAAAGGGAGCCACTTCGAAGCCACCATTTTTGGCGTCGTTGTAATTCCAGCCAGTAGTGGCGGATTTCTCTTTCTTACAAGAGGACATTCCTAACAGCAATGCTGCCACGGTAAACAATCCTAATAATTTCTTTGCTGTATTCATTGTTTAATTGATTTTCTAAGTTGACGATGTTAAATGGTTTAGAAAGAGGGACATTTGAGGTCTTTGAGCGCTTTGCGCTTGTTGGGGCACGGGAGCAGCACCTGAAGGGAGACCTCGTGTGCGCCACCGGAGTAGTTGGCGAGTTTGCCGATAGTGGCATCGTAAGAGTAAGCCACCTTGAACCATTCATACTCCACGCCGAACATCACGATGAAGGCGTCCATGTTGTGGTAGGAGATCGGCTCGGTGATGGCCACGCCGTTGGTATCGACACCCGTGAAACGTTCACCCTTGTAGGTCAGACCGTGACGGAGCCACATACCGACTGTAAACGGATAGAAGTTGAGGTAGAAACCTTCGCTGAAGTAGTTGAAATTCTGTTGATGTTGGTAGATGAAGTTCGGACTGATGGAGATATCGCCGAAAGAAGTTTCCTTTTTGCTCTTGCGTTTAAGGTCAAAATAACCGCCGACGTGAGCCGTCCATTTCACGGGACGGTAGTCGTAAGCTTTAAGACCGTCAGAGATGAAGCCCTTGGCCCCGAGGATGGGGACGATGTGGTGGGCTGCCATGCCGAAATAGAAGTGCGGGGTGTAACCCAAGAAACCGGCGGCCATGTCGAAGGAGTGGATGGTCAGCTGGTTGGGCTGGATTTCAGCGGTTTGGTAGATGACACCGTATTTGGGGTCGATCATGTCGCCGAAGGTGAGAGCATCCCAGTTGAGCCCGCGGTTTTCGTAGGTCGCCTGCAAAGCGAAGCGCAGGTTGAAATTCTTGGTCACTTTCAATTTGAAAGAGTACATCAAGCTGGCTGTGTAAGTGTTGATGATACCGCCTTCACCGGCGCGGTCACCCATCAGCAGGACACCGACACCGCCTGACAGCTTGTCGAAATGCTCGTCGTATGAAGCCGTGTAGGTCATAAACGTGCCGGGCATCGATGGCCACTGGTCGCGGAAATGGAAGGCAAGACGGGGACACACGTTCGTACCCGCAAATGCCGGATTCAAATACAGCGGGTTGGCATAATATTGCGAAAACAACGCATCCTGCGCTGTTCCCCGCAATCCTGCAAATGCCAGAACGATAGTAACTATAATAGCAATTCGTTTATTCATACTCTTATATTTATAGCGGGCAAAGATACAAAATTATTGAACGCTTCCCACCCTATTTTTGTTACATTTTTTCTGTAATAATTTTAACGTCTTTTCGTTTAGAAAATTGTACTTTTCTTTTTAATAAAACGGAAAATGAAGAATAAATCTTGGGTGGTATTGTTGATTTTTTTTACCCTTTTTCTACAAGTTGCTGATATTCAGGCTCAAAAGATTGAAAAAAAATATACACTGGAGTGGAAAGAACCCGTCTCGAACACCTTCTCAGACGGTTCCCAAGCCCGTTTTTTGCACTTCGTTGGTGCCACATACGGGTGGGATGTCCTCGACTTGCCGACTTTTTATGAAATCATCCCTGTTGAAAACTTTTTTTCCGACTATCAGGTCAAAGTGGTGGCTGAAGAGTATGCCGAAATGAGCGCAACAGATTGTAAATTAGTTACTTCCGGTTTCCATCAAAAAGAAGTGAAGTATCATATCGCCTCCGTGTATGACCGGAACAAGCTTTTCGCGCAACTCCACTTCATTCCGATCGTGGAAACCTCCCCTGGCCATTTCAAAAAACTGACTTCCGTAATCCTTGAAATAGAAGGTAAAAACCCTGTTAACCAGAAAGGTACACTTGACTATGCCGCCCAGTCCGTGTTGGCGACCGGACAATGGTATCAGTTTTCGCTGAATAAGACGGGGGTCTATAAGGTTACCTATCAAGATTTGTCGGCGATGGGTTTGGCTACCCCCATCTATTCCACACAGTTGGCAGTTTTCGGGAATGGCGGCGGCATGTTGCCTGAGGCTAATGCGGAAAAACGCATTGATGACCTGCAGGAAATCCCCATCCAAATAATTGACGGAGGTGATGGAACCCTCGACAATGGGGATTATTTCCTGATGTACGGTCTTTCCCCTCATAAAGTGTCATACGATTCTGCAAGTCAACATTTTAGGCACGCTTATAATGTTTATTCGGACGCATCGTACTATTTCGTGACCCAAACGCCTGGCATTGGAGAAAAGAAACGTGTTCAAACTATTGATAATGAAAGTCTTGTGGCGAATATGGACGTGCAAGACTTCACCTTTTTCGATTTTTTCGAGGAGGATGTCACGAATTTGTGCGAATCGGGACGGACGTGGTATGGGGATCGCTACGATATCACGTTGGCTCACACGTACGATTTCCAGTTGCCCGCAACCCCTACAGGCACTGGCTATGTTTCGGTGAAAGCGGCTTCATCCGCCTCTACGACCTCCAATTTTCAGGTTGCTGTGAACCAAACTCCGATTGGCCAGTCCCAGATTGGTTCAGCGACGGGCAGTACTATCGTCTGTATTACCACGGGCATTTTGCCGTTCAATGCCACTTCCAAAGATCTTAATGTGAAATTAACCTACAGCAAGCCAACTACTTCTGCGGTCGGCTATCTGGATTGGATTGAAGTGGAAGCACCTTGTCCCATCACCTTGCGCAACGGTCAGACGACTTTCCGGAACCCATCCACGGTAGGAGAGGGAAATGTCACCCGTTTTGATCTTTCCGGCGTTCCCGCTTCGGCTTCGGTGTGGGATGTCACCGATCCTTCTCAGATGGTCCGCTATGCGCTTACTGCTGACAATCAGGGATCGCATTTCAAGACACAAACTTCTGATCTTAGGGAGTTTATACTCTTTGATGGCACCCAATTTTTGTCGGTAACCCCTTTGTCGCAGGTGGCCAACCAGAATCTGCACGCCACAGGTGCTGTGGATATGGTGATTGTGGCGCATCCCGATTTTCTTTCCCAAGCCAATCGACTGGCTCAATTTCGTGCGGAGAATGACGGCCTTAACGTGAAAGTTGTCACCCCGCAGCAGATCTACAACGAGTTTTCGAGCGGTTCTCAGGATCCTATCGCTATCCGTGACTATATGCGGATGATTTACAACAAGACCAGTAAAGCCTATCCTAGATATCTGTTGCTGTTTGGTCGCCCGAGTTACGATTTTCGCGGAAGAGCCCAAGGCACAGCCATTTATGTTCCCAATTACGAATACAATATCGAGTATAATAATCCAAATGGTACACAACCACAATATTACTATATGTCGGAAATCTCCCATCAGTATTCCAATGATGATGTTTTGGGACTTTTGGACGAGAACGAGGGAGATGGGGCGAAAGGGCTTTTCGATCTGGCGATCGGAAGGTTCCCGTGTACGACGGCTGCGCAGGCGGTGACGTCCGTGGACAAGAGTATTCGTTATACCGAGAAACGAAACTTGGTGCCGGAGAATTCTTCGCAAATCTCCAACTTTGGAGACTGGCGCAATGTGATGGCCTTTGTGGCGGATGATGAGGAGCACAACGATTTCGTGATCAATGCGGATCATTTCACTGATCTCGTTGAAGAGGCAAATCCCAACATCAATTTCGACAAAATTTATTTGGATGCCTACCAGCAGGTTTCCAATGCTGGTGGTCAACGTTATCCCGATGTGGTGACGGCCATCAACAATCGGATGAACCGCGGTTCGCTCTTTTTTACCTACATCGGGCATAGTGGTAAAGATGGTTGGGCGGCGGAGCGTGTCTTGGAAAGTTCAGACATCAATAAGTGGAGCAATAAGTACAATATGCCTGCCCTGTTGTCATTGTCATGCACCTTCGGCTATTACGACCGACTGATTCTCTCACCCTCCGACCAGATCTTTTTCAACAACAGCGGTGGAGCTGTGGCGGTCATTTCTGCCACCCGTGAGGCGTGGTCGGACCCCAACAACCGTTTCGGCGACCATATTTTCAGATTGATGTTCGAAAAAGACGACAAAGGTAATTATTATTCTGTCAGTGACATAGAACGTTTGGCCAAGAACCGGTACAGTGGAAGAATCAATCTGGCCATGTTTGTGGTGCTCGGCGACCCCTCCATCAAATTGTCCGTTCCGACCTATACGGTGGTGACGGACTCCATCAACTCCCATCCGGTGGGGAACGCCGCCGACACAGTTCGTGCGTTGTCGAAAGTGACGGTGAGCGGACGCGTGACCGACAGCAACTTACAGACAATCACCCAGTTCAACGGTAGATTATACCCGTCGGTGTATGACAAAAAAGTGTTGACCAGCACGTTGATGAACGATCCTGACCCCAATACGGAGCCTTTTGAGTTTACCGTGCAGAAAAGTGTGCTTTTCAAGGGCAATGTGACGGTGAAAGACGGCCGTTTTCAGTTTTCCTTCTATGTACCGAAGGACATTGACTACAGCTACGGTAACGGAAAAATCAGTTACTACGCGTGTACGGATCGTGCGGATGCGGCTGGCTCGTTCACGGATTTCATCATCGGAGGGGTTGATACTTCTGGCGTGTCAGATGACGAATGTCCGAAGGTGGAGTTGTACATGAATGATGAGAATTTTGTCAATGGCGGTACCACAGGTACGAGTCCTGTGCTGATTGCCAAGATATCAGATAATTACGGAATCAACACTACGGGTAACGGCATCGGGCACGACCTGACGGGCGTGTTGGATAATGCTACAGGGAACAAGATTATCTTGAACGACTATTATCAGACCGAGCAGGACAGCTACAATAGTGGCATAGTGCGTTATCAACTTCAGGAGCTGACACCTGGCGATCATACCATCGCCGTGCGTGCGTGGGATGTCAACAACAATAGTACCGAGCAGGAACTGACCTTCCGGGTGGTGAGTGAGGACAAATTCGAGTTGAGCCATGTGTTGAACTACCCGAACCCCTTTACTACGCATACCGATTTTTACTTCGAGCACAACCAGCCGGGGGGGACATTCGATATTCAGGTGAACATCTACACTATTTCTGGAAAGTTGGTGAAGACCCTTTACGATACGCAGTATATGGAGGGCAACCGCTGCCGGGCGATTTCTTGGGATGGTTTGGACGATTATGGCGACAAGTTGGCGAAAGGCACCTACATGTATCGCGTCCGCGTGAAAAATCAGGACGGGAAGACAGCGGAGACTATTGAGAAGCTGGTGATACTATAATGTAGAATGAAGAATGAAGAATGCAGAATGTAGAATGTAGAATAAAATAAGACGTGTTGAATATCAATGCGTTATGATTATTTTTGATAAAAAGAAAATTTTTTTTGGTTTGGATATAATAAAACGCGAACATTGTCGTTAAGCGTGGAGTTTTTTTGTGTATTAAAAATTGAATAAAAATATAGAATGAAAAAAGTAGTATCTGTTTTAACCGCTATTCTGATCCTGACGCAAGTACAGGTTTTTGCTCAAAATTCAAACGGACACAACCCTCTGGGACAAACGCTTAACGCCATTACCACGGCAGTACCGTTCCTCACCATTGCTCCCGATTCCCGTGCTGGTGCCATGGGAGACATTGGTTGCGCCACTTCCACCGACGGCAACTCCCAGAGTTATAACCCTGCCAAATACGCTTTTAGCGATTATGAGTTCGGTTTCTCTGTTTCTTACAGTCCTTGGTTGCGTAATTTGGTCAATGATATTAACTTGGCTTATCTGTCTGGTTATTGGCGTATTACGGATATGGACGCTATTGCCATGTCGTTGCGTTATTTCTCTTTAGGTAACATTGAGTTTATGGATGAGTTGGGAAATTTTATCGTCAACCAGAATCCTAATGAGTTTGCTATCGACTTCACCTATTCCCGTAAGCTGATCGATCAACTCTCCATCGCTATCACCCCGCGCTTCATCTACTCCAACCTGACGGCAGGTCAGTATGTGGGTGGTGAAGAGACGAAGGCTGGTTTGGCCGGTGCTGCCGACCTCTCCCTCTTCTACGAGCAGGATTTTGATGTCAAGGCTTTTGAGAACACTACGTTGCGTGCTGGTTTGTGCATCTCGAACATGGGTAACAAAATGTCCTACTCTTCCGGTACGTTGCGTCGTGACTTCTTGCCCACCAACCTGAAACTCGGTGTCGGTTACGAAATGAACTTTGATGGCTATAACAAATTGACAGTCAATGGTGAAATCAACAAACTGTTGGTGCCCACCAATCCTATTTACGCTACTGACAGCATGGGTCGTATTGAATATAATGAGGCTGGTGATCCGATTATCGAATACGGTATGAACCCCGATGTCTCCGTGCCGCAAGGTATGATCCAATCTTTCTACGATGCCCCTGGCGGTTTCAAGGAGGAGTTGCAGGAAGTGATGTGGGCTTTGGGTGCTGAGTACAGCTACCGTGACCTCTTCTTCTTCCGTCTCGGATACTTCCACGAGAGTCCGTACAAGGGCAACCGTCAGTTTGTCTCTCTCGGTGCTGGTATCAAATACAGCGTTTTCGGTATCGATGTCTCCTATCTGATCGCTGTCAAGCAGTATCACCCGCTGGCCAACACGCTTCGTTTCACGTTGAACTTCGACTTTGTTTCAACGAACAAGAACGATCTGAAAAAGCAAGGCCGCCTCAAATAGTTAGTAGTTAGCAGTTAGCAGGTTGTACCAGACAGCCAAAGCCAACAGCTAACAGCCAAAAGCCAAAATTATGGATTTTCGCGTAGGATTTGGATACGATTCCCATAGATTTGCCCCCGACAGACCCTTGGTCATTGGGGGCATTGTCATTCCATACGAACTGGGGTTGGCCGCTCATTCTGATGGCGACGTGCTAATCCATGCCGTTTGCGACGCACTTTTGGGTGCGGCAGGACTTAAAGACATCGGTACCTACTTCCCGGACAACGACCCCACTTGGAAAAACGTGGACAGCACTAAACTGCTCGCCAAAGTGGTGGAGCTCCTTGCGGAAAGAGGCTGGAAGGTCAACAACTTGGACTGCACCCTGATTTTGGAAAAGCCGAAGATGAAACCGCATGTCGATGCTATTATCGGCAGGCTTTCCGAACTGCTGAAGGTCGAGTCCGACCGAATAGCGGTGAAAGCCAAGACCAACGAGAAGATGGGCTTCACGGGTGCTGGCGAGGGCATTGCGGCCACGGCAGCGGCCACGATAGTGAGAAGTTAGTAGTTAGCAGTTAGTAGTTAGTAGTTAGTAGTTGGGGGGGGCGTTGTAATCATTTTCCGCTCTTCCGTCGATTGCATTCCTTGTACAGCATTTGGCAGTTTTCAGCAACAGTCCGGCCGCCCGCGTGCCACGGGGTGATGTGGTCGGCCTCCATCTGCGACAGTTCGAAATGTTGGCCACAGTCGGCGCAGATGCCATTCTGTCGCTCGTAGGCGGCTAATTTTTGCGCTTCCGTGAACGCCCTGATAGACAAGTACTTTTCTTTTCGTGTGAGAATGTACGGATAGATGCCCGTCTTCTTCGTCACATCGTCGTCCAAAATGAAAAATGCACTTTTTATATCGTATTGCGCCAAAAACAAACAGTTAATTGTATAAAAAGTGAATTAAAAAATATTTTTAATACAATATGTTTCGTATTAAAAAAACAGTATCTTTGCGGCGTTAATCTAAGTGCTCACTAATAGTCGAAAAAATGGAAGAGTCTATAAACACGAACCCCTTTGAAGAGGCTCGGCGATACGTGGCCAACGCGGAGGAAATCATTCAAAAGTCAAAGCTGGATCAAGAAACAAAGCTTTATAGGGACAAAAAATATGTCCGAATAGCGGGTGACACGCTTTGGAAGGGTTGTCTCATTGCCCTTGACGCTGTTTTTGGCGTGCGGAAGGGCAAAGGCCGTCCGTCCATCAAGAAATACACAGAAGCGGTCGCCAAACGCGACCAGAAACTGCTGCAGTTCGTAAATACGGGCTACGAGACCATGCACCTTGTGATGGGCTATGACGGCAACAAAAACAAAAAAATCTGCGATGCAGGTTTTGAGATTGCCAACACCATCATTGACCACTGCGAAAAATTGTATCCGAAACGGGTGTGCGCATAAGCGTGTACACAACGCTAAGGCGAAGATTCAGAATATTATACGCGCAGATACGCGAGATACGCGGAGATCATTTATTCCACCAGTCCCAACAGCTCCTTCGGTTTCTCAATGATGAACTTCGCGCCAGCTTCCTGTAGCTCCTTTAACGGCCGGTAGCCCCAGAGTACGCCCACGGGCGTGACCCCTGCGTTGTGCGCAAGTTGCATATCGGTGGCGGTGTCGCCCACATGCAAAGCTTCTGATGCGCTGCAGCCGGTCTCTTTCAGGATGTCAAACATGATTTGCGGGGCGGGTTTCACGGGGATGCCCTCGCGCTGCCCGATGAGTGAGTCGAACTGGATGCCGGGGAAGTATTTGACCATCAGCGGTGCCACAGCCACATGCACTTTGTTTGTGGCTACCGCAATCTTCAACCCACGGGCTTTCAACGCTTTGAGCAATTCTGTAATTCCCTCATAAACAGAAGTTTTGTCTTCCATGTGGATTTTGTAGTAATCTACAAATTCGGCTTTGCACTGTTCGATCTGCGCGTCGGTGCGTTGCTCCGCTGGCAATATGCGCTCAATGAGTTTGCGCACGCCGTCGCCCACAAAATAGCGGTAAGCATCCACTGGATGAATGGGAAAGCCGTGCTGTTCCAGCACATGGTTAGCCGAATCCGCCAAATCTTCCAGCGAATTGATGAGGGTGCCGTCGAGGTCGAATACGATTAGTTTCATTAATGGTTGTTGAATGGTTATTGGTTATAGGTTATTGGTTATAGGTTATTGGTTATAGGTTATTGGTTATAGGTTATTGGTTATAGGTTATTGGTTATAGGTTATAGGTTATTGGTTATTGAAGTAGTCAAAGGTCAATGGTCAATAGTCAAAGGTCAATGGTCAAAAGTCAATAGTCAAAGTACGAGCAAATCAATAATTTCATCCTTCGTGACATTATGAAAATAGTCATTGATGTTCACGTCCGTAAGGGCATTGGCAACGGAATCTTTGTCCATTCGAGTTCCAATTAGCAGGTCCGCAAGTTCTTGCGGGTCTTTTTCGCCGAAGAAGTCGCCGAAGAATTGAAGGTCGCGGATATAGCCTTTTTGGATATCGGCAATCACTTGCACGGAGCCGCCCTTCGTCCGCATCTTCTTGTTCATTGAATACTCCGGCGATTTGCC
>Ga0310694_10001516_pt1 | contig 26147 bp, 19 predicted proteins | sample 174DNAGHGhighgp2_FD_203884 | JGI IMG/M metagenome (GOLD analysis project Ga0310694, IMG submission 203884) | Sheep rumen microbial communities from Palmerston North, Manawatu-Wanganui, New Zealand - 1742 DNA GHGhigh gp2 (v2) (version 2) | ecosystem: Host-associated > Mammals > Digestive system...
ATGAGTACTGAAGATATGGCAAAGTATGCCCGTTCAATCTGGAACTCGACTGCTCGAATACGCAATGTCTGTACCAAGCAGCATAGAATGATGATACGTCTTAACAATATCTATTCCGTTGGAGAATACTTCTTCTTGGACTTCTCAGTGGAGAACAAGACGAACATTCGCTTTGACATTGATGAAATGCGCTTCAAACTGGCAGACAAAAAGCAGTCGAAGGCTACTAACTCGCAGATTATCGAGCTTACTCCTGCCTTTGTCCTCGACCAAAGCAAGACGTTCAAGTATGGCTATCGTAACGTCGTTGTTCTGAAGAAGATGACCTTCCCCAATGACAAGGTGCTGTCTATCGAGATTTCAGAGAAGCAGATTAGTGGACGTACCATCATGCTCAACATTGACTATGAGGATGTTCTCTACGCCGATTCGTTCAATGCTATTTTACTGAAGGAGGACTAAACAATGAAGAAGTTATTTGCTATTATCGCTATCTTGGGTTCTATTTCCCTTTCATCCTTTGCTCAGTCACATAGTGACAGGATTACCTTTGGCGTGGGACTACTTTATGAGCGTGGCCTTGATGCCACACTTGCATGGGAACACGAAACCAAGTATCATAACGTCTGGGAATACTTCGTTAATGGCTATCTCAAATGGGATGAGTGCGAAAGTTGTGGGCATGTGTGTCCTGAATCATTCTGGAAAAACTACCGAACATGGGGTGTTGGCGTAGCCTACAAGCCTTGTGTGTGGCGAAGTCGTAACAATCATGGGAATCTACGCATCGGTGCCAGTGCAGGTAGTAATACAGACAAGTTCTTGGGTGGCATCCATGTTGGCTACGAACATAATTATGCACTTAGGAACGGATGGGGTTTGTATTGGCAAGCCAAATGTGATCTAATGTTACCGGATAGAAAAGACTTGTTCCGTACAGGAGTTACCCTTGGATTCAAAATTCCCACAAGATAATCAAACTTAATACAAAGTAAAATGAAGCTATTACATACTATCTGTGCTGCCTTTATTATGGTGGCCATAACAAGTTGCGACGAACACCGTGAGTTTCCTAACACGGCAATGAAGACCTGCGACATACTATGTACAGATGGAAAGGTTGTGCGCTATGAAGACATGAAAAGTCAGGGAAAACAACCTATTGCCGTTGTGTTCCATATCAATCAAAGCAATGAATCTCAGGGAACAGGTTATGCCGTTTATCTTTGGGACATTGCGCCAGAAGCATACAGTGACAGTATCGGCGTGAAGCATAATACTTCGGCCAATATTACCGCTTTCGACGGGAACATGAATACTCATTCCATGTACTCATCTGGGGCATCTCCAGCTGCAACAGCAGTCTTTGATATGTGGCAATATGGACAGAGTGCCTTCATACCATCAGTAGCCGAGATACGTTTGCTTTATGGTGCGAAGAACACGGTAAACGACTATATAAAGAAGTGTGGTGGCGATGTCATATCTGATGATCCTGACGAGTGTTGGTATTGGACTTCAACGGAGGTGAAAGATATGGAATCGGCTAAGGCATGGTTGTTCTCTCTTGCGTCTGGAGCACTTCAAGAAACACCTAAAGAACAATCACATAAAGTACGCCCAATCATCACTTTATACAATTAGAGTTTACAACAATTTAAGTAAGAAATGGAAGAAACTAAAGAGCTTCAAACTGCCTACAAGATATTTCGCGCGGTCATCTATGTGTCGCTACTCTTGGAGTTTTTCGAGTATGCCATTGACCCGGAACTACTTGACTACTGGGGCGGCATAGTTTGCGATGTTCATGACCGAATCAAGCGGTGGTTCATCTATCTGGATGGTAATCTTATCTGGAGTAAGATTGCAACATTCGTGATTATATGTATCACCTGTATTGGAACCAGAAATAAGAAGCATTTGGAGTTTGATGCAAGACGGCAGGTGCTCTATCCCCTTGTCAGTGGTGTAGGTATTACAATCCTGTCCATTTGGCTGTTCGGCTATCGAATGGACATGCGGTTCTACATGATTCCGCTGAACATCTGGCTCTACATGGCAGCTACCATCCTTGGAACCATTCTAATTCATGTTGCACTTGATAATATCTCGAAGTTCTTGAAGGAAGGTCTTCTGAAAGACAGGTTCAACTTTGAGAATGAATCATTCGAGCAGTGCCAGGAACTGATTGAGAATAAGTATAGCGTGAATATACCAATGCGCTATTACTACAAGTCGAAGTTCCGCAAAGGATGGGTTAACATTGTCAATCCGTTCCGTGGCACTTGGGTTGTCGGTACTCCTGGATCTGGTAAGACCTTCAGCATCATAGAGCCATTTATCCGTCAGCATAGTGCAAAAGGCTTTGCAATGGTAGTGTACGATTACAAGTTTCCAACACTTGCCCAAAAGCTATACTACCATTATCGCAAGAACCTTGCAGCCAATAAAAAGGCGGGCAGAGATTTCAAATTCAACATCATCAACTTTGTGGATGTGGAGTATTCACGCCGTGTAAACCCAATCCAGCAGAAGTATATTGGCAACCTTGCTGCTGCCAGTGAAACGGCTGAAACACTGCTTGAATCTCTACAGAAGGGAAAGAAGGAAGGTGGTGGCGGCAGTGACCAGTTCTTCCAGACATCAGCTGTTAACTTCTTGGCTGCATGCATCTATTTCTTCGTGTCCTACAAGAAAGTGCCATACGATAAGGATGGTAATCCTTTGATTGCAGAGATGACGGAAGAACCCAAAACACACAGACCGAAGCCAACAGGCCGTGTCTTTGACCATTCAGGCAGGGAGGTGGAACCTGCCTACTGGCTTGGCAAATACAGTGACATGCCTCATATCCTCTCTTTCCTCAATCAGGATTACAAAATAATCTTTGAGGTATTAGAAACAGACCCTGAGGTTGCGCCGCTTCTTGGCCCTTTCCAGACTGCCATGAAGAATAATGCGATGGAACAGTTGGAAGGTATGATTGGTACGCTGCGTGTCTATACTTCACGTCTGGCCACCAAGGAATCTTATTGGATATTTCATAAAGATGGAGATGATTTCGATTTGAAAGTCAGTGATCCTGCGAATCCAAGCTATCTTCTTATTGCCAATGACCCTGAAATGGAGAGCATTATTGGCGCATTGAACGCCCTTATCCTGAACAGATTGGTCACTCGTGTCAATACTGGTCAAGGAAAGAACATTCCTGTAAGCATCATCGTCGATGAGCTACCTACGCTTTATTTCCATAAGATTGACCGTCTTATCGGTACTGCCCGAAGCAATAAGGTTAGTGTTGCTCTCGGTTTTCAGGAGCTTCCCCAGCTTGAATCCGACTACGGCAAGGTCGGTATGCAGAAGGTTATTACCACCGTCGGCAATGTCGTTTCCGGCTCTGCCCGTGCTAAGGAAACACTCGAATGGCTCTCCAATGATATCTTTGGCAAGGTGGTTCAACTGAAGAAAGGTGTAACCATCGACAGAGATAAAACCTCCATCAACCTCAATGAGAACATGGACAGCCTTGTTCCTGCATCCAAGATTTCGGATATGCCTACAGGATGGATAGCTGGTCAGACGGCTCGTGACTTCATCAAGACAAAGACAGGGCGAAATGGTTCCATGAACATACAGGAATCAGCAGAGTTTCAGACCTCTAAGTTCTACTGCAAGACCGACTTTGACATGAAGGAGATACAGGCAGAAGAAGCCGATTACGAGAACTTCAAACTCCCCAAATTCTACAAATTCCCGTCAAAAGATGCCAAAGAACGTATCTTATACCAGAACTTCTGCCAGGTTAATCTCGACGTGAAGAACATGATAGACGAAATAAACAAATTCAAGACCAAATGATTTTCAGAACAGTATTAACAACTTTATTCCTTACTCTTTGTATGGGCATGGATGCTCAGGCAAATGAGTCGCCAAAACAAGCATCTATTTTTGCACTTCAACCATTTGAACGAGCTATCTGCTGCATCAAATATTATGAGGGAATCCATCGTAAGAAGGATTATCCTTATGTTGGCTATGGCCACAAGCTAAGACCAGGAGAGCATTACTCTTCTAATATGTCTCTGAGGGAAGCTGATGCGCTCTTGCGCAAAGATCTGAAGGAACTATGCTCCATGTTTCAGCAATACGGAAAAGACTCCCTCCTACTCGCTGCATTGGCATATAATGTTGGGCCTTATAGAATCCTTGGAAACAAAACAAGATACCCCAAAAGCATACTTCTGAAGAAAATTGAGGCCGGGAACCGAGATTTCAAAGTCGACTATGTGCAGTTCTGCCATTGGAAGGGGAAGAAAATATCTTCAATAGAACGTCGCCGTTATACAGAGCTATTACTTCTATATTCAGAATGATAGTATCATGGATATTGATTTGTATCTATGCAATACCTGGAATAATGACAGATTAGTCGACAGAAGAACCTACCTTCTTGTTTTCAGTTCCTCATAAAATTTGCGGCGATCTTCTTCTGATGCAGAACCTCCTAACTTTTCGAGATAGTTTTTAATTTTAGGATGTTTCGACAAATAGTTTGTATATTCTCTAAACAAATCTTCTTGAAAGCAAGAGTTTATATTTAGAGTTTTTGCTTTGTCAAGAATATGAAAAAAGTGAATTATACATTGTTTGTTTTGGAATAATTTAAATGGCCTGGCATTTGATTTTACTCTCTGCGCATACTCTCTTAATGATGATGATATTGCATGCTTAGAATTAAAAACGAGCAGTTCATTTGCCTCATTCGCGATAAGCATATTAATTGCTTCAATCTCTTTAGGTTCACTTATCGTTACTTTGCCTTTCCTGTTTCCGATTTTGTATACATTTGAATCATAAAACAATATCAACAGCTTCGGGCTTAGTGGCATCATTATACATACACCTTTATAGCCAAGTATTTTCACTCCAGCATACCCTAAAAAATCAAAATATGGATTAATAATAAAAGCAGGACAATCGGAGGTTATAAAAGTAGAGCTGCATTTAGAGTCTATACGAACTAATTTAAATGACAAATCTGCCATATTTACTACCATACCAGCATAGACACTTAATGAAAATAATGGAGGCTCATCAAAACGAAATTCTAAATGAGGATCAACTTGTTCCATACCAGTACACCGCTTAAATATTTCTAACGACATTTCATTAACATCATCACTTAGTCTTTCGGACATATAAACAGTACGACCAAGTTGCATCATTACATACGTTAAAATATTCAAGCGTTCAACCTCATGTAAGTTATAATCATTATTATTATCCAGTTTATGGAATGCTAACATGCATAGTCGTTCTATCTCTGCCAGAGCATCTTCTACATTCTGATTTTTTGAGTAAAAGTAATCTTTACTCATTGTGTTTTTTATTGAAGATTGGATAATTAGAAGATTCTTCTTTATGTTATATACTCCTATGCTCTTACCATCGTTTGAGAACAAACGTTGGTAAGACTGAGGAACAAAGTGATGATTTTTCTTTTCAGCCATTATTTATTACTCAAATATCCAATATAAATTGTCATAAGGGCACCACTTTGCGTAAAACTTGTTTATATAAAAAGCTACCCCAAACGTTCTTGACGTTATTTTGCCTTATTATTTGAAATACTTATCAATGAAGTTTACCTGCTCCTCATTAAGTATAGAATATTGAGTGTAACGGCTAATACCAATGGACTCTAATTCATCGTAGCCAAGCTCTTCTCCCCCATACATTGAGGCTACAGGGGTAAACTCATAGCAGTCATTATCAGGAACAAAGGGTGCTATCCAACAGCTTTTATCATGTCGGGGTACACTTGTATTGGTTACTTCTAATTTGTATCTAATTTGATAATGTCCTTTTCCAGACATGAAGAGATACACGATGTCACCGACATTGAGCTTTTTGTCAGATTTGCGCCAAAAGAGCTTTCCAAATAGGGCAACACTTTTTGGATGATCAAGGAATCTTTCATTTCCTTTGAGCAAAACGTATTTTATACTATTCATAATAATCTTTTGATCCTTTATGTTTTATATCTTTGAAAAATTTGGCCATAACTATTAACCCAGGATAGGCTCTGTCATTATCATAACAAACCATATCATCATCCAATTCCCACACTGACATAAAATCTGGAGGAGTAATACCTTTCAAATCTACATACAAGCGAGTAAGCATCTCACATTCCTGTGAAATAAAAGTTTCTCTAACATTCTCTTTCAGCTTCGTACCGCTGTGTGACGTAATAAAATGAAGACCTAACCGAATTACACCTTTAGTTCTTTCTTCAAAGTGCTTAATCTCATTTTTGATATTGTCAAGTTGGACGATATTCATAGTGCGCCATCTTTGTAACAATCTCTCGTCGTTTGTTGAAGATGTTGCGAAGTTGTCATAGCTATGTTTGACCTCTATAACAAAACTATAGTCCTTATAGATACACCAATAATCAATTCTACCTTGCGAGTCTTCAATTTCCAACCCTTTCTTTCTGCTGTTTCGCGTCATTGGATATTCAGCAAAAGCAAGACCCTTGCAAAGCGAGTTCAGGACGGGCATAATTAGCGTGTCAAGCTGCCGCTCCCTAAACAAGAATGGAGGTTCATAAAAATTATATTTCTTGGAATTGAAAGCTAATGCATGTTTTGACATGCCTACGAAAAGTTTTTTGGTCAATTCGTAAGCAACTCTATAGTATTCTTCATTAGATTCCTTGGCAGAGAACAAGAAACTCTGAGAATCAATTTTTGAATGTCGATATTTCATACAAGTGCAAATCCATTTTGTTTCAACCTTCTAAATTCTGAGCAACTTATTGTAAGCCCATCTTTCAAATATCAATTATTACAGTTTTTGCAATAAAGACTCTGCAAAAATACAAATAAAAAGTCGAAAAACATGAATAACAACAAGAAAATGCAATTATATGAAAGAAATTTCTGTCTATTTCCTTGTTTTTCACAGAAAAATCACTAAATTTGCACAATACGCAATAGAAATGGACGTATCTTTCATAATATAATGGAGGATTTTCCGTTTATTTTATATCAAATAAAACCTCAGCAAAATGGCAAAGGAAAAAGACTTCAATCGGCTAAAAGTGGTTCTCGCTGAGAAAAAGAAAACCAATAAGTGGTTAGCAGAACAACTTGGAAAAGACCCTGCAACTATTAGCAAATGGTGCACGAACTCTGCACAGCCAGGGTTAGAGACACTCTATCAGATTGCGGAATGTTTGGAGGTTGATGTAAAAGACCTCCTCGTTTCTACAAAAGAAGAAAACATTATCATTTATAAGAAATGACATCCAAACGAACCAAATGAGCAAAGTTAGTCAATAAAACGCGCTCTGCCAACAGGTTAGAATAAGATGGACTAACATGGATATGGATTTTCGACTTCAAATTTTTAATTTTGCAAATTATGGCAAGTTCAGAATCAAATATAGCTTCTCAAAATGAGATAGTTCTTGGCGAGAACGAGATGGTATGCTCCCTCACCAACAAGGTAGTAAAGGCTACAGATAAGGAAATGACATTGCAGTCGATGATTGCAATGATGACTGAAGAGTATGGTTTCGCTCCAGAAGACATGGAACGAGACTTCAAGGTCAAGTATGAAGACGCAAATGAAGACAAGTCAAAGACCCAGAAAGTAGATTTGGCTATCTTCAATGCTGGCCATGCTCATGATGCAGATGAACTCATTCGTTTCATTATCGTAGCTAAGGATGCTAAGGTTAAGCCAAATGACAAGAAAGCTGGCGTTGAAGCAACAACCGAAGGCATTCTATGCTCCACCGATTGTGATTTTGCTTGCTGGACAAATGGTGAAGATCTCCAGTATGTTTATTCATACGAGGATGACTTTGGTCAGGTAACTTGCGAAGCCATATCTGATTTCCCTGCTGAGGGACAGACATTGGAAGACCTTGAAGCACAAGGTGAACGCGCCATGCCTAGAAAACCAGCCAACGAATCTTTGGTAAAGACGTTTAAGCGTTGTCACGATTACATTTATGGAAATGAGGGAATGAAGAAGACTGCTTTTTGGGAACTTCTCAATCTTATTATCTGCAAGCTCTATGATGAAAAGCGTCGATTCGCTGATGCCAAGCAGGGTATCAGTTACCGCCGTCGTTTCTGGGTTGGTGTTAAGGAGCAAAACACAGAAAAAGGACAAGCAGCAGTTGCAGAACGAATCAAAGGACTATTCGAGGACTTGAAGGAAAGCAATATATTCAAGGATGTCTTTGACGGCAACGAACAAATTATGCTCTCAAACCGTGGCCTTGCTTTTGTTGCATCCGAACTTGCGAAATACTCATTCCTCGATGCTACCGTTGATGTAAAAGGTACTGCATACGAGACTATCGTAAGTAACACCTTGAAGCAGGAAGCTGGTCAGTTCTTTACTCCACGTAATATTATCAAGTGCATGGTTGAAATGCTCGACCCAGATCAGAATTGCCGTGTACTCGATCCTGCTTGCGGTTCTGGTGGTTTCCTCGTAATGGTGCTTGATCATGTTCGTCGTAAGATTGCCAAGAATCTTTATCCTGACCTTGACGATGTTCGTCTTGAAGCCAAATATAACTCTCCGGAGGTCGATGATGCTGTTCGTGAGTATGCAGAAAAAATGATTTTTGGTTTTGACTTCGATCCAGACCTGAAGAAAGCTGCTCGAATGAATATGGTGATGGCTGGCGATGGACACTCAAACATCTACAATATCAATTCACTTGAATATCCGTTTGGTAGCAAGCCCGATGTTCCTCACATCGCAGAAGCTGTTAACGATAGTATTCAGCATAGCGCAGATAAGGACTTCCATTTTGAAACTCCAGCCAACAATGCGCAAGGTAAGTTCGATATGGTGTTTACTAATCCCCCATTCGGCACCAAAGTTGAAGTTGACCAAGAGATAGCTCAACGATATGAACTCAACAGCAAAGCTCCTGAAGTTCTTTTCATTGAAGCTTGTTATAACTTCTTGAAACCAGGTGGTAAGATGGCAATTGTATTACCAGATGGTATACTTGGTAATCCGAATACCGAAAGTGTGCGTCTGTGGATTCTTCGTCATTTCAAGCTCCTTGCATCTGTTGATTTACCAGTAGAGACATTCTTACCACAAGTAGGCGTACAAGCATCGTTGTTGTTTCTACAGAAAAAAACAGATGATGAAATGCTCACCCCTATAGAAGATGAGGATTATGATGTATTTATGGCTATTGTTGAACAAGTTGGAAAAGATCGTCGAGGTGTTCCAATTTTCGAGAAAGATGACGATGGCGCAGATCTTCTATTTGAACATATAAAAAAATGGTTAACATATACGGACAATGGGCGCGAATTGATAAAGCAGAGAAAGGAAAGAGTGAAGCATTTAGCTGATGATCTACCAAAGGTAACTGCTGCATACAAACATTTTAAGGAGGAACAGAGATGAAATGCCGTATAGTAAAAAGTAAGGATGTGCTAAAGAATAAGAGGTTTGATGGAAGTTATCATAACGCAGATGTAAATATCTACAACGATGTGATAACATCTCACTCAGAGCATAAACTCAAATACTATTGTTCAAGTATCTTTACATCGGGCCGTAATAAACGTATATATACTGAGCCAGAATATGGTGATCCCTTTCTCAGTAACGCAGATGTCTCTGCGCAGGACCCATTAATGTCATGCAAGTACAGTTCTAAAAAATATGGTTATGACGAGTCTGCTGTGCTTAAAGGTGGCATGATATTAACCGGACGTGTTGGCGCAATTGGTCAAACTTCTTTCGTTCCTAAGTATTGGGAACGATATAACGCAATGGGATCTGACAATATTATTCGTATCGTAGTTAAACCTGAGTACAAAAATGGTTTTATTTATGCATACCTTGCTTCCAAAGTTGGGAATTTGTCATTTTGGAAACATGCCACTGGTGGTGTACAACCATTCATCACAGATGTAATGGTTGGTGATTTACCTATACCTAACTTCTCTGAATCTTTCCAACAGGAGGTTGACGAATTAATCCAAGAAGCAGCACGTCTTCGTGAAGAGGCGGCTGAGGCATTGGAAAATGCAAAACGTTTAATAATTGAGTTTTGTAACCAACCATTTAAAAAGAAATCTGGAAAGAATATTGGGAAAATTAATTCTTCGAAGCTATTACATTCACTTAATTCCCGTTTTGATGCGCCAGTATATATTAACGACGGAGTTAATTGGACAAAGACATTGTCTAAAGAAACCGTTTTATTAGGTGATTGTAATATAAAAACATGGTATCCTGGAATGTTCAAGCGTTCCTATGTAAAGAATGGTTATCCATACATAAAGGGGAGTGAGTTATTTCTTTCCGATCCCTTTCGTAAGTGCGAACAGTTATCTCGTTCAAGAACTCCTAAGTTAGACGAGTTGTGGCTTAAAGAAGGACAGCTTCTAATATCATGTGCAGGAGCTTGTGGTTTTATTAAGTTAATTACAAAGGAATATGATGAAAAACAAGCAATAGGATCACCAGACATCATTAGATTGGTTTCGGACGATTCTCTCTTTACTAAGGAATATTTGTTTGCATACCTTCAGATTCCTGCTATTTATGACTATATGCAGTCATTAAAATATGGTTCAGTCATAGAACGCTTCGACATTAGCAATATTAAAACAATTCCAGTCGTAAAGCCGACTCCAGAACTAAGCAAACTGGTAACGGAGATAGTAATGAAATACGCAGATAATATATACAGAGGGTACAAAGCCGAAGACAAAGCCATCTCAATGGTTGAAGCAGAAATAGATAAATGGAACAAATAACATAGTATCACGCTTATGTCACAGTTAAGGGAAGATAACATAGAATGTCCACACTGCCATCAGAAAGTCGAGTTTGACCTTTGAACATCGGTCAATGTGGACCAATATGTGGAGCTCAGAGAAAATCGAATAATCATTAAACAGGTATAATATATGGCACAAATAAGAAAACCCATACACGACGATGGTCCTGTAAATGCTGGTGAACAGCGTTTATTAGACTACCTCGACTTAAAGTTGCCAAGTAACTACATTATTATTCCCAACCTTAATATTGCCATTACTGGTCAGAACCGAGTAATGAAATATTGGGAATATGACTGCATTGTTGTGGCACCTCATGCTGTTTATCACATTGAGAATAAGGATTGGGCTGGTAATCTCGAAGGGGATGACTGGGCTTGGTTCCGTAGTGGTCAAGAGGTAGCAAACCCTCATAAGACCGCAGGGCTAAAGAGCCGTATTCTCGCCAGCAAGATTAAGAACCAGCATCCAGATTGGCGTTTTGGCCAGATACTGACAGCTATAACTCTCAGCAATCCACAACAGTCAAAATTCGGATTAGATCCTACCTGTGATTGTTACAAGCAAACATTCACATTGGGCGGTGATTTGATAGATTTTCTTACTAAGCCCGAACTTGTAGGACGTACTCCAGGAATGATTATGGATATTCAGTCACAACTTGTTGACTTACTTTCTGGCCAATCTGTTGAACGTAGAAGATCTGAACGAAAGGAAATCTTCAACTATCTTATCGAGGAGGTTCTTCAAGAGACGGAAGAGTTCACAGAATATCTGTGTGTTCCCAAACTCATTGCTACAGCACGTTATAAAGTACGTGAATATCCTCTTGATGTTGCTGGTAAGAGTCCTGTAGAACTGAACAAGCTGAGATTGATGGTTCAGAATGCAAGCTTTGCCCAAGACAAGATAGGTGCATCTCCATTCATTGTCAAGACTGATTGCAGAATGAATGAGGAGCAGACTTACTATTATGAGATAAGCCGTTATCAGGACGAAAGTTCTCTCAGAAGCAAACTCCGTCAGAAAACTTTCAAACAGACAGATAAAATCAGCATTATACTCGATGTTGCTAATGCGTTGAAAGCTGCGCATAAGGAACAGGTATATCATCGTGACGTGTGTCCTGAGAATATATATGTATATGAAGGAGGTAAAGCTGCTTTGGCAAACTTTGGTATGGCATGGTTTGTCGAACACTCTGACCTCAGTTTCACGGTAAAGAAAGATACTAATATCAAGTCCCCATATACGGCACCTGAATTCATAGATGGTGATGTCTGTTCTGGAAGTGATATATTCTCTCTTGGAGTAATCTTTTATGAGTTGATGACTGGCAAACTTCCTTTTGACAGTTGTCTCACATTTACTTCTGCATTAGGAGGAGTGCTCACAGAAGACCTCATGCCAAGCAAGGTATCAAAAGACCTTCCTGAATGGATGGATGAGGTCGTCAAGCATACAATCGTAGCAGACCCATTCAAACGTTGGCAAGAGGCTGATGAATTTATTGAGTTCATCAATAATTCCATGGATGAAGAGCAAAAGAAAACCATAGAAGCTCAAAATGCCAATTCAGGAGGAAACACCACAAGTCAGACCAAGGTTGCATATTTAAAAGACATGAAGCCTGGAGTTAAGGTAACTCCTTCTATGACACTTCATGAAATTCTTGGTCGAGGTGGATTTGGACGTGTATTCAAGGTATGGCATGATATGCAGAAACAATATCTTGCCATTAAAATCTTTGAACGCGATGCTTCTGTTGACAACGCCATCAATGAGTTTGAAGCATTAAAATCTCTCCACCACCCCAACATAGTTGAGTTCAAATTTAACGACCGTACTCAACAAGGCTTGTTCTACACATTGATGGAGCTGCTTGAAGGTGAAAACCTGCAGGATTATACAAGAGGAGACCTGCGTCTTCCTGTTGACGAGGTTTACAAGATGGCTACCCAAATCTTGAAAGCTTTGCGCTACATGCAAGAAGAGCAAGATCCTCCTATATATCACAGAGATATTAAGCCAAGTAATATCATGTGGCATAAGCGTCAAATTTACAAGCTCATTGACTTCAATATATCTACGACTACCGATGACAAGTCGTTTGGTGGAACCTTCCCCTATATGGCTCCTGACCTTGTTTTATCGGGAAATAAGATTGATTGGGACAAGTCTGCCGACACATTTGCACTGGGTATTACTATCTATGAACTTCTTGCTCATGCCTATCCATGGCCAGGAAGCAACATGCGCCCCAACATACACATGCAGCCTACGGATATTCGTAGCTACAATGATAAGTTGACAGATGAGATTGCTGAGTTTGTTATGAAGGCTATCATTACAGATAGACATAAGCGATTTACATCTGCCAAAGAAATGCTCGAAGCACTGGAGAAGATTGGTGTCAATGGTATCTTGAAGGACACTTCAACTATCTTAAATACTTCTACAGTCAATGCAAATCCAGTCGATTACATTAATTCTCTCTATAGTCAGAGTCGCCATGGAAATAGCGGCACACGAGCTGGAGCAAAGACTCATGCCTTTGATGATTTGACTTATTCCAAGACAAAACTTGACAAGCAACTGATTCAGGACATAAAGGATTTGAAGTATAAGCTGATTATCATTACCGGAAATGCTGGTGATGGTAAGACTGCATTTATCCATAGAATTGAAGATCAAGGAACAAATAAAGAATCATTTGACACAAACAATGGTTCACAGTTCTATATCAATGGCATACGCTTCGAATCTAACTATGATGGTTCACAGGATGAGGATGAAAAAGCAAACGATGAAGTTTTGGCTCAGTTCCTATCTCCTTTCAACAATCTTAGTGACTACACTCAGGCACAAGAAGGACGAGTAATTGCCATCAACGAAGGTCGTTTGGTTGACTTCCTCTCCACTCATAATGAGTTGAAAAAACTCCAAGATAACATTGAAGACTATTTCTATCAGGAAGGTCATGCTGAACTCCTCCCTGGTCTGATGGTCATCAATCTCAACCTTCGTTCTGTAACAGCAAGAGACGGTAATTCTCCAAGTCTTCTCGCTCAGCAGGTGAAGAAATTGACCCGTCCAGAGTTGTGGTCAAAGTGTGAGGGATGTCCTATTGCAGACCGTTGTTATATTAAATATAATGTAGATACCTTCCAAGACAGCAGTGCAGGTGATGAAGTAATCAATCGACTGGAATGGTTGGTAAGAACTATTGTCTATAAACGTGAGCTTCATATCACCATGAGAGACTTGCGTTCTATGATTGCATGGATGCTAACACGAGACTACTCTTGTGATGAGGTCAAGCAATTAGTGGAGTATGTTCAGACTGAACAGTTGCCTGAATACTATTGGCAGTATTACTACTTCAACGTGACAGCTCCAGTTGCATGGCCAGCGAAAGACTTCATGCTCCCATCACTTGACTCCAATGACCGCTTGGTTAAATTGCTGAGGGAAACAGATGTTGCTGGTGTAGCTTTACCTGCTTACGACCGAGACCTTTATTATACATCTAAGCGTCCTAATGACTATCTGATTTTTAGTGACCGCAAGCGCAGCTTATTAAATGACTTTAACGAAAACAATGTCATTATTCCTGCATATGAGGTTAAATCTGATGTTATAAGGATGCAGGCAACTGGTCGTCATAAGAGTTATGTGCGTCATCAGTATTTTGAAGGAAAATTTGATTTCCGCAGACGTTTGCCATACCGCTATGCAAGTATGTTCGAGGAGCAACTTCGAGTTGAAGACGAAAAGGCTCTTAAAGAAACGATGCAAGATTTGGCTTGCGCCATCTCTGCAAGTGAAGGATGCGACAATGCACGTTTGACTGAAGGTTATCTGCTTTTGGCAAGCTCCAATGTGGGTGATCCTATTTCAAAGAGCTATCGTCGTTTCCCATTGGATGAATTTGAGCTATTCGTAAACAAGACAGAACATCTGACTAAATATATCGAATACGAAAGTGATAGTCTTACTTTCCGTCACAAAACCGATAAGTTTATCCAGTTGACTGTCAGCCTTGACCTTTACGAAATGCTTCAATACATTCGTGCAGGTTTCAGTCCTTCTGTGAATGACCTACGAGGCCGATTCATTGAACTTCAGATTTTCAAAAATCTCTTAGAAGCCAAAACTTATACTGAGATTCTTGTCACGAAGAACAATAGAAAGTTCACTGTAATTCGACTCGATGGTAAGAAACATATTGTAATTGAACCTCTAAACGCTTAAAGAATACGATTATGATACTGAAATTAAAAAAAGGTACAGTAGCATTCTTGAATAAAGAATTGCTTTACGTTGACTTCAAGTCAGTAAGACTGGATCGTGTTCTTACTAACTTGTTTATTAAGATGTATGCTGATGGGCAGCCTGTCCAGCTGGCATTCAGAAAAGAATATACTATCGATACACTGAAGTCCAATCTCAATGCTCTTGAAGAACAAGGTGTAATCAATGGTGTGAAGGATAATCCTGATGGTGTGGAGGACTGGCTACGCAGTTCACTACTCGAACTGGTTAACCGTGGTAATGTGATTAAGGAACATGTATCTACCTTAAAGCCACTCCATCTGTTGAGCTTCCGCGTACAGAATAGCAAGTACTGTCGTGACTATCGTGCTTCAGACCAATTATATCTCATGTTAAAGAGCAATCCCGAAGTGATGAAAGGATTGGTGAAGTATCTAAGCAAAGGTTGGGACAAGGCATCTGGCGAAATCAACACACAGGAGGAACTTGATGTAGATACCACAGGCATTCTACACATAACAAAGCCTCTCCGTGAGCGCAAGAGTATGAATAAGGATGTCGATATTATACCCAAGCCTCTTTTGGAGAAACAAGCTGCTTTGTTTACAGATGATATTCGTCGATTACTCATTTACAAAGAAAAACTTCCACGTGCGGTTTTCATCGACTATCTGAGAATACTCTGTGGTCTTCATCTTGCACTCTATACAATGAAAGTTGTATATCTATTGCCCAAGATGATTGATGCCGGTACTAGAAATGTTGATGATGACTGGTCACTTGTAGTTGATTTGACAGATAATCTTGACAGTATTGTATCGCAATTCGCTTGTAAAGACATTGAGCGAATGGAAAACAGTTATGGCAAATACATCCGTGCTACATACATGGTTGATATTATCCAGAAAAGAAAGCGTTGCGATGTTGATGAAGCTTTCCGCATACTCAAAGAAGACAATAACAAGCAAGGAGAGTACTATGAGAAAGAGCTCAATGACATAGAGGATAGCCTTCCCAATAGCGATGAGAAGGAGTTTGATAAAAACGACTTCCATGAAATGTTAGAGTTCTTCCCAGAGAAAGATTATTTTGATATGTTTGTCCATGTACTTGAAAAGTCTAATTTGGGAGCAAGTCAGTACAAGTACATACATGATTTTGTAGATGCTGTCTGCATGAAAAACAGCTCTTCTATGTTACTGGCAGATAGCCGCTCTAAGCGTCATCCTCGAAGAGGTGCATTAGGTAGTAAACTGCTTGAAACCATGGTACAGTTGTTGGTTCTCAAAGAGAAGAGCAATGGCGGTTATGAAACACGCTCTCTCTCAATAGATGAATTAGCAAAGGCAATTCGTGAGCGTTACGGTCTAATCATCAATGGTATTGGAGAAGATCGCTTTGCAGATGCTGATGTAGAAATGAATGCAGCATTCAGAGTTAACATGGATGCGTTCAAGAATAAACTTCGTCAGATCGGTTTTTATACAGATATGAGTGATGCTTGCATCCTTCAAAAGATTCGTCCACGTTATAAATTGGAAGACTAATGGAAAATATTAAAACACTATATTACGAACGTTTCATACAACATGTTGTAGAAGCGTATTCACCTAAGTTGAAGTCAGCTAAACCTGGACATTGTATGAAGATTACAGGTCTGGCTATGAAAGAGCTTCGTGTCTTGCTTCCATTGCTTCGTCCTTTGAACAGTGGAATGGAAGTTTATATCCTGTCTGAAACGGATAAAGGAGAAGAATTTATTCATGCTACTAAACTTATTGAGCTACGTAATAATCCCGAAAAGTCGGTACTTATCCTTGTTCCGTCAAATAGTCGTACATCAGCAGAAGACTCTTATGGTGATGCAACCTTCCAAAATCTGTCTGTAGCAGAACTCCAAGATTCCTTTGTGTGGAAACTCATTCATGAATTACCAGAAGAAAAGGAATATCTTTGGAAACAGATGACAGACCTTTTTGAGGAGATAAAACCGTCAAGAACTACGGTCATCAACTATCTTCTATATTTGGAGACTAAACAATATGCCGATGAAGCTTGGGGTAATGGATTGTACCTTTTTGGTATGCTTCCTGATAAAGACCTCATTAAGAATGAAGGTTCTATCAGAAGACGTTTCATGCTCAATTTAGAGAAGGTTTCATCTGTGATGGCAGACTTCTCTTTAACGGCTGCTGACAGAATCGTTAGTCTGCCTTTAGTTAGAAATACCGTTCAAAAGGACTTGATGGTATTCTTTACTACAACGGACAATATTGAAGATGCCGTATCTCTCTTTGAGAATATTCACGATAATCATCCAGAATTCAATTATGCAGTTCTGCCTTGGATAGACAAAGACAACGAGAGCAAACCCGTAAAGGTCATGGTTGACATTGTTCCAGGAAAAGATCCCAAAAAGGAATTGGTTCGCGATGCCGATACAGGTTCCTTGCTGTTGGCTATTCCACAGGACAAAAAGGGAAAGGTTTCATTTACGATTACAACGGATCCATCTCCCAAAGACAATCCAGATATTTTCTCATTCGAAATAGCCCTTGTCAACATCGATGACTTCTCTGAAGTTGGTGTTGTTAAAAAAGCCAAGGTTGGAACTAACAAACGTGCCTCTCGTAAACTTTCATTGAATATTGCATCAGGCATGTTCGAAGAAGGTGAATATATGCTTCGTGTCCGTGCTCTTGACGAGAATGGTATTGTTCTTGAAACCTTAAAAGAGTTCAAAGAAGAACGTGTACAGGCTTCATGGCTTGATGCGAAGGAGCAGAATCCTAACCTTCAAATGGAACAGTACCGATTAGAGCAACATGTGGCATACTGCAATGAATCTGAAAGCTTTACGATTACCACTGAAGAGTATTCAGGAGAAGGCGAAGTTGACAAACGAGGTAAAGTTAACAGTTTAACTCAGGCAATTATTCATTATCGTAGTACCCATCTGTCTAAAGAAGAAGATTTGGAGCTTCCCGAAGGTGGAACTGATAGAAGTATGTGGATTGAGGGTACATTGAATAATACATACCAATTTGACTTTGGTGCTGCATATGCTTATCAGATTCAGTTGCCTAAGAAATTGATACAATTAGAAACCACGTTCCTTAAAAATGATAATGAATTTGGTCATGTAGAGGCACTGCTAAGTGGTAATCCAACAGACGCAAAACTGCTTGATCCAACAGACACAGCAAGGCAGTACCCGTTGTTTGTTGCAGCTAAGGGGCTTCGTATTCCTGATGAACTAACAGCATTGCGTCAAGACTTATTTTCAATTATACGTGAGTCTGCTGAAAATGAAAGTGGTCTAACGTGTACTACAGACTTTACTACAAATATCGGACTAATCAAAGGCTATCTCGCTGAATATGATTCGTGGTTGAGAAATCTCCAAGAGACAGAATTAAGCGAAGAGCAGATTGTTTGCTTGCAGAATCTTGACACTGTACTTTTGATTGTCGAAATGCCTGATGGCAGCAATGTCAAAGTAAAACTTATTACCCCACTTCATCCACTTCGTCTGGCATGGATGGTCAATTTATATGAGTTGTATCAGGATTGGGAAGAAAAGACTTTAGAATATCCCAAGTACCGTAAGGCATGGTATAGGAAATTAGACAAACTCTTCATGGGATTATTGCCAATGGAGATTGCCCCTCTCGTACTAAGCGAAAACTCTTTGCAAGAGGCATATCAGTATATTGGTGAAATCACATTCGGCTGGGGCGCGTATGCACAACCATCTTACGGAAGAGAAGATGCTTTTGCTTCTGGCTACCGTCAGTTGAAGTCATATACTGCGATGTTACTTAATGTGGCTCGTGAAAAGCAGATTGATAGTGATGTGAGCAAAGATTTGGTTGTTCGTCATCTGTTCAATTACGGATTGTCTCATCCATATACGGATAAACTTGTCATCAACCTCTTCAATGCTGGTGATGCAGCTGTATTTGCTCAGGCTCTCATTGAACTGGAGAAGATTGGACTTGGTCTTGACCTGACATATGAAATCCGTTTGTTCTCGGATGATAACATGCTACAATCAGGCGAAGCATTCAAAGAGTTGCTTGATCCAGAAGGTTATGGTAGAACCGCTGCTGAAGCAGAAGTATTTTCACAAGCTTCTGCAAACAGATTGTTCCCTAAGCTTCGTTTCTCTCTGAACAAGGTAAGCGACTTTATTGATGACCACGATAAGTACCAGGCACACCTTTCGTTCCTGGTTAATCCATTCGCCGTGCATACTGAGTTAGTTCGCCCTGACGAATTAAGCCGTTCATTCTACCTGAATGGAACAATTTGCCGAGACGTGGTTAATGCGGCAAAGGAAGGAAAGTCATTCGTGTGGAACAGGTATTACTCGAATAAGATACTGCCAAATCCTGTATCGGAATCTGCAAACATGGAAGTTAGCTTGTTTGCACGTTTACAAGAAGCAACAGGAAAATTGCTCTCTTCTACTCTTGAAGAGTCTGTTCCAGCTACAACACTACGCCTGAAAGAAAATGATATGATGCTGTTATCATTCGTCCATGATAGCAGTGACTGGGTTATCACTTTTGATAAAAACATGGGGCCAGAATTTTATGACTTACCATGTTTGGGCGAAAACGATATTCCTTATCTACTTGATTATGTCCCTGGTGAAGATGCTACAGGTGTTTCGTCGTATCTTACCACCAAACCTACAAGCGAGATAGGTGCATTGATGATTCCTCTCTTCCATGAATATGGTATTAACCTTGAAAGATATGAAAATTTCAAGCAGATATTGGAAGATGTGCGTTCTGTAAGTAGTTCATTGATTATGCAGGTTAATGCAACCTCTCGTAAAGGATTTGAGGTCATTGGCACCACACTTTGTAAACGATTCTTGGAGAAGAAAGGGATAACAAAAGAGTCATTCCTCATTCCAATTGACCTCCATAAAGAATTGTTTGCAGACTTAGAAAACGAAAACAAGGAACGTGCAGACAATCTCGTAGTTAAAATCGACTCTGCAAAGAAAGAAATTCTGTTTACGGTAGTTGAAATCAAATGCCGCAATGCACATTACAATGCGGAAGAGCTTCATGCTAAGATGGTTAATCAAATTGAAAATACAATCTTTGCACTACGCTCACACTTTGAAATCGCAGTAGATGGCTATGATAGACTTGACAGAGAGCTCAAAGTATTGGAATTGAAATCATTCTTGGAGTTCTATATTCGTCGTGCTATGCGCTATGGCCAACTTGACCCAGAGTTTGCACACGAATATTTAGTATTCATGAGTAAGTTAGCTGATGGATATACCATCAGATTTAAGCAGTTAGGAGTTGTGTTTGACTTTACTCAAATGGAACGTCAGAAGAAGCACTTCTATGGAGATGCACTCATTTACTCGATGGGAGAACCAGTAATTGGTGAAATCCTTAATACCGAGGGAACTTTGAACACCCAGGTACTTGAAGCAATGGACAAGGAAATCGTGAACTTCTTTGAGCCAACCCTAACTCCAAGAAAAGACCCTGACGGGGAAATTTCTGTACCTGTACAACCTTTTGTTCCTTCTGATGAGCCTGAACAGGATTCTGATTACGAAGTTATAATTCCAAAGAAGACAACTGTTAAGACAGGAACCGAGAATCCTATCTCAGACATTCAAGACGAACCTATAAATCCTTCTGTGGATCAACCTTCTGTATCATTTGAGCCGCAGGAAGAGCCTGAGCATATCGATGTAGATGACACACCTCATGCCACCGAGTCTGTAACTAAACCATCCGAAGATGTGGAAACACCTTCTGAATCAGAACCAGTTTCTGTGCCAGAGCCTATTGATCCAAACTACGAGAAGCCGTCTTGTGATGTTATTATAGGTAAGAATGGTGATAGTCCCCAGTTCGGTATCATCGGTAAGATGAATAGCAATGGCCGTGTAATAGGTCTTGACTTAAATGAATGCAATACAATCAGCTTGTTTGGCGTTCAAGGTGCTGGAAAAAGTTACACCATTGGCTCAATTACAGAAATGGTACTCCGTCAATTCTCTAAGGTGAACTTGTTACCTGCACCAATGGCCAGTGTTATTTTCCATTACAGTGATAGCATGGATTATGCACCTGAATTCACATCTATGGTATATCCAAATGATGAAGCCGGACAATTAGCAAAGCTCAAAGCTGAATATGGAGCAGAACCTGGCTGTATCAAAGATGTTATCCTTCTTGCACCAGAAAGTCAGGTGGAAACCAGAAAGGAAGAGTATCCTGATATTGAAGTTCATCCTATAGGATTCGATTCTTCAGAATTGGCTGTTCGTGATTGGATGTTCTTGCTTGGGGCAATGGGAAATGACTCAACCTACATCAAGGAGTTGAAGCAGATTTTGAAAGCCTGCAGAAATGACATGAGTCTTATCAATATCCGAAATGGTGTTGCAAACAGTAACCACATGAGTACATCCCAGCGTTCTCTTGCAGAGCAGAAACTGGATTTTGCAGAAGAATATATAAGCGATGGTAACAAACTACAACAATACATGAAGCCAGGTCGGTTGATTATCGTTGACCTTCGTGATGAGTTCATCGAGAAAGACGAAGCTCTTGGTCTGTTTGTTGTTATGCTCAATATTTTCTCTTCAGTATTGAAAGTGGATGGACGTGCGTTCAACATATTCATTGTATTTGATGAAGCACATAAGTACATGAACAACAAAGAACTTGTGGGTTCAATCACAACTGCTATCAGAGAAATGCGTCATAAAGGCGTTTCTATAATGATTGCAAGTCAGGATCCAATGAGTCTTCCTACAGAGATTATTGAGTTAAGTTCTATTGTTGTAATGCATAGGTTCAGTTCACCTGCATGGGTTAAACATGTCCAGAAGGCAATCACTCCATTACAGACTCTCACTGCTACCGAAATGGCTACTTTGGGTTCTGGAGAGGCATATTTATGGGCAAATAAAGCAACTGACAAAGCAATTACTCAAAGACCAATAAAGATTAGTATTCGTCCTCGTGTTACGAAACATGGTGGCGATACAATTCAGGCAGTTAAGTAATGAGAATATATCAATATACTAATAAAGGTAATCGAGAAGAGAATCAGGATTTCGTTATCCATGGTTCCCTTCCCGATAACGCTGCTTTTTTCGTTCTTGCTGACGGCATGGGTGGCTATTCTGATGGAGCTGCTGCATCAAAAGTAGTTTCAGAAGCCATTTACGACTTTCTGGATATGAATTATCAGCATTATACACCTGCAGAACTTCTAAAAGAAGCCATATCATTTGCAAATGATGCCTTGATGTTAAAACGAATGGCTATGGCTGCTCAGAAGATGGGATGTGTTATAACTGTTCTTCTTATTTCTGAAGGATATGCCTATCTAACATGGCTTGGTGACAGTCGAATATACATGTACAGGGATGGTCAAGAAGTTTATAGAACTGAAGATCATTCTGTTGTTAATGAACTGGCTAAAATTAAAACATTACGCGCTTCAAGTTATGAGAAGTATTCTTCTATTGTAACTAAATCGATAATGGGAGTTGAAACTGTTGATGTTGCACCTGTCAGAAAAATAGAGATAGAAACTGGCGATGTGTTTATTCTCTGTTCTGATGGTTTCCATAAGGAGATTGACATGACAAAGGCATTGTGCTATGATGATTCTAAGAAGGAAGAATTAGATGCCATTGCTAATTCTATTTCTGACAATTTTTCATTCATTAAAGTTGAGATATGATATTGAATAATGCAATTATCGAGGATATAAAAGAAAAATCAGGTCTCTTGTTTGACAAAGCAGGAGACTTTAGCATTTTATCCTCTCTTATTTTTAAGGAAACAGGACGAAATATTGGCGTAACCACTCTGAAACGGTTATTCCACTACATACAAGATGATAGAAAAGCAAGTGAATACACATTAAACACCATAGCATTATATGTCGGCTATAAATCATGGGAGGAGTACTCGTCAGCAAAGAATCTTGTTAGTGACTGGGGGTATAATGATGAGACCCTATATATCCATGCCCTTGAAATAAATACAAAAATCTTCATCCAATATCTGGATCGCAAAATTACCTTTGTTGTTGTTAATCACGAAGGCGAGAACTACTTGAAGGTTGTTTCGAGTGAAAACAGCAGTCTAAATATAAATGATCTTCTCTTTGTCTATAAAATCCGCAAGGGAGAGATTCTTGAAGCAGAAAAAGTAATTCGAGGTGATAGCATCGGCAACTATAAGACACATGGTGAAATAATTAACGTTGAACTTATAAAGGACTAAAAACATGATAAATATCCCTAAAAAGGACTTTATTACAGATGACAAAAACAATACGGTTTGTTTTTCAAGTCTTCTTCCTACAGAAAGTAGCGGATTAAGTTCTCGGTTAAGGAAAGAACTGTATGGCGCATTGAAGGAGGCTGTCAAGCCCTTAAAGAATTATGAGCTGTACAATACTCGTGATATATGGGTCAGAGACTACATGCCTGTACAATTAACGCCAGATTTATTCTTAAACTACACATATAATCCGGATTATCTAAGTGAACAAAAGGCTTATATTACCAATTGGCTTATTCACAAAGTTCATGTTCGTCACAATGAAAAGCTTGACCTTAACTTTGTGACTATACCACTTGTTCTTGATGGAGGTAATATTATAAAGGCTATTGATAAATTTGGTCATCCAACTATTATCATGTGCAGTAAAGTTCTTAACGAAAACAATCTGTCAAAAAAAGAACTGATCGATTGGTGGGATATATTCTTTGATGGACAGATTCGTCTTATTCTCATAGATTGGGAAGGCAAAGAGGAAAATCCAATTGGACATGCAGACGGAATGATTCGCTATATATCTGAGGGGAAAGTTCTTATCACGAATTACTGCGATTTGGATGATGAAGAACGCCTAACAAAACCATTGAACGAATATTTCGATATTGAGCGTCTTCATTTCGGAGATATAGAAGGAATTAAAGACACTAAGATGTGGAGTCTTATGAAATCTAAGAGCTGGGGATATATCAATTTCTTACAAGTAGGGCGACACATCATAATCCCTTCATTAGGATGGAAAGAACTCGACACAGCCGCAAATCAACAAATCAAGGAAGCATTCGGTCCTTCTTATGAAATAGAGTCAATAAATTGTGACATGACTGAAATCCTTGAAAATCCAGATATTAACACGAATAGCGGTGGAGGTTTGAATTGCCTAACTTGGACATTATTAAGTTCTGAATAGATTTCGAATAATAATGGCTGCCTACAACATGTATAGGCAGCCATATTTGTACTATTTTGAAGGTGTATTCAAAAGTTTATCAATATTGAAAGTGAAAGTATAGTCATTCTGGATATTCTCAATCATGATAGGCATCATGACGGTCATTGTCTTTCCGACATATCCAGAAGCTTCTGCATTAAAAGCTTCAGGGGTTTTATATACACAAGGTATCAAGTAGCTTTCTCTCCAACCTCCGTATTGACCAGAGACATAATATACATTATCGGTTGGCAAAAGAATATCTGAAATACTTGCACCTTTTGGTACCGTTGTAGCTGGCTGTGAACTATTTCTTTCAGCATATTTTACGCCAGAATGCATAACTCGACCAACTTGACCTTTTGTATCTACATAGCTTACATCATCCCAGTTGATCTTTAGTGTATGACCTGATTTATTCTTCAAAGTAAAGTTGAATTGCTTGCTACTTACATACCATACAATATCTATGTAATCGTCTTCATAGCGATATTTGCTGATACCTTCTTCATCAAAAGTGACAACCTTGGTTTCACCGAATTGCTGTTTAGCGTCTGCAGGACTTTCAACTGCACTTAGACCAACCGAATAACTTGCGACATAACTCTTGAAAGCGCCGCATGAACTGAATAAGAATGATGCACAAAAGAGTGCGATAAAGCTTAATTTCTTCATGTTACCAAATTTTTATTAGTTATAATGATTTGGGCACAAAGTTACAGATATTTTTATATACATATTCAAAATCACTTGAAAGTGGACTAACATGGACAAACTCGTTTCGTCATTTAGATGATACACATTTACTATTCTTGTAGTGAACGAATATAATCAATAAGGATGGTAGGGTCAAAAGCCTTGCCATCCTTTTTTGTTGTCAGATGCAGATGTTCACCTGTGGATGCTCCAGTATTGCCTGTTAATCCCAATGGCTCTCCAGCTTGAAGGTAATCATTGGTCTTTACGTATTGTTCTGATAGATGGCAATAGCTGACCGTGTAATTAGCCGTCTGTACTGTCACGTATTTCCCAGAACGGCTGTCATATCCTACCCTAAGCACCTTGCCTGGCAGCATCGACAGGACATTCTCATGTCGAGCATGAAGGTCGATGCCGTTGTGCATGATATACTTATGATATACAGGATGCATCCTCATTCCGAACTTTGAATTTATCTGTATCTTCTTTAGAGGAAAGGACACACTGAGGTACGTCCTCAGTCTCTCTTCTTTCCCTTCCATCCTATCGGGAATATCAGTAGATGCAGTATCTGACAGCAGAACACTATCCTTCGGAGCAACTGTTTGTTCTGAAGGATTCTTTATTGTCTTGATTGATGGGCGACTTGCAACATCACCGATGGTATTGAACTGTGCGAAACTTGCAATCGGAACAAATGCCGATGTGAGTATTACGAGTATTGATTTTTTCATGGTGCAAAATTAGTGCTCTTGTGCCACTTGGGAAAATATCATCAGACAATACCTTACGATTATAACATTTGATAAGTTTTGAGTATGATTTCTTCTGCAAAATTATACTCAAATGTTATCAAGACTCAAAATCGACCTGATTTAGTGTTTTCTTCAGCTAAGATGAATAATTATGGTGTACCTTCGCAGCCAAAATTGTTTCATCAACTGATAAAAATTGAAGAAAATGCAGTTTACCGAGAACGAAATTCCATTCCAGACCCTTGACCGTTTGGGTCTGACCCGTGAAATGATTGAAGACCTCCCTGTC
>Ga0310694_10001518_pt1 | contig 26138 bp, 36 predicted proteins | sample 174DNAGHGhighgp2_FD_203884 | JGI IMG/M metagenome (GOLD analysis project Ga0310694, IMG submission 203884) | Sheep rumen microbial communities from Palmerston North, Manawatu-Wanganui, New Zealand - 1742 DNA GHGhigh gp2 (v2) (version 2) | ecosystem: Host-associated > Mammals > Digestive system...
TCATTTGGAAGTCTAATATCAATCAGCTGTTCATCATAATATTTAGACGAACCAGCAACTTCAATATCGAAAAAGCAAATATTCCAATCGTTGATATCTACGGAAATTTCTTCCTTATCATATCGTTCATGCATGAACTTGACGACTGGTGTAAGATCTGATTCAGCAACAGTTATGCCACTTTCTTTAAATCTTGCAATAGTTTCTTTATATTTTCCAACTTCTTTGATATCTTTACATGCGTGACGCTTTAATGATTTCTTATAAATGTCTTTATATGCGCCTTCGCCTGTTTCGTCGGTTATGTAGCACCATGGCATATAATCATGTTCTGACCAACCAACTTTACCTTGTTCTTTTAGATAGATTTTATTTTTCTTAAAATCATAATAACAATTTTTATATCCATTCATTTTTATTTTTCCTTCAACTCGCTGTATTATACGGAAATTTACATATTTATAATATAGAAAAAATATGACCTGGAATCCAGATCATATTTTTATTTTAAATATTTTATTGAATTAAATATTCAATGCTTTAACGAATGCTGCTACATCAGTCATAGCCTGCATGTAACCATTCTTAAACTCTTCCTTGCTAGAAGGAACATTAGTCTTCTTAACTTCATCGAGACGAGCAGGAATAAACTGCTTAATTGCACGAATCGAATTAACAAGAACGTCTTCAGAATCGATAGCATCGTTAAAATTGTTTCCATTAGTAGTCATAGTAATTTACCTCATTAATTTACTGTTTTGTTAACCAAATGTTATATGTTCGCAAATCTTCTTTTTGTTTGCGTACATTATCTGGAATCATACCTTGGAATTCCTGTGGTATATCAGAGAAATCTGGTGGCTGTTCATATTCATCCCATTGGCTTTGCATAGCTATGAGATTTGCTATGTCAGGCATACCTTCTAATACTTCTTCCATATTTAATGGAGTTTTCTTGTCTCTTTTATATTCTGGAATCATTTTCTAAATAGTATTCTTCCACGTGTCATATCATAAACGGATAATCCAAGCTCTACTCTATCGCCGGGCAAAATTCTAATTCTATTTACACGAATTTTACCACAAATTGTACACAAGATAACTTGGTCATTATCTAATTTCACATCGAACATGGCGTTGGGTCTAGCTTCTATTACAGTGCCTTCAACAACCACTTCGGACTGATTTTGTTTTTCACTTTGTTGAGATTTGTTTTTATTAGATTTATTCTTTTTCATTAGATTATTATGCAGAAACATTATCAACGTTGATATCAGGAACTTCTGGAATTTCCGGTTCATTCATTGCTTCCTCAAGAGCGGCTTGAGCAGCAAAAGCCGGATTGACTTCTTCTTCGTCTACGATATCTAAATTTTCTTGTTGAATTATTTCATCTTCTTTTGTTTGAGTATTATTAGATGTTTTCTTTTCGATAGATTCTTGAATTAATTTAGCATTGGCTTCAATGCCTTTCAGAGTATTATTTATTTGTTCAGTTCTAATAGAATCTTTTGCTTGTTCATTAAGAGATTGTCCAAGCAAACTAATGTCGAAGTTATTATTCATATCTTCGAACTTCTTTTGTATAACTTCCGGTTTTGCTTCTTTTATAGGTGTTGCTACTTTTTCAGTGACTGTAGCAGTAGATTTACTAGTTTTAGCCGGAGCAGTTCTTTTTACAACCTTTCTCTTCACTGGAGCTGGTTGTTCAATAATTTTTGTTTCTTCCTTTGGTGGATTAATGACAGCTTCGAAAAATACTTCGATATTTTCATTAATCTTTTCAAGACCTGTCATACCATAACGATAGAACATACCTTCAACTTTTGAATTAATTGCATCCATCATTGAATATGCTTCTTTCAAAGCAGGATTTGCAGATTGAGTTTCTGGAGTAATAATACGTCTACGTCTTGGAGCCTCTACAGGAGTCTGAATAGGACGTTCGAGCTTATCGAATGGGTCTTCTACAGGCTTTCTAACAGGAGCCGGTGCAGGAGCTGGCTGCGGAACCGGACGCGGCATTGGTCTTGGAGCCGGGGGAGTTTGCGGAATAGGCTTATGAATGGGTCTCGGACGAGGAGACGGACGTCTAATGCCTTCTTGTAAATCGGCTACTTCGTCATCTTCGAAGTAAAAATCATCTTCTTCGTCAAGTTTATGGCGTTGAGCTTCCATAGCCTTTTGTTTTTTGTGTAAGGCAAAACGTTCTTCTTCAGTCATAGCGTTCTTTTTCGCTTCTTTGTTATAATAGTCTAAAAAATCACTCATATTCTATACCGTTGTTCGTTATATTTATAATACTTAATAATATTATTCCGTTTTTAATAGAAGTAGATATGATTTATATATATCTTCTGGGTTTAAAACTATATTGTATTTGACTTCATATAAACCCCCTAAAATATTCAATAATATATTTTCATACTGAATTACAGTATAATATTTTTCAGGGTCGGAGTCTTTTAATTTGACTAATTCGGCTATATCATCAAAAGACCAGAAATAATCTGTATAATCCGAATACTTACAACATAGTTTACTGCTAATCTGTTGTATTGATTCTATTATATATTCTTCGTTTAAAAATGCAATAATAGCATTTAATGGAGAAGTTTCATAAACTTTCTCAGCACTAGCTATCTTTTTAAGAAAATCTAATAATACTTCAGATTCTGATTTTTTATTTGGATTCTTCTGCATTTAATTCATCTTCCAATTGACTAATAGACTTATTAATCAAGAATTTATTAATTTTTTCAATTGTGGAATCGATATCAGGCATGTCTATATTTAAAATATGAACATAAAGTAAACCTGCAAATTCTCTACTTATTGTAAGAAAATTATAATGCGCCATCGAGGCAATGAATAGCGCATAATAATCTTTCATTGGAGTATCTGGAAGACCTTCAAATACATCTTCCAGATATTCAGCTTTTAATATTTCATTAAATATATTTTCCATATTTAAATCAATTTGGTTTTAACTTGGTCAATCAATCCAAGCTTCTTAGCTTCAGCTGCAGACATAAAGTTATCATACGAAGTAAGAGATCTAAGTTCTTCCAGTTCTTTTCCTGTCTGTTTCTTAAAAATCTTATTCATATTGTCTGTCCAAACCTGCAATTCGTGTTGAATAATACTGATATCGTTTAACTTACCACCAGTAATTTCAACGCCAGCTTGGTGAATCATAATTCTTGAAGATGGGAATGCAAATCTCTTACCGATTGTTCCGCTTGCAAGAATAACTGAAGCCATAGAAGAACAAGAACCAATACAAATAGTTTGAACTTCAACTCCCTTACGTTTCAATTCATTGATACAGTCAACAATAGCAAAGCCTACATCACATTCGCCACCTGGGGAAGAAATATAAATTGTAATCGGCTTCTTTGTTCCGTCATCATAGAATGACAATTTTTGAATAATATGAATTCCCATTTCCCAAGAAATATGTCCGACAAGGAAAATAACTCTTTGAGCTTCGAAATAATTATTACGAACTACGTCAAAATAATTACCGATTTCACCGAGATTAACTTGCTGACCTTCTTGTTCTTCCGGCGGAATATCATTGATATCGTTTTCATCCGGTTCAGTGACTACTACATTTTGCTGTGATGTTTTTCTTGAAGACATTAATATACCTTTGCGTACTATTTAACTTAATTATTTTGGGTTCTTTTGGTGTATCAAATTCGGGATCATCAGTCGGTTTAATATCCGCACATTTTACGATTACTTTACCAAACTGAATAATTGATTCCACGCCACAATACTTAATAATTTTATATCGACGTTCGACTAGGTTAAATTTAAAAATACCAAAGTCACCGTCTCTTCTTAAAAACTGATAAGTATTATTGGCACTATCTTTATATATATGTCCAATCTTAAATGTCATACTATACCAGTTTCTGCTTTCCTAAAAAGGTATTGATTTTCTTTGACAGGTCCATGTTTTTAGCTGCAATGACTTTCGCTTCTTCTTCATTATAATTGTCATAATCCTTGACAAAAATTTTTGCATAGTCATCAAAATGTTCATTAACATCTTCGAGAACAGAAGCGTAAACCGTCTTAACTAAGTTCAATGGTGTCACTTCCTTTTGATTCATTTGAATATTCATAGATTAGTTTCTCCAGTTTTTCAGTAAATTCTTTTTTCTTTTCAAATTCGGGTAATATAGTTTCCACGTAAGCATACCATTCGAAAATGGTTTTAAAATGCTTAAAATTATCATTTACTTTAGCTGCCTGATCTACTACTGCTTTTAATGCTTGTAATTTTTTAGGGTCATTGACAATAGAATAAAAATCTTTTTCTTTCCTAAAAAGTGGCGGCATTTTAAATGATGATTTTCCATGTGCCATATTATTCTTTGTCCTTATTTTGTTCAAGCTTTAAACATTCATTAATCAATTCAGAAGTTTCAGCATTCTTTTCAGGAGTATTGAACTTGTGAGTAAGTTCGATTGCCTTTTTAACTTCAGCTGCTGCTTTCTTGATTTCGGCTTCAGTCTTTTCTTGCTCTGCCTTTTCCTTCATTTCCTTTAACTTCTGTTCTTTTTCAGCAACATTAGCAGTCCATGTATTAATGAAATCTTCAGTTGCTTCGCTTAAGAACTTTTCATCAAGAGGCTGATTCGGATTAATTGCATAATAAGCATCAAAGAGAGTATTCGTAATCAATTCATTTGCTGTAGCTGTAACGGGCTGAACATATGAACGACCTTTTTTGTTATACGGATTCTTAGGATAATTAATAAATCTCTTGTTATCACGTTCAATAAGTTCTAATCCAGTAAGCAATAATCCATTATCTAAAAAGATCATACCTACACCGATTGCGCCTGTGCGACTTTTTCTTTTATAAGGATAAACCTTAGCTTTAGTTATTTTTAATTCGTTCATATATTCTCCAGTTTATTATTCTTTTTCTTCAAGTGATTCTGCATAAGAAGTGAGTTCTTCTACAGCAGAGTTATAAGTTGTGGGTTCAAGAATTCCATTTTGTGTAACGATACCAAGAACTTGTTCAAACATTGCCTTAATAACATTTGACGGTTCTGCTTCAATAACGGCACACATTTTTGTAACGATTTCTTCTGGAATTCTATGAATAAAAGTAGAATCGTTATTATAGTCAATATAGTGCTCATGGAAATCTTTGATATACCAAATTGCCTTCTTAAGGTCTTTCTTTGGTGTTCCTTTGTCACGATATCGCATGCAATACTTCCAACAATTTCCTAAATCAAACTGTAACCAACGAGTGATTTCGATTGCTTCGATACCAGATTCATGAGAACGATAATGCTTAGGTTCGTTTACTTCCTGTTCGAGTGTTTGTCCATTGATCATAGAGCAGTGTCCTCTTTATTTAACATTTCTAAGATATTATTCTGGAACTCTTTACTATTTGCTGCATGTTCTTGCAATCTCTGTTCCTTTTCATATTCTTCCTTTGCCTTAGAATTTCTTTCTAATGCCATGAATACACGAATTGGAATAAATACCGTCAAGAAATATCCAACAAGAATTCCAATTATAGGTAAAATATTTTTAAAGAAATAAAATAAACCGTCTTGAACGGTATTACCGAAGACTCCAGTAGAGCCTAAGATAATACTGTAAACTAAGACAGCTATTGAAATTATTGTAATTTTAGAGCGTTTCGTCATCGAGAATTACCTCAATATCAGATTCAGCTAAGATATAACATTTTTCAGTTGTGACCTTACCATCAGCACCAGCAATCGGAAGCTTTAATTCCTTGTTATTATCCTTAGCGTCGACATAAACAATCTTGTCACCAACCTTAACATCAGAAGTTAACTTATCGCCAAGCATGATAACTGTTGCTTCGACAAAATGACCTTCTTGGTCGAGTTCAGGAAGGTAGATACCACCTGACGTTTTCTTTTCACCAGAAGCACGCTTAACGAGAACATGCTTGTCCTTAATTTTCTTTACTCCGTTCATATTTCCTTCTTTATCAGTAGTCAACAAAATATCAAGTCCAGAATCTGGAACTTCATAGAACTTTTCCTTTACAATTTCACCCTTTTCATTCTTCATCGGAATGGTAAGCTGAATTGCTTGCATTTCAATAAATGCAACCTTATCGCCAGGCTGTGCCATACACGGAACTCTCTTATTAAGTTCAGCATTATACTTACCTGGACCAGACAAATATACTGTTCCTGTGATATTATTGATAGTCTTATTCATTTCAAGAATATAGATACCACCAGCAGTTTTCTTATCTGTAGCGTCACGCTTAATAAGGACATAGTTTTCCTTAACAGACTTAATACCAACAATCTGACCATTTCTATCTTCTGCAAGAACAAGCATACATTCGGTTGACATAACCTTATTAAACTTCTTCTTTTGAACAGTTCCATCTTCTGCCTTTACAGACAGTTCAATTTCTTTGCTAACGCCTGGATTATAAACTACTAAATCACCAACTTCAAGGTCGACTGGAACCTGAACATTATGCTTTTCATTAAATCTACCAGGACCAATTTGTGTAACACGGCCAAATGCCATGGGAATGGTAAAATTATTCGGCAGAACTAATCCACCAGACAATAATTTATCTAATGACTCAACATTTTCAACAATTACATTGAAATCAAGAATCTTCATTTATTACCTCTAAATTATAAATTAATCAAAAAATCATGCTTTGTAAATTTTGAATTTTCAACATGACAGCTATTCGTAATCAATAGCTTACCGTCGGATTCTTTTATTTCTTTTTTATTTCCATAACCATAATGCCATACTTTCGATTCATTTTTTATCTTCATGGCTTTAGGTTCATAATAAGAAACCATTACATCGACAACTGGTGATTTATTTATAATTTTTTCGTATCGTTCTTTTTCGAAATCCATATAATCTTTCTTGGATTCGGTCCACCAGTTCCATTGGGAAATATCTTCCCGCATGTCAAAACCCATAAAACCCCCGAGCACAAGCTCATCAACACTAAAAATATTACCGTCTAATCGCTCGGGGGTGCATTTATTCTTTTGTAAACGTCTAAAATTATTCTTTATTGTTTCAAACTTTAAATCAAGCGGTATATCGGATTTCAAATCACAACCACCATAAACATAATAAACATTTGGATATTTTTGTGCTAATTTAATTAAAAATGTAATCTCAATATCCAAAAATTCCGATATACCGCCTGCTATACAAACTACATCAGCTGGTAAAAAATATTCGTCAATATATCTATCGTATAATTCACCCTTACGCTTTCTATCGTTATGAGGTAAATCAAGATTATTGACGAAATAAAATTCCATTTAAGCCTTTAATTAAGCAACAATTGCCTTACGAAGTGCACGTGCCATAGTGAGAATCTGCTTGTCAGCATCAGACTGCTTCTTCTTCCATCTTACAATACGTTCAGCTTCTGCACAGACACAAAGTGCAGTAGAAGAAATCTTTGTAAGCTTAGATTCGGCAGTGCGAACGATGGACGGATGGCGAATCTCCATACCACGAAGCTGTCTACGGTTACGAGTTTGGCATTCATCAGATGCAACGACGAAAACCTTGCCATTCTGATTGTTCATAACACAATCACACATTTCAAAATTATTATTTTTCATTTTTTACTCCATTATATTGTTTTAAATGTAAACATTAATATAGTAATTATTTTGTGGAGTGTAAAGTTTTGTAAAAATATTTCTAACTTTCTATGTAAAATATTTTTAGATTAATCATCAAACCATTCTGTAATTTCTTGGTCATTTATATCTTTATAGATAACTGCATAGCCTTTATTGGTTTTGTAAATACCGTCAATCGATAAGCTATCTTTTGATTGAATACTATGTGGACCACTTGTGCTTTCTGGATGATATATAAGACGATGATGTGTTGGACATAATGTCAAAGTAACATTCTGATTTAATCTCGGCCATAATTCTCTTGGAATAATATGATGAAATTCAATCTTGCTTCTATCTTCTGTCTTATAAGTACATCCAGGAAAATGGCAAATAAAAAGTTTCATTCTGAAGTATATATAAATAAATTATATGATACTTCGCGAATTTTTAGAAACATCAGTGCCAGCTAATAAATTGTTGGACCTTGTATACAATAATGACGATATTATTATCAATCTTCCTAGAGGAACCGAATTACCCGAGTATGATAGTATTGCCAATTTTTTGATTTTAAAGAAACCTTTGTTAGATCAATTAGAAGAAAAAGGTTTAACGTTAAAAGATTTTGATAACATTATTCAAAAATATGGTTGGTATGTATCGATTGTTAATACCGGAACGATTCATCTTCTGAAAATGCATAGCGTCGATAAAGGATATTATGACCTAGATGACATCGATTTTGATAATATATTTTTACATTTTTCTCCAGTAAAGCCTTCAATTATTACAACACAAGGTATCAAGGCGAAAAGTTCAGAATCTGATGATGAAGAATTCGATGATAGAATTCGTTATCCGAATGCTCGTGTCTACCTTTGGAAACTTCGTGGAATGTATAAAACTTCTGGAAATTTCAATTTAGACTTTATCAAGCGTTTTCGTCAACTTACAGAAATCCTTGATGCAACAGATTATGGTAATTATGTTTACATTATAAAATTACCAAAAACTATACAACTTCATTATGATGAAGAATATGGTCGTGATACCCCTGCCAGATATATTACACAGAACGTATCGCCAAGTCAAGTGATGTTTCTTTCTACCGTGTCGAAAATAAGAGAAAAAATAAAAAACGGTGAAGAAATCATAGATACAGATGACTTGAAAGAATTTTTACAATAATCTGTATTGCATTTGTAATACGTTATATAAAAATATAATAATTTAGAACGGGTTTGTAAACCCGTTTTTAACATTTATTTTAATTTTAGCGTAATATTATAAATAAGTATATGAGTGATGTAATTGATGAAATCTTAATACCAGGTCAAGATCCGATGATGCCTGAACCACCACAGGGTTCTCGTTCTCGCTTAAAACCAGTTCCTCCTGGTCCAGTCGGTCCAATGCCTCCGCATCCTGGTCCAATGCCTCCTCCAGGCCCAATGCCTCCTCCAGGCCCAATTCCAGGTCCTGTTCCTGGCTCTATGCCTCCGTTCCCTCCGCCATTTCCGCCGAAGCCTCCGTTCCCGCCAGGTCCTCCAGGTCCTCCGCCTAATAATTGCGACCCTGTTCTTGAAGGAACGACTATTCAGAATATGGCACAAATGCGTAACTATATCAAGTTAATGCTTGGTTCTCCTGTTATCTGTATTGAAATTTCTGACCAACAGTTGAACTATATTATTGGTGACTGCATTAGATATATTCAGCGTTATTATTATAGACAAGGCCATTATCGTGATTATTTGATTCTCGAATTACAGCCGGGAAAAACGCATTATAAGATTTGTCAAGAACTTGAAACAGTTGTAGATTTCCAGACTGCAAACTGGCTAGGTGACATTAATGAATTGTTTACACTTCCGCATAATGCACTTTACGATTCAGTTATGAGCATGAACAGTTCTTCTATCTTTAGAGGTGCATGCTATGGAAACAGTGCTGGTTATGGTGACGTTTTAGGTAGCTGGAATGCTGCATTAATGTGGCTTGAACAAGCAAAGATTGATTTCGGTGAATCTTACCAAGTCAGATATAATGAAAAAGAAAAAGAATTATCTATTTGGCCGACTCCTCGTAAACCAGTTCGTGGTATTATGGAAGTATATAAGCGTCAACGTTCTATAAAAATCTTCAATGATGTAATGTTTAGAAAGATGGTTGTTGCACGTGCTGGTATGGTATGGACTAATTCTTTACGTAAATATTCTATTACTATTGCTGGTGGTGGTCAGTTGAATGCTGATTCTCTATACAGCTCTTATAAAGAAGAATACGATTACTGTCTTGAAAATATCAGACTTGAATCTCCTCCAGGCGAATTCTGGATGTCGTAAAATTAAAAAACCAGGAGTTAATCCTGGTTTTCTTTTTAATCAATTTTTAACATTCTTTCTTTATAGAATGGTTTTAATTTTTCAAGTTCTCTAAGAATTACTCTGTCAATATTATTAATATCATCATTTAATTCATCGATATGCTTTTTAAATTCACCAATATCTTTTGACATTTTAGCTTGGTCAATCTGTTGTATAGAGATAATCTTTAAATCACCAATATATTTTGCAGCTTCTATGGCACGTTTTGTTCCCTTAATCTGCGGCATATTTTCAGCAATATACTTAATTGGATTATCTGACTTCAAAGCATCCATAACTATATTGATATGTTTAGAAGCAAGTAATCTGAGATATGCTCTCCAGCATTTATCTTCATATTCCTGTTTTTCAGCGACACACATTTTTGTTTCAATGTCTCTTCGCCATTCAATCCAGCGTTTCATTAAATCAAGAATATTTCCAGTAAGAACCTTTGTATCTACATCTTTTTCTTCAGATTTAGACTTAGTTCTTTCCAGAGCATAATACCTATAAGAACAAGATTTAATTAAATGCTTATGGATTTCTTTTTCGAAATCAGCTTCATTCTTAAATACAACTTCAAGCTTACAAGTTTCTGTTTTAGATGCAGAGTCATTGACATAGACTACAACACCCTTATCGATAAGTTCCATCATTTTCTTGATGAATGTATCAGGATTAAAACCAGGACAGTAACCAGTAATAGTAAGAAGCATATTCTTTCTATACTTTTCAACGGTATATTCGCATTCATATTTTAATATACCCTGACCTGTTTCATATAAGGATTTAACTTCATCAGGAGTAGAAATTAATTTACCACCATAAGCGTAATCAGGACCTTTAATGTATTTAAGAATATCCTTTACCTTAGTGTCATCACCTTTTTTAACTATAGCTTTAAGTGCATTTACAACTTCTTCAAGGTTATGACCAGGAATTTCACACTTAATACCAACTGCAATACCAGAACAAGGATTAACAAAGAAATATGGGAATCGAGTAGGAATTACAACAGGCTCTTTAAATTCACCAGTATAGTTAGGAATATATTCACCAGCTGAATTACATTCAAGCATTTTCATGCCAATCTTTGATAACTTTGTTTCAGTATATCTCTGACTAGCTGCGTCATTCCTTAAATCACCCCAGTTACCTTGACCAATAAATGCAGGATATTCTGAATTGACCATTGTTACAAGTGCATTATATGAATCGGCATGGGGAGAAAATTTACCCATACAATCACCTGTAACTCTTGCAGATTTCATTGTCTTTCCACTTTCATAAAGATGCAATGTTTCAGCTGTCCATAAAAGTCTTCTTTGAATAGGTTTCAATCCATCTTTTAAATCAGGTAATGCTCGGTCTTCTATAACAGAAATACCGTAATCATACATATTTTTCTGTGTAAGTTCTGTAGCGTTTAAAATTTTACTCATAATTAACCTTTAAGACCAAGCATTTCCTTTCTAAAATCAGATTCTGAACCCATAACCTTATTGATAATTTCTGGAAGGTCTTCGGTCCATTTTAATTGAATTAAATTTCTACTTTTTGTTTCAAGACAAAGTTCACTAAGCTGATCGGCATTAGCTTCTCCCCAACCTTTCATTCGAAGAATTGTATAATCACTAACTTTATCTTGTTTCATCTTACGTTCTACTTCTGCACGAGTCATTCCATAAGCTTTATTCTTTGCACTAGAAGCAACGAAAAGTGGTGCATCAATAATATACAAGTGTCCATTCTTAATAAGATCTGGCATATAGTTTACAAAGAAACTAAGAACAAGACATTGAATATGCATACCGTCAACGTCAGCGTCAGAAAGAATAATTACTTTACCAAATCTAAGATTAGCTTCATTATAACCATCACCAACACCACAACCTAAAGCTGCAACAAGGTCTTTGATTTCTCTGTTACCAGATTCTTCTTTTTCACCTTTCTTTGTTTTCTTACCAAACAAATCTGTATCGCTAGCTTTTTCAGCATTAATAATCTTACCTCTAATCTTCAAGCAAGCTTGGTTTGGTTCTCTAGCTTTTGTAAAGTGACCACCAGCAGAATCACCTTCTACGATGAACATTTCACAATCCATAGGATTCTTAAATTTACGTCTATCAGCATCAACAAACTTATCAGAAATCTTATGAGCAGCTTTATTTAAAGCATTTAATCCCTTAGCTAAATCTTTATCAAGTTTTGCTTTTTCTCTTTGGTCTAAACGTGTTTCAGCATAACTGATAATACCATTTAATAATTCCTTATTCTTCTTAAAGAATTTTTCAAGAGACGGTGTAACTTTTTCAATAATTTCTGGTTCTACAGAAGTATTTGTAAGTTCATTTTTTGTCTGACCTTGATACTGAGGTTCAGCCATCTTATGATGGATTGCGCCAATAACTCCTTCGAGAATATCATCATTTTGAATCTTCTTTTTGGAATTACTTTTTACAATATTACAGATTGCTTTCTTTAAACCATTAAGGTGAGTTCCACCAAGGTTTGTATAACAAACGTTTACGAAAGATTTAAAAGAATAACCATCATTCTTTGTAAAGTTCAAAGCAATATCTGTATTGCTATCATTGTATATAAAAATTTGGTCTTTTTCTGGGTCCTGAGTTACAAGCTCAATAAGACCGTTTTCGGAATAATATTCAATTTCTTCACCATCAATTATAATGTGAATATGTAAATGTGGGCAAAGATATTGAATATCTTTTAATTCACGTTTTAATCTAGGAACATCAAGATTTGTGCTATCGGTGAAGATTGTTTCATCAGGAATCCAAGAAACAATACTACCAGTCTTCTTGATTAATTTCTTATATGGCTCAGGCAAAGTGACTTGTTTTACATCAGACTTAATTAAGCCTTTTTCAAATATCTGAGTATACCACTTTTTACCCTTGGAGTTATTCGACCAGACCTGTAATCTATTACTTAATGCTGCAATAGCTTTCTGACCAATACCATTCATACCAGATGACGTTGCATAGCTTTGCTTATCAAATTTACCGCCAGCATGAAGCTGTGTAAAAACTAGAGTTAATGAATCTTGTTGTGCTTTTTCATTCCAGCCAACAGGAATTCCTCTACCATTATCCAATACTGTGGTTTCTTTTGTTTTTGTATTATAAAAAATATAAAGTTGGTCATTAAATCCGGCTAAATATTCATCTATTGCATTATCTACTGCTTCTCTTAATAGCCTATATAGACCGTCTGATGGATTGCCAGAAACCGCACCGATATACATAGTCGGTCTTTTTCTGACCGTTTCCAATCCTTTCAAAAAATCAATACTATTTGCTGTATATTCCATAATTTTCTATTTTTTGTTTCAAATATAGTAATATTACTGAGTATTTATATTTGTTTACAAAAAAATTCGATAATTTTCAATAAAAACTATAAATAATGCATGGATTCTATATGGAGTAACAATTTTTACAAAAGCTCACCAGCATTATGTTGGGTTTTTAAAGTTTCTTTTGAGCAATATTTTGGTGGGTCAGTAGATGGCTTTCCAATAGAATATATGGATATATTGTCAAGAGCTATGACTGATATCCAAGTTGGTAAACGTGAAAGTGAATATACTAGCGTTTATTACGGCGGTTTGGAATTTAAGAAGCTTACTCGTGCAATTAATTCAAATAACTTTACTATTAAATTTAATGAAAACAAATATTATAAAGTAACTGAAATTCTGGAAAAGATTTATAATAAGAATAATATGAATCAAAATTATCCAGAAAGTGACGGTAGTGATAACGATAATAAACCATATAATACAAAAAGAAATTTATCTAATAATATTTCTTATAAAATTATAGTAAAGATGTATGATCCTAATCGTCTTGCAAATGATATTCCTAGACATGGCCAAGAAATAAATCCAATGGCTCGTTATGAATTCTTTGGATGTCAGCTTGTATCATTAGATGATTTTACATTATCGTATGATAGTAATGAAAGTGTAACTCGTTCTGCTACATTCGTATATGATTATATGAAATTTACTAATTATGATGATTTAAATAATGAAGCTAAACAAGCTGAATATGAAGCTACTAAAGATGCAAAACAAAAAGCTGCAGAACAACAAAGACATGACAGAGAAACTGCTGGTGGTTATAATAGAGGTGCTAATACTGGCGGTCCTGGAAATAGCACTGGTGGTGCAGCAGCAGCTGCGGCAGCGGCAGCAGCGGCAAGAAGAGCTGCTGATGGAGCAGCAACACGTTAAAATAAAGGTATAAAATGGATTCAATATTTGGTAATAATAATTTTTATAATCTATCAGATCCTCAAGCAACCTGGCTGTTTGACGTGTCTTTCTATAATGAATGGGATAATGCAAAGAATACTGAATTTATAAATTTGCTTAATAGATCATTGATTATAACAAGCGTAACATTGCCTACATATCATACTGAATATGTTACGAAAAAATATTTTGGTTCTGAACGTTCTTTCCCAGTTATTAGAACTTATGGCGGTGAATGCACTATAAATTTCGACGTTCGTTCTGAGCCACGTGATAATATTGGAATTCAAAAAATAACTCAAGTTTATGAACAGATAAGAGAAGATGGTGATGATTATATAAAAACTCACCCTGAATTAGATTATACTTGGAATGCATTGCATTTTGATAAAGTAGTAGTTAAATTAAAACATAAAGTCTATGATGGAGCTACTGATGAATCTATCAATTCAAAATATGAATATATTAATTGCATAGTTACTGACTTTGGTTTTAATGAAGAACTTAATTATACATCTGATTCAAAACTTACTTGTAAACTTTCATTCCATTATGACTACTGGACTAAGACAGTTTAGAGGATATAAATAATATATGGATTACAGAGAACTAAATAACTATTTAAACAATTATGGCAATATTACTACAGCCGGAACTGTAGATGGTCATGATATCAACATCGATAATCTTGTATGTCCATGTTGTGGTAAGAAATTACGTTTAATGGATTCTACAAAGAAGGAATTTGAGGGCGATGATTTAATTCCAGTAAATGAATCTATTTTGAATGAAAACAAGTTGGCTGACTATTTATTGGATATTATTGAATCTGAAGCTAGAGCAATTTATGAAGATGAATTAGAAAGTAATGAGCCTGAAACTGATGCAATGGGCAATATTGTTGGCGATTACAATGAACGTTTCTTATATTTAAGTAAAGATTTAAAGAAAATCATTAAGATGAAAGCCAATGCAATTTCTAATATGGTTCGTCATCAAGGAATAGAAGTAACTCCGTATTATATTGAAAATGAGCTGTATGATTATCTAAAATATTATGGCTATGCGGGCAAGAGATAATTTCTATTATAAATAATATAAATAATTTAGGAGTTTTTAAAATGAAACAAGCTTTTAATACATATCAAATGGCCAGTTGGTTACTTGGCGAAGCTCTTGATCCTAATGATCCGATGAATGAAGATGATGATCTCGATTTAGAAGACACCGAATCTGAAGAAAAGGATGAAGAGGAAGATGAAGAAAAATCAGATGATGCTGAAGATGCAGAAGACACTGATGCTGACCTCGATGATTTAGATTTGGATGATGCTGGTGAAGATGCAGCTGAAGATGCAACTGAAGGTGAAGAAGATACTGAAAATCTCAATAATAACGAACTTTTGAGCAGAATTGACCAGAAGCTTGACCAGCTTATTGATAAGCAGCCAGATGCTGATGAAGAATTTGACTTGGATATCAGTAATCCAGTATGTCCTTGCTGTGGTGCTCGTCTTAATATTATTGATAATACAGCCGATACTGAAGACCTTGCAACTGGTGAAGACGGTGAAGATTTGGATTTCGATATTGACGCATTGCTTGATGGCGAAGGTCCTGAAGGCGAAGAAGAAGCCGGTGAAGAAGGTGAAGAAGGTAACGAAACCTATGGTGAACCTATCGAAGCTATGGATGATGATTTAGATATCACTCCTGATAATGGCGAAGATGGTTACGTCTCTCTCGAAGACGAAGAGGAAGACGAAGACGAAGAAAACTAATCAGTTCTTCAAATAGATTTAAAAGAGGCAATGTAAATTGCCTTTTTTATTTTATTAGTTCTGAAAAACTATAAATAATGCATATGAATAATATTATCGTAAATCCAGAGGATAATAAGGAATTAGCACTTAAAATTTGGCGAACAGTCAAAAATTTCCATCATGATTATCCAATGAAACGTGATTATTGTGATTCAATAAACACAGATTTGAAACAAGAACTGGCATACGACGGTATAAAAGCAAGACGTGTTTACGGTCTCTATAAGGTAAATACATTTATTGGTTGGTTAGATGAAAATGATTTTACATATAATGAATTAGACCGTATTAAGGAAGCATATGGAGAAGTTCTTTATAGGGAAGATTTGGAAAAGTATGTAAAGAGCCTTCCAGAAGCAGAACAGAAAGAATATCTTTATGTGCCACATGTATTTCTATTATGTCAGAATTTGATTCTTGATGCTGCGTCTGATATGTTTAGTGAATTCGCAAAACAATCTAAGTTTAACTATTTTTATGATAATAAAAAGTCTGTAGTTGGAGTTTAAAATATGAAATTTAGAGAACTACTCGAAGCTGAAGAAAAGAAAGATGGTAAGTCAAATATTACGATTGATACCATTTTAAATGATTTGGAAGGTATTCATAAAGACCAAAATCGATTTGTAAAATTCTTGAATAATATTAACCGTCCAGGTCAACAGCCAGAAAGAACCTTTACTTATGGTGGTGATGGAACGAGTGAAGGTAAGGGTGGTAAATCTATTAGCTATACTATTGATAGTAACTCCAACCAGCCAAGTGATGAATTCCGTCAAATTATGGCCAAGATTAAAGATGGACATCAGAAGACATGGAAAGAAGAAATTGAAAAATGCCTTGATAAGCTAGATAATGCAAAACGTCAAGGTTATATTAGAACTTACTTTATTCCAAAACTTGAAGACCCAGGTGCAAAGCTTACAAGTCGTGCAAGTAAATATAATGATGACCGTGTAGCTGGAGTTGATGAATATGAAAAATTCGGTCAAGCAATGGTATTCTATAGCAGTAAGTGTGTAAGTAAACTTGCTGATGCAGATACAAAAATTGGTGCAGATAAAATTAAGCTTATAATGCAGGGTTGTTTTGGTGCAGCTCCTGGTGGAAGACGTGAAGATGATGACTATCTTACACAGTTCATGACACTTGAACCAAAGATGAAGATTGACGCTGCAAAGAACGTTATTCATTCTATTCGTTCTGCTGGTACTAATGATATTGAAGGTATCAAAAAAGATGATGAAGGCGAAATGATGGGAGATAGCTATTATAGTGGATTAAACTATATAATGAATATGCTATTTGAAGCCGATGAATCTGATGATAAGGAAAAGAATAAGAATACAAACATTGTTTGCCCGAAATCTATCGATGAATTCAGTAAGAATATTAATACTGCATTGAAGCAGGCTAAAGCTGTTGCTGAAAAATATCCAAAACAGTATAAGTTATGGTATGAAAAACTTCGTAGTGCTTTTGAAAAAGGTGTAGAAGACTATCAAGAAATGGAACGTGATCCTGAACTTGCTAAGAAAGGAATACGAAATCCAATTACTAATGAAATTGAACATAGAAATGGTAAGGCTTGGGGTGCTGGCGGTCCAGCTGCATTTATTAGAAATCATGAAGATTTAAAAGCTATTACTGATAAGATTCGTCAAGGAACTCCTGGTGTTGAAGGTGTTGGCGGTTGGGATATTTTCAACTTCGGTCCTAAGTTGATTCTTACAATGATTGATGCTCTTGAAAAGGGTGGTAAGATTTATCAGCGTATTTGCGATGATATCAGTGAAGGTATGAAGCAAATGAAAAAATCTTTGGTAAATATGAAGCCAGAAGATTTTGATAAGCTTATCAAGAAGTATGCAGAAGAAGATCAACATCAAGAAGCTATGGCAATCTCTTTTGCCGCTGTAATTACTGGTTTAGCAAATCTTTATAAGGTTCTTGCTAATGGTAAGATTGGTCAGATTAATGAAAAGACTGCAACGTTCAATAGTGAAAATAATGGTAGCGAAACTGTTATTCAAACTAGAATTGACGACTTAAAGAATTCTCTTGCTAAGTTGATGAAAGAAAAACCAGATTATGATAAGTGGCTTGAAGAACAGAACAAGAAGAAAGAAGAACAGAAAAAGAAATTAGAAGCAGAAATTAAACAAGCTGAATCTGCTCCTACTGAAAATAGTTCTTATGTTCCTAAGTTCTCTATAAAGAATTTGATTAAGGAAGCAGAAGAAGAAGCAGAAAAATCTGAAACCAACAGACAGAAAGAAATTGAAGCAAAGAAGAAGCAATTAGAAAAGATTGATAGTGAACATAAGAAGAAAGTTAATGTAAACGTCAAGAATTATATTGCTATTCTTGATAATTATAAGCAAGTAATGTCTTTACAGCCAGAAATTAAAAACCTTTATGAATATATTCGTCTGTTATTTAATGCTGATTATGCAGAAGAAGAATACAGCAAGCATTTTAATAATAAAGATCAAAAGTCTTCTGGTGAAGATATTTCATCACAAGAAGAAAAGACTGAAAGCTTATCTATTAAAATGAATAAGTATAAAATCTTCGAAAATGAAACAGTAGATGATCTTGAAGAATTTGATGGCCAAGATGAAAGTGAAGGTGGTTCTAGTTCTTCTAGTTCTAATAATAATGGAAAGAAAGATTCTAAGGAAGGTGAAGTTCAATATAGTTCCAATGAAGGTAATACCGATTGGATTAATGATGGTAGTGGAAAGAGCTTACGTGAACTTTATAGATTGTTTGCAGAAGATAACAGTTCTATTCAAGTTAATATTAGTCAGTTTAAGGAACTTGCTGAAGCAAAGAATCCTAAGGAAGAAACTACACGTATTGTAAATATCTTCAAGAAGTTGTTTGATTCTTTACAGAATTTTGATATTAAGCCAATTAAAGACGGTGTTGTTGCATTATCAAAAGTCGATATGAATGAGATGAAGTCTAAACAGGCTGCGATCGAAATTGTCGAATTTAAGAAAGAAGGTGGTGAAGAAGGAGAAAAGAAAGACGAAAAGAAAGGTAAAACTCCAGCTGAACACCGTGACAATCTTATTAAACTTATTGATGAAAACAGCAACATTATGAAAAATGTTGTTAAGCAACTTAATCCAATTTATCAGCATGCAGAAAATGATAGTTGGTTAGAGACTTATGAAAAGTTAAAACAAGAATTAGATAAGAGTGGTGCAGAAATAAGAGATTACTTATTTAAAATCTATCCAAATGGTAAAGCACATGATTATATAGATTCAGAAATAAAGAAAATGAATGGTTATACATTCTTAACTAAGACATGGGCTGTTATTTCTTTGACTAAGGAAATTGCAAAGATTCTTAATAACTTAGCTCAGAAGAAAGAATCTATTAATTTAAATTCTCATCCAATGCTTGTTGAAGCCGATAATAAGAAAGGTGTTGTTGCACAGGATAGAAGCCCACAAGGATTCATAAACAGTGTTAAATCTGAAACATTGGATTTAAATAATGCAATGTTGCCAGCAGATTATAAGGCTGATGTTTACGATATTAGAAATCCAAAAACATTCAACGATATTGAAACCCGTTTAGCTGAAAGAATTATTGGAACTAGAACTGGAACGAATTCAACAGGTTTATTAAATTTAGCAAACCACGTAATATTCCCAGATGATGTTGAAAATGAGGAATATAATGAAGTTGGTAAAACTTTGGTAAAGAATGGTTGTGAAAAATTAGTTGGAATTATTCAATATGGTAGTAAGGGAAAGGATTTAAAAGGTAAAGATAGAGACTGTTATTTATTCCTTGGTGCTATTTGGGGTATTGCTCATACAATAGCTAAAAAAATCAAGGGTGATACATTAAAACAAGACGATACCGAGCATAATGGAAATGTTGGAAAACAGGATGCTACACAGCATAATACTGACCTCAATCAAGAAAATCCAACAAAAAATGATTCTGTAATAATTCCAGAAATATCACCAGATATGTTGATGAATGAAATTTATAAATATATAAAAGGAAATTAACTATGACACAAGAAGATTACATTAAACTCGTAGAATCTGTAGCTGGAATGAATAAGGACTACAAAATTGTAGTTGAAGATACAGATTTAGACACAAATTTTGATGAAAAGCCAGTCGAAAAGAATATTCGTCAGGAAATTCGTGATGCAATTAAGCCGCAAGTGGAAATTGCAGACGCTTTGATTACTACAATTAAAGACGCATTTGCTGATAATTTCGACCAGACAAATAGAATGGATGATGCAATCGAACAGGTTCAGTCTTGGGAAAAGACTATTCATGGTGCTTGTGAACAGATTCTTAAAACAGTTGAATCTAAGGATGGTTCTATTGATAGACCAGAATCTATCGTGAATGATAGTGGCAAGTGCTCACCAAAGGCATTCAATAAGTATATTAAGAATTATACTAGCCGTGACTATGGTGTATTACAGTTGGCTGCAGCAATCATGGTATTCTATAATTCATTGAATGGTTAATTAACTTTTATATAAAAAAGAAAAGCAGCAATTATATGCTGCTTTTTACGTATTTAATGTAATCTGCCCATTTATCAAGAAGAAATTTACGTTGTGCATCATTTAGTAATTCATTATAACGTTCAGCTTCTCGATTATTAATTTTATATTCTTTCTTTAAAGCAGTTATCAAATCTGGATCTGTTTTTTCTGCTTTATAGGCATTATAATTAAAATAATGTTTGGTATGCTTTACCCAAGTATATAAAAGAGTAAAATGCTGTTCATCAGTTAAATGCTTTGTAGTAACTTCATCAAGTAATGGCATTAAATAATCATAACTTGAAAGAAATCTATTTATCATAAATTGAGAATATGCAAGTTTATATTCTTCTGGTAAAGTTTCCCAAGTATATTCTTTAGTGCAAATGATATTTAAAATATCAAATAACGGATTTCTCTTCTTTTCACTCATTCGAAATGTTCTTTAAATTCTAAGGTTATCTTATCATCAGTAATAGGAGTTACCTTAACTTCTTTTCCTGATTTTAAATCCTTAAAAATATAGTAATTTTCACAAGAATTTAACATGGTATAAGAAGAATTTTCTAAAAAACTTTTAATCATTCTATTCATAATTAATCCTTATAAAATGTACTTAGCCTAGAAATTGGCCATTCACCATGAACTTTCTTATTCCATTTTTCAAAGAATGGCTTTTTAAGCATATCAAAATTCTTTGGTGGTTGACCTTTACTATAATGACGAACTTCAATATCTATTGTAGAAACCTTATAACCACGTTCCAATACTTGTAAAGAAATATCAGTATCATAGAAATGATAATCTTGTAAAGATTCATCGAAACGTAAACCTTCTTCAAATATCCATTTCGGGAAGAACATACAGCAACCATCTACTGTTGCAAGATAATCATGAACACCGTAATGTTCTCTCATTGGATATTCTACTAATCTAAGATGATTATCTATATCACCTTGAATAATAAAACCAGAACCATAATTTGACCTACCGCCAGCACGAGGAACGCCATTCCACCAAGTGCAATTATCATCTAAAGCAATAGTTCCAATTACACCAGCAATACCAACATCACCTTCTTCAAAAAGTTTTGTCAGTTTATAATTACATACATCAAGCGGTGTTTTAATATAACAGTCTTTATGTCTAAAACAGATTATATTATCATCACTTTTTAAAATGTAATTTTCAATAGCATAATTATATTTCTTAGCAATAGAGTTACCAACTGTATTATCAAGAAATTTAATCTTATCGGTATCTACATCTATTTCTTCTTCACATTTACTAACTGGTATAAATTCAAGCATCTACGTTTCCATTTAAAATAGTATCAAGGTTTCTGATTTCAAATTTAGTATTATTGCCATTTGTAGCAGTATATGAAATGGTTAATCTTTGTGCAAAATTACTATAAACGTTTGTTTTACCATCTTTAATAATAATTAATTTTGCTACATCCATTTGGCCTTCAAGTAAATGAATTCTTTCATCAATAGAAAGAGTTGGAATCAATTTATCTACATCAATAGGTAATTCATTATACTGTATAGCTTTTTCCATTACCTTTTGCTTATCTTCTTCAGAAATAGTTGGACTAAAAATGTAATAAGATAAAATACATTTTGTCTTTTCTCTTTCTATTCTACGTTCGATTTCTTCATCAGTTAATGGATTATCACCAAATATTTTTAAATCAGCAAAAATTTCTTCAAGCTGTGTATCAAATAATTGTCCAGGACGAACATATTTTAATTTATTATCTTTATAACAAGCTGTTAATGGAAAGATAGAACGATCAAGTAATTGAGATAATTGGTCTTTCTGTGATTGAACATTTACTTCCACAAAATAAAGATACGCATTATTAATATATGATATAGATTCTTTATAATCTTGACATACATGGCATGCATCATCAGTAAAAACATAAATGCCATGTTTATAACCATTTATAAATTTATTAAATGCTAATTTTTGCGAATCAAACATTAAAGTTCCTTTAAAAAATAAAATCGGTATTAACCGATTTTATTTATAATCAACTTTTTAAGTTGCTTCAGGTGTCGGAGGTTCAAGAATTGTGTTGTAAGTCATAAGAACTTTCTTACCAGTATCTGGGTCTTCTTCCTTATGCTTTACATACCAAGCAATATTCTTAATCATATCCTTTTCTGGGTCGCAAATAAAATCAAGCGTATATTCAGTAGTCCAACCACCTTCCTTCAGTTCCTTTCTAACTGCTGTAAGGTTATTAAGCTTGACATCAAATACTAAATCACTGAATGTCATCTTATATTCCAAAGAATATTCACCAAGCGGAATAATAAGCTTTTCCCAAGCATCTTGAGCTGCAGACTGGTCAAATGCACCATTAAAATCTACATCACCATGGAATTGCTTAGGAAACGTTCTAATGCTTGTATCTTCGACAATCTTTGCCTGAAGAATCCAGAACATATCTTCACCTTTTCTAACGAGCTTAAAGCTTGTAAATGAACTATCAAATCTAATTGTATTCATTACTTATCTCCTTTCGTAGCTGTATAAATTGCACTATTCAACTGGAATGCAGCAAGTTCTTTTGCTTCTTCCTGATTGATGATATTAAGGCATTGCATCTTTTCAAGTGCACGGTAATAAGAAAGGCCTTTACCAACTCTCTTGTCAAACTTGTCCTGATAATTACAATGAGACTTACCAACAATTACAATCTTTTCCATAGTTTCCTGTGGGAAGAATTCAGTAATTGTTACGAGTGTAGAATATTCCTTCCAACGTATGCAAATTTCACGACCATACTGGTCATATTCCTTCTTATACTTATAATCAGTAAGATAACCTACCTTAATAATAAACTGTCTACCATTTGTAAGAATTGCTCTCATGATATTTTCCTCTTATATTAAATGTTTGTATAAAATATAGTAATTTTTTATTTACATGCTAAGGCAAAATAAATATTCTGTTTTTATTAAAAAATTCGGAAACTAAGTTCCGAATTTCATTTTAAATAATATCTTGTTCTTTATTGTCAAACATTAGCATCATCTCATTTATATGCTGTGATGATTCTAGCCAACACCCTGAACTATTAATGTAGTTATACTGCCAATTTAATACTTCATTGTATTTGTCTTTTTTACAAAGCTTCCAGAACATCTCATCAATTTCATCAACTGACGATTTATCAGTAAATTTACAATCTTTATGAATTTCTCTATAAGGACTGTCATCAGAATCTGCAAATACATTACCAATAAATACATTTCCTGTTGCACAGGCTTCAGTAAATCTTAAAGAAGATTTAGCTTTATTGAATGGATTACTTACAATAGAAGCTATACTGAAATCAGAATGAATTTCCATGAATTTTCTTGGGAATGTATGAGAATCTGCCCATGGAACAAACTGAATCTTTTCTTTAATTTCTTCCCAAAAGAATGGTAATGCACCCATTACATAGAAATCAATCTTATCGTCTTTGACATTTTTAATTACCCAATCACAAAGTGCTGTATTCCAGTCACCCTTATCACCAGGCTGGCCAGGATGGCCTTTCGGGAAATTAGGATGTTGACCAGGTTTAAGCTTTGGAATAGGTTGCTTATAATGTGTAGGACTTCCAGAATATATTACTCTTGGCTTTATAATATCTGATTTGATATTTTTCTTACGTTCAAAATTCCACAAGTATCTAGGAACAACATTTTTAATAACCATTACATTAGGATGATTGAAAACTTTTTCTACCATCTTTTTAAGATATGGAGTAGAAACGACAATCAAATCCAACATCGGCAATGTAATACTCATAATTTTGAGAATTACTTCCCTGTTATTAAAAATGCTTTCATGTGATGGGTTATAAGATGGAACTGAATCATTATGTTCATCAGATACTTCGCCAGTCATAAAGCAAAGGTCGTCAAATTCACCAACAAGTTTATAACCATATCTCGGTTGTAATTCCTTATATCGCTTAATCAAGTCTACATCAACAGACGTCATAGGACGCTGAATGACAATAGACTTAGCCCTAGCTAGTAAATTTGGGTCAAATGTATATACAGGTAATAATACTGGAGTAACGCCAAAATCATGTCCATTTATATATTCTGAATTATATCTTAAACGGACATGAGAACAACCGGAAGTATCTCTACAATATATTATAGCAATTTTTTTACCGTCTTGTTGTTCAGTATTAGCATTTAACATTAATTGTCATCTCCATAAGGGTCATCAATAGTATTTAAGTTTTCATAGAAATCAAGACCCGTAATTTCTGTTTCGTTACGCTTATTCATTTCACCAAGATATAGATTTAATGCATTAGTAATAAGCTGAGTGGTAAAAGCGAATGCACTTGTATTTCTTTCTTCGTCGTAACGGTTAATATATGTAAACAAGGTCATTAACGCTTCTTGACGAATATCATCAATTTCTTCGTATGCAGGTCCCTGAATAAGCTTGAAAGAAATTATACGACCATTGATAACCTTAATAAATGCATCACAAATTTCCTTCTTAACAACTTCAAATTCAGCATTGAATTTTCTTCTCTCTTCTGGAGTGAAGTTCTTGTATCTTTCCTGTAACTCTCTAATCTGTTCTCTCTTACGAAGAATAAAACTCTTAGAAAGCTCATACTTATCTTCTTCAATATTATTCTTGTCGTTTTTACGTTCAAGCTTTCTTTCGTATGCGTCACACCATTCACCTGTATCATTGATGTTCATACGATTAAACTTGATGATTAATTCTCTCAAATATTTGTTGGATATATATCCTTCACTTGTCTTATCTTGTTTCATATTTTAACCTATCACATAATTATTATTATACGCTAAAATATAGCAAATATTTGCAAATAAAAATTTACAAATATTTATTCTGATTTTTTTAGTGATGTATACTTGGTAATGATGGAGCTGATGGAATATGAGAGCTAACTGAACCAGCTTTAGCCTTAGCTTGAGCAAGTTCTTTCTTATTAGCTTCATTTTCTTCTTGAATCATCTTATTGATAATTTGTTGTTCAACTTCAACTTCAACCCAAGTCCAATCATTCGTAATTTGCAAATTAGCATATTTTGCAATACGAGTAATAGTCTCTAATACCTGCATAAGATTTACTGAATTAAACAGGTTATCATCATTAATTGTAATTTTAACAGGATGTAGCTTTCCACATTTAGGGCAAGGAATATCAATCTCTTTAACCACACCACAATAATTATTATCTATTGCTTGTTTAAGAGATAAGAAATCGTATGCAGTCAAATTTGATAAAAATGCGTATTTTTCTTCCATAGTGTTATCACTATCAATGTATATACACATTTCATCTATTTCATCATTTATTTTAATTTTTGAATCTGCATATTTTGGAAACTTTAATGGAATATCAATATTCAAATCATTTAAATGAACTTTTTTGATAGGAGGTTCATCTAAATATTTAAATTGAA
>Ga0310694_10001520_pt1 | contig 26119 bp, 16 predicted proteins | sample 174DNAGHGhighgp2_FD_203884 | JGI IMG/M metagenome (GOLD analysis project Ga0310694, IMG submission 203884) | Sheep rumen microbial communities from Palmerston North, Manawatu-Wanganui, New Zealand - 1742 DNA GHGhigh gp2 (v2) (version 2) | ecosystem: Host-associated > Mammals > Digestive system...
CGTTGGGGATAACGCATCCTTCCGTGACTGTTTCCGTGACGGTGAAGGACGGCGGAACGGCGATTGCGGTTGATGCGGTGAAGGTCGCGGCGATGTTCGAAGCGACAAGCGATCTTGACGACTGGGTTGGTACGGCGAAGCTGCCGGTGAGCGTGGAAGCGGTAGAGGCGGCGAATGTCGGTAACGGATATTCGATGCGATTCCAAGTGGCGTTACCAGCTAATGCAGAACGGGCATTTCTTCGGATTAGGCGTTAGCGGCTTAGAGGTTTACGAATTGGAGCCGAAGGTGAACCGTTGGACGGGAGCGGAGATACAGGCCGTGCTGAAGGGCGCGGCGACGCTGGATGGGCCGTGGGAGGATGTGCCGGAGGGTAGCGGCTCGCCCGGAGGGCTCGCCCCACCATTGACGGCTCGCCCCACCTTGCGGTTCTTCAAGGTTGTGGTGGAGTTGCCGTAGGGGTGTGCGGGGACAGCAAGCGTACAACAACAAGATGGAGGTTGGTGGGGCGAGGCGGCTCGCCCCACTGGTCAGAACAGGTCGGAGTGGGAGCCGGTGCGGGTGAGGGTCAGGACGAGGACGTCGTCTTGAATCGTATAGAGCAGCAGCCAATCGTTTTCGATATGGCAATCACGGAGCCCTGCCAGATTTCCGGTGAGGGCATGGTCATGGTACTGCGGCGGCAAGGTTTCACCAGATGCAAGGATGCTGACCACTGTTTCAAGCTTGGCTACATCAGCGCCTCGCTTGAGCACCTTTTTCAGTTCCTTGCGAAACTTCGCGGTGCGAATGACGTCATATTTCATGACAGAAGAAACTCCCTCAATTTTGCTGGATCGCTACAACGCGGTGTGGCGGGGTCGTGTGCGATACGCTTTGCCTCTTCAAAAGCCTCTAGCGTTTCTTCACGCGGCGTCTTCTTGCGGCCAAGTTTGAACGGAATCTCGCCCACGTCGATGCACTTCTTGAAGAAGCATGTGATGGCGGTGGTAAGATTCATGCCAATGTCCGAGAAAAACTCCTCGGCGTCGGCTTTGAGGTCTTCGTCCATGCGGATGGAAAGTGTTGTCGTCATTGCATTTTATCCTTCTTGTGTTGAAAACGTGGATATTGTACGACAATTCTGGCGCAATGTCAATGCGGTTTTACCACAACTACCCGTTGGAAAATGTGGTAAGCTAATGGGGTCTGGTGTTGCCACCCTGCAAGAAGAAGTCTAACTTTGCGCGTCGGTCAACACCCTCGATATAAACCGTTGATTGCTGATAAAAAGTATGATATAATGCGTGGCGATGGCCTTGGATGGTCTTTTATGTCGTAGAGATGACAATGAAAGACTTAATGAGGCTTGTTTTGGATGGCTTGGAAAGGCAAAAGCTGTATGATGCCATTCGGTTTAAAGTTAATAGAAAGGAAAGTCAATTATGAGTAACATCTCAAGGCGGTTCTTCATCGGAGCGGGTGCGACGGCGCTTCTGGGTAGTGGGTGCTGTCATTTCGGCGCGACGGTGCGGCGTCCCAAGCCGTCGGAGCGCATCAACCTCGCCGTCATTGGATGCGGCACGATGGGGCGCGGGAACATGGAGGCGTTCATGCAGGATCCCCGCGTACAGGTCGTCGCCGCGTGCGACCCCGTCACGGAGCTGCAAGACTACGGCTACAGTCCGAAGGGCCGTGGCTGGGGCGGGCGCATCGCGTTCAAGCGGATGGTGGACAAGCATTACAAGGGCAACGTCTGCCGAGCCGTGGTGGACTTCCGCGAAATCGCGGACGACCCTAGCATTGACGCGGTGTGCGTTACGACGCCCGACCACTGGCACGCGCTCACGGCGATCGCCTGCATGAAGAAGGGCAAGCACGTCTATTGTCAGAAGCCGATGTCTCTTGGCATCTCCGAGGGCATCGCGATGACTCGCACGGCGAAGGAAATGGGCGTCACGTTCCAGGTCGGTTCGCAGCAGCGTAACGCGAGCGAGTTCCGCGTGGCGGCGGAGTGGATTCGCAACGGCTACCTCGGCAAGTGCGTAGAGTGTGAAGTGGGGTTGCCCGGCGGACGCGGTCCGTACTGGGGCTATCCCGCCGACCGCACGCCGCGAAAGGCGCCTGCGTACTTCGCGCCTGACGGGATGTGGGATTTATGGCAGGGTCCCGCCGCGCACCACAAGGACAACGTGTTCATCCCCGCCATCCACGGCCCGATGTGCTGGCGCTCCAACTCCCGCACGGGCGGCGGCATGATCACCGACTGGGGCGCGCACCACATCGACATCCTACAGTGGGCGCTCGGCGTGGAGCGGAGCGGCCCCGTGGCCGTGGAGAACTTCACGAGCGACGGGTTCGGCGCGGACCCGATTCTCGACTGGGCGGGCGACTACTCGTTCGACCTCGTGTACGCGAACGGCTTCCGCGCGCACGTCTCGAACCGCTACGCCAACGGCGTCAAGTTCAAGGGCGAGAAGGGCGACGTGTTCGTCACGCGCGGGCGGCTGAACCGTCCGGAGTTCCTCAAGAAGTGGAACGAGAAACGCGACCTCGGCGCGAACGAGGTGCACCTCTACAAGGCGGCGGGCGGACACAACCACGAAAGCGACTTCATCGACGGCATCTACGAGAACCGTCCGATCGCCACGGACTGCGAGATCGGACACCGCTCGATCAGCGCGTGCCACATCGCGAACATCTGCGAGCGGCTGGGGCTCTCGACCCTCAAGTGGGATCCGGAGGCGGAGCACTTCATCGGCGCGAACGCGGAGTCCGCGAACGCGCTCCTCGAGGTGAAGCACCACAACGGCTGGACGCTCTAGTATTTGGAGCGATGCGGTGAGAACTGTATCGTCCAACGAGGCGGGGTTGGAGGCGGCCGCGCGCGTTTTGAACGCGGGAGGCGTGGCGGTGATTCCTACGGATACCGTGTACGGCCTCGCGGCGCGTCCAGACTGCGCCGAGGCCGTTCGCCGTCTTTATACCATCAAGGGACGCGCAAAGCAGAAGCCCATAGCGTTGCTTGCGGCGGACGCTGACGCGGCGGCGCGTTTCATAGGTAATGTGGCGGCTGACGTTGGCCGCCGCCACTGGCCTGGGGCGCTCACCGTTGTGGCGCAGGGCGAGGGCGTGCGCGTGCCGGACCACGCCTGGACGCGTCGGCTGATTGCCGCCTGCGGCGGTACATTGCGCGTTACGAGCGCCAACCTCTCCGGGCAGCGCGCGGCGACCGACGCGCCGCAGGCCCTTGCGGACGTGGGGCTTTCTGCGGACATCGTCGTGGACGACGGAATCTCGCCGGGCGGGGTTCCTTCTACGGTTGTCAGCATTGAGCAAGATGGCAATGTGAAGGTTCTTCGTCCGGGGCCGGTTGTGCTGGAGAATGAATCCTGCGGTGCATGACATCGCAGTTTTTATCATAAAATGATTTCATTTCGAACGTACACTTGGTAGAATATGCGCCAAGGCAGTTTATCAAACCAGACAAGGAAAAAGGAAATGGCAATCAAACAGACATCGATCAGCTACTACGGGCTGAACTACGTTGAACACGCGGAGGCGGATTTCGCGGAGATGAAGGCGCACGGCGTGACGTGCGTGATCCTCGCCGTGACGGAGTTCGACTTCGATTTCTGGCGGCCGAACATTCCGAAGATCGTGGAGAAGGCGCACGAGCTGGGGCTCAAGTGCGTGATCGACCCGTGGGGCAACGGCAAGTACTTCGGCGGCGAGCAGGTGTCGAAGTTCCTGCAGGACAACGTGGAGAACCGTCAGGTCTCCGCCCTTACTGGCGAGCGGCTGCCCTACGCCTGCTTCAACACGAACAGCTACCGCGACTACTTCCGCAATTTCTGCACCACGCTCGCGCGCGAGACGGCGTGCGACGGCTTCTTCTGGGACGAGCCGCACTACGCCTTCCCGAAGGGCATCGCCTCCATCACCGGCGGCGTGGCGGATGACTGGACGTGCTTCTGCCCCGTCTGCCGCAAGCGCTTCCTCGACTACTACGGCTACGAGATGCCGCGCTACATGACGAACGACGTGAAGCAGTTCCGATGGCGCGAGGCGCTCGTGGTGCTGAGCGAGACCTCGAAGGCTATCAAGGAAATCCGTAAGGACTGCGAGATCACCTGCTGCGTCCACGCCACCCAGAACGGCTACTACGTGAGCGAGTACCGCGGCTACGACAACTGGGACATGGTGGGCGCGTGTCCGTACTTCGACGTGTTCTCGACGACGATCATCAACTGGGCGCTCCCCGAGGACTTCTACCGCGACATCACGAAGCGCACCGTCGCCATCGCGAAGAAGTACGGCAAGCTCTCCGAGCGCTGGCTCATGGGCTACTACAAGCAGCCGAAGGACTTCGCGCAGATCGACCGCTGGGTGGACATCGCCGTGGAGGAGGGCGTGGACCGCCTTGCGGCCTGGACGTACCGTGGCGGCTACGGCACGGTCGTGGGCGCGCCTGACGCGCTGAAGCTCTGGGACGGCATCGGCGCTAACTATCGCCGCGTCCTGGGTAAATAAGGGGTGGGCGGATGAAGTTTCAGGCAGGCAAATTGCGCGCCTGGTGGCTGGCAGTGCCGATCATGGCACTGTCGGCCGCCGCAAGCGGGCAGCAGATCGATCAGACGATTACGCTGTCGAACGGCTGGAACGCCGTGTACGTGAGCGTTGCGCCGAAGGAGACGGCCGGCGAGGTGTTCGCTGAATGGCCAGTGTGGTCCGTGTCCGCATACAATGCCGACGCGTTCCTGCACACGTCCTCCAGCGAGGGCGGGCTCACCGGCGAGGGCGTCGTGTGCGCGCCGTTCTGGATATGGTCGCGAGAGTCGTCTGCGGGCAGCACGCTGAAGACGCTTCAGGCGGACACCGTTCTCGTCTGCTTCTCGACAAACGCCGAGCCCTACACGGTGATGCTTCGCGGCGTGCCGGTAGCGCCGCGAATTGCTTGGCACGTCTCTGACGACACGGTGAACACCAGTTCCCGCAATATCTTCGGTGTACGGCTTTCCGGGCAGGTCAAGGCGAGTGAGTGGCTTGCGGGGTGTCCTGCGGCGGAGGGGGCTACGCTCTATTACATCAGCGGTCCAGATGAGGCGTCGCCGCGCATACGTCCGCTCGCGAAGGGTACGAAGCTGGCGTATCTGAACGACGGATCGGTCGTGTTCTCGACCGGTACGCGCGTAAGCGACTGGTCCGGGCCGCTCTACATCATGCCGCGCGCCGGGATCGACTTCGCCGAGGAGGGGACGTTGGACGAGGTTTCGATCCGCAACGACGGCGCAGCGGAGAAGACGGTGAAAATCGCATACATTGACTCAGCCGACGGAATCGCGCGCCCGTCGCTCCTCTACCGCGAGTCGTACGGGGAGGACGCGACGGCCGACTGGACGCCGCTCCCGGGCGAGATTTCGCGCACGATCGCGACCGGCGAGACGTGGCGCGTCGCGCTGGCCCTCGACCGCTCGCAGTTCGAGGGCACGGGCGCGAAGGTCGGCGGCATATTGAGGGTCGCAGAGGAGGGCGGGACGAAGACGATGGCATGGCTGCCGGTCTCCGCCGTCGATGCGAAGAGCATCGCGCCGTGGCCGCAGGGTCTGTGGGCCGCGACGATGACCCTCACTAAGGTTTCGTACTACAGGAAGGACGGCGACAAGGTTGACGGAGTGCCGGCAGGCGGCGTGATGCCGGTCAAGGTGTTCATTGCGGTCGGGGCCGACGGCTCACCGAAGCTCGTGCAGAGGGCGGTCGTGAACGGAACGCGCCTTTCGTCCGCGTACCTGCCGGTGGATCTCGGGGCCGTAAGCCCGGCATCGGGAGAGTTCGGCAAGCCGGGGCAGCCGCTTAGGTTTGCGTACACGATCGGCGCGAGGTCGCCGTCGAATCCGTTCAGGCATGCGCTGCATCCGCTCTTCGACGGAAAGCAGATGGACTTCAAGACGCCCGCCCCCGATGGCGACAACCTCGAAAACTACGTCGGCAGCGTCAAGCCGGAATGGTTCTCCATCGGCGGAGCGGTGGAGTTCGAGTTCGACGATAACGTCGCGACGGCGTGGACGCCCGTGGAGACGCTGTCCGGCAACGCAAAGTGGACATACACTGGCGTGAGGCGCGACGGCCCCGTCGTGGCGGAGGGCCGCTTCACGTTGAAGCGCGTGGCCAAAGACTTTGAAATCGGAAATTGAAAAGGAGTTAAACAATGAAAAAACTGATCATCATCCTAGCTGCAGCGGTATCGTTTTCCGCGCTTGCGGTCGAGACTTCGATCGCCTACCAGGGCGTTCTCAGGAACGCGCAGGGCACGGAGGCGATAACGGGCTCGAAGAACATCACCTTCGCGCTCTATACCCATGCGACAGGAGGGACGCCGGTCTGGGGGCGCACGGTGAACGCGCAGCTTGACTCGTCAGGCCTGTTCAACGTCGAGCTGGCCGACGGCAACGGTTCGGCCCTTTCAGGCGCGACACACGAAAGCCTCGTAGATGCGCTCAAGGCAGCGCGCGGTGGAACGCTCTACGTCGGGCTCACGGTCGCCGATTCCTCCGGCGAGATACAACCCCGCCAGAAGATACTGATGACGCCGTACTCCTCGTGGGCCGCAGACGTCACGAACGCCTCCGGCGACTTCAACGTCGTTGGCAAGGCGACGGTCAAGAACGCCGAAGTGACGGGCGGTCTCGTAGTGAACGGAAAGACGACCCTGACCGGGACAGTGGATTTCTCGCAAGGGGCGACGATATCCGGCAACCTCTCGGTGAAGAACACGGGCGTGCTTTCGGGGTACGGCACGATTCCCGTCGGCGGCATCATCATGTGGAGCGGCTCAAGCGTCCCCGACGGCTGGGCGCTCTGCAACGGGCAGACGGTGAATGGCGTCCAGACGCCGAATCTCGTGGACCGTTTCATTTGCGGATCGAATTTGTCCCATGTCCGTGAAACCGGAGGCAGCGACAAGGTCACGCTCTCCGTCAACAACCTTCCGGCGCACAACCACATGTACGCCGGCGACGACATGCTGGACCGCGTCAACGGTTACGGCTATACCACGCGCGTCGTGGGGCGTCCGGGTAACTATGACGCGGATAGCAGCGGCAGCGGCAGCGGCACGGTCTACAGGACATCGGACACCGGCAGCGGACAGTCATTCTCCATCATGCCGCCGTACTACAAGCTCGCGTTCATCATGCGCGTGAAGTAGTCGGTACTGCGGAAAGCTATCCACTGGTCACTACAGACTATGAAGCGGACGTTAATCCTGATTGCGGCGGCGGCTGCCGCCGGGGCGGCGAGGGCGGAGACCCCGCCGTCCTACACGCTCGCGATCCCCGGCGCGCCGGTGATCCGAGACACGGCGGACGCGTCGCAGAACGCGTGGCTTGCCAGCAACTGTGTAGCTTCCATCTCGGCCTCGTTTGGCGGGGGCGGTGTGTCCCTGGCCGAGACGCCCGGCCTCGACAAGTACACCCTCGCGTCCAGCGAGGCGGGCTTCGGCGTTGAGCGCATCAAGCCCGAGGTGTGGCTCGGCGACGTCATCGCGCCGCCGGCGGACGTGGACTGGGACGCGACGTACGCGCACTATCTCTCCGACGAAACGGAGCAGTCCAAGTTCATCTTTGACAACGTGGGCAAGCGCGTTTATGTGCAGGCGGGCGGAAGCCTCGTCTTCAGGTGGATCGGCCCTGACGGCACGGCGACGGACCGCACCTACATCGCGTCCGGCGCGACGAGCGGCAGGCCGCTGAAGATGTTCTGGACCGAGCCGCCCTGGAACGCGCCGGCCATCGACCTTTCCGGCAAGTTCGTCAAGCTCTTCGGCCCCGATGATTTGATAAAGGTCCAGAGAGGAGAAAGGATAAAGGACACCGGCGGCTATTCCGTGGTCGAGTCGAACGTCGTGGTCAAGGGCGTGTACCTCGACCCGTCGGCGAACACGCTCTCCGCGTACGGCCGCGTCAGCGGGCAGTTCATCCTCGCTTACTACGACTCGGGCTCGTTCAACACGATGAAGCACGTCCAGGTCGTCGAGGTCGGCGAGCCTGACGTAATCGAGATGAAGGGCTACATCGGTGAGGCGATAACCCCGCACGGAACCGGATACTCCACAAAGGGCCTTTGGCCGTCGCCGATAGCGGCGACGTCCACCGCGACAACGCAGGAGGACGAGTTCGGACCGTACTACTACCAGCACAAGGGCCTCTATTCGTACAGCCCGAAGAACAACTGCATCTTCCCGCTGCGCGAGACCTCCGACGCGCCGTGGCGCGTAGATATCTATTGGATGGAGGAGGACGCCTACGGCGTAAGCTGGCCGTTCGAGCGCTGCCAATACGCCTGCACATGGAACACGAACGCGATGCCCGTCCTCGTCGCCGGCGATTCGGTGAAGATACCCGACATCTACACTCCGTCGCTCAACAAGTACCAGACGCCCAACGGACACGCCCGCGCCCCGCAAGACAACGTGTTCACCGCGACTGCGGATATCCTCACGTCCCCGACGCAGGTCGGCTACTCCTGCCTCAAGCTCGCCACTACGGACAACGTGTGGTTCCTGCCCATACGCACGGTCGCGCGCACCAACACCGACTTCTTCACCCTCGAGGCCGCAGAATGGCATGTGGGCAACGAGCTCGTCCCGCGCGGCGGCAGCGTCTCGGGGACCGCGCCCGGATACAACCCGGTGGTCGATACGTCGATCCCCGGCAAGATCAACCTCGCGGAGTCCGGCACGCACTACAACCCCGATCTGTACTACGACTGGGCGACGACGAGCAATACGTACCCATCCGTCATCTACGCCGTCAACACGTCGAGGGAAAACAAGCCGATCGAGGTACACTGGTTCGCGACCGCGAGCAGCTACGCCGACGGAATGCCGGAGAAGATCGCGATCCCCTGCCTTGTGCAGCGCTACAGCATCGCCTATCCCGAGCCTGACCAGGTTCCGCAGATCGTGATCGCGTCGCAGAAGGGCGGCGCGGGCGAGAGCGTGTATGAGGACGGCAGGGCGCTCTTCTTCGACTCGACGGAATCGTCTGTGGAGCTTCCTGATGCGATGTGCTTCAACGCCGGCGCGGCGTACGTGTCCTTCTGGGCGGATGCCGGGGAGATGGAGGCCTCCGGCGACAGCAAACGGTGCATCCTGTCTCTGGGCGGCGACTCCACGAACCTCGTCATGTCCGCGCTGCGCAACGGCGCGGGCAACGTCTGTTACACCGTGACCGTGAGATGCGGGGAGCTCGGGACTATCGCCTCGAGTTCGTGGATGTCGGCGACGTCTGGCTGGCACAAGGTTTCGTTCTTTATCAACGGCGACGGAGCACGCCTCTTTGTGGACGGCGTCGCAGACGGGGGGGCAAACGTCCCCGGCCTTGACCTCTCCGGCTACATGACGGGCAACAGGCTCGGGGCCCAGGCCTCTGGAACGGGGGCGCAGGTGGCCGCCAAGGGGCTTGTGCTGGACAACATCGTCATAGGCGCCGTGGAGGCGACGGCGGAGTCTGAGAAGGCAGGTCTCCATGACGTTCCGGACAGCGGCGACTCGCGGTTTGCGATGTTGCTGACGTTCCCCGAAGGCGACCTCGTGGTGCAGCCGGGCAGCAGCGTCCGCCGCGCGACCGAAGAGGTGAGCGGCCGCAGCTGCAAGGCGACAAGCGTCCTCCGCTCCACGCCGGGCTCGCCAAGGAGGGGCAACGGCGTGTTCCTAGCGGACTCGCGTCCAGTCATATACCGCCAGCCTGACGCGTCGAAGCCCGGCTACAACCCGAACGAGGAGCACGCCTTCGTCGGAAGCGGTTCCGGCGGGTATTTCGTGTGGGCGCTCAGGTGCGACCTGAACACGGCGACGACGTCCGAGCCGGGCGTGCTCGTACAGTACGTCGCGAACGGCAGGCCCGCGATGAAGTACTTCTCGGTCCTTCTCACCAACGAGATGTACTCCGCGCTTGCGGACACGATGACGGCGGGGACGACGCTCCCCGGCCCGCATCCGCTCGACACTTTCGACAATCCGTGGCTCCCCGAGACGTACTGGGACGACGTCGGCGCCGTGTCGCCAGCGTTCCCCGACCGCAAGAACCAGGTATGGGCGCGGTGCGCCGGCACGATTCCGATCCACATGTACTACCCCAACCAGGACGGCTTCGACTTCATCGACGGCGCGGTACACAAGATCGGCGAGCCGGTCGCGTGGCTATCGAACTACAACAACGGCAAGCCCGTTGAGTGGACATGGACGGTCGAATGGCCGAAGAACGTCGAGACGATGCGGATAGGCGAGACGCTGACCGTGGCGGCGAACGGATTGCCAGAGGTCTGGGGCGCCAAGTCGATGGCGGTCGTGTATCCTGCGGACAGCGGCAAGACCGCACTCATCTGGGATCCGACGGTCGTGCGCAAGACGGGGCTTTCCGGTTTCGCGACGCCCGCCGCGCTCCTGAAGAACTTCGGCTTCGACCCCGCCGACGGCAACGTCACCCTGAGGGGCGGCAAGTACACGTTCAAGGACCTTCCTCCGAGCATCGGCGGGCGGTTCTACGTTAACTCCGCGCTGGCGGTTGAAGAGTGCGTCTGCCTCGTCGGCGAGCGCGTGGTGAACGCGAGCGGGTCGATACTCTACCCCAACGTGCTCAACGATGGTGAAATCGACGCGATCAAGGCGCTAGTTCCGAACGGCAACGCGAAGAAGTCCGACTGGGATGCGCTCATCAACACCCTGCCGCGCGTACCCGTAGTACCATCCGTGCTCGGCACCGCGGGCAACGGCAAGGCCAACGTTGACTACATACCCAAAGACCACTACGCGATCACGGCGATGGGCGCGACGAACTACGTGACGGTCATTGAGAACGACTCTACAAACCTGGCGATGCGCGTGGAGAGCGGCGACCCGATTTCGATGCACGTGTTCCGCGTCGTGGACGACTACTACGCCGGACGGGTCGTGACGCGCGAGGACCCGCTGAACCTCCTTTCGCAGCAGCTGACGATCCTCTACACCGAGTCGTTCGCGGGCAAGGCCGATGACTACGAGTTCGAGTGGAAGAAGGCCGTGCCCAACGAAAACGGATCGATGTCCAAGGACTACGAGAACGGCTACAAGGACGTGTTCGACAGCGATGACTGGGGCGGGCTCACCCGCTTCACGATCGGCGGACAGGGCGACACCCTTGCGAACCTCGTGAATACATACTACGTGATGCGCTACCGCGCCAAGCCCGGCACACCCGCGCGCGCCGCGATGGGCGACAGGTGGAGCGACTGGTGCGGCCCCGCGCTCGCCGAGGGATGGATACAGCGCTGCGTCAACAACGTCACGCCGTTCACGCAGAGGATGCAGGACCTCTACTCCAACCCGGCCGAGACTGCTATCACGATGATCCGCCAGGCGGGTGCGCCTTGGGCGGGAGACGTTGCGCTCAACCAGGACAACCTCGCGAACGTAGGCCTCATCCAACTCTACCAGACGCTCCTCAACAAGGCGGAGTCGATGTCGCTTACGCTCGGACTCAACGACACCGACGCGAACAAGCAGCTCCTTCTCGCTGCGGAGAGGCTTGCCGATCTCTACGTCCTGCTCGGCAACGAGGCGTATGCCGATGCGCTCGACCCGACGGTCGGGTTCGGTTCCTGTTACGGCGCGTCGGCGATCACGCCGGACATCGACTACGGCTACGCATCGACGGGGCTCTTCTGCTTCGACAACCAGGTGCAGTCCCTCCTCGACGAGGAGCTGGCGCTACTCCGCGGACGCACCGGCGTGAACAACCCGTCCGTCACAACCGCGCCGTTCTACAACCGCCTCGTCTGGAACTTCACGCGCGGCATCACCGCGGGCGAGGTCGCCTACGCCAACAACTACAGCATCAGCTCCGACGACGTTGATGCCACCATTGACGCTGACGACGCCGCGCTCCAGTATCCGCAGGGCCATGGCGACGCATGGGGCCATTACCTCTCCGCGATGAGCGTCTGGTACAGGCTCCTCAGGAACCCGTACTTCTCGTGGTCAACCTCGCAGATGCAGATGAACGTGGCCGACAGCGTCGTGGATGTGGACTACTTCGACGAGGAGCGCTTCGCGGAGACGGCGGGCAAGCTTGCCAAGACGGCCAACGAGATCATGGACCGCACAGCCCGCAAGTCGTGGCGCGACAGCGGCGGCATGAAGGGCGCGGGCTACCTCGACGAGGACGGCGAGCGCAACTTCGGCTACGGCGAGTGGGCCACGCGCGGCGGCATTGGCGGCGTCATGAACTGGATGGTCGCGAACTCGCTTCTCCCGAACGCGGAGAGCGCCGGCGAACAGCACTTCCCCGCGCTCGGCGACGGTTCGTACATGTGGGTGAGCAACGCGCCCATAATTGCCGCAGACGGTCCGTGGACGTTCGAATGCACGGTGAACTCCGCCCCGACCGCAGGAAACGTAGTCGCGTTCATCGGCGCCGAGACCTACGACCTGAATTGGGAACCGGAGGTGTCCGATGGCTGGGTGGAATCCAGCGGCATGATCGTAGTCAAGCGCAACGAAGACGGAAGCGTCACCGCGAATTCGCACATCTTGGACTGGTATCTCGAAAGCTACGAGACGAACGTCGTGGTGGAATTGAAGAACCTGGAGACGGACGAGGTGACAAACACCGTCAATTCCACTGGCATCCGATACAGGCTGAACGAGAGTAGCCGCGACGTCGCGGAGGGTACCGTCGAAGACGTTCCGACGAACGCGATCTTCGCCGTTTCGTTCGACGGCAACGTGTACTCCCTGCGAATTGTCGATGAGTACGGCGTGGAGAAGGGGAACGTTGCGCTCGGCAGTCTGCCGATGGATACCCCCGACGTCCTGGTCGGCGGCGTCGGCTTCAAGGGCCTCGTCACCGAGCTGCGCTTCTGGGATGGATACCGTTCCACCGCGAAAATCCACGCGGAGCGGGCCTTCGTCAACCCGCGCGAGGAGAGCCTGGTCGCCTACACGAGGGGATTCTCCGACACGACCGCCGTAGACGAACTCCCGGACGACACGCCCGGCGGCGACGTGAAATGGTATCTCCACAACCCGCGCTGGATGACGGTGAAGGAGAGCGGGCTTAACGTCGCCTTCGATGACGAGGGGCTGCTCAGAATAAACCGTTCGACCGCGCAGGACCTCGTCACCATCCCGAACGAGGTGGAGGCCATACAGCGCAAGCTCGACCGCCTCGACTCTGGCATGAACCCGCTGGGGCTCTCCGACGCCGCGGTTCCGTTCGATATCACGCCCGAGGGTGTGGCCGAAGGCTCGTCCACTCACTTCGAGCAGATAGCCGAGCGCGCCGAGACTGCCCTCGGCAACGCAGCCAAGATGATGGACCGCGCCCAGGAAGCTGCGAAGACGCTCCGTCAGGTACAGGACGGCGAGCTCATCGAGGACGACTTTGCGCAGGAGTCCGAGACGGACTACAAGGCGCAGCTGATCGCGATTTACGGAACTCCCTACGAGGATGACATCGGCCCGACCGGAACCTACCCGCAGGGGTACGACGGGCCGGACATCTACCACTACATGTACATGGACCTGTCTCTCTTCGGCATAACGGGGGCGGACAACGTCAAGCCCGTCTCGGTCGTGACGTACGACTCCGACGCCGGCGGCTGGAAGTACGAGTCGATGAAGGACTTCATGGCGGATGGCAAGACGTATTCGACGAGCAAGACAATGTCCTACCAGCTCTCTGCGAACGGCCTCGTCGTCAAGCCAGATTCGATAAAGGGCGCGCGCAGGGCCTGCGGCAAGATACAGGACGACTACACGGCCTACATCCTCGCCTACATCGACTGGCAGAACGCATGCAACGCGTACAACGGAAAGTACAACACGCTTTCCGTGAAGATAGACAACATCAACGCAGTGTACGAGGCGCAGAAGGGCGCATGGACGGCGGAGCAGCAGCGCTTCGGATTCGGCGTCGCGAACTGCGTCCTGAAGATGATAGCCCAGAATGCGTCGGCGACGTTCAAGATGTCCGGGGAGTTTTTGGAGGACGGCGACAAATACTTCCAGGGCGTGTCGAAGATGTCGGCTTTCACCGTCGGGCTCGCCTCCGGGTTCACGCCCGGTCTCGCGCTCTATGCGGCGGCCGGAGGAACCACCGTCGGCATGAAGGCCGGTTTCAAGGGGCTGGCGGAGATGATGGATGGCATCGCGGCTGACATCGACTCCGCGCAGGCGCAGTTCGACTCGCGCGCCTCGCTGGAGGCCGGCCGTGCCTCGTGGAACGAAGCCAAGAAGGCGGCGTTCGACGAGGCGAAGGACGCGATCGACGAGCTAAAGGATGCCGCCGTCGAGGTGAAGACGACGTGGGCCGCGATGGTTGCGGCGGCCGAGAACTTCGACACGACCGTAGCGGAGGGCGACAGGATACAGACCGAGCGCGAGAAGGCGCGCGCCCGCCGCGTGAACAGGTTCATCCGCCTCAGGTACCAGGACATGTTCTTCCGCCAGATGCGCAACGAGGCGCTTACGCGCTACTCGCAGGCCTTCGACCTCGCCCAGAAGTACGTTTACATGGCCGCGCAGGTCTATGACTACGAGACGACGCTCCTCTCTGCGGACCGCAGCTCCGGCGACACGTTCCGCTCCGAGATTATCGGCGCCCGTGCGCTCGGCGTGTTTGACGACGACGGCAAGCCCGTTATGAACGCCGGATACGGCGACGCGGGCCTTGCCGACATCCTCGCCCGGATGCAGGCCAACTACCTCGTGCTGAAGCCGCGCCTTGGCATCAACAACCCCGACAGGAACGCGACGTGGTTCTCGCTAAGGAGCGAGCTCTTCCGCATAGAAGACGGCGCGGAAGGGGACGCCGACTGGCGGCTCGCCCTCTCAAAGTGCGTCGTTGACGACATCCGCACCGTTCCGGAGTACAGGCGCTATTGCCAGTCCGTCGCCTCGTCTTCCTCGCTTCAGGCGAAGGAGCCGGCAATAGTGATACGCTTCTCCTCCACGATTGACTTCGCGAAGAACTTCTTCGGCAAGGACCTCGAGGCCGGCGACCACGCGCTCGACTCGTCATACTACGCCACGAAGATCGCCGGCGCGGGCGTGAAGTTCAACAACTACCCGTCCAACTCGCTCGCCGCGACCCCGGTTGTATATCTCATTCCGGCGGGCGCCGACAGGATGCGCATTCCCGGCGGCGGCGAGAACGGTACGGTCCTCGACTGGAACGTCGCCGACCAGGTGATTCCCGTCCCGTACTCGATCGGCTCCACCGAGCTCGACGACGCCGACTGGCTGCCGCTCTACACCGGCTACTCCGCCGGCGCCGAGGCGCTGGCGAAGATCCGTCGCATGCCGTCGTTCCGCGCGCTCATCGCGGACGAGGACGACGACGACAAGGCGCTCGCCTCGACGCGCCTCATAGGGCGCAGCGCCTGGAACACGAAGTGGGTGATGATCATTCCGGCCGGACAGCTTCTCGGCGGAAGCGCGGAGGACCGCGCCCGGGCCCTCTCGGTCTTCATCAACGGCGAGGACACCAATCGCGACGGTTTGGTTGACGTTCCGGGAATCTCCGATATTGAACTCGGCCTCAAGACCTACGCCACGTCTGGTAACTGAGTGAGAGGGTGAAGTCGAAAGTTGGGAAAGGAAAGCAAATGTTTGAATGTATAATGTCTAAAGCGCGTCTCATGTCTCGCGTCTCATGTGTTCCCCTGCTGATTTGCGCAGCTGCGACTACGGCGCTCGCCGCGGATGATCCGGCAGTCTCGCTGCCGCCGTTCATAGTAACGGGGCGCGTAGCCGATTACGATGGCGCGGGACTGAAGTCCGCCGAGGTGCGCGTGCGCAAGGGGACGCTTCTTCTTGCGCGGAGTGCGGTCGGATATTTCGGCGATGACACGGCGGCCAATTATTCAGTCGCAGTCCCCATGTCGAACATGGACGTCCCCGCCGCCGCAAAGGCGGGAGATTCGCTAAAGATCGAAATCGATACCGGCTCCACTACATACACGGACACGAACCTCAACGTCTCCGCAGCCAGCCCCGGCCGGACGCTGAAGCTCAACCTCCGTGCGGCAGCCTGTACGAATGACAAGGGCGTAGCCGACCAGTACCTCAACGACATCAGGTACGACCTTGAGGACATTGGGCTTTCGGTCTCCGACTACGATCCGAACGCGGACTACGACGGCGACGGCGTTTCGAACTACATGGAGTATCTCGCTGGGACCGACGCGTTCGACCCTGCGGACGCCGGGTTGAAGATACTGTCGTGGCGTCCGGTTGACGGCAACCCCGACGTAATGGAGGCGACGTTCCTGCCTTCGCGCGGCCGCGCGTATTCCGCCGAACGTGCCGCAACGGAAGGAATCGGTGCGCTTTCGTTCGAGCACCGTACGCACCAGGTTGTCCCCACACCTGGCGCACCGGCGAAGAACTATCTGATAACGGGAGACGAGGATCCTGAAGTCCGTGCAGTATATCTTTACAAAGAAGGCTCTTCAAGCCTTTATCGTCTGCGCCTGGAGTAGCGTCGCCTGGTGCGATGCGTTCACCAACCATGTAGGGTACGTGGTCAGCGGTTCGCTGACTGCGGTTTCCAATGGTTTCGCCGTTATCGAGGGGCGGCGTTATCCGCTTTCCATCTTCCCTGATTCTGAACAGGCGCGGATGCGCGAGTCCCTCAAGATTCCGCTTGCGCTGCCGCCCGCCCTGGAGGTGCGACGTCTCGCCCTCCGCGAACGGCTTCTTCGCAGCGAGGCGCTGTTTAAGGCCGGCGCGAAGACGCCGGAAGCGGCCGCTTCCCAACGAGGAAAGCTAGAGGCCGCCTGGCGCCGGACGTTGGAATCCGCCGAAATCGACGAGGCTACGCGCGCATATTGGCTCGTACGCCTTGGCCAACGGCCAGCCAATTGAAAGTGCAAACAAAAAAAGGAGCAAACATGCTGAATGACTATGGTTACATCGACAAGGCGATAGCGAACATCCGCGAGGTCGCCGAGAAGCAGGAGGCCAACATCAAGGCCGCCGCGAAGCTGATGGCGGACGCCATCGCGGACGACAAGCTCATCAACGTCTATGCTGGCGGCGGACACACCACGCTCGCGATGGGCGAGATGTTCTTCCGCGCCGGCGGGCTCGCCAACATCAACCCGCTAATGGAGACCGCGCTCTCCGTGTTCAACCAGGCGCTGAAATACCTTGAGCTGGAACGCACCGTCAACTTCGGCGCGTCCATCGTCAAGTACTACGGCATCAAGGAAGGGGACGTGGTGATCTTCTTCCACAACATCGGTATCAACCCCGCCACGATTGATGCGGCGGAGGAGTGCAAGAAGCGCGGCGCGAAGATCATCGCCGTCGCCTCCTCGTACTGGCAGAACGAAATGCCGAAGGACCACTTCATCCGCCATCCGAACGGCAAGAACCTCTTCGACTACGCCGACGTGTGCATCGACGACTACAACCCCGTGGGCGATGCCGTGGTGAACGTGCCCGGCATGACTACGCCCATCGGGCCGGTCTCGAACGTCGTCGATTTCACCATCGCGCACCTCCTCGAAATCGAGACGTGCCGCCAGTGCGTGGAGCGTGGCATAGTGCCGCCGGTGTGGAACTCGGCAAACGCGCCAGGCGGCGACGAGAAGAACGCCGCCTACCTCGCGAAGTACAAGCCGCTTGTGAAGTGTTTGTAGCGTTTTGGCGCGAATGGGTTACGCCGTGATCCACTTGGAGCGGATTGCGGCACCCTGTTTCCCGTAGCAGTTTGCGGGCGAGACGGCGAAGCGGTATTTCCTGCCGCGCGCCGTCTCCAGTTTTCCGTTGGGCTGCGGCAATTCCGATGTGGCGAAGAGGCACGTGACCGTGGCGTCGTCCTTTTCCGGCGCCCAGTAGAAGTGCGGGGAATAGACGCGCTTCGTCATCCACGTCTTCGTCCTGTCAACGTCAACTGCCTCGACTACGACCTCGAAGTCGAACGCGTGTGCGTCTCCGCACGTTCCGCGCACGTTCGGGAACGTAACGGCAATCTGCTTTACAGGGTGTCCAGCGCGGTCCTTTCCGTTTATTGGCTTGACCGCCACCTTTGCGTCAGACAGGAACTGCGGCACAGGTGCATTCTTTGAACGTTCCTCGAACGATGACGCACCTGCAGGCAATGGCACCACCCAGTCCGGTCCCGCCGGAAGGTCATTCTCGAAGTCGCGGCGCTCCAACACGATGTGGTTGTCATAGACCGTCATCAACTGCCCGTGGTGTCCGTCGGCGCATTTGAGGAAGGGCATCTGGTGTGTGCCGACGTCCTTTGCGCCGAAGATGCGCGAGTTCTCACGTCCGCCGAACGGGATCAGGTACCTGAGCGAACCTGTGCCGATGCTCGTGAAATCCCCGCGCCAGAGGGTGCGGTCGTCGGTGAGCGGCGTGTGGGAGTGACCGGTGAAGGCCACCGCGTTCGGAAACGCCTTGAGCGCGGCGGTGGATTCGCCGTTGTCCTGCCCCCACACCCATGGCGCGGAGCATGTAGCCCTCGGATGGAAGTGCTGCGTGTAGAAGAAGGGCTTCGTGCCGGACAGCTCCGCCTTGTGCGCCTTCAGGAACGCGGCGACCGCGCCGGGTTTCGAGAATTCATTGTAATGCACGCCCACGAATTTGTAGCCCTTGATGTCCTTGACGTACATCGGGGCGTAGTCCTCGTCGAAAACGCGCTTCCAGCTTTCGGCAATGTGGAGCGAGATGATGTCGTGCGCATGCGTCTCCTTCGTTACGCCCAGCTTTTTCGCATAGCCGTATTTCCAGCCATCAAGGTCGTGGTTGCCGGTGACGAACACTTTCTCAACCTTGCCGCCGTCTGGACGCAATCCGCCGGGAAACACCTTGCGCCAAGCGTTTCCAATCTGCATCAGCTGCGATTCAAGTCCGTTGTCGGCCATGTCGCCCGCGATCACCACGGCATCCGCGCCCTGGTCGCGAAAATACGCGAGCGCCTTCTCGAAGGTTGCGCTTGACCCGGCGTTGGAGCCGTAGTTCTCTGCTCCGTTGACGATGTGGATGTCGGAAAGTATCCCCACGCGTAACCTTGCCATGGACGCTGTTCCGCCAATTGTCCTGTGGCCGAGTCCGGCCGCCACGAAGAAGGCGGCTGCTCCGCCGCCGAGGAAGCTCTTTCTTGTATAGTCCATTTCTGCTCTCCTTGTATTTTGAAACGACAACGAACGCATTATGGCAAACATGAGCGAGGAAAGCAAGCCAAATGTTGTACGCATTTTGGGTACACAGGGACTACTCCCATCAGCGGCTTCGTTTGCGTGTATAATGACTGTATCCATTCCTTCCTTGTTTCAGATACAAAAGCATAGCATAATTTTCGGCGTTTGAGTTCATATTCCTTGAAAACCATGGGGAAATGACGTTGACAATCTGTCGGGAAATAGGATATACTACTTTCGTTGCTTTCGGGCAGGGTACTGTCTTCATAATTTCCGTGTGAGTTGCACGGAATCTGCCCGAGCAGCAACCCTGGACGATATGATGAACGGCTGAATGATCCGATGAACGAAAGTACAGTAGAACCCGCGTCCAAAGAAGTTCCGCGCACGGAGCGGCTTGCGTCGCTTGATGCGCTGAGGGGCTTTGATATGTTCTTTATCACCGGCGGCTCGGCGATGATCCTGGGATTGTGCGAGGTGTTTGGCAGCCCCAAGGGCTGGCTTGCGGCGCAGATGCGCCATGTGCGGTGGGAGGGGCTTGCACAGCACGATACCATCTTGCCGCTCTTCCTTTTCCTGATGGGCGTCTCTTGGCCGTTCTCCCTTGCGTCGCAGGAGGCGAAGGGGCGTCCCACATGGCGCATCCTGCTGAAGATATTTACTCGGACGGTGCTTCTCTTCCTCATCGGACTGTCGTTTTACGGCATCTTGAACTTCGAGCCGTATTTCAGGGTGATGGGCGTTCTTCAGTTCCTGGCGCTCAGTTGGGGACTCGCCGCGACGCTGTACGTGTTCGTGCGCAAGAAGTGGGCGCTTGTTTCCATTGCGGCGGTTCTGCTCGTGGGGTACTATGCGCTTCTGCATTTCAGTATCGCGCCCAACGCGCCTGCCAACGCCAGCACCTACGCGCCGGAGTGGAACATCATCGGATACTGGGACAGGGCCCTTTATCCGAACTACATGATCAAGGGCTGGAAGACCGAGCCGCAGTCGATCTTCCAGATTCCGTCGTCCACCGTCCTTGCGCTCTTCGGCATTATCGCCGGCGCGTTTCTCAAGAGCCGCGCGGAGCGTCCCGTGTGGCATACGCCAGCCATACTTGCCGCATACGCGGCGGGATGCGGTATTGTCGGCTGGCTGTTCGCGGGCTGCCTTGGCGATCCGGTCATCAAGAACCTCTCCACGACGTCGTTCATCCTCGTCACGTCGGCCTACTCGTTCGCGATGCTGTGCCTCTTCCATGTCGTCATCGACGTGTTCAAGTTTCGTCGGTGGGCGGAGATTTTCGATCCCGTGGGGAAGAACGCCATCCTCGCCTATTCGCTACACATGACCGGAATCCTGCATGTTGTCTGGAAGTTTTATCTCTCTGGCATCAGCAAACATTGCGGCGCGTGGGCAGAGGTCGTGAGCGGGATTGGTCTCTACTTGATCCTCTGGGCCTTCCTGCTTTGGCTCAGAGGCAAGAAGGCATTTATGAAAGTGTGACGTGAAATCGTCCGCACGCAAGGAACATGGACATGAAGAGAATTGAGATTGGAATGTTCGCGGCGACGCTCGTCGCGGCAGGAGTCGCCTTGGCCGCAGGTGTGGAAAACGGGGCGAGCGAGACGTTCTCGCCGGACGGCAAGAACGTGATTCGACTCTACGCGAATCCGCTCGCATACGAGGTCGTACGCGAGGGCGTGACCGTGGTCGCGAAGTCGGAAATAGGACTGACCGTGGATGGTGCGCGACTGGATGGCGAGGATGCGACGGGGCGCGTTCCTCCCGTCGTGAAGAGGGGGACGCGGAGTGGCGTCGCCGACGCGCCAGTTTACAAGAAGTCAAAGGTCGATCTTTCCGCGAACGAGGCGTTCGTCAACTTCGGCGCGTGGGGCGTGCGGCTTGTCGCGCGCAACGACGGCGTCGCGTACCGTTTCGAGACGAAGAAGTCCGGCAAGATAAGGGTAGATGCCGAGAAGGCGTCGCTGCACCTTCCCTCCGCCGACGTGAAGTGCTGGGGGTATCGGACGCGGGCGTTCGGCGAGGAAGAGTCTGTGCCGTTCGCGTCCAAGGCGGGTGAGATCGACCTTTCGAAGATGATGCTCTATCTGCCGTTCGCGTACGAGGCAGGCGGGAAGTACGTGTCCGTCACGGAGTCCGACGTGCGCAACTACCCGATCTGGTACTTCGGTTCGCGCACGGGATCGGTACTCGAGGCGAAGTTCGCGGGCGCGCCGAAACGCGTCCAGAAGCGGGGCGCGGGGATCAAGGTGCTGGAGCACGAGACTTGGCTCGTCGAGACGGAGGGGACGCGGATGTTCCCGTGGCGCGTGTTCATCCTTGCGGATGCGCCGGAGAAGTTCTGCGAGGCGGACATCGTATGGGCTCTCGCACCCGCGCAGGAAAAGGGCGCGGACTTCTCGTGGGTGCGGCCCGGCAAGGTGGCGTGGGACTGGTGGAACGGATTCGACAACGGTAGGAAATGCGACACGAAAGGGTACGAGCGCTTCATCGACTTCGCGGCGAAGAACGGCCTTGAGTACGTGGTGCTGGACTGGTACGGCTACGAGGTCCGGTTCGGGTTCGACATCTGGAAGCCGTGCCCCGCCGTTGACGTGGACCATCTCGTCAAATACGCGAAGGAGCGGGGCGTCGGTCTCTGGCACTGGATGGCGTTCCACCAGGTGTACGGCGACGAGGAGCGCGTGGCGTCCCATTTCGCGAAGGCGGGCATCAAGGGCTTCAAGGTCGATTTCCTCGACCGCGGCGACGCGGACGTCGCGCGCTTCATGGAGAAGTTCGCCGATGCCTGCGCGCGGAATAGGATGCACGTGGAGTACCATGGCGCGTACCGTCCGACGGGCCTCCACCGCCGCTATCCGAACGTGCTCAACTACGAGGGAATCCACGGACAGGAATGGATGTTCCCCGGCCTGTACAGGGGCGACGAGAAGGGGTGGATGTTCAGCGACGTGGCGGCGTGCTATTTGCGCATGACGGCGGGGCCGATGGACTACACGCCGGGCGCGATGAACAACCACGGCATCGGCTCGGGCTACCGCGCAAGGGACAAACGCAACCAGCCCGGCACGCTCGGCACGCGCTGTCGCCAGATGGCGCAGGTCGTTCTTTACGAAGCGCCCTTGCAGATGCTCTGCGACTCGCCCACGAACTACGAGAAGAACAGGGAATGTTTTGCGTTCATGGCGAAGGTTCCGACCGTGTGGAAGAACACCGTCGGCCTTGCCGGCACGCCGGACACGATGTTCGTCGCGGCACGCGAGACGCGGGACGGCGCGTGGTACGTGGGCGGTATCACTACCGCCGAGGCGCGCGACTGTACGCTCGATACGTCGTTCCTCGGCGCAGGCGAGTGGACGATTGAAATCTTCCGCGACGCGGGCGACGCAAAGGAGGACGCGCAGAGGTACGTCCACGAAACGCGGAAGGTCAGGGCCGGGGAAAAGATTCCGCTTCACATGGCCCCCGGCGGCGGATTTGTCGCCCGGTGTCGCCGAATGTCTCCCGCCGGAGCTGCGCGGGCATTTGCGGCGCACACGGACGACTATTCCAGCGCATATCCCGACAACGTGCATTTCCCGTTGACGCTTTCGTATCCTGCAGGCGGCAAACCGCAGGTGCTGCGTCTCGACTTCGGCGAAGCCAGCACGGGTGGCTATGCCGTGTTCGACGTCGCGTCCGCAAAGGGTAGTCCCGTGATGCGCGTTGCGTACGCGAACCATCCCGACGGCCTCGGCGAGAAGGGCTGTTTCTCGCGCGAGACCAGCGCACGGTACCTCGGCCCCACGTTCGACATCCCCGCGCTTCCCGGCAACATCAACCGCCACGAGATCTACCGCATCTGCCGCACGGGACGTTTTGTCGCGCCTCTCATCCAGGGCCAGCAGCGCTATGCGCGCATTCAGCTCGACACGCCCGGTACCGAGGTGACGCTCTCGTCGTTCAAGATCGAGAACGCCGAGGTTTTCCGCGACGGGAAATTCCAAGGTGGGTTCAGCTGCTCCGATTCGCGCCTCGACAGGCTTTGGCAGATCAGCGCCTGGACGTGCCAGATCGCGGCGTTCCCCAACCACGACGCATGGAAGCGCGCAGGCGGGCGCCTCCTGCCGCGCAAGCTCGAGGCGGCGACTGGCGATGGACGCTACCGCATTCAGTCGCCTGTCGACGGCATGTTGAAAGTCACGTATGAGTTTGACGCAAACCCGCATTTCCCACAGGGACGCTTCGCCGTCATTGCCGGCGGCAGGCGCACTGAGGTGTTGCAGGATTCCACGAACAAGATAAAGACCGTCTCTGTGCCGATTAAGAAGGGCGAGATCGTCGGCCTTTCCGTCGAGAAGGAGTCCTGGCCTGTCATCGTCGGCATGGAGATCGGTTCGGGGAACAACCCCTGGGGGCCAAATGCCGCAAACCCGCATGCACTGGACAACTGGGAATTCGCGCGCACCCTACCGTACGTGGCCGACGGCGCGAAACGCGACAGGCTGATCTGGAGCGGCGACCTCTGGTGGGCGGAACGCAATATCTTCTATTCGTTCAATCCGGGCGACGAGCCGTACATGCGCGGGTCGGTGAAACTTCTCGGTTTCAACCAGACGCCTGAAGGGTACGTGCAGGCGTGTCCTTACGCTGAACGCGCCACGTCCCCTGCAAAGGGCGAGTGGGGACCGTTCCCCTCCGACGAATTCGCCGCATGGTTCGTGCCCGTACTGTACGACTACTTCCTATACTCCGGCGATGCCAAGACGACGGGCGAGCTCTATCCGAAGGTGGTGAAACTGATGGACTATCTCGCCGCGCACACCGAGGATGACGGCACGTTCGTCCAGCGCGCCGAGACCTCCAAGCACGCCTGCAACCTCAACCTCGGCGACACCTCCCACCGTGCGTACATGGACATCCTTCTCTGGAAGTGCTGCAAGGACGCGGCGGCGATGGCATGTGCGTTGGGCGACAAGGACGGCACGTCCCGCTTCGAGAAGTGGAGCGAGAAACTCTGGAAGGCGATCCGCACGCGCTTCTGGAACGACAACGAAGGTTTCTTCGAGCTTTCCGACAAGAACCACGGTTTTGGTTTTGAGGCAAACGCACTCGCCCTCGCCACGCATTTCGCGACGCGCGAGGAGGCGCTGCGCATCGCGCCGCATCTGAAGCGCACCGGCCATGGCAAGTTCCAGGCGCTCGCGGTACGCGGGTTGATGGAGTACGGATTCATGGACCGCGGGCTCAAGGCGATTGAGGCGCACAACTGGTACAAGCTGCTCAGCCCGAAGTGGAAGGGGGCGAAAACGACCACCGAGTGTATGGGTCTGCATCGAAGAGGGTGGGGCGACGAATCGCATCCCGATACGGCCATCGCGGGAATTCTTTCTGCAGAGGTGCTGGGAGTGAAGCCGACGGCGCCCGGGTATGCGAGGTTCGAGATGCGTCCGCGTCCATGCGCCTCGATTTCATCGGCCACGGGACGTGTTCCCACGCCGCATGGCACAATATCCGCCAACTGGATGATGAAAGACGGCGATCTGGTCGTGACGGTGTCGTTCCCGCATGGGACGGTTGGATCGGTCGTTCTGCCGCAGTGCGAGCGCGTGACGGTCAATGGCAGGGAGACGACGGAGCTTGGCGCTCTTCCTGCTGGCGACTACATGATCGTCGCGAAGAACGTGAAACCAGAGGCGCTTGCAGACCCGGTGAAGGATGCTGTGTACATCAATGCGAAGGGCCGTATGCGCTTCTCGGCGTCGTCTTCCCATGAGGCGCTTCCGGCATGGAGCCTGCGCAACCTTGCCGGGCCGATCCAGAAGGACAGGTCCAAGGGCTGGAGCAGCAAGGCGCACGACAGCGCGAAGGAGGAGGAATGGCTGATGGTCGAACTTGGCGCGGTGAAGAGCGTGGAAAAACTTGAGCTATGGGCTCGGGACGACCGCGACTCGCTCGGCGGCACGGCAGGGTTCCCGCGCGCGTTCGTGGTGGAGGGCATGGACGGTTCGGGTGCGTGGCGCGTTCTCAAGACGTATGCGGGCGTAACGCCGCCGAAGCAGGGCAAGCCCTTCGTTGTTGACTTCTACACGGTGATCGGCTATCCGAAGGTGAAGGCGCTGCGCGTGCGCGCCACCGAACTCGGCGCGCCTGCCGCCGACGAGCCCAGAACCTGGCGCCTCCAGTTCAAGCGCATCGCGGTTGCGACGTCCGGCTCCTGATCGCGAGCGCCCGAAACATCAATACGAGAAAGTAGGGGAAATATCGAGAAAAACTATGGCCAACATCAATTTAGCAGCTCCCGGCGATTGACTTACAATCGAAAAATATGATAGAATAATGCCAATTTCTTTTGGGTGAATTGTACACTTGAACGGGAAGGAGATAAAGAACGATGATGAAAGGCATGACAAATCGCATCAATTGCGACGACGCAAAGGCGGCATCCGCAGCCCTTGTGTGTGTGCTTTCTTGTCGCTTTGCCAGCAACGGGTGGTATCCCCGGCCGTAGGCCGTCCGCGAAGCGGATGCCCTAGCAGGGGTGCGAGCGTCCACGCGAGCCGCAACGAAGGGAGTGTTTATGAACGAGCGTAAGTATGTCGATCCAAAGGCCGATTTGACCTTCAAGAAAATCTTCGGCGAACACCCAGACTTGATCACAAGCCTGCTGAACGCGTTGCTGCCCTTGCCCGAAGACGGCAAGATCGTCTCCATTGAATACCTTACGCCTGAGCTGGTGCCTGACGATCCGCTCCACAAGGACACCATCGTGGACGTCCGCTGCAAAGACCAGAACGGCCGGCAGTTCATCGTGGAAATGCAGATGATCTGGTCGCCCGACTACAACCAGCGCGCGCTTTTCAACGCCGCCAAGGCGTACTCCCGAGAGCTTCCCATTGGCGGCGACTACCGCAACTTGAAGACGGTCTATTCGCTGAACCTCCTGAACGAGAACCTTGAT
>Ga0310694_10001524_pt1 | contig 26088 bp, 20 predicted proteins | sample 174DNAGHGhighgp2_FD_203884 | JGI IMG/M metagenome (GOLD analysis project Ga0310694, IMG submission 203884) | Sheep rumen microbial communities from Palmerston North, Manawatu-Wanganui, New Zealand - 1742 DNA GHGhigh gp2 (v2) (version 2) | ecosystem: Host-associated > Mammals > Digestive system...
ATTGTTCTAAGTCGTTTTGTATAAAATTAGGCGTTCTGTGTGCAAATTTAACGAAAATAATGCAAAAGGAAAGAATATCTATGCTTTTTATTGCAATCTTTAACAATGAAGCATTGAAAAGAGTGCCCCAGTAACTTACATGGAGTACCAAAGGATAAGCATTTACAATATTGGCCCGCGCTTCTTTTTCTTCTTTTGCATCCGCCTTCTAAACTCTTCTTCGGCTGGATCATAGACGGGATTGTTAGTATCGAATAAGCCCAGGGTGGGAATAGGAACAGACGATTCGGGATTTTTCTGTGGCTCTGGAGCAGATTGTTGAGTCGAAAACCAGTCAGTTTGAATTGCGTCATTCTGCCTTTTTCGTGCCTCTGGAATTAGAAAAGTTTAACTGTCAGAGATGGCTCAAAAGGGCTCTTGCTCTGGCAAGCGGCATGGCCGAGTCCGATTTAGAGACCTAGCTCATGCGTCAATCCGCATCAAGTTGCCATTTCCATCCATCCCTCAATTCCTCGTTTTTCCACGTCTTGCCTTTTATTTACGGTCATTCTGCGTTAATTCTCCAAATTCCGTCTTTTGTTACAGACTTTTTTCGTAACTCTGGCCTTGCCGAACTTACTTGGCACTCGGAAATAAAAAGAAAAGCAAGCTTTCCTTTTGTATTTCTCTCGTTTTTTCGTAACTCTGGCTTCGCCGAAGTTACTGTCACTCGGAAGAAAAAGAAAATGTGATTTTCTTTGTTCTTCTCTCGTTTTTTCGTAACTTTGCACTCAGATTTTAACTATGAGTGTATATGAAACAGTGTAAAAGGATGCTGATAGCGGTATCAATCGTCGTTTGTCTTTTATCATTTAGTAGCGTGACAGCACAGAGCCTGCTGTACCCGAAACACTTCGACCTGCAGGAGGTGACGCTGACGGACGGCCCGTTCAAGTCGGCGCTGGATAAGAACATCGAGATGCTGATGAAGTACGATGTGGACCGTCTGCTGACGCCTTTCGTCAGACAGGCAGGACTGGCGTCGACGACGGACAAGAGCAGTAAGTACTACCAGTGGCTGACGAAGCACCCGAACTTCGGGAACTGGGGCGGCAACGGCTTTGACCTCAGCGGTCATGTGGGCGGGCACTACCTGACAGCACTGGCCCTGGCCTATGCCGCCAGCCACGACGAGAGCCAGCGTACAAAGCTGAAGGAACGGCTGGACTATATGCTTGGCGTGATGAAGGACTGTCAGGACGCTTACAACGATGACACCAGCGGCCTCTACGGCTTCATCGGCGGACAGCCCATCAACGACTCGTGGAAGGCGCTTTATAAGGGTGATCTGTCGAAGATTCGCGACAACTGGGGCTGGGTGCCGTTCTACTGCCAACACAAGATTCTGGCGGGGCTACGCGATGCCTATGTCTATGGTGGGAGCGATGTGGCGAAGGAACTATTCCGCAAACTGGCCGACTGGAGCGTGAACCTCGTGGCGAAGGTGTCGGAGGGCGACTTCCAGGGGTTCCTGGGCTGTGAGCATGGCGGTATGAACGAGACGCTGCTTGACGCCTATCTGCTGTTTGAGGACAAGAAGTTCCTGACGGCGGCGAAGAAATACTCGCACAAGGCGATGATAGACAACATGCAGACGCTGAACACGTCGTTCCTCAACGGCAAACATGCCAATACGCAGGTGCCGAAGTACATTGGCTTCGAACGTATCTACGAGCTCGACAAGACAGCGACAAGCTACCGCAAGGCTGCTGAGAACTTCTGGACGGACGTCGCCCAGAACCGTACCGTCTGCATCGGTGGCAACAGCGTGTCGGAGCACTTCCTTGACAAGAACAGCTGCAACAGGTATATTGACCATCTGGACGGTCCGGAGTCCTGTAACACGAACAATATGCTAAAACTCTCGGAGATGCTTGCCGATCGTACCGGCGATGCCAAGTACGTGGATTTCTATGAGCAGGCCATGTGGAACCACATCCTGTCGACTCAGGACCCCAAGACAGGTGGTTATGTCTATTTCACAACCCTGCGTCCCCAGGGCTATCGCGTCTACTCAAAGGTGAACGAGGGTATGTGGTGCTGTGTGGGCACGGGAATGGAGAACCACTCGAAGTACGGCCACTTCATCTATACGCACGATGGCACTGAGACGCTTTACGTGAACCTCTTCACACCGTCGACACTTGCGAGTGACGGTTTTGCCATCACCCAGGAGACCCGCTTCCCCGACGAGCCTTCCACCACGCTGACCGTCGGCAAGGCCGGCACGTACAAGATTGCCGTGCGCCATCCCGCCTGGGCAGGCCAGGACTACCAGGTGACGGTGAACGGCACAGCTGTCAATGCTGCCGTCACCAAAGGCAAGGCCTCGTATGTCACCATAGACCGTACATGGGCCGAGGGCGACCAGATTGTTGTCAGCCTGCCTATGGAGCTGCGCTACGAGGTGTGCCCGAACTACACGGACTACATCGCCTTCAAGTATGGTCCCATCCTGTTGGCGGCCCAGACGACGGCTGTCAGTCAGACCGAGGCTGCCGCTACGGGACTGGCCTACGAGAAACTGCAGAACGAGTACGCCGGTGCCGGACGTATGGACCACGCGCCGAGCTGCGTGGCCTCGACGAAGAAGCTGACGGCGGCTCCGATGCTCATCGGCGACCGCAAGGACGTGCTGAGCCGTATTGAGCGCCTGCGCTGTGAGGACAGCCGCTGCGAAGGTCTGCGCTTTACCATCGACGTCAGCCGTCCGGGCGTTGACAGCTACAAATGGACGACACTGACGTTGCAGCCGTTCTACCAGATTCACCACGCCCGCTACTCCTGCTACTGGTACCAGCAGACGGAGGAGAACTTCAAGAACAGCTCGATGGCAGCCGACGAGAATGCTGCTGCCGCACTGCTGGAGCGCACGATGGACTTCGTCGTCCCCGGCGAGCAGCAGAGTGAGGCAGGCCATGAGTACAAGTACTCCAGTGGTTCGACAACGGGCAACTACAACGGCGAGGCCTATCGCGACGCCCGCGCCAACGGTTTCGTGCAGTACTCTTTGTTTAATAAGAGCGGCAAGAAGGACAGCCTGAGCATCATGCTGCGCTTCACCACTGCCGACAAGGGCCGCAAGGGTACGCTGATGGTCGACGGCACGAAGATTGCTGATATCACGGTGCCCGAGACGGTGGCCGATGCCGACAACGGGTTCTACAACGTGGAGTTCCCCATTCCCGCTGCACTGGCTGTCAATGCCGACGGTACGGCGAAAGCGAAGTTTGTGGTGAAACTGGCGGCCTCGGCAACGACGCTGATGCCCGGGCTCTACTATATGCGACTGATGAGCGGCTATGAGGAAGATCCCAATCACTATCGGTTTGTTGCCTCCCAGTGGACAACGGGTGACGGTGGACGTGTCAGCGCGTCGAACATCACATACGACAAGGCCAAGAACATTATCCACGTCAATGCCGGCACGGGTGCCAATAACGTGGCGCTGATGCTGAACTACCAGAACCTGGCGTACACCATCGGTGCAGCCGAGAAATATCTCGTCGTCCGCGGCACAAACCTGAAGACCACCAACGGCGCCAGTTACCTCTGGTGGCTCAACGGCACGAACAAAGGCTCGCAGGTGGCACCGGCTGTGGTCAGGGAGATTAGTGTGGATGGCCAGACGCAGATTGTCGTGGCATGGGACATGACCACCAGCGGCCTTTATGAAAACTTCACGGGCAGCCGTCCTTCCGTCTGCAAGGGTCAGACCATTTTTGGCCTGACGTCGACGACGGGCAAGAGCGACATCTACGACATCAGCTTCGTTGCCGACATGGAACAGTATGTCCAGACGGCAACAACCGTCAGCGCCGTCACAAGGGCTGTCGCTGACGGCGTCTACTACACGCTTGGCGGTGTCCGGACGGACCACCCCACCAAAGGCGTCTATCTGACAAACGGGCGTGTCGTCGTGAAAAGGTGAGAAGTTAAAGAACTTATAGCGATAACTTCAGGAACACGAAAAAAATAATAAGAAGCAGACTGCAGGACGCGGTGCGTCCTTGCAGGGAACAATAAAACAGAGAAGCGTATGAAGACCATTCAGAGACTGATGATGGTGCTGATGGTGGCACTGCTGAGCATGACCGCCGCTGCACAGAACGCCAAGGCACTCTACGAGGAGGGTAAGGCTTTTTATGATGCTGAGCAGTATGACAAGGCAGTGCTTAAGCTGAAAGCTGCCGCCGACAAGGGCCACAAGAAGGCCCAGTACCGGCTGGGTATGTGCTACAAGGAAGGCTACAGTGTCGAGAAAGACCGTAAGAAAGCTTTCGACCTGTTCTTGAAGTCGGCTAAACAGGACTACGCCAAGGCGCAGTATCAGTTGGGACGTGCCTACCTGAAAGGCAAAGGCGTTCCTGCCGACCAGGCGAAGGCGAAGACATGGCTGAAGAAAGCCATCAGCGACGAGAAGCACGGCAAGGAGATACTCGACAAAATACGCAAGAAAGCCGCCGAGGGCGACGAGGACGCCAAGACCATGCTGGCTCTCCTCGGCAAGAAGTAGCTATCCTCGCTACTCCTTTTTCTCTTCTATCTCCTCTTTCCTCATTCCTACTTCCTCATTCCTCGTTTTAATGACGTACTTCTGGTAGTAGTTGATGAGTAGCGTTGTCATCGGCAGGGCGATGATCATGCCAAGGATGCCGAGCAACGACCCCCAGATGCTGAGCGACAGCAGGATGATGGCAGAGTTCAGCCCCGTCACATGTCCCATAATCTTCGGCGTCAGAATCGTGTCCTGAATGATTTGCACCACAGCAAAGACTATCAGCGCCATAAGCATAATAATCCAAAAGCTCTGGCCCGTGTCCGCCGCCTTAACGATGGCCAGAATAATAGTCGGAATGAAGCCCACGAGCTGTAGATAGGGAACCATGTTCAGCAAACCGATGAACAGTCCCAGTCCAATGGCCATGGGGAAGCCGATGATAAGGAAGCCTATGGAGAAGAGGATGCCCACACAGAGTGCCACGACAGCCTGACCACGGAAGTACTTATTCATACCTTCTTCGACATCGGCCACCAGGCGCTGTGCAAACGAACGATAGCGGAGCGGCAGCAACTGCGCCCATCCGCCAGTAAGTTCCTCGTAGTCAAGGAGAATGAAGAGTGTATAGAGCAACACCATCGTGAGCGTAAAGACACTCGAGACGATGCTCAGGCTCTGCGCGATGACTGCCCATACCCTTGGTATTGCCTCCTTCACGGTGTCGATGAAGCCGTCCTGTGTCACCAGTTTCTTCACATGTTCGATGTCGATGTTGTCATGGATATACTGCTGCAGCAACCGCGGAATGTTGCTCATGGTCTCGTCCGTCTGCACATAGTTGATGATGAGACTGGCCACGCGCCCACCCTCTTCTATCATCGGCGGAATCATCAGCCAAAAGACACCTGCCAGCACAGCTCCAGTCACCAAGAAGGCACTGAGGATGGCAAGTATGCGGTATTTCATGCGGCAGCGATATTGGAAGAACCTGACCAGCGGAAACAGCAGGTAGGCAACCAGCCACGCCAGGAAAAACGGCACAAGCACACTGCTCAGCCGGTTGAGCAACATGACAATACCTACAACAATAGCTGCTGCCAGAACACCGCGAATAAAGGTGTCGAATGTAATCTGTTTGCGTTCCATAACGGTTGCAAAAATACTATTTTTCCGCAGAAAACGCTCCTTCTTTAACTTCTTTAACTTCTTTATCTTCTCTAACTTCGTTAACTTCCCCAAAAAAGTAGTACCTTTGCAGCGAATATGAGCGTAACAGAAATCATCAACAAACATACACGCGACAGGCAGTTCTCGTTCGAGGTGCTGCCGCCGCTGAAAGGAACGGGAACAGACCGGCTGTTTGCCGACATCGACAAGCTGGCAGCTCTGGAGCCCGCCTTCATCAACATCACGACACACCACTCGGAGTATGTCTACCGGGAACTGCCGGGCGGACAGTTTGAACGGAGACGCGTCAGACGGCGTCCAGGTACCATCGCCATAGCAGCGGCCATCCAGCAGCGCTACCATATTCCCGTGCAGCCGCACGTCATCTGCAGCGGCGCCACCATCGAGGATGTTGAATACGAGTTGCTGGACCTGCAGTTTCTTGGCATCCACGACCTGTTGCTGCTGCGTGGTGACAAGGCGAAAGAGGACAGCCGCTTCACGCCGACGCCCGGCGGACATGCCCATACCACGGAACTGATGAAGCAGGTCGTGCGTTTCAATGAGGGATTCTTTGCCGACGGCACGCCTATCAAGAACCCTGGACGGCCGTTTGACTTCGGCGTAGCCTGCTACCCCGAGAAGCACGAAGAAGCGCCCAACATGGAGCGCGATATGCTGTACCTGAAAGAAAAGCAGGAACTCGGTGCACAATATGCCGTAACACAGCTGTTCTTTGATAACGAGAAGTATTTCGCCTTCGTGGAGCGTGCCCGCCAGATGGGCATCACCATTCCCATCATCCCCGGCATCAAGCCAATGGCGAAGCTCTCGCAGCTGACGGTCGTTCCCAAGACGTTCCACTGCGACATTCCCGAGGCACTGGCCCGCGAGATCGTGAAGTGCAAGACCGATGAGGACGCACGCCAACTGGGCATTGAGTGGACCACGGCACAGTGCCAGGAACTCTATCGCCACGGTGTAGACAACATTCACTTCTATACGGTCTCTGCCGTCGACTCGGTGGTGGAGGTCGTCAGACGGCTCAGGAAATGACATTCAACGAGGTGATAGGACAAGAGGAGGTGCGCGACCGGCTACTGCAGCTGGTCAGCGAGGAACGGCTGCCTCATGCGCTCATGCTCTGCGGACCGCAGGGCGTTGGCAAGAAGGCCTTAGCCGTCAGTTTCGCCTGCTATCTGCTCAGCCTTAAAGACTCTAAGGACCTTAAGGACTCTAAAGACTTTAACGAGTCAGCCATGCTGCGCAACCTTGAGCACCCCGACCTGCACTTCACCTACCCCACCATCAAGTTGCCGTCGATGAGCAGCGACCACAAACCCGTCAGCGAGGACTTTGCAAGCGAGTGGCACGACCTGATGATGGATGGTCCCTACTTCACCATGGACGAATGGATGACGGCTATGGGCGGCGAGAATCAGCAGGCCATTATCACCGCCGGCGAGAGCGATAGCTTGGTACACAAACTGAGTCTGAAGTCAAGCCAAGGCGGTTACAAGGTCAGCGTCATCTGGCTCCCAGAGCGCATGAACAGCGAGTGTGCCAACAAACTGCTGAAACTCATCGAGGAACCGCCACAGCAGACGGTGTTCATCATGATTTGTGAAGAGCCCGACCGACTGCTGGAGACCATCAGGAGCCGCGTGCAACGGATAGACGTTAAGAAATTGCCCGCCGAGACCATTGCCAAGGCACTACAGGAGCGCCGGGGCGTCAGCGAAGAGGCGGCACGACGCATCAGCCGACTGGCCAACGGCTCATGGCTCAATGCCCTACAGGAGTTGCAGGTAGGTACAGAGAACGAGCAGTTTCTCGACCTCTTTATCTCACTGATGCGCTTGGCCTATCAGCGACGCGTACGTGACCTGAAAAAGTGGAGCGACACGATGGCTACCTTTGGACGTGAGAAACAGAAGCGCTTCCTGAGCTTCTTCCTCCACATGGTGCGCGAGAACTTCATGTTCAACTTCCAGGAGGCGGACATCTGCTACATGACACAGAAGGAGGAGGACTTCGCCAAGAACTTCGCACGGTTCATCAATGAGGCCAACGTGCTGCCCATCAGCGACCTGGCCAACCGTGCCATTCGCGATATTGGACAGAATGCCAATGCGAAGATCGTATTCTTCGACTTCGCACTCAATATGATAGTACTTTTAATTCAGAAATAAATGGAAAAGGAACACAAAATAAGAACAGGTTGTGACAGAGGCCTCTGCGCTGCCGCCATCGGCCGACAGGACCGTCAGCTGAACACCTACGACTGGCTGGCCGACGTGCCAGGTAACGCCGAGAGCACAGACTTGGTGGAAGTGCAGTTCAAGCATACCCGCAAGGGCTACTATCACAATGTCAACAATCTACCGCTGAAAAAGGGTGACATCGTGGCTGTAGAGGCTAATCCCGGGCACGACATCGGCGTCGTCACTCTGACAGGAAGGCTGGTAAAGTTGCAAATCAAGAAGGCGAACCTGAAATCGGCCGATGACATCAAACGCATCTACCGTCTGGCACGCGATATTGACATGGAGAAGTTCCGCGAGGCCAAGGCACGCGAGCACGAGACCATGATTGAGAGCCGCGAGATTGCCAAGGGACTGGGGTTGCAAATGAAAATCGGAGACGTAGAGTACCAGGGCGATGGGCAGAAAGCTATCTTCTACTATATTGCCGACGAGCGTGTCGACTTCCGACAGCTGATCAAGGATCTTGCCGCCGCCTTCCACGTGCGTATCGAGATGAAGCAGATTGGTGCCCGACAAGAGGCCGGCCGCATTGGCGGTACTGGTCCCTGCGGCCGTGAGCTATGCTGCGCCACCTGGATGAAAAACTTCGTCTCAGTATCGACCAACGCAGCCCGTTTCCAAGACATGTCACTAAACCCGCAAAAGCTGGCCGGCATGTGCGCCAAGCTGAAATGCTGTCTGAACTACGAGGTGGACGACTACATTGAGGCTGGCCGACGACTCCCCAGCCGCGAGGTAATGCTACAGACGCTGGATGCCGACTACTACCTCTTCAAGAGCGACATCTTGGCTGGCATGGTCACCTACTCTACCGACAAGAATATTGCAGCCAATCTTGAGACCATCACCGCTGAACGGGCTCGTCAGGTCATCGATATGAACCGTCGCGGCGAGAAGCCTGAGTCGCTGCACGAAGGTGGTAAGCCAAAGCCCCAGAAGACGACTGTCGACCTGGCTGGCGGCGACATCAGCCGATTTGACAAAGCCAAGAAGAAGAAAAAGAAGAAAAAGCCTCGCGACAACCACGAGGACAAGGCTGACAATAAGGCTCCACGGAAGAATGAGACACCTCAACCGTAGACTGCTGACGGCGCTGCTGATGGTGGCGGCTGTCATGATGGCGGCCTGCAACCGCACGACGGTCTATCACCACTATGAACCAACTTCTCCAACTGGTTGGGAGAAGGACGACACACTTTTCTTCTATGTGCCTCGTGCACAATGCGAGGGGGTACTGCATGAGGAGGTAGAGCTGCGCACCAACAGCAGCTACCCCTATATGGGTCTAAGCCTCGTCGTCAGACAGACGGTCTTTCCAAGCGGTGTCTCACGCACAGACACGCTCAACTGCAGCCTCGTTGACGAATCAGGCGCCGTCAAGGGTCAGGGGGTTAGCCTTTTCCAATATCATTTCCACCTGACAGACCTCAGCCTCAGCGAAGGAGACTCTGTCTCCATTGCCATTCGTCACAACATGAGACGGGAGATACTGCCTGGCATCGCCGACATCGGCATTTGCCTGACGAGATATCATTAAGACCGGACTAGATTGCGTCCGGCGTCAATGCGCAAGAAGATAAACAGCAACAGCGTAAAGCCCCACAGCGACGAGCCTCCGTAGCTGAAGAAAGGCAACGGGATGCCGATGACAGGCGTTAAACCGAGAACCATGCCGACATTGATGAAGACATGGAACAGGAAAATGCTGAGCACACAATAGCCATAGACACGCCCGAAGCGATAAGGCTGACGCTCAGACATATGAATGAGTCGCAGGATAAGAGCCAGGAAAAGCAGCAGGACGCCAGCCGAGCCGACGAATCCCTCTTCCTCGCCGACGGTACAGAAGATAAAGTCGGTATCCTGCTCAGGCACATACTTCAGCTTGGTTTGGGTACCATTGAGGAAACCCTTGCCTTCAAGACCACCCGAACCGATGGCTATCTCACTCTGATGAACATTATAACCGGCACCCTTGAGGTCTTCCTCCAATCCCAGCAACACGTTGATACGCGTACGCTGATGGGGCTGCAGGACGTTGTTCAGGCCATAGTCGGCCAGATTGAAGAACAACATGGAGCCAAGGGCAAACAGCGCAATCCAGTAATAGCTGCGCAGGCGGGTGCCCAGACCTTGCCATATCAGATAGCCAATCAGCAGCGCCCCAAGCACTATCTGTATCCAAACCACGTCAAAGGGGATGACGTAGACTGAGAACAGCAACGCGGCCAACGTCACGCCGACACAGGAGAGAAGGATGCGCCAGGCGTCACGACGGTCATGGCTGTAGACATAGACCATGACAGACGAGAAAATCTGTATCATTAAGAGGACGGCGAACTTACCCACCGACGTGGGTGTGCCGAGCAGCATCACGTCCTGATAGCGGATGCCAACGACGAAGTAGACCACCATGGCCACGGCGGTGAAAAGAACGCTACCGGGCATTCCCTCACGATAGAACATCAGGAAGAACGACAGATAGACCAATGCCGAGCCCGTCTCACGCTGTAGGACAATGAAGAGCATGGGTACGAGGATGATAGCCAGCGACACGCCGAAATGCTTCCACTTATGGATGTCATAGCCATAGATACTCATAAACTTTGACAAGGCCAGGGCGGTTGCGAACTTGGCAAACTCAGCCGGTTGCAGACGCAGGGGACCAAGCACCAGCCACGAGCGCGAGCCCTTGATGGTATGGGGATTAAAGATTGTAGCAAAGAGGAGTATCAGCAATACACCATATATAATATACGCGAACATATCATAAAAACGGTCGTCGAGCAGCAGCAGCACCAGGCCAAGCAGCAGCGACGTGCCTATCCACACAATCTGCATACCCGAGCGCGTGGACAGCGAGAAGATGTCGGTGTCGCCATAGGTGTAGCTGGCGCCGCAGACGCTGAGCCAACCGAATACCAGCAGGGCGATGTAGATGAGAATCGTCCAGTAGTCAATAGAACGCAGCACGCTGGGCTGTTTATCTGTCGTGTGAGCCATAGCTGATAACTCTGTGTGAGAACTCCTCGGCCTTCTTCTCTGAAGCCTCGGAAAGATGTCCGTGAATATACTGTTCCATGATAAGACCGCCAAGAGGCACTCCATAGTCGGCACCCCATCCACCGTTTTCGACATAGACGGCAACGGCAATCTTAGGATTGTCCATCGGCGCGAAGCCCATGAAGACAGAGTGGTCGCGACCGCGGTTCTGTGCCGTACCTGTCTTGCCACAAGCCATAAAGTCATAACGTGCCAATGCCTTGCACGTGCCGCCCGTGGCCGATGCTCTCATGCCCGCCACGACATAGTCGTAGCATCGTTTCGACGCCTTGGAATAGTGCTTACGGGTGAAGGTGGTGTCGAGGGGTTCGTCCTGCACCTTACGGACGACATGGGGCACATAGAAGTAGCCGCGATTGGCAATGGTAGCGCCGAGGTTGGCTATCTGCAGCGGTGTGGCATTGACCTCGCCCTGGCCGATGGCTATGGATATGATGGTCAATCCGTTCCACGAACCTTTATAGGCTTTGTCGTAGAACTGCGCATTGGGAATAAGGCCACGTTTCTCGCCAGGCAGGTCGACACCCAGGCGATAGCCGAAGCCCATGGACACCATATAGTCGCGCCAAGTGTTCATAGCATTCTGGACGGAGCCATACTTCTGGCGGGCGCCAATCATGTGGTAGAGTCCCCAGCAGAAGTAACCGTTACAGGACGTTGACAACGCGGGCACCAGAGCCAGCGGCGCGGCATGGCCGTGACAGCCTACATGGAGTCCCTTGAAGTTAAAACCGTGAGAACAGGGATACTGCGTCGTGGGCGTGATGATGCCCTCGCTCATGAACGTCAGGCCTTGGGTGGTCTTGAACGTGGAGCCTGGGGGATACTGTCCCATGATACTGCGGTTAAGCAGGGGTTTCCACACGTTACGGCTCAGTTCCAAGTGGTTCTTTGAGCGCTGCCGCCCTACCATGCGACGCGGATCGTAGGTGGGCGATGAGACCATACAGAGGATTTCGCCCGTAGAAGGCTCAATGGCAACGATACTACCTATCTTGTTACGCATCAGTCGTTCACCCAGCGCCTGCAGCTTATAGTCAATGGAGAGCGTCAGGTTCTTGCCTGGCTTGGGACGGCGGTCCAACTCGCCGTTCTTGTAGCGTCCCTGGATTCGGCCATGGGCATCACGCAGCAGTATCTGAACACCTTTCTCGCCGCGGAGCTGCTTCTCGTAACTACGCTCCACGCCAAGCTTGCCGATATAGTCGCCCGGCTGATAGTAGTCATCGTTCTCGATATCTGCGGGAGACACCTCGGCGACATCGCCCAGGACGTGAGCAGCAATGGGATACTGGTACTGACGGATGCTGCGCCGCTGAACATAGAAGCCCGGGAAGCGGAACATCTTCTCCTGAAAGATGCTGAAGTCACGGTCGCTGAGCTGACTCATGAAGAGCTGCTGGGTAAAGCGCGAATAGCCCGGATTGCGCGAACGGTCTTTGATGGTGGCCATACGCTGGTCGAACTCCTCACGGCTGATGCCGATAGCCTGACAGAATGCCATTGTGTCAAGACGGTCTTTCGTCTCGTTGATGACAACCATGATATCATAAGATGGCTGGTTGAAGACCATCAGCTTGCCATGACGGTCGGTGATGACGCCACGCGACGGATAGTCAATCTTCTTCAGGAAGGCATTGGAGTCGGCACTCTTCTTATAGTCGTCGCTGGTCACCTGAAGCATGAACAGACGGATGATGTAGACCACGACAATAAGCGTAGCCACTCCGCCAATGACATAGCGGCGGTTCTCAGGTCCGTAGTCTTTCATGATTTGCGCACGCTCTCAAGAGCCATCAACAACACCAGGGTCAGCACCGCACTTCCCACGACACACAGCGCCCACAAGCGCCAGTCGACAAAGGAGAACATCTCCAGCGTGTAGAACGCCAGGCAATGGATGAAAGTCAGAATAGCTGCCAGCACCAGGAACTTCATGCGTCCCATCCCTGCTACCGACACCTTCAGGTTCGGCGCAGCTTCACGCGGCAGGAAAAGTTCAACGAGATAGGGCTGCAGCAGGCCTACAAACGTCAGGGCACCAGCCGCAGCACCGGGTGTGTTTGAGAGGAGGTCGACCGTCAGGCCCAGCGTAAAGCTCCATAGCAAGGTGGCCCAGCGTGGATAGCCTCGGGGTATGGCAATGACGAAGTAGACATACAGCAGGGGCATGGCACAACCGAAGAGCCTGATGTGGTTGAACACCAGTGCCTGTGCCAGACTCAGCACCACGAGCATCGCCAGTCGACGAAGTGTGTCAATAGCCGTCATTGTCAGTTAGGTTTCATTGTCAAGGAGTCCTGCACCTGTTCTTGGAGGCGCGAACGCTCAGCTATACTCTTGTCGCCAATCACGCAGACGTCGCGCAGGCAGGCGAAGTCGGTGGTCAGCCGTACTTTCAGTCTGTAGCTCAGACCGTCGGCCGAATTATAGATGGTCTCTATCCGTCCTACCAGCACACCCTTGGGGAAGATGGCCGAATAGCCGCTCGTTTCGACCCAGTCGCCGCGTTTGAAGCGGGCATGGCGCGGCACGTCCTCAAGGTAAGCCACGGTAGGGTCGCCGCCATACCAGCGCAAATAGCCGAAATAGCCGCGACCACGAATGCTGCAGCTGATATGCGAGGAACTCGTGTTCAGTACGGGAATCACCACCGCATAGTGGTCGCTGACCATGTAAACGACGCCCACGATGCCGTTGCCGCTGGCAACACCCATGTCGCGCTCCACGCCGTCCACGCGTCCACGGTCTATCGTGATGAGGTTGTCGGCACGGTCGACGCTATTGCTGACGACCTTGGCTGGAATCAGGTGATACTGGCTTAGGAACTGCAGTTCCTGCCGCTGAAGGACGGTGGTGTCCTGTGTCAGTTCGCCGTAAAGGCGACGCAACTGGTCGACCTGACGTTCCAGGTAGAAGTTACGTAGCGTCAGCTCTTCGTTCAGACGAGTCAGCGAAAAGAAAGAGCGCACAGAGGCATCCGCCTCGTAGACGCGCCCCACGACATAGTTGGCCGAAGAAAACCACACGCTCCCCTGATAGCTGTTGTAACGAAACAGCAGCACACCACAAATCACCTCCAGCGCAACGAAGAGCAAAAAGTGATGATATCTTACAAGGAAATCCAGCAGATTCCTCACACCCTCTGATTCCTGATGTACTTTACTCCTGGAGTCTATTACCTCATGAGGAACGAGAAACGGTCGACGTTCTTCAGGGCAATGCCAGCGCCGCGGGCCACACAATGCAACGGATCTTCGGCCACAATGAACGGAATGTTAATCTTGTCCGTCAAGCGCTTGGCCAGACCACGCAACAGGGCGCCGCCACCCGTGAGGTAGATGCCGTTCTTCACGATGTCGGCATACAGCTCAGGCGGTGTGTTCTCCAGAGCAGCCAGCACGGCAGCCTCAATGCGTGCCACCGTCTTGTCGATGCAATGGGCTATCTCCTGATAGCAGACGGGCACCTCCATGGGCAGCGCCGTGATACGGTTAGGTCCGTGGACGATGTAGTCCTCAGGAGCCTCGTCGCCAAGGTCGGTCAGGGCCGAGCCGACGCTGATCTTAATACGCTCAGCCATGCGTTCACTCACCTTCACGTTGTGCTGACGGTACATATATTCCTGAATATCGGTGTTCAAGTCGTCGCCTGCCACCTTGATGCTGGTGTTGGCCACGATACCTCCGAGCGAGATAACGGCAATCTCTGTCGTACCGCCACCGATATCGACAATCATGTTGCCCTCAGGAGCCTCGACATCAATGCCGATACCAATGGCTGCGGCCATCGGCTCGAAAATCAGGTAGACATCACGGCCGTCGGCATGCTCGGCAGAGTCGCGCACGGCGCGCAGCTCCACCTCGGTAGAACCCGACGGCACACCAATCACCATGCGCAGCGAGGTGTTGAACAGTCGAGATCCCGTATGAACCATCTTGATGAGTCCGCGCATCATCTGCTCGCAAGCAGAGAAGTCGGCTATCACACCGTCGCGCAGCGGACGGATGGTGCGTATATTGTCATGTGTCTTCTCGTACATCATCTTCGCCTTCTCGCCTACGGCAATCATCTTGTCGGTGCGGCGGTCAAGGGCGACGACTGACGGCTCATCAACCACTATCTTGTCATCGCTGATGATAATGGTGTTGGCCGTTCCCAGGTCCATAGCAATCTCCTGGACGAAACTGAAAAATCCCATTCTAATTTACAATTTGACAATTTACTATTTACTATTTTGCAAACCAGCTGTGAATGGCGGTATCGTAGTGTGAGCTGACGCCGAAGGCGCGGGTGGCGAACATACGGCGCTGCTCCAGCGTCGTCTCGGCGCCCTGCTTGTTCAGAATGTCGGTCAGCACGCCGTACTCAGCCTTCGAAGGCACGATAACCACGTCCTTGAAGTTCTTGGCTGCTGCACGGATGAGCGAAATGCCGCCGATGTCAATCTTCTCGATGATGTCGGCCTCGCTGGCACCGCTGGCCACCGTCTGTTCAAAGGGATAGAGGTCGACGACAACCAGGTCAATCTCGGGAATCTCATACTTAGCCATCTGCTCGCGGTCGCCCTCATTGTCGCGACGACCCAGAATGCCTCCGAACACCTTCGGATGGAGCGTCTTCACGCGACCGCCCAGGATGCTGGGGTACGTCGTCAGGTCTTCCACCTTCTCACACTTGTAGCCCAGCGACTCGATGAAGCTCTGCGTACCGCCGGTAGACAGGAACTTCACACCTTCTTCATTCAGCTTCTTCAGCAGCTCGTCCAGACCGTCCTTATGGAACACGGAGACGAGTGCCGTCTTAATCTTTTTACTCTCAGACATATCTTATATAACGTTATATAGTGAAAACAGGCTGCAAAATTACTGATTTTTTAGCGAACCACCAAAAGGTTTCCCACTTTTTTCTTCTTCGAAATAATGCACACAAAAAAGGCAGTCAACGGAACGCGTCCGTAACTGCCATCCTGTGCTTTCTGGTAGCGGGAGCCGGGATTGAACCGGCGACCTCATGATTATGAATCATGCGCTCTAACCAGCTGAGCTATCCCGCCATTTTGCCGTTAAGCGGGTGCAAAGGTACTACTTTTTTCCGAACTGACAAATTTTCCGCGGAAAAATTTTCATTTTCCACGAATTTTGTGTAATTTTGCCACGGTAATACGGTATTCGCTCGGCAACGAGCCGCTTGGCAGCGCCAAGAACCCCCTTTATGATGCATTGAACATGAAGAAAGAAAGACTGAATTTGGAATATCCCCTGACTGCGAAGTCGCAGAATCTGGTGTGGGAACAGATCGGAACCATTCACGGACTGGAGCGCTGGCTGGCAGACCGTATAGAAGAGGAAGAGGACGACGTGATAGCCCTGACCTGGGGCGAGATATGGGCCGACCACCACACGCTGAGGGCTCGTATCACGGAGAACGAGAAGCCCAGCCACATCCGCTTGCGCTGGGTCGACGAGGAAGATCCGGAGGCTTTCTGGGAGATACGCATTGGGCGTAGTGAGCTGACGGGCGACCTGTGCCTGTACGTCACAGACTATGCGCTGGCCGACGATATAGACGACCTGCACGACCTGTGGGACGGCAATATGGAGCGGCTGCACCAGGTCAGCGGACTGTAGGGAGTTAAGAATTAAGAGTTAAGAGTTAAGAGTTAAGGGGTAAAAGAGTTGTTTCGGATTAAGAAGTTAGATATATTCATCATCAAGCAGTTTGGACTGCTGTTTGTGGGAACTTTCTTCATCTGCCAGTTTGTGCTGATGATGCAGTTCCTCTGGCGCTATGTCGACGAGCTCATCGGCAAGGGACTGTCGCTGGAGATTATGGCGCAGTTCTTCTGGTACATGGGACTGATGCTGATGCCACAGGCTTTCCCGCTGGCTATTCTCCTGTCGAGCCTCATCACATTTGGTAATCTTGGCGAATCGTCGGAGCTGACAGCCATCAAGGCCGCCGGCATCTCGCTGATGCAGGCCTTCCGCGGGCTCATCGTCATCGTGGTCCTGATTGCCGGTCTGTCGTTCTATTTCCAGAATGTCATAGGCCCTAATGCCAACCGTTCGTTCTACCAGCTGCTGATGTCGATGAAGCAGAAGAGTCCCGAGCTGGAAATTCCCGAGGGTGTCTTCTACGACGGCATCCCCGGCTCAAACATCTACGTGCAGAAGAAGGACATGGAGACGGGCAAGCTCTACGGCATCATGATCTACCGCATGACCAACAGCTACGAGGATGCCGCCATCATCCTGGCCGACTCGGGCATGATGCAGTCGACGGCCGAGAAGAAGCACCTGCTGCTGACGCTCTGGAACGGCGAGTGGTTCGAGAACATGCGCTCGCAGGACCTTGCCGGCTCGGCCAACGTACCCTACCGTCGCGAGACGTTTGCCCACAAGCGCATCGTGCTGGATTTCGACGGAGAGTTCAACCTCACGGACATGGCTGGCATTGCCGGCGACGCGCGCGCCAAGGGCATGGCCCAGATTCTGCATGACCTGGACTCCATACGGGCCTTCAACGACTCCGTGGGGCGTTCATTCCTCAACGAGGCGAAGATGCGGACGTTCTACCTGCCGAAGCTCGACAAGAAAGACTCCATCAAGGCGCTGACGATGGCAGCCAGCACGAAGACCAACTTCGACTCCCTCGTGGCTCACCTGTCTGACGACCAGCGGCAACGGGTGGTGAAGAACGCCATGGAGTATGCACAGATGGAGGTCAACGACCTGAGCTACAAGGGTGAGTATGCCAAGAGCCTCAACCGCCGGGAGCGAACGCACGAGATTGAGGCCATCAACAAGATTACGCTGGCGCTGTCGTGCATCATCTTCTTCTTCATCGGAGCCCCCTTGGGTGCCATCATCCGCAAGGGCGGACTCGGTGTGCCGGTCATCATCTCGGTCATCGTGTTCATCATCTACTACATCTTCGACAACTCCGGCATGAGGATGGCCCGCGATGACAACTGGACCGTCTGGTTCGGCAAGTGGCTGCCCGTCATGGTGCTGCTGCCGCTGGCCGTCTTCTTCACCTACAAGGCCAACAACGACTCCGTGGTGTTCAACATCGACCTCTACAAGAGTATCTTCCGACGGATGCTCGGCCTACGCACCAAGCGCAGCATCACCCGCAAGGAGGTCATCATCGAAGACCCGCACTATCAGGAGGATGCCGTACAGTTGCAGCAGATTACCAGCGACATCGAGCAGTATGCCAAGAACCACCGTCTGCTGCGCTGGCCGAACCCCATCAAGGTCTTCTTCCGCGAGGGCGACGACCACGAGATAGAACGCATCGACGAAGAGCTGGAGAGTGTCATCGACGACCTGGGCAACACCACCGACAAGCTCATCCTGACCAAGTTGAACCACTACCCCATCATAGCCACGCGAGCCCACACGCGGCCGTTCCGCCAGAAGTGGCTCAATATCATCACGGGACTGCTGTTGCCCGTCGGCCTGTTCTTCTACTTCCGCATGATTCGTTTCAGGCTGCGGCTCTACAGAGACTTGCACGTCATACGACAGACCAACGAGCGCATTACCGAACACATTATTAATAATAAGGTATAGATAAGAGATATATGGAGAATTTCAAGCTGAACACCATAGAAGAAGCCATCGACGAATTCCGTCAAGGTCGTTTCGTCATCGTTGTCGACGACGAAGACCGCGAGAACGAGGGAGACCTCATCTGCGCGGCAGAGAAGATAACGCCCGAGATGGTGAACTTCATGCTGAAATATGCACGCGGCGTGCTCTGCGCACCCATCACCATCAGCCGCAGCGAGGAGCTGGAGCTACCCCACCAGGTGAGCGACAACACCTCGGTACTGGGAACACCCTTTACCGTTACCGTCGACAAGCTGGAGGGCTGCACCACAGGCGTCTCGGCTCACGACCGTGCCGCCACCATCCAGGCATTGGCCGACCCATCATCAACCCCGCAGACCTTTGGCCGCCCGGGTCACATCAACCCCCTCTACGCCCAGGACAACGGCGTGCTGCGCCGCTCAGGCCACACCGAGGCCGCCGTCGACCTCTGCAAGCTGGCCGGACTCTACCCTGCCGGCGCCCTGATGGAGATTATGAACGACGACGGCTCCATGGCCCGTATGCCCGAGCTGCAGGTCTTCGCCCAGGAGCACCAGATGAAGATTATCACCATCAAGGACCTCATAGCCTATCGGCTCAAGAAGGAGTCGCTCATCGAGGTGGGCAACCAGGCCGACATGCCCACCCGCTACGGCCACTTCCAGCTCATTCCCTTCCGCCAGAAGTCGAACGGACTGGAGCACATGGCACTCATCAAGGGCAGCTGGCGCGACGACGAGCCAGTACTGGTGCGCGTCCACTCCAGCTGTGCCACGGGCGACATCCTCGGCTCCATGCGTTGCGACTGCGGCGAACAGCTGCACAAGGCCATGCAGATGATTGAGCAGGAGGGCAAGGGCGTCGTCATCTACATGCAGCAGGAGGGCCGCGGCATAGGTCTGATGAACAAGATTGCCGCCTACAAGCTGCAGGAGGAGGGAATGGACACCGTCGATGCCAACGTGCACCTGGGTTTCAAGCCCGACGAGCGCGACTACGGCTGCGGCGCACAGATGCTCCGCCACCTGGGCGTCCACAAGATGCGTCTCATGACCAATAACCCCACCAAGCGTGTCGGACTGGAGGCCTACGGGCTAGAGATTGTCGAGAACGTGCCCATCGAGGTGACGCCCAACGAGTACGACTACCGCTACCTGAAGACCAAGCAGGAGCGCATGGGCCACACGCTGCACCTAAATTGAAAATTGAAGATTGAAAATTGAAGATTGCAGAGGTGAAGAAGTTTGAGCCATTACTATTATGGGCAGGCGCGCTACTGGTCATCGCCACGGTCCTGCTGAGTGTGGAGTCCGACCTGTTGTGGAAAACTCAGCAAAACAGCCTGTTTCTCCATTCGTCCCTGTTCTTCAAGCAGACGATGGCGGTGTCTGGAGGCTTGCTCTCCTACCTGGGAGCGTTCTTCACGCAGTTCTTCTACTACCCTTGGGTGGGCGTCGTCATGTTGTGCGGCTGGTGGCTGCTGCTCATGTGGCTCACGAAACGCGCTTTCAGCATACCCGGCGACTGGTGCGTCATCACACTCATACCCATGGCCATCCTCCTGATAGCCAACATGGACCTCGGCTACTGGGTTTACGTCATGAAGCTGCCTGGTTACTTCTTCGCGCCGACCATCGGAACGACCATTGGCGTAGCCTTGCTATGGCTCTTCCGCGTGCTGCCACAGAACGTGTGGATACGTAGCGCTTTCATCGTCCTGACCGCCCTCGTGGGCTATCCCCTGATGGGTGCCTACGCCCTGTGTACTGTCTTGCTGATGGGGGTATGGTCGTGGCGGCTCTCCACGAACCGCACACACAATGTCGTTGCCAGCATCGTGGCCCTGCTCGCCGCCGTAGCCATGCCGCTCGTCTGCTATCGTTACGTGTTTCACCAGACGAATCTCAAGGACATCTACACCACGGCACTACCCCACTTCACCATTCAGGAGTCCTATCCCGTCTTCATGACGCCCTACTACGTGCTGGCCGCCTGCTTCCTCGCCCTTGTCATCGTCTATCCAAGGGAGAAGAAGCCTATTGCCCAGAGTCCAGAGCCGGCAGCCAAGGGGAAAAAGCCCAATGCCAAAAGCCAGAAGCAGACGGCCAAAGGCTCAAAGCCTGTGCTGAAGTGGGCGCTGCAGGGCGCGTTGCTGGCAGCCCTCGCCGTTGGCGTCTGGCACTTCTGGTACAAGGACGACAATTTCCACCACGAGCTGAGGATGCAGCGATGCATGGAAAAGGCCGACTGGGAGGGCATCCTGGAAGAAGGAAAGGCTCAGACGACGGAACCCACGCGCTCCATCGTCATGATGCACAATCTGGCCTTGAGCCGACTGGGACGGCAATGCGACGAGATGTACAACTTCCCTAAAGGCTCTAATCGCAGTCATACGGCGTTGCCCGTCTTCATGTACAACACCGCCGGCCGACAGATCTACTATCATTATGGCGTGATGAACGAGTGCCACCGCCTGTGCATGGAGGAAGGCGTGGAGTATGGCTGGAGCGTCGAGCTGCTGCAGTACATGGCCCGTACAGCCCTGATGAACGGCGAGCAACAGGCTGCCAGAAAGTTCCTGAACCTGCTGCGCGAGACCTTGTTCTACGGCGAATGGGCCGACCACATGGAGCAGTTGCTCCTGCAGTCCGGCCTCCTGGACAGCGACCAGGAGACGGGGCCCATCCTCCGCATGATGCACTACGGCGACATACAGAGTCCGGGCGACGGCTTCGTCGAGAAGAACCTCATGACCATGCTGGCACAGACGGACGCCAACGACCCCTACTTCCAGGAGCAGGCCGTCCTCGCCGCCATGTGGACCAGGAATCCAGCCTACTTCTGGCCCCGTTTCGAGACCTACGTGAACCAGCGGCCTGGTGTCGCCGTGCCACGCATCATGCAGGAGGCAGCCTATCTGTTTGCCTCGCTGGGCCATGCCCCGTTCATCGATGAGCTGCCCGTAGACCAAAGCGTCAAGACGAGTTTCCAGAGTTTCATGACTCAGATGCAGCAGTATCATGGCGCAGGCAGCAACCAGGCGGGGAGTTACCTGTATCCAAACTTTGGCAACACCTACTTCTTTGAATACTTCTTCCTGAGAGACATCACCTACTTCTGATATGAAACATCTGCTTGCCATCATCGTCGCCATAACAACGCTCGTAGCCTGTGGCAATAAAGTACCGGTCAACTACGACGTATCGGCAGAATTGCCGCACATCTATCCCGACTATGCCAATGTCACCATACCCGTCAACATGGCTCCGCTCACCTTCGAGGCCGAAGGCACCTGCGACGGCATCGTTGCCCGCATGACGGCCGGCGAGGAAGTGGCTGTCTGCGGCGGCAGCAAGATACAGCCCGACGCCGACGACTGGCAACGGTTGACGGCGAGCGCCAAGGGCGATGCCATCAGCGTGGAGGTCTTCATCAGGCAGAACGACCAGTGGACACGCTTCAAGCCGTTCAACATCTACGTGTCGCCCGACTCCATCGACCCCTACATCAGCTACCGTCTGATAGCACCCTCCTACATCGCCTACGAAGGCCTGACCATCAGCCAGCGCTGTCTGGAGAACTACGACGAGAGCGTCATCTACGACAACATGCTCTGTACGGAGAGTTCCAACACGAAGGGCCAGTGCATCAACTGCCATAACTACCAGCAGTACAACCCCGAGCGTATGCAGTTCCACGCTCGTCAGCATCAGGGCGGAACCATCATCGCCTACGACGGCAAGATTCGGAAAATCAACATGAAGTCCGACTCCCTGCTCTCCGCCGGCGTCTATCCCGCCTGGCATCCCCAACTTAACCTGATTGTCTACTCCACGAATGCCACCTTCCAGACATTCCACATCACCAATCCCGACAAGATTGAAGTCTTCGACACCCAGAGCGACCTCATTGCCTACGACGTGGAAAAGAACGAGGTGACCAACATCGAAAGAGACACCCTGGAGTTCGAGGTGTTCCCCTGCTGGGCTCCCGACGGACGGACACTCTACTACGCCAGCGCCCACTTCGAATATCAGGACACCATCGACCACAGCTACGAGCTCATACAGCGCTTCAGAGAGGTGCGATACAACATCTACAAGAAGACCTTCGACCCCAAGACGCGACAATTCGGCCCGCGCGAGCTGGTGTTCGACGCCGCGGCCATGGAGCAGAGCGCCACCCTGCCCCGCGTCTCGCCCGACGGCCGATTCCTCATGTTTGCCCTGGCCCCCTACGGCGTGTTCCACATCTGGCATCGCGAGGCCGACCTCTGGATGCTCGACCTCACCACGGGCGAGGCACGCAACATGAAGGAGCTGAACAGCGACGACGTAGAGAGCTACCACTCCTGGTCGTCGAACGGCAGATGGGTGGTCTTCAGCAGCCGACGCTATGATGGCAACTACACCCGTCCCTTCATTGCCCACGTCGACAAGGACGGTCATGCCACGAAGCCCTTCGAGCTGCCCTGTGCCGACCCCGACTATCATCGCCAGTTCATGCGTAGCTACAACATTCCCGAGTTCATGCGCGGTCCCGTCACCCTCCGTCCCCAGGATTTCGCCGATGCCCTCAAGTGCGACGGCGAGCCCGTCAAGTACGTTCAGTAGCGCCACAGACCTTCGCACGATTAAGAAATGAGCGAGAGTTGTCAGACGCGACGTATGCATGGCCACAACTACGCCGTGCCCGGGACATACGAGGTAACCATCGTGGTTGCTGACAGGCGCCCCGTCTTTGGCGAGATTGTCGGTACGACAAAAGCAGGCGGCGAACCGCCCCATCTGAAGCCATCGCCATTGGGGCAGGCTGTTCTGAACAACGAGATTCCGAAGATACACCACTATTATCCCATGGTAGACATCTGGCAGGTATGCCTCATGCCCGACCATCTGCACCTGATTGTGCGCATCAACGCGCCATTGCCCGAAGGCAAGCACCTGGGCATTATCATCGGGGCCTTCAAGGGCGGCGTCAGTCGCACCTGGTGGCAGCTGACAGGGATAGCCGCGGCTAACGCCCCTACCACCGTGGCAAGCGGCCAGAATGCAGCCACCGTGTCTGCGGCGTCAGCCGCAGAGCCCCGCCCCTCCCTCTTCGAGCCCAACTACAACGACCACATCCTCATGCGCGACGGCCAACTGGAGAACTGGAAGCGCTACCTGCGCGACAATCCCCGCCATCTCATGATGCGCCGCGAGTATCCAGCCTTGTTCCAGCGCTCTCTCTGCGTCACCATCGGGGGCACCCGCTACAGCGCCTTCGGCAATATGCTTCTACTCCGTCAGCCCGAGAAGCACCAGGTGTTCTTCCACCGCAAAACCAACGGCATACCCACAGAGAACACTAAACACTGGGAGACAGAGAGCCGGCGCCTCATCTCCGCCGCTGCGAGTGGCGACGTGCTGGTCACCCCCGGCATCTCCGAATGCGAGAAGCGCATAAAGAAGGAGGCACTACGTCAGAAACTGCGTCTGATACACGTGCAGGCCGACCCCATTGGCCAGTACTGGAAGCCCGAGCGTAGCCGCTTTGAGGCGTGTGCTACCGGCACGCTGCTCATTCTCGCCCCGTGGCCAGAGGACCTGCCCTCCTTCCAGAGCGACTACGAACGTTTCCACTACCTCAACCATTTGGCAGAGACCGTCTGCGCCATCAGCCATACCACCGATGTGACGGTACAGGGTTTACGTCGTACAACTTTTTTACGTCAATAATTTTGTCCTTTCAGAATTATTCCCTATCTTTGCGGCAAAGTTACGAATTAAATTACACCACATGGCACAGAATGTAGGACTGAGTGCACAGCGGAACCGACCCTACTGTGCACTTTTTTATCCTTCTATCAGGATGCGCGTGACAATGCCGTCGGCCGTACAGTAATAGACGCGGGGGATGATGGACGAGGCAAAGAGGTTGTAGATGCGGCGGTCGGGCTGCGGCGAGTAAGGTATCTCGAAGCCCTGGGCCTGCCAATAGGCGGCGATGCTCTCGGCACTCTCCTCACGGGCGATGGCCACCATCTGGAAACCTTTGTCGTGGCGATGAGCCAGATAGTAGGCATTCAGCTGCGGCAGCTCGCGCCGGCAGTCACCGCACGAAGTATTGAACAAGACGATGACCGTCTCGCCCGTCAGCCTAGCCGTGGAGAACACAGACGTACGGCCCTCGGCGTCCACCACGTCCACGGAGAATATCGGCACGCGGTCGCCCACCTTCACATATTCTTTCACCTCGCTGCTCCCGCTGTCGTCGTCATCGTCGCTCATGCTGCAAGCGCCGAGCATCAGCAGGAAAATAATGGAACACAAAGACACGAAGGCACAAAGGGCTGCGCGCAGCATGAACAATCTTTGTGTCTTCGTGTCTTTGTGTTCCATAAGAATCCGTGTAATCCGTTGTTTATTTCACGAGAACCTTCCGTGTCTTGTGGTCGTTCTCCGTCTCAGCCTCGATGATGTAGATGCCAGCCATCGGCAGACTGAAGGTATACTCCTGCGACTGCGGGTTCGCCTTGTGAATCAGTCGGCCGCCCGTGTCGTAGCAGCGCACGCTGAGGATGGGCTCTGCCGTCGAGGCGATGACCTTGGCCGTCAGTCCCTCGGTGAAGATCAGCAGGTGTGTCTCGTCGGCAGCCTCCTGCTTATCCAGGCTACGCACGATGTAGTAGCGGTTCTGCGTCTGTCCGCTGACGGTGAACTGCATACCCGACTCCAGCGGGGTCAGTTTCTGCTCCTTGGCATCGTAGAACGACAGCGAGTCGCCCAGCTGCTCCACGCCAGTGAACGTCAAGGTACACGGTGCGTCGCTATCCGACTCCACACCGACAGGCAGCACACGGAAGTCGTGGATGCTGTTGATGGTCGTCGCCAGTCGTCCGCATAGCGTATAGACCGTCGGCACGTTCTTCAAGTCCTCGGAGCAGATGAATGTCTCCGTGTCCTCCGTCGGCAGGAACTCGTTGCTGGCACCATTGCGCAGTCTCACCAGCGCATGACTCTGCTCTCTGCCGCGCCTTGCCGTGATGACGAGACCCGTCTGAGTAGCGATTTCCTTGGGTTCCTCGTCGATGCTGCGTGTCTGACGTGACTGTAGTCGGTATTCCTTCTTATGAGTAGCGTCAAGAGTCTCCTGCTTGTACTTATAGATGACCACGGAGTCTTCAATGTCGGTAAGGACGGGTTCACCGTCTTGCTCGTAGACAGGCACTATGTAAACATTCTTATCAGGTGTTCCGTCTTTATCCGAATCATACATATCACCTTCATAATCGTCAGCTATTGGAGTATCAGGTATTCCATCATCGTTAGCATCATACATCTTTTTCGTTACCTGTGACTGGCCGACAACGATTTTGTAGATCGTACTGTCTTTCGCGTCCTTCACACCGAAGCGCGACTGAGCCTGCATACCCCTGCTGAAGTTGACGGTGAGCGGAGAGGAAGCA
>Ga0310694_10001525_pt1 | contig 26082 bp, 27 predicted proteins | sample 174DNAGHGhighgp2_FD_203884 | JGI IMG/M metagenome (GOLD analysis project Ga0310694, IMG submission 203884) | Sheep rumen microbial communities from Palmerston North, Manawatu-Wanganui, New Zealand - 1742 DNA GHGhigh gp2 (v2) (version 2) | ecosystem: Host-associated > Mammals > Digestive system...
TCAGGGAAATAGTTCGGATATACAGGTTCAGAGAAATCCACTGTTCCTTCGATTACTTCATATTCTGGATCTATACTTTTCACTTTGATTTTTCCCCAAGTGACAGAAGTGATTGCCACACATAGGTTGTCTCCGTCCGTGTATGTCTTCCGAGGGTCTTTAGCTTTGGATGGATTGACTTTCAGCTGGTCTTGTATAAACTTACGGGTAAACCTTTCTATAACCTCTATATTGTCTTCATCTGTTTGCTTAATCTTGTCACTTTTTGATGCCAGAATCTTCAATCTTCCATCAAGTATGCTAATGGAGGAAGCCAACTGTGCCTTTTTCTTTTCAACGCCATCTTTGTTTGTGGCAGCTATTCCCATTGCACCTTCTAATAATGTTATCGCTCCCTTATTCTCATAGGCCAATTCTGCTTGTTTCGGATTCCTAAAGACTGTCCCGTTTATCATTTTGTGGACTAGAATCTGTGGCTCAAATGTAATGATGTCATCCCATCCGAATAATAAGGCGGGTTCATTTTCATATAGAATGTTATCCAGCATCAGACCTAAGAGTTCATCACACAGCTCGGGTTCAACTAATAAGCTAAGTGAGTTCAATAGAGGCATATATAACCGTTTCCTGATGAGTGCTTCTATATTCTTGTTTGCTAATAGATATGAAGCTACAAGTCTGCTTTCGAACATGAGTTTGTTCTTGTCATAATTGCTGGGGTTCTCGCTGAAATATGCAGGTCTAGTCTTCAGGGTCTTTAGGTACTCTTCAACCCTCTTGCCTAATAAATCAATGGTGGTCTGATAGAAAGCGTCGTTTTTGTTCCCGCTTTTCAGGTATTCTAGAACTTTCTCAAAATTCTCATCGATATATTCCGTCTTGATGTCCAACCAAAGGGGAACGTTTTTTTCTTCTGGAGCCATGGTATTATGTTTTATTGTGTATTTCTATTTGAACGCAAAAATAGTTCATTCATTTTCTGTCTCCATATTGTTTTTTTGTGGCCAGATAAAACCATTATAATATGTTGGCTATTGAAGGTTGCATGATGATAACAAACACAACAGCCATCACCCATATTATCATCCACAACGGCACAATAACCCTGAACTTGGTGTGCTTGGTCTTGTGTCTGAATATCTTTATCCCCAGCCATGATCCGATAGCTCCTCCAAGACGAGCTATCCATAACAATACACTTTCCCTTATCCTGTGTTCGTTTCGTATAGCTCTCTTTTTGTCGATTCCATACAATATAAATGCTATAAAATTGATTGCCACAAGATAAGATAGGATTATGATAGATGTTTGGACCATTACACTGACGATTACATTAGGGTTTGCAAAGATAACCAAATTGAACCAAAAAATTCTGTCTCCCTATATATAGATAATAGAAATAGAGATAAAAATGGTTGTAACTATAATTGTCCGGGGAAAATGAGGGGAATTTGTGGTTAATGAAAAATAGATAAGTTTTGTGAATCGCTGATACTTTTTTGTATTTTTGCAACATACAAATAATTAAATTATCCAATTTATGGAAAATGTCTATGGTATAGCAATTGAGGTGATGGCCGCATTGGGAGCGTTGGCTTCTCTCGTTGGCTTTTTGATCCCAATAACAAATCGGCCATCAAAAACATTAAATGTAAATGACCAATCTTCGGATTCAATGCATGATGAACTTGTTTCTGAATTGAAAAAGGCAAAAAGACGTTATTTTTTAAATAAGGTTTTTTATTATTCTCTGTCGTCTATTTCAGTAATTGGCAGCGTTATGGTTTCAACAGTCTATTTCAATCAGGCCTTTAATGAACAAATTGGCATTTTCGGTTTTTTTATTCTTTTATCGTCTTTGGTAATCCTTGTTTTTCGTCCGATGGAGAAATTTCAACAAGCAAAAAGGGATATGTTATTTTTAAAAAGGGCAGAACGCGATTATGTGATTTTAAAGGATATTCAAGAAAGAAACACATTCCTCAGGGAAATATTAAATGAGTATGATAACAGACCTATACTAGATTGATTTGTCCTGATTGTTTCAGATTCGTGAAAACTCGTGAAAAACAATAAGAAACACTTAGATGAGAAGGATGTCAAGAAAATCCTTTCTGACTATCGTGAAGAGGTACAGCCATACTTTGAGTTGATAGATGCATTCAACTTAATGTTTGATAGCTTTTTATACGAGCGCATATTAGGAATTAAGAAGCGAACTAAAATTGTCTTGGCCCCAAAATTAGCATTCAATCTAACCGCCAAACGGGGATTGCCGAACCAAATAGAACTGAATTTAGGTGTGCTTCCACTAGTCAAGGCTCTTGCTGTCAATGTTTCCAAGTTGGATTTTGTTTGCAATGAGATTCCTTTTGATAAGATATTCGACCAAAAGAAAGTTATTACTGACATTGCTGACATATTCAATGTCATATACTATCAAATAGATAATTATGATTTGGATGACGAACATATATCCGAACTTCTAGATGAATACGACCTTGGAACAAGAGGAGAACTCTCGTATTCATTATTCAAGAAAGTACTCTATTATCTGTTGTCTCACGAATTTGTACACATAAGATGCCGTCATGCATCACACATTGGGAGGAAGAATATCACCGAATTTCAGATTAACGCAGAACAATCAACAGTCAAATCCAACTATAATAAACGAATCCATTGGGCGGAACTGGAAGCAGATCATTTTGGCGCAGATTTGATGGTGGAAATGCTTAAAGTCTTTGAGGATTGTTCGCCACAACAACCAGAAAGACAAATTTCTAATGAAGAAGCAAATGAGTTACGCCAAATATTTTTTGTCATCGGATTGTTGTTTTTATTGTTTTCTTATCGTCCAGATGAAGCAACAAGTATTTCGTTTTATCGAAAATGCAATCATCCTCATCCTTGCGTCAGAATGGCTAATATAATGGACGTTTCAGCAAATTACATAAGTAAAGTTTATTCTATCGACATACAATCTATTATTGACGTGATGAGTGATTCGTTATCCATGGTTATTAGGATAGCCCAAAGTGTTGGTATTCGTGAGTTCAGTGTTCTTTTGTCGAATATGGATGAAATCAGGGAAGAAATTAACGACATTCAAAGCAGTATTGACAAGACATGGATTAATGAATCCAACAAAGCTATGATCAAGACATTTATTAGTGTTAGAAATGGTATTGCGGTAGTTTAATGACAATCATTTATTAACTTCCTATTCAGTTTTTGTAATAAAATCAGTAGTATTTTGATATAATTGTTTCAGAGATTTCGCATAATCGTCAATCCGTTTTTTTAATCTATGGTATTCTGCTGCGTCTGACGGGTTTGCGTTACCTTCCCTCCATTTTGTGATATATTTTTCAAAGCAGGGCAAATCAACTACCAATTGAATTAGTTTTTCCAGAATATCTTCTTGTGAATAATTGTAAGGATCAAATAGGGCAAACATTGTCTTTAAAAATCCGAGTCTAACAGATAGATCTTGTGAGTGTTGGCTTGTGTCACAAATGTTATCAATAAAATTCTGATATGAGGTTATTGTATGTAAATAGTTAATAGATCCCACTATAGATTTGACCATAGTATTGTTTGGAAGACCTAGTTTTGGCGATAAGCACAATAGTAACAATGAAGCATATAAATCTGCCGTGCTTTCATCAATATTGTTTTGATCATTGTAATATGAGACGAGATGAGCCTTATAATCGAAATTATCAAAGTATTCCTCAAGAGCTTTAACATTGTCTGTGGCAAGCCTGAACATTTCTAACATTTGTGCTTTTTCTTTCTCTATCAACTCTTTGTTTTTATAGCCTTCATCCAATATCTTCAAATATTCATAATAATAATCTGTAAAGAGGCTCGGTTTTTTATCGTCTTTGTAATAATAATGGCCCAACTCGTGAAAGATAATGAATAATTGTTTTATCAGAGTGCTTGTATATAAAGACTCTGCATCTACGCAAGCCGGTACGCCGTGTTTGTCCAATGCATCCATTAATTCATTACCAGATGCATAATCATCGTTTTGAAGCATTAACAATGCCAAATAAAAGCACCGGAATTGATCTGCTGAGCCAATTTCATCAAGAATCAACAATGCTTCTTGGAGATATGGGAATACAATCGTTTTCTTTTCAATATCAATATTAGATACCAATACTCTTTCGTCACCACAAACAATGGAAACATCAATGCTTCCCTCTCTAATGACATCATTGGCTATATTGATACATTCCCTATAAGAATCCATTATTTGTTTTTTTTCAAGTTCTTAAGGAATGTAATAACGTCTTTGAGTTTGATGTTCTGCTTTAAGCACTTGTTGTTGCTATCAAATATGCGAACTCTTTTTTCACAAAAACAAGCTATTGATGCTAAAGAGCCTAGCAAAGTAATTAAATCCTCCAATTGTGCTATAATGTTGCATACATTAATCCCGTCAAGGTTTTTGGTTTTGTTCCAAGAAATTTCCAAACCTTCTTCAGGTCTCATCGATTCGTTTAGTCGCTTTTCTTCTTCTGCTCCATCATAAGGCAGCATAATAACAAACTTTTCCATATCCTTTTTTTGCATCATTACTCTATCAAATATTTTATTTCATTTAATTCAGGGTTAACTTTTTAGTTCTATTTTCCTCACCTCTTTTTGAGTAACATGATGCAAAAATACAATATAAATACATACAAAACACATAATTCTTATTTATAGAAAGGTGCTGTGTAAAAACGCCTTCAGAACAACCTCTATCGGGAATGTGTCCTTCAGATTAACCCCAAGACTTATGAATATTCGGTTTGTAAGTCAAGTGAGGCTATACCCGGCTATGATGTTTACCCTCTGACCGACATAGCTTATCCTGATATTATCGGGAAGATGCACTGTGATTACCAGAAGCTTCATGAGATTCTGGAGGGGTATTTTTATGTGTGTTAGGTTGTGAGGCATAAGTGGTTGAGTAAGTAGCAAGATGCATTGGTGAAATCATTGGGGAAAACTAGGGCCTTTCAAATGATGAAATCTTTGTATTTTTGCAAAGCTAACTTGCTAACAAAATTACCTTAACCTCGCATTTCTGTGGTTTAAACTTCGGGGAATAGTATTTAATAGAAACAAATGGATAGACGTACAACGGCAATTATAGGAGCAGGTGCTGTCCTGGACTTCGATTTCAACGGTTTGTTAATCTCTTTTGCGGCATTGATGGCATCGTGATTATCGGCAAGGAAGTGGTCGACCTCTTCCCGGGTGGCTCTCTTCACAGGCTTGAAAAGCTCATCCAAGGCATCGGACAGCTGCTTGGTTTTGGCTGCAACGGCATCTACCTTCTGCTTGAATTTCCCTTTGGAAACATCGTTGTAGATGGCTATTGTCACTGCAATGATGATAATGCAGCCAATAATGAGCAGCGGAATGGGGGCAGATGCGGTTAGTTCAAGCATTGTATATTAAAGCCATTGAAGCATAAGAAGTGAATAATTACTCTTCGTTGTTATAAGAGCTTACACTTGCGATGTAATTAAACTTATCATTAGATGTTTCATTACCAAATACTTTTTTTGCTTCTGCAAGCTTTGTAAAGTATTGTTTAAATGATAATGATACACTTTCCGCCCATTCTTTTGTTGGCGGTTTGGGTATTACAATTTCTCTGTATCTATTTCCAACATCTTCTCTGTTTGTTTGCATTAAAGTAATTCTTGACCATTGAGTTCTCGTCTCCAATAATGACAACGCCCAAAGTAAATAAAATGGAGAATAGCCAAGATCATTCTCTTTGATTCTGATTACAAATACTTCTTTTGTGAGGACAACATTTTCTTCACCAGGAAGCAGTATCGCAAATTCACCGATATTACTACTAGCTCGACTCGGAGAAATTAAATCCCATGATTTAAGATTGCTTTTTCCATCTTCTGTTTTCCAGAACTTTTTTGCAAGTTCAATTGGTACAAGATTAGTAGGGTTAACGTTAATTCTTAGATTTCTAATATCGGATACTTTGACATAAGGAATAGTGCCATTTCTTACATCGTTACTTGGACTACCGTGTCCTCCTGTTATTGTAATTATGTTTAGATCAATTAACTCTCCCAACGTAATTCCTTCAATACCTAATTGTTTTCTTAGTTTATCAGCAGGCAAAAAGTATTGTGAATCATAATATTGAGGAACTATGACATCGGCTGCGTAAACATCCTTTAGTGGGACTTTGAAACAATGACGATAATCTTTATTAGCATATTCTACTGAATAATCCCACAATTTGTTATCAATTTCCTTTGTTCTTTTTCCTTCCGAATCAATAACGAATCTATCACTGCCATTTTTATAGATGCCACATGTTTGTGGATTTAAAAATGTTACAACATCTTCATTTAAATTAAGATTAGATTTGTCTTTGTTTAATTTTTCAAATACATAAAGATTTGTTTTTGCTCTACAATATCCTTGAAATGCATCCATGGGCACATTTGCAACGCAGATGGGTTTCATTCTTTCTTTTACCCATACTCTAAATCTTTTATATGAAGGTGAGAAGAAATAAGTTTCGGGAAGAACTATACATATTCTTCCGCCTTCTTTGACAAGATCATAACAACGATTAAACATCGTTAGGCCTAATTCGATGTCTTCACCAGGATCAAAGTATTCAGCTATAGAAAGTTGAGCTTTTACTGCATCTTTATATTTTGTTGTTAGGTTAACCCCAAATGGAGGATTTGTAAAGACCTTTGTGAAACGACCATTTTTAAAATCATTAGACATTAGATGATGATACTTTGATTCCCAAGTATAGGTTAATACGCTATCACCTTTTACACAATGTGCCGAGCCATCTTGAAGGATTTGCATTACAGCCTTCGTAAGCTTTACACCAATTGAGTCTTTATCTATTCCGAACAAACGTAATTGTGCCCATTTAGATATTTCCGTTTGCATACTGGGATAACGCTCCTCCATATCTATTAAAGCTTGGATCAAAAAACCACCTGTACCGCAAGCGGGGTCGATTATAATATCGTTTAGATTTATTCCTGTAAGCTTTATTGCTGCTTTAATAACTTGTTTGGGCGTAAAATACTGACCTTCTTCTTGTTTTAAAGCGGCGCTTCTTAAAACTTGAAAAGCAATTGAGACTGCATCTGGCCCAATCTCCAGAAGGTTGAATTTATACAAACCTTCAACGATTGCTTGAATTGTAGTATCATCAAATAGAATCTTTTTATCTGTATCAGTCAAGAATATTTCAGAATACAAAGGAACAAACTCGTCAAACTTCTCCTTAATGTATTCTGCTGTTTTTTTCTCTGTGTCTAACGGATGGAAATACAATTCATCATTAGGACTAATCTTCCCCAGTTTATCACTATCAAGCTTTAACAGTAACAGATTACACAATTGGTCTAATTGTTGCTCTCGTCTTGTGACAAATCCATCTCTTGAAACCACATTATCTAGAAGAACACCAAAGTTTCTGAACAATGTGTCTTTACTAGGAATAGTAAGCCCGTTATATGTTAATTCTTTGTTTTCAGGACTAAATGAATCATTTGGCTTTGGGAGATCATTTATTGTTTTTTCCTGAGGGAAACTTATTCCATTTTTATCTTTGAATACAAATATGGATTTTGAACTTAAATCCGCATTGTTTGCCAATATTCCCAATTTCGCATGAGGTTCTAACGACAAATATGTTTCTAATTGTTCTTGGCCAATATCAACCCCAGGCTTTTTACATTCAATTATTGCTAATAAATGACGATAATCATTTACATTCGTACAACTATCGAATAATGCAATATCTACTGGGAAACCATTATATGTTCTTCCTGCTTCTCTTTTAGAAGCTTCAGAAGGTGATTTGGGAACTTTCCACTCTTTCTTACCAAATACTATTTGACCCAAATCCCATCCACGTTCTATTAGTATTTCCACAATTGGACCTACAACAAGTTGTTGTTCAGGCCCTTCTTTTAAATATTCTTTTATTTCCATTTTTGTTGATTATCAGTTTCCAAATCTAGAAATACTTTCTATTTCTCTTAATATGGTTTGTTATACAAAGGAGTTATTAAATCATATTTTCTTTATTATTGGCTTAAAGAATGAGATAAACTTCTCTGTATATTCCTTGTACCAAGCAAAGATTTCATCTTGCTTAGAAGTGTCAAAAACATTGAAGCTTTGGGAATACTCGATTGAAGATGCCTTTTTGCCATCGAGACGGCGCCAGTTAAGCTTCACGCCTATTGTAGCCTCAGCTTCTTCCTTGTGCGACTCCAGTGAATCAAAGTAAACCTTGTCAATATCCTTTGGCATATAAAGCTGGATGGTGGCTTTTTGCTCTCTTGTGTTTACTAAGAGGGAGATTTGGAATCCACTACGGCCAATGGCAATATTCATCCAATGGTCGTAGGAAGGCGACTGCGTTTTGAAAAGCTTAGAAGGATTGTTTTTCATGTATTCGCAGAAGGCCGACCAGTAATCATACCTGAAACACTCCACCTCGGTACGATTCTCTCCGGAGGCCTTGCTGGAAGAACTCTTCACGTCCTTGCTCCAGCCATTGGGCTTTGCAATCACATTGAACATCGGCGCAGCTGGGCTGTCACCAATCTTAATCAACTCTATTTCGACACCAAAGAAGTTGAACTCTTTGTCGGTGATACGATTGAGCCAGTCGATAGCGGCACGATGTTCCTCTGTGGAATGCTCGGCAATCCAAATGATGGAAACGGCATCAAGTCCGGCAGCGTATGTCAGGATTTGTCCCAAATGGTTGTGGTCGGTCTTTTCCAACTGGTTCTCAATCAGCACCAACTTATCGGTGCCAGGATCAACACAGAGAATGTCGGCGCGGAAAGGTCCAACATGCTCTTCCTGAGCCTTTACTTCCAATTCGTTCATGCCAAGTGCATCGGCCAACAGGGCAATGTTCTCTTCCGAGGCCAGCCAGGGAGTGAAATCGGTCGCTTCATTTTTCCAGCAGTCGCGGAGATCGACTTTTGAGATTTTTGAAAGCTTGATGTTTGTAGCCATAGCTTTTTTTTGGACACATGGCCTATTACTAGACCGAAGGGTTACAAAGAGAGGGCAAAGATATGGAAAAGTATTTATCAAAAGATGTATAGAGTGATAACAATTTGTATTTTTGCCGTACAATAGACCGAGATACAAGAACAAACATGGCTGAAACAATAGCCAAACAGAGGCGTTTTTATAATAGTTTAAGTTCTTGATGCTTGGTTTTCCATTGATAATACACATACCTGGCTTTAATGAGAAAATGACATATGAATAAGAAAAAGCATAAAAACAAGAAACGTCAACGGCCCGTTCCCAAAAAGAAGAAAAAAGTAGCAAATAGTTTTCGTCATTGTCATAAAGAGTTGTCCATAGAAGATAAACTGAAAGCATACGGTATGCAGATGTTAGATGCATTCAAAGACAAGGATTCTATTAAGAATGCGATTGCGTCGCATATTGAAAAGGTTGAAAGCTATTTCAGAAAATATGATTCCGTCCAGTTGATTGGGAGTGTTGGCTTATATATGATCGACAACTTGCCGACGCTTGAAAAGAAGTTCATGGCACAATATACAGGAAAGAAATTGCGGTTAGATGAAGAGGCTGAGGTGTTGGCTGAATATGCGCTGAATTTTGGATTGTCGATGCCCAATGATGGGAAATTGAATCCGACCGATGAGGTGGTTGCTGATCTGCGTGAAACATTAAAGGCATTGTTCCATCTGTATAGGATGCTTGATATGCCTCTTGAAAACGATACGGAAAAATTCCTTGATTGGATGATTCATTCCGAAACCATTGCGGTTAGAGGTGATGGTTATCAGGAACACATCCTTGAAGTGTTCAATGAAATGTTTGAGCCTCATTCATCTTTCTACGAGCAAAAATTTGGTTTTTCAATTAAGAATTTGGTTGATTTTTTGACTGAATTGGAGGATAGGGTGATATGTAAACTTGGCAGTCAGGATATGATATATGGCCCTTACAAGATGTGGAGCCGTTGGAAACAATGGGAAGAGAAGACGTTTGGCCCTATTGATAAATTGGATTTTTTTGAAAACCGTGATTTTTCAAAAGGTTTTATGAATGAGTTCCTTGAGGCAAATCCAGATGTGCCACGCACTAAAGAAAGCAAAATGCCCTATAGTTTTCAACCTGACGATTACTCTGGATCTGATATGATATTCTGGATTTGGCCGCAAAGTGAAGTGGAGAAGAACATCATGGGTGCATTGTCAGTTAAGTTTGGTGATAATGCTTCGTTTATTGCCGAGGGTGAATATAAGGGCAATATACTGAATGGACATAGCATCTACGAAAAACCATTTGTAATAGTTGACGATAAGTATTATTGTTTTACCCCAATGATACCACACCGCAACATGTTTCTCATTGCGGAAAAACTGATGAAAAGTGACTCGACATACTATAACAACTACTTCCAGCAAAATACAACCTCAAATAGCCGTGACAACTATATTGAGAGAAAGGTTTTGTCTGTACTTCATTCCTTCTTGCCAAGCATTGTGTTTTACCCGTCTGTGAATTATAGTTTAGTGGAAGATGGTATTAGCAAAACACCAGAGCTGGACATTCTTGGTGTTTCAGACAAGGCTGTTTACATTATTGAGGTTAAGGCTCATGAATTGTCGCATAAAGACAGGGTGGGAATAAGAGGTGCCAAAGAAAAATTTAAGTCTTCTGTAGCAGAGGCATGTTCACAGTGCCAGCGTGCCGCTAGGTTTATTGCTGAAGACAATGCTCCTTCATTTAGTGGCGCAAATGGTGCTGTTGTGATTGACAAAACAAAGCCTGTATATAAGATAGCTGTGACTTTCCAGCATTATTCCACAATGATTGGATATATGGATATGCTGGTTGGGGCAGGATTGATGGAGGATTCATACCGTGACACTTGGATTGTATCGTTGTTTGACTTGATGGTATGTTCCGACTTCATCGAATCGGAAAAAGTGTTTATAGACTATTTGGAGTTGCATAAGGAATTATATACAAATCATTGCACCTTTAACGATGAATTGGATGTATTATATGGTTTTCTTAACGAAGACTTGGTCCGGAAAGTGAGATTAGGTAAGCCTATTATGCTGGTAGGAGGTGCGGAGGAAATTGACAAGAAATATTATCAGAGTTATGAATTACCATTTTCATAATAAAAACGAAACAAAAAGATAGATGTTTGTCAAAGACAAAAGCCTAGATAGAAATGTTGATATGGAATAATGGAGAATGAAAGAAGTAAGATATGAAAGGATTTAAGTATTTTTGCAAGCAAAACCTGTTCAGACAAAATGACCATATTATCCTACATAATTAGCTTCCTTCTGTTGTCCTTTATGGTGTTTATTCTTGTGAAGGGTATCATGAGATTCATCAGGAACGGCCAAGGCAGGAGAAGGAAGGAGGAAAACAGGAAAGCGAAAAGGGATCCGTCCTATGGCAACATGGAAGATTTCCCTGTACTGGCTAAAGATTTCTTCCATAAAAGTTTCTAAAAGGGCGTTTGCCGTTCCAACGCAACATAGGTTTCCCTTTGATTGGTTCAAATTCAAAGGTTTCTACAGATTTGATGTCTTGTTCGGCTTTGATGTTTAGTTCGGACATAGTTAATCGGGTTTTATTATTACTTTTATATTTATTTCTTTGTCAATGTTTTGTAGGTCTTTGATTAGACCGTTAGGATTTCTGATGCGGCCTTTAGGGTCATAAACAAAACAATATAGTGTTTCGCAGTTGGGATGCTGTTTGTAATTTGTTATGTCAATGGTGAGTTGCTCGCCGATTTGCTTATCGGAAAGTCCTTCGCGGGTCATTTTCGTTTCAATGGCGATTTTCTCATCATTGAGAAAGAAATCCATTCTTTTGCTTCCGCCAGCATAGGAAGGACACCATTCTTCTGCACGGACATCATCAAAGTGTAAGCGAAGGACTGCTTCGAGCAGGTCTTGGATGTCATACTCATCTTTAACTACTATCGTTTGGCGATTGTCATGACGTTTTTTGAGTTGACGGATGAAAGATGGAAATCGATTAAAGATGGTGTCAAGTATAGAATAATCAATTGATGGTTTTATGTCACTTATATTTGAATACGCTTTTAGAGCAGAAAGAAGTATTTTTACAAAATCTTTATCTTCTCTTTCGTTGTATACGGCATCTTTAAATAGATTTATTTCACTGCTTTGTGAATGATAGGTTTCTAAATATGCCATGCCAGAATGTATCCATGTTCTTAGATTGTCTTTTTCTTCATCGGCAATTCTATCGGTTATATTGTAGTAATCATTTTTTGCCTTGTAATAACAAGTTAAAAGGCGCTCACCTTCTTCAACTATTCCTTGCAGTGTCATACAATTAGTATTTGTTACAATAAAACCTCATATCACATTCATGGCATTGCTTTTCGTGGCAGGTCACGCCTTTCATGGAAAAGCCTTTGGCTTCGATCTTATGAACCACCTCATCGAAGTTTTGGATGGTGGTGGCCACGTTGTCGGGATTGAAAGAGAAGGAAATCTTTGTGTGTCCATTCTCTTCCTTTAGGTAGTAAACATCCATTTTGGATACCTTCATTCCTGTGGTCTGTTGGACGATTTGGAGCTGGTTGGTATTAAGTTGGGCAGAGGACATTGGCAGAAAGGCTAATTTATTCGCTACAAAAATACAAAACTAATCATAACGATCATTAGGTTCAATAAACAATTTGTATCTTTGCAGAACGAAATTATCCTAGGATAGATTTTGATATGATAACCGAAAGAATGATAACAACATGGCTGAGATAAAAGAGTTATACGCCATTGAATGGATGGGGCCTTACGATTCACTTGAAGAGATTTATAAACAAGAAGGTTCGGAATCTTGTTTCATATATCTCATCACGGGTCGGTTACCATACGATAGAGAGATTGGAATCAAATATGTTGGAATAAGCAAACGCCCGGTGTATAAGCGTCTAAACGATAAAGATCATCAAGAGAAGCAGCAACATATTAAGGACAAGATGTTCTGGGCTGGACGTTTTTCTGTTCTATCATATAATAACCTCGGCACAAAGAGGGGGAGAGATAGGGCTGAACTTGTTGAACACCTTCTTGTCCGTTATCTTTCCAATCTCCCCGGAGCGAAGATGATAAATGAAAAAAAGACCGTGACGGATCCCAAACGCCCAATAGTCATTATTAGCAGATGGTATAAGAAACAGTCAGAGGAAATACGCCAAAAGAAGCCATACACGGTGGAAGATCTTCCTGACACCTTGCTATATGTAGATAGGGGTTTCTATGCAGGAGACAAATTGAGGTATATATTATACACGCCATAGGTTCAAACAAATCACAATAACAATCAATAAACACTACAAACTATGAAAAGAACACTACTAACACTAGTCTGCCTCATTATGATGGGGAGCATGATGGCACAGGAGCAACACATGACTTTTGTAGGTGTTCCAATAGACGGAACACTTAGTGAGTATATTGAGGAGATGGAATCCAAAGGGTTTAGTTATGAAGGCATGGAAGAGGGCATCGCTACTTTAAAGGGTGATTTTGCCGGTTACAAGAATTGTCTGATTACTGTAACAACTTTGCGAAATTGTGATGTCGTTAGCAAGATTGCTGTAAGATTTCCAGAAATACATCACTGGTATGATTTGATTCCAGAATATGAGAAAATCAAATCATTATTGACTGAAAAATATGGTCACCCCACGAAATGTACAGAAAAGTTTTTGGAATACGAGGGAGACGGCGACTATCAAAAACTGATTGAGTTAAGTAATAACAGGGTAAGGTGGTTTACTGTGTTTAGTACTGACTTAGGAGAAGTAGAATTGACACTTACCACGGGACAATTCCCTATACAGAGCCATGTTTTGCTAAACTACTTCGACAAAGAGAACTCTAAGAAAGTAGAGAAATCTGCTATGGAAGATTTGTAATCATGGGAATTGTTGACATATTGGCCAGTTGTGTTTTGATGGCTGTCACTTTAGGTTTTGTTGTGTTAGCCGTCAGAAAGCTTATCAGGAACGACCGAGGCTGGCGTAGAATGGAGGAGGATAGGAAAATCCAAGGTATGCCGTTCTATGGCGACATGGAAGAGGAGATAGCGGCATTGGAGGCGAAGCGGGCGAAATATGAGCAAGTGAAGCAGGGAATGATGCAGGAGCTGTTGACGGGAAGGATAAGTTTGAATTAATTAATCGTTTAATACATAATAAATCTGTTGTTATGAGATCTATAGATTTCGAAATGGCTGGTTATTTAACTAAAGAACGCCTTTGTGATACTTCGCGCACACCATTAACCACTATTATTGGAGGTGAAGAAGATTTTGGAGTATCTATCCCAAATAAAGTTCATGGGTTGTACTATAACTATCTTTTGCAACGTTCTGAATGTTTAGAGAGTTATTCATGGAAAGAAATAGGAGACTCTTTGAATCATGATAGTATCTTTAATGTCTTCTTTGATAAAGTTTTAGGTACTAAAAAGACGAAAACTTGGAAAGTTTCAGTGACTTTTACACCGAATGAATCTAAATTGTTGGAGAATCTTCAAAAGACTTTATGGTATTATACACCAGATAGTGTATTCAAAGCTTTAGGTTCAACACCAGAATTAGCTCGTTTTATCCATGATATTTATGGAAAACGAAAATACATGAATAAAGAGATTACTTTAGCCGGAACTCATTTAACAATTTATCATTGTAATAGCGGCTTCATATTTCCACAAATTGAGGAGTACGAGGATTCCGAGGCTCTTTTTTCGTATGCTAGACTAATTAGTTCTCAACTCAGGGCTATGTCTTTGGATACATCAAAGTTGGTAAAGAAGCCAAAAGAAGAGCCATTACTACCGAAATGGTTAGAAAACACGCTTAAAGTAGGCGCAAAAGTAGGGATCAAATATCTATGTGCAACCATTGGTGCAAAGATAGACCTGCCAGATTGGGGCGGCGACAATTCGAATGATGTTCCAGATTTTGATTTTGGTGATGGGTTTGATGGTGGAGATGGATTTGATTTTGGCGACGATGGTTTCGACTTTGGTGACAATGAATTTGACAGCGGAGATGATGGATTTGACATTGGTGGAATTTCATTTCAAGGAAAGCATTTTGATGGGTATGAGGATTTGGATAAGACGATTTCAGTACCAATTATGGGAGGCAGCGGAAATGGGAAACTTCATGTTTATAAAAAACTTGGTTCAAGTACAATTTATGTTTCCGACGGTTCTTGTTACCCTGTTTCCACAGCGGGACACAATTGGATAACGGTTGGAAGCCATAAATTTGAAGTGTCTAAAATACTATCAAAAATATAAATCATTTTTTTATGGGAATTAACTTGTTTTCAAATGAAAAACTCATAGAGTTTGGCTCAAAAAGATTCTGTTTTGAGATTCCAGAAAAAGAACCCTTCTTAAATGATGAATTAAACAGGGAGCCACAAGCAGAGTCGTTAAAGAAATTACTCCACGTTTATAAAGATGGTGCTGTGTTAGCTGTAAATGGAACATGGGGCGTTGGTAAAACAACATTTATTAGGATGTGGAAGCAGAAACTGGAAAATGAAGGGTATAAAGTGGTTTATTATAATTCATGGGAAGATGACATAAACAATGAACCTTTATTTACCATGATAAAGAAGCTTAAAGATGTTTCGGGTACAGACAACTCAAAACTGATCGAAGTACTTAAAGAAGGGGGTAAAATACTGACTAGTATAGTAATGGGAACGGTAACAGAATGGTCTGGTGCATTAGGAAGTGTGTTTAAAGCTGGCGTGAAAGGAGGTGCAGGACAAGTAGAAAAATTGATTTATTCAGCATTAGATGACAACGATGATACTGCAAATGCTTTGAATGATTTCAAGTCTAGTTTGGAGAAATTTGCTCAATCCGTAAGCACTGAAGGTAAACCATTAGTTTACATTGTCGACGAGCTTGATAGATGTAGTCCTTCTTTTGGTGTAAAAGTTCTTGAAAGGATAAAACACTTGTTTGATGTGCCTAATGTTATTTTTGTATTATCAATTGATTTACAACAATTTTGTTATTCAATAAATGGTTATTTTGGCAGTGACAAGTTTAATTCGGAGGATTATTTAAGACGATTTATAGATTATTATTATGATTTGATAGAACCAGGATCAATTGATTATTGTCAGTTTTTGTATCATTATTATGGATTTGACGAGTTCGTCGAGGATGATGAGATGAACGAGTTTGGGTATGGTAATTGTTTGTTTACTCTGGAGGTTCTTATAAAATTGAAAAAAATTACCTTAAGACAACTTGATAGGATTTTTATGGCAGCAAGAATAGTGTTTGTTGATAAGCTTGGATGGTCTAGGGATATATATATGGAAGGATATGGGAAATATCTTAGAAGTGTTATATTCTTCTTAGCATATTTGAAAACATGTAATCATGATTTTTATAAGGGTTTAAGGGAAAAGTCTTTTACCATTGATGAACTGATAGAGAAATTGGAAGGGTTAGATGAAAAAGACAGAGAAGTGCCAGGTGATAGTTTTTATCCTTATTTGTCTACAATGTTTCATGTGCTATTTTTATACTGTTGGGATATTAGTTATAAAGGGAACTCGCTATCTGGAATAAACAGCTATGGTGATGAAGATTATAAAGAGAAGTTGGACTATTGTTATTTATGCATATCGAAACTACAATATAATAAGTTTGATAAAACATTCCTAGAAGATTATCATCATTCATTTGAAATTGCAAATACAGGTTTGGCATTTTGGATTGACATAATGGATTTAAATAGTATGTTCTACTAGTGTTCGTTTTTTTATGTATAATGTACCCCGAAAAAAAAAGAGCATGAGTTAAGGGGAAATGAGCGGTTTTGTTGAATAAAAAAATGAAAAGGCAACAGGTCTATTATTAGTCTGTTGTCCTTTTGTGTTTAGTCATCATCCCTTGCTCTTATTCGATGTCAATTCCAAGGTGATTTCATAAGTGTCGAGTAATAGTTTCTTCAGCCCTCGATATGCAGATACTTTGGGCTGGTTCCTGGTGCAAATCTGTGAAAAATCCTGTAGTGTTGTCCTTATTGTTTGACCTCTAAGGAACCAAAGATTACCATACTTCTGTTCCAAATCGAAAATATCCTGCTGGTATCGTCTAGGTGTGGTGTCTTTGTATTTCACTGTTATCGTTAGGTCTGATGGAGTAGAAATAACATTCACATCATCAACGATTTCATTAGTGAACACCTTGATTTGTCGTTTATAGAGCTTGTAGAATTCCTCGTCTGGTGCAAAGAAAGCGTCACCATACGGAATGATTGGGAATAGGAGCTGTTTGGGACCCGGAACAAAAGCATCTTCACTCATGCCCGTAATTATGCTTTCGTCTATATGATTTATCCAGCCACCTTCTATAAAATACAATCCCTTCAACTCTCTCTCCACTTTAATTTCGAGATCATCTTTACCCAAGTCCTTCACCGACACAACTCTCACTTTGTCTCCATAAAACCTTTCCAGTTGCTTGTTCATTTGGTCTATAATCTTTGCTTCATCCTGTCCAAGCCATATCACTGTATTTCCACTGAATATTATACTATGTTTCATTGTCATACCTCCTATTTATGCTACTGATATTTGATAATTGTTCCATGTTTTTGCTGTCTTGCTTACGAATATGCCGTGAAGATAACTGAGCGAGACCTTTAGTATTCGGCTCACTTCACTCATAGACCTGTAAATCTTTGTTTCCTTTGTCAGGCTGTTAAACACCTTCATCGGGATTTTGAAATGTGAATCCGAGATCTTCCTCTTCACCTCATCCGTTAGCTTCATACCCTTTTTACCTTGCCCGCCTTCACTCATGTTGTATCCTTTCTCGATCGAATTGTACTGCCTGATGTAATTTGCTTCTTCCTTTTCCAGCTCAATCTTCAATTCTTGTGGGTCGGAACACTTTATCGTGGCTAAGACTTCATACTTAAATGATGCAATACCGAATCTCTTCCTTGCGCCGTTCACTTTATCCCCGGCATAACGTTTGGTCTTGCTGCTGTTCCATAAGGATTTTCTCACATATTCATTCGATGTGCTTCCAATGTACCTATAACCGCATTCATCACCTGCTGTAGTGTTTGTGTAACTGTAAACCACCCCCTCATACGTAGTGGTTGTAGTTGTGTTTTGATCTGTATTATTCATATTCATTTCTTTTTTGTGCCGATTGTTAGTTCGACGTTAAACTGTTCTTTCACCTTCTTAATCAAACCTTTATACGCATCACTTCTTTTTCTATGTCTGGGAAAAAGCTGTAATGCTTCCTGTAAACTCAATTCTATCTTCACCCCATTTGTAAGAGGTCCATAAGTCTTGGCCAATAGTAATATCTCCGGATCTATGTCGTCTTTCATTTCAGGGATAGGCTCTGGTTCTTTTATTGCTGGTACGAATGATTCCTCTATTACTGCTCTTTCTTTAATATCATCACCAGCAGCAGTATCGTTCTGGTGTTTGGTGGATACTGTACTTCCCTCACCAAATAATGTCATGTATAGAGCTAAAGTATCTATCATAATTTATATCGAAAAGCAATTTGTACTTTCCTCACTTACAAGGATTTCGGTCGAGAACAGAAGCAAAATCGCTGTTTCAGAATCCCTTTTCACTCAAAAATCTCCCAAACGATATTATTATTCACGCTTAAGGATAATTCGTGTGATTTTGTATTTTTGTGGCGAATAAAAAAATAAACGACAAATGTGGGATTTAACTATTGAGAAACTTGAGAATCACAAATATCGACTTTTTGTGAAATGGGACGGAACCGAAGAAATGCGTAGCCAATTATTAGAGGATGGTTATAGCGTTTCCGATGACAGCAATATCTATTATTCTGATTATCAAGACGATTTTACGCTATTCGATTTTGGCATGTCCATGTGTGAATGTTATCAGAAACTGGGGTGTAATCAATTGTTTAACATCTACTATGTTTTGCAATCTGCTCGTCAACCTGTGGATGCTCAATTGTTGAAAGAAACCGAAGAAAGAATTCCACCGTACAAAATCGTAAAGGCAATGATTGATTGTTTTGGAATGGAATCCTTTTTGCGTCTAATTGCGAAAAACTATGATTTATTAATTGAAGAAGCCACCCAGCGGTATCTGGATTCTGACGAAGCCTCTTTTACGACATGGTTGAGAGATAGTATAGACCCTCGGTTTACAACACAAGTTTCGTCGGATATCTATAGTCGATATCTGATACTGGATCAAACAAAATTGAATCTATCGGACTTGTTTTGTGGTTTTTGGTACGCATGGCAAATCGTTCGGGGTAATTGGGAAGATTTTGTAAACTGGGTAACAACAACCGAATATACTGACGATGTTGATTTTCAATTCTTTGATTCTCTCTTCAGCCAAGAAGACACCATTCAAAAGCAATTTGTCATTGTCTATTTTTACGGCTATGGGAAGTTGGCTAGAATACTGTTTAAAATGCTTAATAATCCTGATGTTGACTTTAAGGTGAAGAAGCTTATTAAGGACGTGTTGATGGAATACGCCCAAAGCGATTCAGAGTTCGCTGAAATTTTGCAAAAAATGTATTCCGAGTACAAGTCAATTGCTAGTGGTATTGATATAGATTTCGTGCAGCAGATGTTTGAGAATGATTCTTTTATGTTCCCCGAAGATGATATTAAACGCCACCTGTCCCATGACCTATATGACGAGAATGATAACGGCTTTATAGGAATGATAAATCCAATTTATAACGACCCTGAAAATCTAACTCGTGTTTTCAAGGAACTGGTGAAGTTCAAAAGGGTAAGGCCTAATGAACTGGACACTTTCGTTTATCGGCTTACTGGCCAAAGGAAGCCTAAAATGATTATTGATAAGATACACTGGGACGGCCCTGAGGAAGATTTGCTCTATTTGTTCAAAAGGTTCTATGGAAGGTATGGAGAAATCAAACATTTCTTCGATATAGAAATGAAGACCGCCCCAAAATATTACTCTGCATACGCCGAACGAGCTACTCAAGCATTAAAGGATTTGTTCGCTGGTTTATTTGGAATAAAAAACGCTTAGTACGCGCATACGCTCAATAACCGACCTATGAAAATGAAGTGTCCATTACGGTTGTAATGGGCATTTTTTTATTTAGCAGATTCGAGTACAGACGGGAAAAGTAAACAAAAAAGGCCTCATTTTGCCTTTTTCACATAGTTTTTCCTCTCCTGTTTTAAAGAAAAATCTTGTTAGACTCCTGTTAGATTCCTGTTAGATTTGTTATGCAATAAACTGTGTATCAGTTTGATGCAAAAAATGTACTTATTTTTGCACCCGAGTTCAGCACGAGAAAATGGGTTGCTGAGCGAGTTCTTTGAAAGGCTGTTTTGAAAAAGCCAAGGTTTGACGCGAGTCCGACCTTGAAGGCTCTGCTTGAATGGCAGGTGGGGCAAGTTATCAGCAACCCAAATACAGCTAGGTGCGGCGGTGATACGGCCATCATAGCGCTCATAGTGATGGCAATTAAAATAATATGTGAGCGTGAGGCCGCTCCAAACTTTCCCCACACGCCTCCTTCTGGGGTGGGGCTAATTATAATAATATGGAAAATATATTAAAACAAGACGGGTTTAATCTCGTCAATCATTTAACGCTCTCCAGAGAGCAAGCCGAGTTATGCAATTCCACACCTACTTTACGGTACAAGGATTTGCTTGTTCCTGCTGAAACACTGGCAAAACTCATCAAAAAGATGATGGTGCATTGTGCTTATGAAGGAGAATGGCGGGGTAAAAAAGAGTATAAGAATCTTCAAAATGCCCATGCAGCCATCCTTTATCAACTCTTCAAGAAGTTGGCAGTGATCTGTAATTGTGATCCTATTGCAGAGGTTTTGGCATGTTGTTCATGCGATGATATGTCAAAGATTCGGTTGTTCCTTGACCCTACGCTTTATCAAGATTGGCTGGACTATGTAGCAGACCACAAAGATGAAGTATCTTGCCTCGACTTGCGATGTAATCCGAGCGAATGGGTTTCCGTGCTGGGAGTGGAAGTTCCTAAGTCATTGTTATGTGAGGCCCTTGGAACTGAAGTGTCTAGCTTAACTGAAAAGTGCTACATGATTTCGGAGGACGCATTGATGAAAAGTTATCCTCAGCCAGATTGTCTATCCGTTTTGCGTCGTGATGCGATTGTTGGATACATGCTTGAAATCGTCTTGGAAGGCAACAAAGTGCGTGAAAGCGAATCGATATGCTGGAAGGATAGCATCGAATGGACCGATGAAGACTGGCTGGAAGCTTGTAAATTATTCATTATTAACTAACAAAACTAGAATGGTATGTATTTAGATTACGTATTTGAAATTTCTAATTATCCTATCCAGCGAAAAAAGCGGATAGCAATAGAGGAGATTAAAAAAATTATGCCTAAATATCCTTGGTGGGAATATAAGAAAGCTGTTTTGTATGAATTGGAAGACCTTGATGATGCTCGCAAAGAAGTTTTCGAAGAGTTGAAGAAAGATTTGCCAAGTGGTTGTACCATTGATGTTGAAAGCGGGATTCTTAAATGTCCCAAAGACAGAAAGTATCTCAAGGACACGATTTCTCGCCTACAAAAACTTTTATCCGATCCAGAGGGTATTATGGCCTGTGACCGCCCTGTAGAGTGGTGGAGGCTTGCTGTGGATCAATTTGGGAGGTATTTGTTCTTTTCTAACCCATATTGTAATGAGTTTTTTACCCTTCACGAACTCATGCTACTTTCAATGGGCGACTATTACAAAGAAGACAACAGCAATGATGTTGTCTTTTACATTGGAGGAATATTCTACTATTTTGAACCATAAAATGGGGAAGGGGCTGGCTCTGTGCTGGCCCCTCCTAAAAAACAAATAATTAAACAAATTATCAACAATCTAAAAATAAAGGAAATATGGTACATTTATCTAAACATCCTAAAAAGCCATTGGGAAGCACTGGAGCTGGCAATGTAAACCAGCAATTCATCAAAGACATCGAACCCATAATCAAAAAATATGATTTGGAGAATGAAGCCGAATCCAAAGTATCTATTGATTGGGTTATGAATAATGATCCTCGTGGTTATCATTCGCTAGTAATGGAGCTATGGTTAAACGAAAGCCTGGATGCCAAGGAAGAAAGCAGTCTCTATTCGGCGGTAAAGAAAGCGGTGGATAATGGCGTTGAAGAAGCTCAATTTTGCCATGGTTCCCTGTTGCTATTTGGAATTGGGGAAAAGCAAGATGTCGAAAAGGGACTCTATACCATGAATAGGGCATTTTTGAAACTTTTCTCGAATGCTTTCGTGAAACACTCATTGGGTAGTGAAATGTCAGAATTTTTGTATACAATATATATGACTGACCAAGTGGACTTAGGCCATGCTTCCCAAGCAACTACAAAGGATGATCTGGAATACGAATATTATAAACTATGCCACCACTATGAAACCGTTTTCTTGGCATCGCAAAATGCCATTTCATTCAAGGCAATCAAACTCTAAATAGCTAAACAAGAGAGGCTGGCTATCATTGTTGGCCTCTCTTCCTAACAACACTTTAACTTATGATACAACTGAAAAAAGACTCGACAACAGGAGAAGAGATAATGTGTTTCTTGAACTGTTCCTCGCCATTCCCAACCACAAACAGGCTTCACATATCGGCATCGTCTTGTGGCTCCGGGAAGACTACAATCGTCACTGAAATCGCCAAAACACATGCTCCCGATGGTGTCCTAATTGCCGTTCCCACCATAGAAGCAGCAACCGAACTATACAGGAAACTACCGACAGCCTATGTCCTACACTCAGGGAATATAGGTGAGATGGAGAGTTACAGGAACAACCCGACAGGCCTGATGATGAAGGATATCCTGGTCATCACATCGGCTAGACTGATTATAGACCCAATCGAGTTATTCCTGGACTATGGGTTTGGGAAGAAGAGAAAATACGTCTTAATCGATGAGCTGATAAATTTCTACCCGGAACCTTATTCGATACCACAAACCCTATCCGATGCCTTGACCTATATCGACCGTACCAAGACTCACAAGACAGAACATTTGGTAGGCTCTGTTATGGCTGATGGGAAGACTTACTATAGGCATACTTACGGAACAATCGGAGAACTAAAGGCGGCGTATCAGGTCGGCAAATATAAGCTCTTCAGTAAAACTAATGCCTTGAACGAATACAAGACGAACCATATCCTACAGCATGTTCTAGCCGATGGTTTGAGTCCAATACGGCAGAAGGTTACCGATATTGCCCAGGATCATGTTGTTATGCTCTTCGATGGTACGGCTGACATTGTGTTCAGGGGGGATAAGAGGCTGCTTCCGTTGAGTGGTTCCAGATACAGAAGTGACATTGAATTTATCCGTTTTCCGATGCCCATAAAGAGGAAGAACAAGGATGGCTTTAAGGTGGATGATTTTGACAAGTACGCCCCCGAGCTGATGAAGATGATTGCCGATATTACCAAAAACGAAAAGCTCTTGGTGGTGACTTGGAAAACGCTCGATGTATTCAAGAACGACCTCGATGCAGACAAACTGGAGAATCATAAGGTGTCAATTGATTTTCCCGAACACCTGAAGGAAATATTGGTGAGGAATGGAGCTGTCGAGTCTAATCTGAAAGTCATATATAGGGGTTCTGGTCAGGATAGAGGGAGCAATGAGTACAAGGATTTCGAGAGCATTATGTTTCTTGGAGAGTGGAACCTACCCGACAATATCACAGGGGACATCAATTCCATGTTCGGTTGTGAGTGTAAGTTCGGGGATTACAAGAAGTCCCTAATCGTACAGACAATATGTAGGCTCCGAATAAGGAAACACGAAGGCTTACCGATAAAGGTGTATTTCTCGGATGATATCGACTATAACTTGATGTGGGAGGTTCAGGAGTATTTCAAGGCTAACTCTGATTCTGGTTGTAAGATAAAAGGTCTCACTAATCCGTGCCCCAAGTATAAGAGGCCAGAGAAAGGGTACATGATTGACCTTGCTTTTCTTGAGGCTTATGACGCTAATATCAGGAATGCCATCGAAAACAATATGCCTTATAGCTTTAGTATATCCCTAAGCGACCTGTATTCAATCATTCCCAAGGACAGGAAAGCTAAGGATAGATACAATAACCTCATCAGACACTTAAAGGATAAACTTCAAATTACAATGGATATCAAATAATACTAACCCAAAGGACGATTACGCGATAGACTTTATTACCTAAAGTCTATCTGAGGCTACGCCATAATTGAACCATTTTTTTCTGTCTCCCTATATATAGTAATAGATTTCTACATAAAAAATGGTTGTAAAAAAGATGTAACTGTAATTGTCCTTGCAAAATAGAGGAAAAATGTGGATGAATGAAATAAGAGTAAGTGGTTTCTCTAATATTACAGAGACCAGACTACCGTATCAATGTTTGTTGCTTGACGTTCTCGACAGCATCAAGCATCCATCACCAGAACTGAAATCATGTATAAGCCAAATCAGGAATGAGGCCGACCACGACAAGCAGAACGAGCTGAAGGTAAAGCTGCTCCCGGTCTTTTGTTTTTCGGGTGTATTCTCAGAAAGGAGCGATTCAAAGCTAATTCACATGAGTCCCATCATCTGCCTTGACTTGGATAGCGTTAATGACATGGAAGCCGAAAAGGAGAGACTGAAGAATAATTACCCTTATGTCTTATCCATCTTCACATCGCCAACTGGAACTGGTCTGAAGGTATTAGCGCTTCATGACCTTTCCGACCCCACCCATCATAAGGACCTGTATAACGACCTGGGGAACGCTATGGGTCTCAACGGAAGGACAGACTTGAAGTTTGACCTGTCTTGTAGCAATGTTTCCAGAGCCTGTTTCATTAGTGCCGATCCAAATCTGTGGTTGAACAAGAATGCCATACCTTATCACTTCGTTCCCCAGACAACACCCATTACCTCGCTCCCCATACCAACAACAGCCACCAGAGATATAGTTTTCCCGACCACATCGCTCACAGACTACAGGGAAATCAGGAAGAAGATGCAGGACTCACATACGCTTTTCGAGACCCACTATAGCATGTACCCGGGTTGCAGGAACAAGAACCTTTACATCCTGGCATCATTTTTCAGATACGATGGCATACCAGAGAATATTGCAACGGATTACCTTGTGGCATATTATCAAGACAATCTCAACGGTTTTCCTGCCGCTGAAATCAGAAAAACAGTAGGATCAGCTTATAAATAAACAATCATTATGACCCCTCTATACTATACCATAACAAACGACGGCATCATAATCAGAGAAACCGAGATCCCAGCCGCCTGCCATGAAATACAAAAACAGGCCGAACATATCATCAAAAAACACGGCCTCTGCTTTTCCGTCATAGTGGAATGCAAGAGAATGACTGCTAAGATTGGTTTTTGGTGTTATTGTCTGGAAATCATAGTGTTTGATGCTAATAATAATCCTATCAGCATTGTGGAATATACGACAGACACTTTTCCTGACAACCTTAATTCGGGAGCATATCTTTTCAGGTGGTATAGCTCGACGATAACAGTGATTCCAAACGACAAGGAAACGCTGGAAGAACACTTTAGAATCATCATAGAACAGAATTACAGACTTATTCACTAAAAGGAAGGAGAAGTTGCCTATGAAGAAATAAAGAATTGAAAAACAGTTGTATAGACAGAAGAATTAAGAAGAATTAAACTGCTAGAATTATGAACGAGATAAGAAATAGATCACCAGGTCAGAAAGAATGTCAGATTGTTGTTATTTAGAAGGAATAAGCTTTAGAGTTTTATTGTAAATGACAATAATCAATAGTCCGTTAAATTTTGAATAGCTATGCCGCGTAGGCGATGCCATAATATAAGAGTTCTTTGAAAAGGTTGGTATTTAATAGTCTGTTCGGCAGCTTGCCAGACAGCACGGAAAATCTGCGG
>Ga0310694_10001526_pt1 | contig 26068 bp, 20 predicted proteins | sample 174DNAGHGhighgp2_FD_203884 | JGI IMG/M metagenome (GOLD analysis project Ga0310694, IMG submission 203884) | Sheep rumen microbial communities from Palmerston North, Manawatu-Wanganui, New Zealand - 1742 DNA GHGhigh gp2 (v2) (version 2) | ecosystem: Host-associated > Mammals > Digestive system...
ATTAAAACTCTCGCTTCTTGTACTACTTCTTCTGTCTATGTAAAACTTTCAAAGAACTCCTTCTATTGCGCCTCGCACCATTTTTTAGCGCGAAAGCGGATGCAAAGGTACGACTTTTTTCCGAACTGCCAAAACATTTTTGAATATTTTTTATCAAAACCTGCAATATTTCTTGATAGTTTACAAAATATACATAATATATTTCCTTATTAGAAAAAAAAAGTATAACTTTGCAGTCAAAATAAAACCAAAAATCCATATTCAATAAAAAATGAAGAAAGTTATTCTCTTGTTGATTGCCACTCTGCTAACAATTAATGCGAGTGCCGTTCTAAAAGAAAAAGACATTACGAAGACGCTGAGTGTCCTCAGGGCAGAGTTGACAGCATATCACAAGGATCTGACAGACCAAGCAGAAGCCAAAAAGCAACAAACGCAGAACATTATTAAGCAGTTGCAGGAGACCATGCAACGCAGCAACCAGAATGCCCTGATGCTGTATTCGCAACACCCTGATTACGTCTTCGACCTGACATATGCCTGCCATGAAGCCACTGAGCAGTATCGTAAGTTTCAGGAGCAACAACTGCCATTCAAACAATTCCTAGAGCAGGCCGACCAAGAGATTGCCAAATATGATAGTCTTGTGTCCAGTCTCAAGAGCATGCAGACTTCGATGCTCAGTCAAGAAGCGAAGACCGACCGTACTGTATGTCTGACACTAGCTGTCAACATCAGAAACATCCTTCAGTCTAATCGTTCGCAGGCAGCTGACTACGTCAGTTTCTACGAAATGACTGAGAGAAGGTTGAAAAACCTAAACGACTATGCCAACAAACGCTATAATGATATTCAGCGGAGTATTTTCCAGAATGGCGGAGACAACTATTTCGTCGTTCTGAAGAATTTCCGCAGAAAATATTCAGAAGCGGCACAAACAGTAGTAGACAAGTACACACCTAAGAAACACGAATCGGACTGGAACAGCACCGTCATACTGCGACTGTTTATGATTATAGGCTTCTACGTCATCATTGCAGTCATTCTGAACCAGATTGTCTTCCGTCTGTTGCCCAAGCGCATACGCACGGAGGAGTTCAAGAAGAAGCGTGCCAGCCTCATCATGGCAACGACGACGGTGACATTTGCTGCCATCATGGGTATCCTGCATGCCACCCTTGAGCAACATTTCTTCATCATGGCCAGTAGCCTGCTGATAGAATATGCTTGGCTGTTGAGTGTCATTCTGATATCCCTGCTGTTGCGTGTGAACGGAGACCAGATCAAGAGTGCCTTCCGCATCTATGCGCCATTGATCATCATCGGCTTTCTGGTCATCACCTTCCGCATCGTCCTGATACCAAACGAGCTGGTCAACATGAGCTTCCCCCCCATCCTACTCATCGCCACGCTCTGGCAATGGTGGGTCATCAAACGCCACAACCATAACGTGCCGCACTCCGATATGTTCTACACCTACATATCGCTGACCATCTTCATCATCTCGCTCGTCTGCTCATGGACAGGCTACACCCTGCTGGCCGTCCAGATACTCATCTGGTGGATCATGCAGCTGACGTGTATTCTCACCATCAACTGTATCAGCCGCTACCTGAAGATGTATAGCGTCCGTCACGGCTATGAGGACAAGCCCATCACCCAGACCTGGTTCTTCATATTTATATATAAGGTGATGCTGCCCATCTTGGGCGTAGGCTCCGTCATGCTGTCCATCTACTGGGCTGCCGACGTCTTCAACCTCAGCGACCTGTGCTGGACGATGTTCAAGCAGAACTTCATAGACTTTGAGAACCTGCAGATCAGCATTATGAAGCTGTCGATGGTGCTGTGCCTGTGGTTCATCTTCTCGTATATCGCCAAGACCATCCTGTCGCTCATGCGCTTGCACTATCAGATACAAGACCCGACGACGGCAGCCAGCCGCGAGGTGATGGGCAAGAACGTGGTACAGGTGCTGGTATGGGGCATCTGGCTGCTGCTGTCGCTGTCGCTGCTGAGCATCAGCGTTGCCTGGCTGCTTGCCATCTCAGGCGGTCTGTCCACTGGTATTGGTTTCGCCTCGAAAGATATCATTGAGAATATCTACTACGGTGCCTCCCTGATGGCGGGACGTATTAAGGTGGGTGACTGGATTGACGTTGATGGAACTTTCGGCAAGGTTGCATCCATCAGCTATACCTCAACCATCATCGAAACACCTGGCGGAGAAGTCATCACCTTCCAAAATAGCCAGCTCTTTGCCAAGAACTACAAGAACCTAACCAAGAACAACGGCTACGTAGTTGTTCCTATACTGTTTGGCGTAGCTTACGGTTCCAATCTGAAGCAGGTCACCGAGTTGGTTGAAAAGGCCGTCAACGACATGCACATCGAATGGATTGACCCCACTAAAGAGGCCAAGACAGTCGTTATTGGCATGGGCGACTCAAGTATCGATTTCAAGCTCCTCGTATGGTCTGACGCCACGAAGCGAGCCCTCGTCACCAGCGAAGTTCTCAAGGTTGTCTATGACACGCTGAACGCCAACGGCATTGAGATTCCGTTCCCACAGCGCGATATCAACATCAAGACGCCCTTGACTTTGGAGAAGCCCTTAGGTTAAGGCAAGATACTGATTATTAGGATCTCAGGATGGGGCTTTTTAACTAACCACATTCACTGGAGCACCATCCACGAATGCTTTCACGTTGTTGATAGCTACATCCATCAGGCGCGAACGGGCTTCTTTGGTAGCCCATGCAATATGCGGAGTGATAAAAGCATTATCGCATTGGAACAAGGGATTACCTTTGCGAGGCGGCTCTTCTGTTAAAACATCTGCACAAAAGGCCCTAAGCTGGTTCTCGTTGAGGGCATCAGCCACATCCTGATCGTTTACTAAAGGTCCACGACCAGTATTGATAAGAATGGCCGACGGCTTCATCAACTGGAGGGTACGGCGATTGATGAGATGACGGGTATCGGGGGTCAGCGGACAATGCAGGCTCACAACGTCGCTCTGCATCAAAAGCTGGTCCATAGATAGTTTCTCGATGCCAGCAGGCAGCTCATCAGCACGCTTGCTGGTAAAGGCAACGACCCTCATACCGAAAGCCTGGGCTATAGCTGCAACACGACTACCGATATTACCAAGGCCAACGATACCAAAAGTCTTTCCTGCCAATTCTGTCAACGGGGTATCCCAATAGCAGAAGTCGGGACTGGCAGACCACTCCCCTGCCCTGTTCTTAAGGGCATAGTGCTCCGTGCGATTGGTGACAGTGAGCAGGTGGGCAAAGACCATCTGCGCCACACTCTCGGTACTGTAGGCTGGTACATTGGTAACGATGATGCGATGCTCGCGGGCAGCATCCACATCAACAACATTATAGCCCGTAGCCAGCACGCCGATATACTTGAGCCGAGGCAGTTGCTCTATCTCAGCCTTACGCAGACACACCTTGTTTGTCAGCACGACATCTGCTTCCTGCGCCCGTTTTACGGTTTCCTCTGGAAAGGTTCGGTCATAAACGGTCAGTTCTCCCAAACTGTCCAAACCCATCCACAAATGGGCATCGGGCTGGGTTGTATAACCATCGAGTATTACTATCTTCATCCTTTTCTTGAAAATAAAAGCAGCAGCTACAACCACAAGGGGACTATAGCTGCTGCTGATAAGTTATTTACGAGATGCCGAGTTATAAAGCTGCGGCATTGAAAATCCACTGGTAGATGCACGAGCAGATGCCGATGAGCACGATGCCTAGGGTGCAAATGGCCAGCGAAGCATTGATACACTTGCCATTCTTGAAAGCAGGCAAGGGCGACTCGGTCTTCGTGATATACATAGCCTTCACGATGAGCAGGTAGTAGTACAACGAGATAACCGTGTTGACCAGGGCGATGAAAACCACAAAGTAGGGCCAGAACGGAGCTTCGTTGTGACCGGATACACCAGCCATGAAGACGAAGAACTTAGAGAACATACCTGCAAAGGGAGGAATACCTGCCAGCGAGAAAAGAGCCAGAGTCATGAGGAAAGCCAGCTTAGGATTGGTCTGATAGAGACCGTTGTACGCCGATATCTGGGTGTTACCACCATTTTCCTCAACAGCACTAATAACTGTGAAGACGGCCATATTAGCAGCTACATAGACCAACACGTAGAAGGTCAGGGCGGTGAGACTCATCTGTCCATCGGCACCAATCACCGCCAACATGATATAACCAGCTTGTGAGATAGAGCTGAATGCCATGAATCGCTTGAGTTCTGACTGACGGATGGCAAACAGGTTGGCCACTGTGATTGAAAGCACGATGACGATATAGAGCAGCACATTCCAATACTCCACCAACGGGGCAAACACCTTCATTAGGATAATGGCCAAGGTCAGCGCAGCGGCACCTTTGGACACAACGCTCAAATAACCTGTCACAGGTGTAGGTGCACCCTGATAGGTATCGGCCGTCCAGAAGTGGAAGGGCACCAGCGAAATCTTAAAACCAAGACCACTGAAGAAGAATACCAGACCCAGGATAGTCAGGGGGGTCACTGTGATAACAGCAGCGACGTCGTCAAAGTAGAGCGTACCAGTGGCTGCATAGATAAACGAAATACCGAAGAGCATTACGCCGCTTGAGAATGTAGCCATCAAGATATATTTGGCAGCACCTTCAGCAGAGTTCTTCTTTTTCTTGTCGAAGGCCACCAGACATGCCATAGGCACGGAAGCCATCTCAAGGCCGAGGAAGAACAGCAGGAAGTTGCCTGCCGACATCATCATGTACATACCGAGCAGCGTGCTGAGAACCAGCATGTAGAACTCGCCAGAGTATTTTCTATTTGACGACTGACCGTCGGCACCCTGAATCCATGCCTGAGCCATCAGCACGACAATGAACGTACCAGCTGTCAGGATGGTCTTCATAACATTGACAATGGAGCTTGTAACATACAGGCCGCCAAAAGCCTCTGCAGGCTGTGACAATACGCAGGGCACTAACTGGCAAAGCAGCAGGGCACCAGTCAGCACGCCAAGCACGAAGGTCTTGCGCTCACTCTTGTGTAAAGCAAAGTCAGCGATGAACACAAGAATCAAAGCCAGCATCAGCGTGGCTTCAGGAACCATATTCAAAAATTGACTGTAATTCATAATCTTTGTCCTCCTTTACTTTACATTACTCCAATTGAACTAAGAATACCACCGACTGAAGGCGAGATGATGTCGCTGAAGAAGAACGGAGCGCAACCCAGGCCAGCCACACAGAAGATAAGGCATATTACAGCAACGCGCTCGTCCCATGTAGCATCTGTAAGCTCTAGGAAGTGTTTGTTCTCCACATTGCCATAGAGTATCTTTCCGACGACACGCAGGATATAGACTGCCGTGACGACAATCGACATACAGGCAATAATAGTTGCCACCATGCGGAACGACGTGTTGGGGTCGGCCACCTGTGCATCAGCACCGAACGAGCCCACAAAGATAGTCATCTCAGCAATGAAACCCGAGAAGCCTGGCAAACCGAGGTTGGCAAGACCGGCAATGACATAGCCCACGGCGAGGAACGGCATGATTTTCATCAGACCAGCCAGCTCACGGATATCACGGGTATGGGTGCGACCGTAAATCATACCGATAAGGGCAAAGAAGAGAGCCGTCATCAAACCGTGAGACAACATCTGGAGCACAGCACCCGTAGCAGCAGTCTGATTAAGCATCAGCAGAGCGAAGAGCACCAGTCCACAGTGAGACACCGACGAATAGGCGTTGATATACTTCAGGTCAGTCTGAACACAAGCACTCAGAGCACCGTAAACTACTGAAATTGTCGTGAGGATGATAAAAATCCAAGAAAGCTCCTGTGCAGCCTCAGGTAATAGGTACATCGCTACACGGAAGCAGCCATAACCTCCAAGCTTCATCAGCACACCAGCGTGCAGCATAGACACAGCTGTAGGTGCCGAAGCATGACCGTCGGGTGACCATGTGTGGAATGGGAAGAGGGCTCCCAGCACACCAAAACCTATGAAGATGAAGGGGAAGAACGCCGTCTGAATGTTTACATCGATATTGTGCATAGCTGCAATCTCGTTGACATTCATCGTCGTAGCACCACTGAAAAAGTAGATACCGAGAATACCGAGAATCAGCAGGGCAGAACCTCCCATCAGCATCAGCGTCAATTTCATGGCCGAGTACTCCTTATGTCCACTACCCCACACACCAATCAACAGGTACATCGGTATAAGAGCAACCTCGTAGAACATGAACATGGTGAAGAGGTCGGTGCAGATGAAGAAGCCATAGACACCTGTTGACAACAAGGTAAACCAAAGGAAGTACTCCTTGGTAAGGGGTTTCAACTGCCATGAGGCGAACGTACCCGTGAACACAATAATGCTCGATAGTAGCAACATCACTACAGAGATGCCATCGACACCCACTGCGTAGGCGATGTTAAGCGGTTTGAACCAAGGTATGCTGTTGGTCAGCATCATGCCGTTGACCCAAGCCTCGGGATTATCGTGATTGTTCACATAATAGACAGTCAGCCATATTGATAGGGCGAGCAGACAAGAAGCACCTGCCACCATCACGCCACGCACCTGATTGAGATTCTTAGCAAGCCACAATCCCAGAAGCATCAGTGCGGGAATCAAAACGAATAGACTTAATATGTTCATTTTCGTTAATACGTTATTTCGTTATTACGATTTTATAAGGCGAGTAAAACAAGCGTCAGTGCCACAGCACCTGTAATAAACCACACGGCATACTTACGCACATCGCCGCTCTGCCAAGAACGGATGCTCTCGCCAGTCTCGTTGGCACCCCAAGCCAAGAAGTTGAATGTGCCGTCAACGATGTGGCGGTCAAACCATGCAATAGGCGTTGAGATACAACGGAAGATGATGCGATGAGTTACATACTGCCATATCTCGTCCTGATAGAAACGCTTGTAGGCTGCACGATGCAGACGCGGGAACGTTTTATACAGCTTGTCTGCAATAGGCTGTTTTTCTCCCTTATAGATAAAGGTAGCCAACAGGATAGAGCAGACAGCAACCACGATAGACGTACCGGCAACTGTCCAGTCAAGGTGAATGTCATAGGCCTGACCGCTGGCCGACACGAAGTGGCCAAAGGGAAAGAATCCGCAAACAATAGTTACCAACGACAGGAAGATGAGCGGGAAGGTCATTGTCCAGGGAGCCTCGTGAGGCGTATGATGAGCATGTGCCTCCTTGTTCTCTGTACCCCAGAAGATACCGTAGTACAGACGGAACATATAGAAGGCGGTCATAGCTGCCACACCAGTCATGATCCAACCAACCACAGGACTGTAGTGCATGCAGGCAGTCAGAATCTCGTCCTTAGAGAAGAAACCTGAGAACGGAGGAATACCTGCGATAGCCAGACATGAGATAAGGAACGTAATATGCGTGATAGGCATGTACTTGCGAAGTCCGCCCATCATCGACATCTCGTTACTGTGAACGGCGTGGATAATACAACCGGCACCCAAGAAGAGGCAAGCCTTAAACATAGCATGCGTGAACAGATGAAACATTCCAGCCATATAACCCAGCTGAGCGTGGTTGTCGAGCACGACACCAGCCTCATGCGAAGGCAGGCAGACACCAAGTGCCACCATCATAAAGGCAATCTGAGAGATTGTAGAGAAAGCCAGCACACGCTTAATGTCGCTCTGGGCACAAGCCACTGCAGCAGCATAGAAAGCGGTGAAGACACCCACAACGACAATAATTGACATGGTATGGGGTGCATACTGAATCCACAAGGGGAACATACGAGCAATCTGGAACACACCAGCTACCACCATCGTAGCTGCATGGATGAGAGCCGAAACAGGCGTTGGACCTTCCATAGCATCGGGCAGCCAGATATGCAGCGGGAACATAGCACTCTTACCGGCACCACCAATGAACATCAGCGTCAGCGCGGTAGGCAGGATGAATCCACTGGCAGCAATGGCCTTTGCCATGTTACCCTCGATAAACGGCGTGGTTCCCTGCCCCATCACGATGTCGCCAGCAAACGAGAAGCTGAACGAATCAGTAAAGTAGCCGAAGGTCAGAATACCAATGAGGAAGAACATATCGGCAAAGCGCGTCACGATAAATGCCTTCTTAGAAGCAGCAATGGCCGGCTTCAACGGATAATAGAAGCCGATGAGCAGATAAGAGCTCACACCTACCAACTCCCAGAACATGTACATCTGGAAGATATTGGTAGCCACCACCAGTCCCAGCATAGACATGGTGAACAGCGAGAGAAAAGCATAGTAACGCTGGAAGCCCTTCTCGCCTTTCATGTAGCCGAACGAATAGATATGTACCATCAGCGACACCGTAGAGATGACGATAAGCATCATCACTGAAATCGGGTCGAGCAGGATACCCATATCAAAGTGCAGATTGCCAAGGGGCAACCAAGTAAAGTTATAAGGTACAACTGTCTGCAGGATGCCTTCTGCATTACGGGCTGCAGTGAAATACTGATAAGCCGTGATGTAAGAAAGCAATGCGACAATACCCAACGAAGTGGTACCGATGAGACCGGCCACCTTGTGTTTCATCTTCATACCGCAGAGTCCCAGTATCAGGAACGAAAGGAGCGGCAGAAGGAGAATGAATATTGTGTAACTATACATAATTCTTTATTTTCTATTTTCTATCTACTTAGCCTTTCATATTCGTAATACTGTCAACGTTGTCGCTACGGAAGTTGCGATACACATTGATCATAATAGCAATAGCCACTGCACTCTCGGCAGCTGCCACACCGATGACGAAGAGCGTCATAAACATACCCTCCATGCCATTGGGATACAGCAGACGGTTGATAGCAGCGAAATTGATATCAACAGCATTAAGGACCAGTTCCACCGAGATAAGCATACCGATAAGGTTGCGACGGGTGACAAAGCCATACACACCGATGAAGAACAGCAGTGCACTAAGCGCGAAATAACATTCTACAGGTATCATATTACTTGTCCTCCTCTTTACGTGAAACTACCAAACCGCCGATGATACATGCCAGCAAGAACAGCGAGATGAACTCGAACGGTAATACATATTGATATTTATCGCTACCAACGAGAGCAGTACCGATTTCCTTCATCGGCACCTCTACGTCAGTTCCTGCCATTGAGAGAGTGATGAAGCCAGTCTTCAGCAGTATGAAACCGACCACTACGAGTCCGGCCAGCGAAGCCAAAGCACCGCAAATAATACGGCTCGACTTCACCTTCTCGGTAATACCCTGCAGGGTCTGCTTGCTCACCAGTTGGATGGCGAAGACATAAATCATCGTCACACCACCAGCATATACTGCAATCTGTGCGGCTCCAAGGAAGGTGTAGTCAAGCAGGAAATAGATACCTGCCACACCAAAGAGCACAAACAACATGAATGTTGCAGCTCGCATGATTCGCGAAGTGGTAACGCACAGCACTGCTGAGCCCAGGATAACCACCGCGAGTATGATAAACATTACTATATTTCCCATAACGCTTTACTTCGTTTTAGTATTAAACTTGCCGATAGTCAAGTCTGCACCGCCATCAATCAGATTGGGCAACGAACCACCCTGGTACACCTCTTTGTCTAAGTGAAGCACCAGCTTTGAGCGGTCGAACGTGGCATTCTCAAAATCGTTTGTAAACTCGATGGCGTCGAAATTGCAGGCATTCGTACAGAGCTGGCAGAACATGCAGTCGCCAAGGTCGTACTGATAGTCGTCAAGCACTTTCTTTTTCTTGCCCGTCTCAGGGTCTTCCTGCATGTGGGCCAGAATCTTGATAGTGCCGTTAGGACAAGCCTTTTCGCACAGGGTGCAAGCCGTACATTTGTAGCTACCGTCCTCATTGCGCTTGAACACCAAGCGGCCACGGTGACGCTTTGCCACGTGAAGTGTGGTCTTGCGGTTCTCGGGATACTGCTCCGTTGACTTCTTGGTGAAGTACTCCTTAAGAGTGACCTTCATACCGGTAGCCAATGTTTTGATGCCGTGCCCAATTTCTCCGAAATATGATTGTTCTTTTTCCATTTCTATTATCTGTTTATAGGTCTAATGGGTCTCACAGGTCCTCTGGGACTTATAGATACCACTTCATTGCTACGACCACCGTCATCAGCACCAAATTGATAAGTGCCAACGGCATCAGGTATTTCCACTCCAGTTTCAGGATCTGGTCGATACGTAGACGGGGGAACGTCCACTTAATCCACATCATCAGCCAGACAACAGCAAAGGCCTTACCCATGAACCATACAACACCTGGGATGTAGTTCATCACATTGTCGAAGCCCTCAATACCAATGTTCACCGGAGCCCAACCGCCAAGGAACACCATCGTAGCGATGCCAGCAATGATAAACATGTTGAGGAATTCTGCCAGATAGAAGAATCCGAAGCCCATACCTGAATACTCGGTGTGGTGACCGGCTGTCAACTCACTCTCAGCCTCAGCCATATCGAACGGTCCACGGTTTGCCTCAGCATTACCAGCAATGATAAACACGATGAAGGCGATAATGGCAGGCACATGACCCTTGATGATCAGCCAGTTCCAAGCACCAGTCTGGTAGTCCACAATCTGGCTTACCTGCATGGAACCGACAAGAATGACAGCAGTAATCAAGCATAGGCAGAGCGACATCTCATAAGAGATCATCTGCACAGCTGCACGCATAGCCGATACCACCGAATACTTGTTGTTGGAGCCCCAACCAGCAAGGAAGATACCCACCACGCCAATTGATGAAATGGCAGTCAGCAGGAACACGCCTACGTTGAAGTCGAGAATCACGGCACCGTTGTTCCAAGGCAGGAAGGCGAAAGCACCTACCGAACCAATAAGAACCAAGAATGGAGCCACAATATAGAGAAACTTGTCGGCACGGTCAACGAAGAAGATCTCCTTGATAAGCATCTTCAACACGTCGGCAAACACCTGAAGCAAGCCCCAAGGTCCTACACGCACAGGTCCCAGTCGGCACTGGAAGTAGGCACAGACCTTACGCTCCATGAAAATCAGTGCGATAGCTATCAGCGCATAGCCAGTAAGAATAAGCGCTCCTACCAGCACGCACTCAATCAGTATTGCCCAGAGGTCATTCAAGCCAAGCGTGACTCGAAGCAGCTGGTCAAACCATGTTGTTACTATATTAAAATCAAACATATTCTAACGGTCTATATCAGGAATAACTACGTCAATTGCAGCACAAGTGGCAATCAGGTCAGCAATCTTCTGACCACGCAACATCGGGTCGAAGGCACCTACTAGTGAGAGTCCCATAGGACGCATCTTCATGCGATATGGACTCTTGTCGCCATTAGAGTCGAGATAAATACCGAACTCGCCTGCGACACCTTCCACAGAGAAATACCATTGACCCTCGGGCACCTTGATGATAGGTTTCTGTTTTACATAGAAATCGCCCTCGGGAATATTGTCTATAAGCTGCTCAATGATATTGAGGCTTTGGTACATCTCGTTAATATGGACGAGGTAGCGTCCCATCGAGTCACACGATGTCTCAAGGCACTGTTCCCACTCCACTTTGTCATACATGTCGTAGGGGTGGTTCTTGCGCACATCATTTTTCCAGTTCGAGGCACGACCAGCAGGACCAGTCACAGCATAGCTGATGCAGTCCTCAAGGTTCATCGGGCCACAATTCTCAAGACGGTTGTGGGTAATGACGTTGTCGCCAAACACATCCATATACTCCTGAATCATCGATCGCAGATACTTTACCAGATCCTTACAGTTCTTTACGAAGTTGGGATCGATATCGTCTTGCAAGCCACCAATACGGTAATAGTTCTGAATCAGGCGTCCACCTGTGGTCTCCTCCATGCAGTTCAGTACATGCTCGCGGTCACGCATACCATAGAGGAAAGCGGTTAATGCACCAAGGTCCTGAGCCACACATGATGTAAACAACAGGTGAGAGTCCAAACGCTGAAGTTCGTCCATAATGGTACGAATGTATTTGATGCGGTCAGTAAGTTCCACTTCCATTGCTTCTTCAATGACGCCAACAAGTGCATGACGGTGCTGCATAGCCCCAAGATAGTTCAAGCGGTCAGTCAGAGCCAGAGTCTGCGGATAGGTCATCGATTCCCACATCTTCTCTATACCACGATGAATATAGCCGAAGTGTGGATAGATACGCTTCACCGTCTCACCTTCGAGCACAGTCTGCAGACGGAGCACACCATGAGTAGCAGGGTGCTGAGGACCAATGTTGATGACATACTCATCTGAGCTATAGAGTTTGTTCTGCTTGCTCACCAGTTCACCATCAGCATTGAGTGCATACTCCATACCGTAGTCAGGCTCGTTATCATCCTCCAGTGTGTAGCTGCCATCGCTCTTGAAATCCTTGCGAAGGGGATAGCCCTTGAAGTCGTTACGCAGGAACAAGCGGCGCATATCAGGATGACATAAGAACTTGATACCCAAGAAGTCGAATACTTCGCGTTCAAGTAAATCTGCCACCTTCCATAGTTTTACGACAGAGGGGATAACACTCTCCTCGCCCACCTTCTTGGCAAGCATCTTCACGCTACAACGCTCATGGTTCTCGGTGTTTTCAAGGATGTAAACACAACCAAGTCCTTCCTCGCCGAAGTCTTCACCAACAATCGTAACAAGATAGTCAAAGTGCTTGTTATTTTTCAGGTTTGCCATCTCAGAGGCAAACTTATCGAAATCGAATACAAGATGGTTCAGTTTCATGCGTTTTCCTCCTTATTTGCTTTTAATTCTTCTATCACTTCCGCAGGTACGTCAGTCACTACGATGGGCTCTCTTCTGTGGTCACCCAGGCGACGAGCTACCAGTTCCTCGTTCGATACACCGAGGGCTTTCTCCTCTTCCGTCTGTTTGTGGTTGGCGCCACCAAAGAACTTCTCAATCTTCACTTTACGCTGCAACTGCATCATACCATAGAGGATGGCCTCCGGACGTGGAGGACAACCAGGTACAAACACATCGACAGGCACAATCTCCTCGATACCCTTCACTACGTGGTAGCTCGATTTGAAGGGGCCACCACTGATAGCACAGCCACCAACAGCGACAACATACTTAGGCTCAGCCATCTCATCATAGAGACGCTTCAAGGCTGGAGCCATCTTATGGGTAATGGTACCAGCACACATGATCAGGTCTGCCTGACGAGGAGAGTTACGAGTCACCTCAAAGCCAAAGCGTGCAAAGTCATAGCGTGCACAGCCACAAGCCATAAACTCAATACCGCAGCATGATGTAGCAAAAGTCAATGACCAAAGAGAATTACTACGACCCCAGTTGATGAGCTGGTCAAGCGAACCTGTCACCACATTAACGCCTCCCTCATGGAGTTCGTCGACAATCTTCTCCAATGTAGAATTGTCCTTGAACTCGTCGTAAGGAATGCTCTTGATTTTCGGTTTTCTTACTTCCATTCCAGTGCTCCTTTCCGCCAGGCGTAGGCCAGGCCAAATACCAATACTAACAAGAAGAAGCCTATCGACAGCAGAGCCATCGAACCAAACTCCTTCACTACTACAGCCCACGGATACAGAAACACCGTTTCCACATCAAACATGAGGAAAAGGATGGCGAACAGGTAGTAGCCCACATGAATAGGTATCCAGGAAGAGCCACGCGTGGGAATACCACTCTCGTACGGCTCACCTTTTATCCTATTATACGAGCGCGGACCTATTAGCTTTGCTATGATGTAAGCTGCCGCCACCAGTGTAATAGCTGTCATGAAGACAGTAATTAACAAAGTGAAATTCATATATTAAATTTAATGTTTAACTATTTTCTTTACTCTTCAGGCTTCATATTGGTATAGACGGTCTGCACGTCATCGAAGTCCTCAAGTCGCTCCACCATCTTATCAATGGTCTCACGCTGTTCAGCAGTCACGTCCTTCAAGTCGTTAGGGATACGAGTGAACTCAGCTCCCGTCACCTCGAAACCATTCTCCTCCAGATGCTTCTGGATAGCGCTAAACGATGAAGGATCACCGTAGATAGTGATGCTGCCTTCTTCCTCGTCCTCGTCAAACTCATCTTCCACACCATAGTCAATCAGATCGAGAATCATCTCGTCCATATCCAGGCCGTTCTTCTTCTTGAAAGTGAACACAGCCTTGTGGTCAAACAAGAACGACAAAGAACCCTGAGTACCCAGGTTACCACCAAACTTATTGAACACCGAACGGACATCACCTACAGTACGGGTGGTGTTGTCAGTCAGCGTCTCCACGAAGATAGCCACACCGTGAGGTCCATAGCCCTCGTAGTTCACCTCCTTATAGTCGCTCTGGTCCTTACCCATTGCGTTCTTGATGGCACGCTCGATGTTGTCCTTCGGCATGTTCTCACGCTTAGCATTGGCAATGCAGGCACGCAATGCGGGGTTCATGTCGGGCTCAGGACCACCAGCTTTCACAGCAATAGCAATCTGTTTGCCAATCTTAGTGAACGTCTTGGCCATGTGGCCCCATCTCTTCAGCTTTGTAGCTTTACGATATTCAAATGCTCTTCCCATTTTTGTATTATTGTTATTTTTTCGTTATTACGTTATATCGTTATTAGGTTATGATGACTCTTATCTCAGTTCTGCATTGAGTTGCTTCTTCAGATTGGCAATCAGTTTCTGCATGATAGCGTCAATCTGCTTGTCGTTCATCGTTTTCTCAGTATCCTGCAGGATGAAGTTCACAGCATACGACTTCTTACCGGCAGGAAGGTTCTTGCCTTCGTAAACATCAAAGAGCTCCACCTTCTTCAGGAGTTTCTTCTCCGATTGACGAGCAATCTGCTCAATCTGTGCAAACTCTACAGCGTTGTCCACCAGCAGAGCCAGGTCACGGCTCACAGCAGGATGCTTCGAGATTTCGGTAAAGGTCACCTCGTTCTTCTTCGTAGCCTTCATCAGCTGTGTCCAGTTGAGTTCAGCGAAGTAAACAGGCTGCTGCAGGTCGAACTGCTTCAGGAGCTTTTTCGAAAGAATACCCATCTCAATGAGTTTCTTGCCGCCACGGTTCTCAATGACGATGCCAGCAGAGAAGTTAGGATTCTCAGACTTTTTCTGAACCATCAAGCCCTGCTTCATACCAATACGACTCAGGATGTTCTGTACATAGGCAGCCAATTCGAAGTAGGTTGAATCCTCATTAGGATGTGCCCACGAGCCTTCCACGCGCTTACCTGTCACCCAGATGCCCATGAAATTCTCTTCCTTATAGGCCTGCATGGGATTCTCCTCGTTCTTCTTCTCAGGATCGAAGAAGTAGCAGTTACCAAACTCGAAGAACTTCAAGTTGGCATTTTTACGCTTCACGTTGTACTCGATGCTCTCCAGACCACCATAAAGCAAGGTCTGACGCATCACGCCAAGGTCGCTTGACAGAGGATTCATAATCTTCACCACTGTTTCATCCTCGCCATAATAGGCCGTCTTCGTCAGCGAATTATTCAGAATCTCATTAAAGCCAGCACCCACAAGCTGTTCAGAAACCAAGTTCTGCAGTTTGTGCTTGCGGTCCTCTTCGGCTTTGATAACGAGGCTCGACTTCAGCTGTGTGGGAATCTCCACATTATTATAGCCATAGATACGCAGGATATCCTCTACCACGTCGCAAGGACGCTGTACATCCACACGATAAGCAGGAATCTCCAGCTTCAGGCCCTCAGCAGTTTCCTCAAGGACCTTCATCTCCAGACTATCGCAGATACTCTTGATGGTCTCCACGGGAATGTCTTTGCCTACGAGGTTGTGTACGTAGCTGTACTGCAGGTCAACCACGGCGTTCTCTATCTTCTCTGGATAGACATCGCAGATCTCCATTGATACTTTACCGCCTGCCAATTCCTTACAGAGTAAAGCAGCCTGCTGAAGGGCATAGATAACGCCATTGGGGTCTATACCACGCTCAAAACGGAACGAAGCATCAGTAGAGAGTCCGTGACGACGGGCACTCTTACGAATCCATGTAGGATGGAAGTAGGCACTTTCCAGCACCACATTCTTAGTGGTCTCGTAGGTACCACTACCCTTTCCACCGAATACGCCAGCGATACACATGGGGTCCTCGGCATTGCAGATAGCCAAGTCGCGCTCAGAGAGTTTATGCTCCTCACCATCGAGCGTGACGAAAGGTGTACCCTCGGGCATGGTCTTCACCACAATCTGATGACCCTTCACCATATCGGCATCGAAGGTGTGCAAAGGCTGTCCGTAGGCCATCATCACATAGTTGGTGATATCCACGATGTTATTGATAGGACGCAGACCAATGGTGGTCAGCTTATTTTTCAGCCAGTCGGGTGATTCCTTCACCTCGCAACCAGTGATGCTCACGCAGGCATAACGCTTACAGGCCTCGGTATTCTCGATCTTCACCTCAATGGGAAGGTCGTGATTGTCAGCAACAAAACTGCTGACAACAGGACGGTGCAGGCTTGTCTTGTAGCCATTCTGCTTCAGCCAGGCATAAAGATCGCGAGCCACGCCCCAGTGTGAGAGGGCATCGGCACGGTTGGCGGTGATGTCCACCTCAATGAGCCAGTCGCTCTCCAAATTATAATATTCTGCAGCGGGCGTACCTACCACAGCGTCCTCGGGCAACACGATGATACCAGCATGACTGGTACCCACGCCAATCTCGTCCTCAGCACAGATCATACCGTTTGAATCGACGCCACGCAGCTTGGATTTCTTAATAACGAATTCCTGATCACCATCATAGAGCACGCAGCCAAGGTCGGCTACAATCACTTTCTGACCAGCAGCCACATTGGGAGCGCCACACACAATCTGTGAAGGTTCGCCCTTGCCCAGGTCAACAGTCGTCACATGAAGATGATCACTATTCGGGTGCACCTCACAGGTAAGCACCTTTCCCACATAAAGTCCTTTTAGTCCTCCTCTAATGGACTGGACTTCCTCCAGAGCGTCAACTTCGAGGCCAGTAGAGGTCAATGCATCGCATACCTCTTGTGGCGAAAGGTCGAAGTCGACGTATTCTTTCAGCCATTTATAAGAAATATTCATTTCTAAAAACTAGTTATAAATTCGAATTCGGCTGCAAAGGTACGAAATTTTTATGAATTACGAATTACGAAATACGAAATATTTTTGTAACTTTGCAGCCCAAAACCATATTTATTATGCCAGAACAACAAAATACCAACCGCAGACAACGCCGTCAACAGCCTGTAGATAACACCTATGGTCATCTTCAGCCACAGGCTCTTGATATTGAAAGAGCCGTTTTAGGTGCACTCCTTGTCGATAAGGACGCCTACCCCGTGGTGTGCGAGATCCTTCATCCAGAGAGCTTTTACGAGCCTCGCCATCAGATGATCTACACGGCCATCCGTGACCTGTCTATGGCAGAACGGCCTGTTGACATTCTTACCGTTGCCGAGCAATTGGCAAAGAGTGGACTGCTGGAGGAAGTTGGCGGTCCTGCCTACATTGCCGAGGTTTCCAGCAAGGTGGCTTCATCGGCCCATGTGGAATACCACGCCCGTATCATTGCCCAGAAATTCCTGGCCCGTCAGCTCATTTCTTTTGCCAGCGACATCGAGACCCGTGCCTTCGACGAGACTATCGATATTGACGACCTGATGCAACAGGCAGAAGGCTCGCTCTTCGAGTTGTCGCAGAAGAACATGAAGAAGGACTACACCCAGATAGACCCTGTCATCAAGAATGCGATGGACATCGTGACCAAGGCGGCAGCCAATACCGATGGTTTGACCGGTGTTCCCACCGGCTATCACAAGCTGGATGACATCACCAGCGGTTGGCAGTCCAGCGATCTCATTATTCTGGCAGGTCGTCCGGCAATGGGTAAGACATCGTTCGCCCTGTCGTTAGCCAAGAATATCGCTGCTGACTACCAGATACCTACCGCATTCTTCTCACTTGAAATGTCGAACGTTCAGCTGGTGAACCGTCTGATGTCGAATGTCTGTGAGATTCAGGGTTCCCACATCCAGAGTGGTCAGTTGCAACCTGACGAGTGGAACCGCCTTGACAAGCGCATCAACAACCTCTATGGTGCACCTCTTTATATTGACGACACCCCGGGTCTCTCGGTCTTTGAACTGCGCACCAAGGCACGCCGACTGGTTCGCGAGCACGGTGTCAAGATGATTATGATTGACTACCTGCAGCTGATGAATGCTAACGGCATGCGTTTCTCCAGCCGTCAGGAAGAAGTCAGCACCATCAGCCGTTCGCTGAAAGGTCTTGCCAAGGAGTTGGATATTCCCATTCTGGCGCTGTCGCAGTTGAACCGTGGTGTAGAGTCACGCGAAGGACTGGAAGGCAAGCGTCCTCAATTGAGCGACCTGCGTGAATCAGGAGCCATCGAGCAAGATGCCGATATGGTGCTGTTCGTCCACCGTCCGGAATACTACCACATCTATCAGGATGACAACGGACGCGACCTGCACGGTATGGCACAGATTATCATTGCCAAGCACCGTAAGGGTGCTACAGGTGATGTGCTGTTGACGTTCCGTGGTGAATACACTCGTTTTGAGAATCCTGAAGACAGTCGGCTTGGCAATCGCGCTCCGGCAGGCGGTGGTGAGATACTGGGCTCGAAGATCAATGGCGAAACACCGTCACAGGATTTCACATCCAGCGGTTTCGATCCGTTAGGCGGACCAGCGCCTGAAGGACCACAACCCTTCTAAGCACGCATCAAATCGCACATGATCATATCACTCACAAAAAGACCACGTCGGGACAAACGAAGGTGGTCTTTTTCTTGTATCAACAAGCCGTCGTCCAGATAGCGGCGTGCCTGTTGGATGCAGTAATCCCGCTGTGTATCAGAGAGTAACGACAAATCAAGTCCCTCGCACGTCCTGAGGGCTGTCATCACCACATCATTATAATGGGCATCGCCATCAAGGTCCTCGTAATCATAGTGAAGAAGACCTGATTCCACACCTTCCATATACTGCTCTACATCGTCAATATTCCATTGTCGTCTTTTCCCGTCAAAAGAATGGGCTGCAGCCCCAAGACCGATATAGGGCGTTTGGTTCCAATAGTTGCTGTTATGAACAGAGCGGAAGCCTCTTTTGGCAAAGTTGCTGATTTCGTAGTGTTCATAGCCGGCAGCCACGAGACGGTCAATGAGCTCGTAGTACATCTGCCTGCTCACCTCTTCATCAACCTCCTTCACCCTACCCTGTTCCAAGAGACGATACAAGGGAGTGCCTTCCTCAAACATCAAAGCATAGGCCGACAGGTGTTCCACGCCAAGTGCCAAGGCACAGTCAATGTCATAGTGCCATTCTGCCAGCGTCTCGTTGGGGAAGCCATACATCAGGTCAATACTGATATTGCCTATGCCCCCATCGCGCAGACGCTCTACAGCCACCTGTATCTGGAAGGAGTTGTGACGACGGCCTATGAACTTCAGGCGCTCGTCACCAAATGTCTGGGCACCCATCGACACGCGATTGACGGGTAGTTGCGACAGCAGCGAGGCAAACGACGGCGTCACATCATCGGGGTTGCACTCTATGGTCACCTCTTCGGCAGAGCCAATCGCATGGAAAAGCTGCTCCAGCTCATCGGGCATCAGTTGGCTGGGCGTACCTCCACCTATATATATTGTACGCACGGGTACATCTATTTTATTACGACGCAGTTGCCATTCCTTGCAAATGGCATCAACATAGCGCTGACGCCATTCATGACGCGTCGTGGAATAGAAACCGCAATACAGGCAACGCGTCTTGCAAAATGGTATGTGAACATAGATTCCTGCCATAATTGAGGGCAAAAGTACTAATTTTGTTTAATATTTGAAAGTTTTTCTTGGTGTTTCCATAAAAAATGACTAATTTCGAACCGTTTTTCTGAAACATCAACCTAAAATTATATCAAACAATGAAAATTTACCAGACAAACGAGATCAAAAACATTGCACTCATTGGCAGTGCGGGTAGCGGCAAGACTACTCTTGCCGAATCAATGGTATTCGAGGCCGGCATCACTAAGCGTCGCGGCACAGTAGAGGGCAAGAACACGATGAGTGACTACTTCCCTGTTGAGCAGGAGTATGGCTATTCTGTGTTCTCAACCGTATTCCACACCGAGTGGAACGGCAAGAAGCTGAACATCATCGACTGCCCAGGTTCCGACGACTTCGTGGGTGGTGCTATCACAGCCCTCAACGTGACCGACCAGGCCCTCATCCTCATCAACGGACAGTATGGTCCCGAGGTAGGTACGATGAACGCCTTCCGTAACACCGAGAAGCTGAAGAAGCCCGTCATCTTCCTGGTTAACCAGCTGGATCGCGACAACTGCGACTTCGACCAGATCCTGAACAATCTGAAGGAAATCTATGGTCCCAACTGCGTTCCCGTGCAGTATCCTATTGCCACTGGTACTGGTTTCAACAGCGTCATCGACGTACTGCTCATGAAGAAGTATTCCTGGAAGCCCGAGGGTGGCGCTCCCATCATCGAGGACATCCCTGCCGATCAGTTGGAGAAGGCCAAGGAGTGGAAGGCAGCTCTTGTTGAGGCTGCTGCCGCTGGCGACGACACACTGATGGAGAAGTTCTTCGAGAGCGAGGACCTGACAGAGGACGAGATGCGCGAGGGTATCCGCAAGGGTCTTGTCACACGTTCCATCTTCCCCATCTTCTGCGTTTGCGGTGGTAAGGACATGGGCGTGCGCCGTCTGATGGAGTTCCTGGGCAACGTGGTGCCTTTCGTCAGCGAGATGCCTAAGGTGAAGAATGCTGCCGGTCAGGAGATTGCTCCCGATGCAGCAGGTCCCACCTCTCTCTATTTCTTCAAGACCGGTATCGAGCCCCACATTGGTGAGGTGAGCTATTTCAAGGTGATGAGCGGTTCTGTGAAGAGCGGAGACGACCTGACCAATGCCGACCGTGGTTCCAAGGAGCGCATTGGCACGCTCTATGCCTGTGCCGGTGCCAACCGTATTCAGGTCGATGAGCTGAAGGCTGGCGACATCGGCTGTACCGTGAAGCTGAAAGACGTGAAGACCGGCAACACGCTGAATGGCAAGGACAACGAGTGGAAGTTCGACTTCATCAAGTATCCTAACTCCAAGTTCTCACGTGCCATCAAGGCCGTCAACGAGAGCGACACCGAGAAGATGATGGCTGCCTTGAACAAGATGCGTCAGGAAGACCCCACATGGGTGGTTGAGCAGTCTAAGGAGTTGCGCCAGATCATCGTTCATGGTCAGGGTGAGTTCCACCTGCGTACCCTGAAGTGGCGTCTCGAGAACAACGAGAAGATTGCCGTTGAGTATCAGGAGCCCAAGATTCCTTATCGTGAGACCATCTCCAAGATGGCACGTGCCGACTATCGTCACAAGAAGCAGTCAGGCGGTTCAGGTCAGTTCGGTGAGGTACACCTCATCATCGAGCCTTACACCGAGGGTATGGAAGATCCCACCAGCTTCACCATCAACGGTCAGGAGTTCAAGATGAACATCAAGGGCAAGGAAGAGATCGACCTAGAATGGGGCGGCAAGCTCGTCTTCATCAACAGCGTCGTCGGTGGTGCCATCGATATGCGTTTCATGCCCGCCATCCTGAAGGGTATCATGCAGCGCATGGAGCAAGGACCTCTCACCGGTTCTTATGCCCGCGACGTCCGCGTCATCGTCTATGACGGTAAGATGCACCCCGTCGATTCTAATGAATTGTCATTCATGCTGGCAGGACGCAACGCCTTCTCAGCAGCCTTCAAGGAGGCAGGTCCCAAGGTGCTCGAGCCTATCTACGACCTCGAAGTGCTGGTGCCTGGCGACTATATGGGCGACGTCATGAGCGACCTGCAGGGCCGTCGTGCCATCATCATGGGTATGGACAGCGAGGCTGGCTACCAGAAGCTCAATGCCAAGATTCCTCTCAAGGAGCTGTCAAGCTACTCTATCGCTCTGAGCTCTCTCACGGGCGGACGTGCTTCGTTCTCTACGAAGTTCGCCAGCTACGAGCTTGTGCCTAACGACATCCAGCAGCAGCTCATAAAGGAGCACGAGGCTGAGATGAAGGACGAGGACTAATCCATCTGAATATCTTTACGCTCCGGGTGTTTTTTCAAGCACTCGGAGCTTTTATGTCAATCACTACCCCCACAAAACAACTTCTAATGAAAAAACTTCTAACTGCAGCACTCATCTTTACCGTAGCATCACTCACGGCATTGGCCCAGGCACCCGCCTTTCCTGGTGCTGAAGGTCACGGACGCTATGCTACAGGCGGACGCGGAGGTACCGTCGTACACGTCACCAATCTCAACGACTCGGGCACAGGCTCGTTTCGTTCTGCCGTCAGCAACAAGAACCGCATCGTCGTCTTCGACGTGGCAGGCGTCATTGCCCTCCAGTCTGATGTTACCATCAAGGATAACGTCACCATCCTCGGACAGACGGCCCCCTACCCTGGCATCACTCTGCGCTACTACACGGTGCGTCCTGGTGCTAACAACATCATCCGCTTCATTCGCATCCGACGCGGACAGGAGAAGGACGTCAACGACGGAGCTGATGCCACATGGCAGCGAGAGAAGAACGGCATCATCCTCGACCACTGTTCGTTTTCGTGGAGCATCGACGAGGTGGCTTCGTTCTACGACAACAACAACTTCACCATGCAGTGGTGCACTATCGGCGAAAGCCTTGTCGATGCCGGACACGGCAAAGGCGCCCACGGCTATGGCGGCATCTGGGGCGGCAAACTGGCATCGTTCCATCACAACATGATATTGCATGTTGCCAACCGCTCACCACGCTTCAATGGTGCCCGCTACAACTGGGCTGGCTATACCGGCAACAGCCTCTACGACCAGTACCAGTGGGAGAATGCAGTACAGGCCGAGAACGTGGACTTCCGCAACTGCGTCGTCTATAATGCCAACGGTTGCTACGGTGGTCCTGGCGGTGGACAGATCAACATGGTGGGCAACTACTACAAGAGCGGTCCTGCAGCAACCATCGACCGACTGACCACCGTTTCTATTGCCAACAGCGGAAATGCCGGCAACGACCAGACCTTCTGGAATATGACCAGCAGGTACTACCTGGAGAACAACCTGATTGACGGCAATTCGGCTGGATGGGGCAAGATGAAATACGACAGCGGTATTCCTTCCAGTAACGGCAAATACTATACGAAAGACCCTAATCACTACTACGGTGGCAACCTTACCTATACCAAGATCAGCGGGGTAGATTGTCTGCCTATACAGCTTGATGCGCCCGCTCCTGCAGGCGAGATAACCACCCACAGTGCAGCAACAGCCTTCGAGAAGGTGCTCTCCTACGGCGGTGCCTCCCTCTATCGTGACGAAGTGGACGAGCGCTATATGAATGAGGCACGCAACAAGACCGCCACATACACGGGTAGCGTCACAGGTAAGAAAGGACTCATCGACGTGGTTGCCGACTGCAACGGCTATACCGAAGACAACTTCCCGACAGGTAGGCGTGATTCGGACTTCGACACCGACAATGACGGCATGCCCGATGAGTGGGAGGTGGCCAACGGACTGAACCCCAACAACGCTACCGACGGCAAGCTCTACACGCTGGACACCGAGAAGGGATGGTACACCAATCTCGAGGTCTATGCCAACTCCCTCGTGGAGAACATCATGAAGGCCGGCAACGCCGATGCCCAGTCAGGCTTCGACGAGTACTACCCACCATGCAACACCTCCAGCGGCATCCGCACCGTCACCACCCCTTTCGCCCCTACTGACAACGCCTGCTACAACCTGCAGGGCCAACGCGTAAACGCCTCCAAGAAAGGCATCGCCATCAGAAACGGGCACAAGGTCATCGTGAAGTAAACGCACAGATTAGACATTCATATAGAACAAATGCGTCACTTTCTGGGAGGGAGTGACGCATTTTCTTTCAATAAGTGACGCACTTTCTCAGGCAAAGTGACATAGAAAGCAACCCTTTGACTTAAGTCGAACGACCTTTTGACTTAAGTCACGAGACCTTTTGACTTAAGTCGAAAACCTTTTTGACTAAAGTCAAAAGGTAGGGAAGTGCGTCTCCTTGTGTTGAGAAGTGTGTCTGGCTGTGTTGTATAGTGCCACCTTTAGTACGGTATCATGTCGCGCTCGTCGGGACTTTAGTCCATGCGGTCGCGATAGTCCTCGTAGCGGTACTGACGAAGCATCTCAAGACGACCGTCCTCGTGGAGCATGGCGATGGAGGGATGGGTGATGCCGTTGAACATGGTGGTCTTCACCGTGGTGTAGTGGATCATGTCCTCGAAGATGATCTCCTCGCCAATCTGCAGCTCGTGGTCGAAGGTCCAGGACGACATGAAGTCGCCACTCAGGCAGCTGTTGCCACCTAATCTATAAAGGTGAGAGATATGACTACTTTCTTCAACGTGTTCGGCTCCGCGGACATCAGGATAGTACGGCATTTCCAGACAGTCGGGCATGTGGCAGGTAAAGCTGACGTCGAGGATGGCGGTACGGATGCCTTTGTCCTCCACCACGTCAACAACGCTGGCAACGAGCGGTCCCGTCTGCCAGGCGAATGCGCTGCCCGGCTCGAAGATGACCTTCAGGTGAGGATAGCGCTGGTGGAAGCCCTGCACCAGACGTACCAATAATTCGATGTCGTAGTCCTTGCGGGTGACGAGATGGCCACCGCCAAAGTTGATCCACTCCAGCTGCGGGAACCAACGGGAGAACTTCTCTTCGATATGCACCAGGGTGCGCTCCAGCACGTCGGCCCCACTCTCGCAATGGCAATGGCAATGGAAGCCCTCGATGTCGGCAGGCAGCGTGTCAGGCAGTTTGTCAGCCGAAACGCCGAAGCGAGTGCCAGGGGCGCAGGGATTGTAGAGCAGCGTCTCTACCTCGGAATACTCGGGATTGACGCGCAGGCCAAGAGAGCAGGCCTTGGCACGTTCATGATAGCGCTGGTACTGGGAGAGCGAATTGAACGTGAGGTGACTGGAACAGCTCACAATCTCGTCGATCTCGTCGTCGGTATAGGCAGGAGAGAACGTGTGGGCAGGGGCCCCGAACTGCTCGAAGGCCAACCGTGCCTCAGAAAGCGAGCTGGCCGTCGTAGCATGGATATACTCACGGAAGATGGGAAAGGTCTTCCACAGGGCGAAGGCCTTGAATGCCAGGATGATCTCTACGTCGGCTCGCTTGGCAACATCGGCAATCAGCGCCAGGTTGCGACGCAGTTTGCGTTCCTCGATAATATAAACTGGAGTGGACATAACTAATAAACTCGCGGTCCGAAAATCATGGTGCCGATGCGGACCATCGTTGAACGGTGCTGAACGGCCAGGGGATAGTCGTCGCTCATGCCCCAGGAGCGCTCGCAGAAGGCAGGATCATTAGCAAAATACTGCTGCTTCACCTCGTCGAAGAAGTCAGAAGCCGTCTGGAACTCCTGTTCTATCTGCTGATGGTCGTCGGTAAAGGATGCCATCATCATCAGACCGCATATCTGCACATGCTGCATCTGGCGCCATTCGCCCTCAGACAGCAGTTGGCGACAGGCATCGAGCGTCAAGCCATATTTGGTGGCTTCCTCGGCAATGTGCAGTTCCAACAGCACCTTCACCACCCTATCGGCCTTGGCTGCCTGCTTCTCAATCTCGCGCAGGAGCTTCAGCGAGTCAACAGCCTCAATCATAGAGATATAGGGGGCGATGTACTTCACCTTGTTGGTCTGCAGATGGCCTATGAAATGCCACTCAATGTCCTGAGGCAAGGCCGTCACCTTGCGTGCCAGCTCTTGCTCGTGGCTCTCGCCAAACACGCGCTGACCTTCCTCGTAGGCAGCCATGATGTAGTCCTCAGGGTGGTACTTGCTGATAGCCACCAGCCGCACACCCTCAGGCAGCGAGGCAAGCACTTCATGGAGTTTTTCTTTGACGGGGTAGTTCATAGGTTATGGGGCTTATAGGACTTATAGGGCCTATTGGACTTATAGGACCAATGGGTTACTCTTCAGA